>Ga0187778_10002267_pt1 | contig 13145 bp, 6 predicted proteins | sample 1015_Q2_SP5_20_M_FD_132418 | JGI IMG/M metagenome (GOLD analysis project Ga0187778, IMG submission 132418) | Tropical peat soil microbial communities from peatlands in Department of Meta, Colombia - 1015_Q2_SP5_20_MG | ecosystem: Environmental > Terrestrial > Soil > Wetlands > Peat | place... | reverse complement strand
TTCAGATCCGTGGCCAGTACGTTGCCCGCAAAGCACCAGTTGGCGTTCAGCGTCTCCAAGCCTTCCTTCGCGGAGCGGAACTCGCGGGCACAGTTGGCCTGGGGTGACGCCGAATAAACCCCGATGCCGAGATTGTCGAGCACTTTGAGGTTGGTGATCTTCTGTTGCGGGGCTCCCCCCACGCACTCGCGCATGAATCCGGACAGGGAACGCCCGACACCGAAGGTCATCACCGTATTGTGCTGAATGAGAATCTCGCTCGGCTGGACACTGCCGGCGCTATTGAGGAGTATGCCGAATCCGCCCTCCTGCGGGGAGGAAGGAAACCACTTGACGCCATTCAAGTCATCGAACACGTTGTCGTGCAGGCTGATGCGGTGCACGCCTTTGCCCAAGTCTTTGCAGTCCGAGCCCACGGCCTGGATCGCCACCCCTCTACCGGCGTGAGAGAACCGGTTGTACCGCACCACAATGTCGCTGACTTCTGCATCCGGATTCCTTCCCGGCGCACACGACCAGTACGGCTGCGCCTTTCCGCTCGGCGGTACTTTGTCGCTGTAGGGAGGCCACGGAGCTACCGTCATGGTGTACTGGTCGGCAGCAACGCTGACCGTCTGATACCAAATGTTGTTGTATTTGACCCCGCAGTGGCCGGGTACCGGGCAATTTGGGCTGGTAGCCTCCTGCGGATCTGAAAACTTCTGCCGGCGGCCCTGCCACTCCACCGTGGTCAGCCCGCCGTGGCCGTCAGAATCGGCTCGCCCCGGTTGGTATTTGGCCTGGTTCTTGCCACCGAAGATCAGTATGATGGCCCGCTGGTCGGAGGTAGCAAAATCGTTTTCTACGACATTGCCTTCAAACAGCAGGCGCAAGATATTTTTCACGTCCATCTGGTTCTTGACGAGGAACCTGGTCCCGAAATAATCCGGAGAAGCAGGATTCCAAAATAGAGGTTTCCATACGTGGTTACGCCGAAACTCCACATCGAGGACGGGTTTCACCCCGGGAGTTCCCGTGCCGCCGCCCCCCGCGCCCAGATTGGTGGCCGCCGATTCGGAGAAATTATTCACCAGCTTGAAGGGTCCGGAGGGTTGGGCGGACAGCCCCCCCAGGAGCCAAGTTTGCGAATCGATGCAGGTACCTTCTTTCCCCGACAAGCAATGTAGATCGTAGAGGTAGGAATCGATGGTGGCGCCGTAGGTACTGTCCGCGAAGTTAATGCCCAGGTGGATATTGGTGCGGTTTTGGCCGGTGGGGCTGTCACCACCATGAAGGATTATGCGATCGAAGATGGTGTGGTCTCCTGCACTCCTGACCACGGCCGGAACACTCTGAAAGTCGTCGGCCGTAGCCAGCTCCAAACCGATGAAGCGCCAATACTTGGCCCCCGGATCGACCATGATCACTCGTCCCTCATTGCGCGGAGGGGTGGGGCGCGAGATCAGTTTAGGTAGGTAAACCGCCGGTCCATGCGGAGGACACCGGTACGCCGGCCGGCCGGGAAGCGAGGGCTTGCCAACCCAGCACGGCGTGACCCGCATGCCCTCGGCCGGGAAACCTGAATCGTCCACCATATCGGACTCAACAATGTTCCAGTTGTCGGCTGAACAGGCCTTGGTGACCAGATGGGTCACTTCGGCGCTGTAGATCCTTTGAGCACCGGCCGGGTCTCGCGCCTGCACCTTAATGGTCCATCCGCAATCTGCCGCTCCATTGGCAGCCTTCAAAGCATCGTCAACGCTGCGAAAATCGCAAGCCCCATCCGGGCAAACCGTTTTGACCACGGGCGTGCGTTGGGGCGTGTCCGCCATCGCAGTGCGAACACATCGCTCGGGCAGCTTTGCCCAACCATCTTGTTTGGGGGCGAAATTCGTGGTTTCGTACTGGGCTCCCCTAGTGGACACGCAATAAATGTTATCGGCTCCCGTGGTTTGCCCCTGGGCATTTCCGTTGTTCAGAGCCGTAATACTAAGCAGGAGAAAGAAAGGTATCCTCAAAGCAATGGGGTGCATGTTCAGGAATCGCATAATAAGCTCTTTATGATAGGAATCAACGGTTCCGCTATTGGCTGCCAAAGCGTCACCCATTTTACGCTCGGTCATCGTTTACCGTGTGGAAGTCCTCGAGAATAGGTCGCAAAGCGTAGACACCCGGGCGTGGCCGAGGCCTCGGTCTTGCAGTCATCGTTCCAAGGAAAAGTCAAGAGGAACTCCATCTCGAGATGCGGCAATGGCAGTCGGCACCGCCGGCGGGATCTCCGGAATGATGTGGGGGAACGGGCACCGAGGCAGAATCCTGCGGCGTCTGCTCGGGATCGTGCCGGGCGCCCGAGCGAGTATCTTGTGCTGGTCGTGGCAACGCACTAATTCCACCAACACATCGCAGGGTTTCTTGCCTTGCTGCTCGGCGGTGAGGAGCCAATGGCGGTCTCGCTGATATTGTTGGCGGCATCCAGCCCGGAACAGTAGAGAAAGGTATTAGCAATAGAACGATTCAACCCGAGAACTTGCTGAGTGATTCGGCGCTGCGCTAGTGCGGGCGAGCCAGCAGTTTGTCGCGAATTTGGTCGTATGCGGAATCTCCCAGCACGACCTTGGCCAAAGACTTGACATACTCCCTGTATCGCAGACCGCGGAGGAGCTTGTCATCTCGACAGAGCCGCTCGAACGAGTCAAGCGCGGTGCGGCGCATCACAACTAACCTGCCAAGGCGGAAGCGATCGCTGGCCGGGTTGTTACGTACCAGGGTACTGGTGGCCACACTGGCGAAACGAGCCTGTTTGGCGACGCGAGCGGCATTGCGGCTTAAGCGGCCTCCTGGACAGGAAAAATGAGTCACGGGTTTACCGATGAGCTGCTCCAGGCACACCTTGGCGTCAGCAATTTCCTTTTGCAGACCCGCGTCGTCGAGATGGGAAAGATAGGCATGCGTCATGGAGTGGCAACCGATTTCGAAACCGGCATCGGAAAGTTCCTGTAGCTGAGCCCGAGAAAGGAAGCCTGGCTTTCCGATCCAACCTGCAACGGCATAGAAGGTAGCATTGAAACCCGAATCGTGGAGCAAAGGCGCTGCGACGAGCAGGTCGCTTTCACAGCCATCATCGAAGGTTATGGCTACCGCATGGGGATCGTCGAACCGTAGCGCGCTACCCACGCTGATACCACGAAGTCCGAGCTGGCGCAGACGCTGCAGCTGCTCACGAAACGCGTTTACAAAGACCACGTAGCGGAGGTAACCCGCGTCCGACCGGCACAACGGCCGGCCGGGCACCTCCAATTCGTGATACATCAAAAAGGATGTGCCAAGCTGAGCTATCAAGCGCGTCTCCGGGTCGTCCACAACGACAAAGAAATTATTAGTGCATCGGTCAGCATAGCATTTCCCGAGGTTACGCTACTGCTTCCCCAGATGGAACGCGACGAACGTCTTTAATGAAATCATCCCCTTCTTTTTCTAATGCTTTTCCAATGCAAGGGAAGCCGAAGGGATTTTGCTACAGATGGGAGGAAAGGGGTGTGCCACATCTGCAAAGATTTGCATCTAGCCTCAAGCCGTCTCGCGCCCTTGCGTGTCCTCGCTTGTCCTTGGGTAAGCCATTGAAAAGGATGTTGATAGGATCCTGAGGTTGTGTAGGGAGCCGGATTTTGGAATCCGAATTGCCCGGCCCGATGTTTGCAGGTACCTGTCGCTAGATTGGATATCGAATGTACGAGATTGCTTGAGCATGAAGATTGTCTGGGTCAAAGCCGGCAAGCTTATTCCCTTGGATACAGGCGGAAAGCTGCGCACCTACAACATTCTTCAACAGCTCGCCTCTACCCACGATCTCACCTATCTTTCTTTCTACGGGGGCAAGCGGGATTGCGACTACGAACGCGAGATCGTGAATCACATTCCTGGTACGGTCACCCTACACACCAAGATCCCGGACGGGCAGTCGGCCACGGCGCAGCATCTCGATTACTTGTACCGCCTGCCCTCGCGCAGCCCTTATGCGGTGAGCAAGTTCACCTCCCGACAAGTGCGGAAGTTGTTGGCCGTTTGGTTCGCGCAGCGAAGTTTTGATATCGCGATCTGTGATTTTCTCTCCACGACACTGAACTTCCCACAAAACTTGGGTGTGCCAGCGGTGCTTTTTCAGCACAATGTGGAGTCGGTTTTGTGGAAGCGCAAAGCCCAGATGGAAGTCCAGTGGCTGGACCGCACCATCTCCAAACTCGAATATGCCAAGATGAGGCGCTTTGAACCTGCGCAAGTGCGCCGCTTTGATCACGTAATCGCGGTCTCCGAACAGGATCGCCAAGCGATGAGCTGGATGGTCGATCTTAACAGGATCAGCGTAATCCCTACCGGCGTGGACCTGAACAAATACCGTTATGATTGCCACGCTCGGCCGGCAGAACCACTGGTTGTATTTACCGGATCGATGGACTGGGAAGCTAACATCGATGGAGTAGAATTTTTCTGCCATGAGGTGTGGCCACAGGTGCTGCAGCGGGTGCCACAGGCACACTTCCGCATTGTTGGGCGCAATCCGCACCCGCGGGTGAAAAAACTGGCCTCGGAGTCGGTTGAGATCACGGGGACCGTACCCTCTGTCATCGAACATCTGCGGGAAGCCGCTGTGATGGTAGTTCCACTGCGGATCGGCGGTGGCACGCGCATAAAGATCTACGAGGGCATGGCGATGGGCAAAGCCCTGGTTTCCACTCGAGTGGGCGCGGAGGGTCTGGACGTACACCCCGGGCAAGATATCCTGCTGGCCGACGATCCTGAGAGATTTGCCGATAGCATCTGCAGCCTGCTGAGCGATGACGGCCTGCGGCGCAGAATCGAAGCTGCGGCCCACCACACGGCGACCAAGTATGACTGGTCCGTGGTGACGCAGCGTTTTGTGGAAGTCTTGCAACAAACTATTAACGGCACCTGGCGTGAGTCCGTTCGTCCTCAGATCACTCTGGCGGGTGTTTGAACATCGGTGTCAAGCGTGGAACAAGAATTGAGAGAAAGGACGGCTTCGGTCGATTTGCACCATGCGGGGTTCGCGGTTGCTCTATTGCGGCGGTTGGGGCGCCTTCGCCCGTTGCCCGGGTGTTCGATGGGATGGAACGATCATTCACGATCCGTTACAGCAAGCACGGGTCAGTTTTCTGCAGTGTGGAAGCTCCCCGCGGCACCTCTCTGGAGTTGATCGAGCCTTCGGGAGAGGAGGCGCCCTCGCATAGATTCCTGACCAAAGGTGGCGGCCTGCACCATGTCTGCTAGGAGGTGGACTGAGTGCAAGCTCAGCTGGAGCAAAGCCGTTGTTTGATAGTGAAACCGGCGCTGCCGGCGGTGGCATTCGGAGGACGTGTCAGAAACTGCTAGTGGAATATCTTGAGCGGTGATGCGCGGTCTGCCGTTGGGTTCATTACCATCATGATTGCATCCGACATGCGTACGAAGATTGACCGGCTGATTTCTGCCGGCCAGCTAGGGGAAGGATTGCACTTCCTTAGCCGTCTGTGGGCGCAGGAGAAAAGCACCGCCACGGCGTCGTTCCTAGTCTCGAGATTCGAGCGGCTTCGGCCGCAACTGAAGCTGCTTCCATACCGAGTCGGCATTTTGCGGTCCTTTACGGTCGAGCCCATGGTACCGCTGCTAAGAGCGGCAGCCTTCTGCGCGGGAATCGACTTGCAAGTTTACTTGTCGGACTTTAATGCCTATGTGCAGGAAATTGTCGATCCCAGCAGTTCGCTCTACGAATTCGCTGCCGATGCAGTCATCCTCGCCATCCAGACTCGCGATATTGCTCCCGCCCTGTGGAATAGTTTTTCTCTCCTCGAGCGCGAGCGAAATCACGCCCTGGTCGCGCAGATCACGGGAGATTTTGGCAACTGGGTACGCGAGTTTCGCCGTCACAGCCGGGCTCACCTGATCATACATAACCTGGAGCAGCCTGTGGCTCCGTCCGCTGGGATTCTGGACGGCCAATCCGCTGAGGGACAGAAGGCAGCCATTGAAGAGATCAATCGTGAACTGCGCGCGTTGTGCGCGGAACAGGTTGGTGTCTACGCACTGGACTACGACGCGATGGCTGCACGTCATGGGCGGGCCTCCTGGCACGACGAGTATAAGTGGAGCACAGTTCGCCTGCCTATCGCCGCCCCCAATCTGATTCACCTGGTGAACGAGTGGGTTCGATTTCTGCATCCACTAACCGGGAAAGTAGCGAAGGTGCTGGTGACCGATCTCGATAATACGCTCTGGGGCGGCATTCTAGGCGAGGACGGCATGGACGGCATCTGCTTGGGCTCAGAATATCCGGGTTCCGCCTTCCAGGAACTACATCGCGTCCTGATTGATCTCCAGCAACGCGGAATCGTGCTGGCCATTTGCAGCAAGAACAACCGCACCGAAGCCCTGGAGGCATTACAGAATCATCCGGGCATGCTACTGAAACCGAACCATTTCGCCGCTGTGCGCATCAATTGGGAAGAAAAGGTACAGAATCTGCGTGAGCTGGCGGCTGAACTAAACGTCGGAATCGATGCCCTGGCCCTGCTCGACGATAGCCCGGTCGAGCGAGAACAGGTCCGGCGCGCACTACCCGAGGTTTTCTTGATTGATCTGCCCAGCGAACCCAGCCAGTTTGCATGCGCCGTCCGCGAGTCCCCCATATTTGAGCGTCTCGTGCTTTCCTCCGAAGACGCGCACCGCAGCGCCATGTACCAGGCACAACAGGAGCGGCAACAATTGCAGCAGGCCGTCTCCTCGCGGGAGGACTTTTATCGCTCCCTGCAGCAGGAGGCGGAGATTGCCCCCATCACCAAGGCCACCTTAGCTCGGGCGGCTCAACTCATCAAAAAGACCAATCAATTCAACTTGACGAACCAGCGTTACACCGAGCAGCAAATCCTGGAGTTGGCAGCTTCGCGGGACTGGGAGTGTTTTTCCATGCGGGTTCAGGATCGCTTCGGTGATAACGGGCTGGTCGGAGTGGCGCTCCTGCATCATAATTGTGAGATGTGCGAGGTCGATACTTTTCTGCTCAGTTGCCGCGTGATCGGTCGTACGGTAGAAACCGCATTTCTGGCCTTCCTGGTAGAGCACGCGTGGGCGAGGGGTGCACGCCGGTTGCAAGGCTGGTTCGTTCCGAGCAGCAAAAATGCCGCTGCGGAAAGCTTTTATCCGCGGCATGGCTTTCACTTGGTCGAGCAGAACGCCAAGGGTGGCCTGTGGAGCCTGGATCTCGCCCAGCAAGTGGTGGCTTGCCCAGAATGGATTCGCTTAGTAATACGGAATGGAGCGGAATGAGCCTGCCCGTTGCTGATCGGGTGCGGGCGATTGCCGCAGACGTGCTCGAGGTTCCCGCCGGAACTATCCGAAGCGATTCTTCGCCGCAGAATGTGGCGCCGTGGGATTCCGTACACCACCTGAACCTCGTGCTCGCTCTCGAGCAGGAGTTCGGAGTGCAATTCGAACCTCAGGAGATTGCAACAATGACCGATATCGAGAACATTGTTTCGATCCTCAGGCGCAGGCTCAATGACCACTGTGCCTGACCTGCTTCTGCGATTATGGCCATAGTCATCCAGCCATACACCGCAGACCTCGTCCCCGCGGTTAAAGCGTTCAACCAGCGACTGGAGGCGGGGGGCATAGCACGGGCGTTTTACTTTCCCGAACAGCATGTCCCCTGTTGGCTTCCCAAGCTGGACGGCCGCCGCATCTATCAGGAGTTCTACCTGGCGGTGGAGGATGAATCGGTTCGTGGCGGATTTAGTCTGAAGTATCAAGACTTCTGGCTGCGAGATGGTGTCAGAACGGTTGGCTTTTATCAAATGGCGATATCGGAGGGCATTGTCAATAGAACTTATTTCAGCGTCGGGGTGCAGATGCTCCGCCACGCAGGCAAGGCGCAGCCCATGCTGTTTGCCTTAGGGATGGGTGGGTTCGACCGCCCGTTGCCGCGAATGCTCAAGGCCATGGGTTGGAGTCTGTCCGCCATGCCTTTCTATTTCAAGGTGAATGATCCAGCCGCCTTCATCCGTAACATTGCTGCTCTGCGGCGGTCCGCCATTCGGCGGTCGTTGGCCAGCTTCGCGACACGGACCGGGCTAGGCTGGATGACAATAAAGACTGCGCACTGGATGCGTTCGCGTGCCAAGGACCCGGCGGTTTGTTGGGAAGAAGTGGCTGGCTTTGGCTGCTGGGCGGACGAGCTGTGGGAGAACTGCTCACCCCGTTACCTGATGATTGCCAGCCGGGACAGCGGAACCCTGAACATCCTTTATCCCTCGGATAAGAATTTCATTCGCTTGCGGGTCAGTCGGGAGAGCCATGTACTGGGTTGGGCGGTTCTCCTGGATACTCAAATGGCGGGCAATAAGTATTTCGGCGACCTGCGGGTCGGTTCGATCGTCGATTGCCTGGCTGCGCCGGAACATGCTTTCGCCGTCATTCAAGCAGCAACGCAGGCCCTGCAGGAGCGCGGAGTGGAACTAATTGTGTCCAACCAGTCGCATGCCGCGTGGGGAGCTGCTTTCCGCTCCGCAGGCTTCTTGCCGGGCCCTTCTAACTTCATATTCGCTGCTTCCAGGAAGCTAGCCGAGAAGCTCGGACCGTTGGAAAAAAGCCGGCAAGAGATATTTTTCAATCGCGGCGATGGCGATGGGCCAGTCAACCTCTAACCTCGGAGTGTGCCGCAATCCTACGGCCGGCAAATTCCTTCGTCGCGGGCACCGGCAGTGCTGGCTCGCCCTGCGTGCCTCGGTCTTTGCCATCCGAGACAGTGTGCTTGTGGCAGCTACCTGTCGCCAGCTGCGCACTTTTTCAAGGCGGCCCTTAGCCGCGTGTGGTACGGGTGGCAGAATCAGCCAGTTCGCCAGAATGGAGTTCTTCCTCTCCATCAATAAAAACCCGCAGCCACAACTCGAGATTCAGCATTCGCCAAATGCGTTCCGTATGGTCTGTCTGTCGAGCGCGGTGTTCCCCGAGCAACCCCTCGACGGCCTCCTTCCGGAACAGGCCGCGATCAAAGCTCCGCGGACTCAAAAGGATTTCGCTCACCGGCTTCCATCCGGTCTCCCTGAGCCATCGCGACCAAGGGGTTGGAAACCCCATTTTCTTTCGGTACAGGATCGATTTCGGCAGCAGACCTTCCAGGGCTTCTTTCAAGATTTGTTTGCCCGCCATCCCCTTGACCGAAAAACGGGCAGGAATCCGGGCAGAGAACTCGACGATGCCATGATCGAGGAACGGTACTCGGCTTTCCACCGAAGCTGCCATGCTCATCGCATCCTGCTTGGTGAGCAACTTCACCAGGTAGGTCTTAATGTCCGTGTACAGCAGCCGATGGAACATATCACCCGACGATTGATTCCAAAAATGCAAGGTATGGTCATACGCGGTGGCCGCAAGTTCGCGCAGCGGCTCCGAGAGCAGGTTTTGCTGTTCGCGCAGAGAGAACGCGGAATAGAAGTTGTCGAAATAGAAAGACGTCCAGTCTTCTCCGCTGCGGGCGAGGAAGGTATGCCCTAACTTGCGGCGCAGCGTGGAACCGAGCGGCCCGCTGGCGATGGCATCACGCACGAGCTGGCGCAGGGCTGCCGGCGTGAGCTTCTGCCAGGCCTTGTGGCATTGTGCATTCCACAATGTCCAGGCGTAGCGTGAGTAGCCCCCGAGGGTCTCGTCCGAACCTTCGCCGCTGAGGACCACGGTCACGTGTTGCCGCGCCAGCTGAGCCACAAAATACAGGGAAATACTCGAGGGCCAGGCGAGAGGCTCGTCTTCGTGCCAGATCAAGAAAGGCAATGAGGCCAAGAACTTTTCCCGGCTAACCACTACCTCGTGGTGTTCCGAACCCAGACAGTTGGCGACGTCCTGCGCATACCCTAACTCGCTGAAAGCCTGTTCACCATAGCCCACCGAAAAGGTCTGGAGAGGACTTTTCCGGATGCGGGTGGCCAGGGCAGCTACTGCGCTTGAGTCCAGTCCTCCGCTGAGAAACACCCCCAGGGGCACATCACTCATTAAGTGAGTCGACACCGCCTGTTCCAGCCGTTCGCGGTACCCATCGACGTAGTACTGCTTCGGACGGGCGGGTTCGTCCACTTCGATCGCTAAATCCCAGTAGCGTTCGACCCGGGGGCTACCGCCTTGCTCGAGCTCGAGAGTGTGCCCGGGAGAAAGCCTGCTGATCCCGGAAAACATGCTCTCTTCACCACTGAGATACCCGAACGCCAAATATTCGGGAATGGTCGTAGGGTTCAGGGCCGCCCGAACTCCCGGATAAGCCAGCAGAGCCTTGATCTCGGAGGCGAAGAGAAATCGCTGGCCGTTATAGAGGTAATAGAAGGGTTTAATACCCAGGCGATCCCGCGCCGCGAAAAGTCGATGCCGACGTTCGTCCCAGATGACGAAAGCGAACATCCCATGCAAGCGGACAACCGAGCCACGCCCATACTCCTCATAAAGGTGAAGTATGGTTTCGGTGTCGCTTCGGGTACGGTACTTGTGGCCACGCTTCTCGAGTTCACCACGCAATTGCGCGTGATTGTAGATTTCTCCGTTGTAGACAATCCAGAGAGTGCCGTCTTCACTCGAGATTGGCTGGTGTCCGGTAACCAGGTCGACGATGCTCAATCGCCGCATGGCCAGGCCAATTCCCCCACCCACATAGAATCCCTCGTCGTCCGGACCACGGTGCAGGATTCGGCGATTCATCGAGGCTAGTGCCTCTCGGTCCACCGGATCGAGTGGTTGCGAATTCACGACCCCGCAAATTCCGCACATCAACTTCTGACTTTCCCCGCCGCCCCGCGAGCACCGCTGTCGGCGGCCATCTCCGACCCCGAACTGCCGGCCACCGTGCCTCCGGAGGTGAGAATGTTCGTCTCTTCCCCATCCCAACAGCATTCAATCCAATCGAGGGGCTGGCGGCGCGAGATCAACACTTGGCAGTTCCCTTCCAGATGTCTGCAGTTCACAGCAATCGCCTGCCGAGTGGTTCCGCTAGCGTCTACGGTCCAGTAAAGGAACTCCGCATCGGTCGACCAAGAAAGCATGCTCCACGGACCGCTCTCCCCAGGAAAGGCGAAATAGTGTTCTTGAGCGTCCGAACGATAGCGATAAGCCTGGACTCCGGAGGCTTCGGTCACGTGTTCGATTTGCCCTGCATCCGCCGGGGCAGCGGGCACGAGCAGAGTTGTAATGTCGGCGGGCAGCGCCTGGTGTTTGCGTAGATGCAGGGTTGGCCGCATTTCAGATGCGCCATACGCCGGAGACCAAAGTTCTTGGAAAATAGCCGGATCGACCCTGTTTTCCGGGCAGAGCACGACGGCGAGCGACCGGTCGCCATTGGAGAGACGGAACCAGTGCCGGCCTTGCTTGGCGTCTTGGCTGGCCAGACGCCACACCTGATCCAGTTCGTGGCTGCCCTCGCCCAGCGCAAGATCGCGTACCAGCCAGAAATGGGATTTCAGGTGGAAAATCAAACGACGGTGCCTAACGGGGGAGGGAAGCCGACCGTAGCCATCGTGACTGCCGACAAACAGAGCAAAGCTGGGCCCTACGATCCAGCGCTCGGCCAGAATCTGGGGCAAGCTGCTCCAGGAAAACGGCCCTTCCGGCAAAGCCTGGTTCGAACCATCCACCTGTAACGTGCTGTGACTCCCGGTAGAGCGCAATAGATCTCGCTCAGGTCCGTCGCCGACGTATTCGAAGGTGCCCGCGTCGGCGAGGAATTCCACGCCACAGATGCTGAGTTGGACGCTCAAAGCATCGGCGTGGCCATGGCCGGCATTCGAGACGCCTTGGGGCCCGGCATCGATCGTCAACTGCGCGATCGGGTTATCGTCCGCCATGATGTAATGCCCGCTGGCGACCAAAGCCCGGGAATAAGGGGAGGTGGGCAGGCAGGGAAGACTGTCGTAGGACCGAGCGGCTTCCCTGCCGAGCAACCATAAGCTTTCTTCGGGCAGCTCGGAATAGCGGAGTTTGAAATCGGCTCGACGGAACAGAACTGCACCCGTCGCCAAAGGGTCGGTGAGATGCTCGGCCCGGTTGCGTCGCGGATCGAAGAGCCGTCCGCCGTCGTCGTCTCCAAACCGTGGCGGAGAGCCTGCTTGGGCCAAACCAGCGAGCGCCTCGAGCATTCGCTCGATCGTGCTCACCAGGAATTCCGGGATCGCTTGCTGATTCCGGCGGCCGAGAAGGTAGGCGTGCAGAAAGAAGTCCAGCGCATACACGTGGTAATGTGTGGACTGCTCAAAGTGCATGCCGTCGTCGAGCACCTGCCGCTGGGCTTGCCTGAGGATGATCTCCCAACCTAACTGACGCCACCGATCGGCCGACGGTATCTCCGGGCACAGAAGACCGATGAACAACAAACCCACGCCCTCTCCAAGCAGATGGGTGTTAGGCGAGAAATAGGTCGAGAGGTAGCGCTCAATGTGGCGCGCGCTGATGGCCAGGGTTTTCAGCAGGTCCCGCCGGAAATTCGGCGGCAGGACGGGAGTACCCGCTAGCAGATGCCAGACCCACAGCCAGGCCATGCTGCGGAACGCTACTTCGAGACTGCTAGCCCAGTTTATGCCGATGGGGTAGGGGTTTTGCTGCTGCCAGTGATACCACTGGTCAAACAGTTCGCGGGCGTACTTTTCCTCGAGGCTGATGCGGTAGGCCTTGGCCAAGGTGACCAGATGCTGATGCCGATTCAGCTCCCAGGTAATCTTCGCGTCGCCCACTTGGGCAAAATCCAGATAGCGAATGCGGAACCAGGGTTTACTCGGGGCCCGCTTGTGGTGGACAACGTCCAGCTGCCAGTCGATTTTCTCCCCAACCTGCAAGCCTTCGTAGCCGAGCAAATCGAAGCGATGCTCACAAATGCGATCGGCCCTCCGACGAATGGCCGCCGCCTCGCGCGGGAGCCGGCGCTCGAGCTCGGAGAGGATTAGAGGTATGTCTGCCGTTTTAAAAAAAAAACGGGCACCGGAGCCGGGATCGGCGCTTGGGTATTCGCCGTCCCCGAATCCGAACCCCAAGGAAAAACGAGCGGCGTCCAGCCTTTTCCCCACCGCTTGGCGCGAGCGCAGCGTGATTTCCCCGGCACTCATCGCAGCAATTCTTGCCGCGTAATTCGACCATTGGCTTTTTCCAAACAT
>Ga0187778_10002265_pt1 | contig 13154 bp, 11 predicted proteins | sample 1015_Q2_SP5_20_M_FD_132418 | JGI IMG/M metagenome (GOLD analysis project Ga0187778, IMG submission 132418) | Tropical peat soil microbial communities from peatlands in Department of Meta, Colombia - 1015_Q2_SP5_20_MG | ecosystem: Environmental > Terrestrial > Soil > Wetlands > Peat | place... | reverse complement strand
TGGCGAGGGGTGCGACTGCCGTATGCAGGGTTGTCGCACCTGATCGAACAGCTTCCAGATAACAGAGAGGAGCAAGCCCTGAATTACAGTGAGAGTGAAACTCAAGCGGGATTCCATCGCAGTTCTTTAGAACGGTGGACACAAGCTCCCGGGTGCCTTCTGGCGTTATCACTCCTGAGGCATCCTCTATCATGATCCGATCGATGTATTCCTTGGCTTCAACTAACAGTCGGGTTTTCCGAGCCCAATGTTCATTCGTGTGGACTGGACTGGAAGTGTACATCAAAGCTGGAACGATTTCAGCTCCCGCAGCCTTGGAGATGCGCGCGAAGTAGCAGAATTTCTCCATTTCATATTGATAATCACAAATCCAGAAGCTTCTTATCCCATTGGCGACAGATCGCTTGATCCAAAGTGTGATGATATCCCGGGGGGTGCTGAGATCGAAGGAGGAAAGACTTCCGATCTGGTAGGACCCACGGAGGGAAGTTCTCGTGATCAGCTTGGAGAGAACCCTAATCCTCTCCCAGGGATTCTCATTGAGATTACGCACCTGCACTGTGAATGCCTGGGAACCTACCGTGGCAATTGCTCTGTATCCAACCTGATCCATGATTTCTGCAATCGGGGTCATATGATCCGTCCTCATCATATAACCCCACAGACTCTGTTGAGCATCTCTTAAGGTTTGATCGACAAAGTCGATCTTACGGTTCATCCTCTATGATCCCCCTTTGTTATAAACCCAAATAGGCTTTCTTGATATGGTCGTTTTCCAAGAGTTTCTTACTTTCTGCTTCTAAAACGATCCGGCCATTTTCCAATACGTATGCCCGATCAGCAATCTCTAGGGCATTTCGAACATTCTGCTCAACTAATAGGATGGTTATTCCCTGCTCACGCAGCCTCCTTATAAAATCGAAAAGTTCCTTTACCAACAAAGGTGCAAGACCATAGGACGGTTCGTCAAACATACAGAGCCTTGATCTTGACATTAAGCTTCGTCCCATCGCCAACATCTGTCGCTCACCGCCACTTAATGTCCTCGCTAATTGCCTTGATCTTTCTCTTAGCCTCGGAAAAATTTGATAGACCTGATCAAGTGTTTCCTTCTTTTTCTTCCATGTCTCAGAGATGTATGCACCCATTTCTAAGTTTTCATGGACCGTCATATCAGGGAAAGGTTTCCCACCTTCCTGTACATAAGAAATGCCTAGTTTGACGATTTCGTGAGGCGACATTCCATCTATTCTTCTGCCCAGAAACTCCAAACTCCCCGAGGCGGGACGTAACAAACCGGAGATGGTATTCAGCACCGTTGTTTTCCCCGCTCCATTCGACCCAACCAAGGCAATGATTGCGTTCTCATCTACCTTGAAAGAAACTTCCCACAAAACCCCAACTTTTCCGTAAAAAGTTTTTACATTCTTAGCTTCCAGCATCAGCCTACGTCCCCAGATAGACCTCAATAACCTTCCTGTTTACGGCAACCTCCTCCGGGACACCTTCCGCAATCTTTTCACCATTATGAAGCACAATAATCCGGTCAGAAATGTCCATAATGGCTTTCATGACATGCTCGATCATAAAGATCGTAATCCCCTTATCCCGTATTTTTCTTATCAACTCCGTGGCCTTTGAGACCTCCGTTGGGGTTAGGCCGGCCATCACCTCGTCGAGCAATAACAACTCTGGCTTGGTTGCCAAAGCCCTGGCCACTTCAAGGCGCTTTTGATTGGCAATGGTTAACCCTTTAGCGAGAACCTTTTCCATGGTCGACAGGCTTACAAACTCTAATAATTCCAACGACTCTTTCTTCGCTTGAGACTGATTTATACCCCTTGACATTCCGAATAAAGATGCCGACAATGTATTCTCAAGAACCGTCATATCCCCGAAAAGTTTAACGAGTTGAAAAGTTCTTGCTATTCCTCTCTTGCAGATCTGGTGAGGCTTCAAGCCCGTAACATTTGCACCCCTAAACCTTATTGTTCCCGAGGTAGGAACAAGAGAACCGGATATTAAATTAAAAAGGGTTGTCTTACCCGCCCCATTTGGACCGATCAAACCTACGATTTCGCCTTGATCTATGTAGAAATCGATATAGGCTACAGCGGCTAGACCTCCAAAATATTTCTTCACTCCCTCTCCCTCAAGTATTCGCATAGAGCCTCATCCTATCTGCAGTCCACAACTTCAAAATTTTTTCCTTCAAACCTATTATTCCATTGGGTAAAAACAGGACGACGATTACCATTATAATGCCATACAAAAGCATATAGTAGTAAGGAAACTTTGTGAGGAGTACGTCAGCCAAAAATGTAAGAACCGCAGCACCTAAGATTTGGCCATAAATATTTCCGATTCCGCCGAAGATGGCCATGAGTACGGGCATAAAAGAAAAGAGAGGATTGAAGGCTATGGAAGGATCAATATAAGTCCATCGGGTAGCCATGATCGCCCCTGCCGCTCCCATGAAAAAAGTACTGATGGCAAAAATGACGATTTTCACCGCATTGACATTTATGCCGATGTGATCGGCTGCCTCTTCGGATTGGCCGATACTTCGCAAAGCAAGCCCAAATTTGGACCGCTTTATCATATAGGATACGGCCAGCGTCATTAAGACAATAACGAGCATAACATAGTAGACAACTTTGGGGTTTACATGGACCACCCATCGGCCTACTGTACCTGTTTGATTGACTTCCCACCATCGAACAAAATGTCTGATGAGCTCGCTGAGGCCAAAAGTAAATATTGTAAAATACATCCCTTTCAGCCTGAGACTTGATAGGCCCACCAAAAGGGCGAGTAAAAAACTGATGAAACCTCCAAGCCCAATAACGACGGGCAAAAATAATACCTTTCCGAGAATAGCAGAGATATATATGCCGATTCCAAAAAAAGCGGCAGATGCGAGGGACATGTATTGGGTAGGTCCAGAGAAAACAGCCCAGCTTACCGTAAGGGTGATATACATGAAGATACTGGTCAACGAGATGATATGGTAGGGTAAGACGTACCGGGGCGCAGCCGCAAACAAGATTAATATTAAGAAAAGCAGCACCAAGGATAAAAACTTTTTAGGAATAGCTCTCCCTTCGCTATCCATTTCTTTACTTCCCCAAAATACCCGTAGGCCTTATTAAGAGCAAAAGGAGGAAAATAATATAGTACGCGATTAAAGATAAACCTGGGTGGATATACATCACTACGTTCCCGATAAGGCCCAGAATTAAACCTCCCACCAAACTGCCTAAGATATTACCCAACCCACCTAATACGACCGCTATGATCGCAATGATGGTATATGGGAGACCCATTTGGGGGGTAATCTCGAACATCATGCTCAAGAGCGAACCCGCTAAGCCAGCCATGAAAGCACCCAAGGCAAAACATAAGCCCAGCACCTTGTGAATGTCCACCCCCATGAGCTGAGCAGTATTCATATCCTGAGCCGCTGCCCTAATTGCTTTTCCCAGGCGGGTTCGTACAAGAAAAAGATAGAATGTCACCCCGATAACCACAGCGAACAAAAGGGCGACCAGCCGATTGACCGCAAATAGAGCTTCAAACAGATTGACGGCGTTGGATAGATAAGTATATCCTTTTATACTGGGCCCGTAGAACAGTAAGACGATGTTTTGAATAATGAATAGAAGGCCAAAAGCAGCCAAAAGGGAATTCCCTTCAAATGCTACCATTGATGGTGATGAACTTCTGAGACGTTGAAACAAAGCCCGATGAATTAGAAAACCTATGATGAACACGATAGGACCGCTAATGACAAGAGAAAGAAAAGGGTTAATGCCAAAAAGTGTGTAGAGCGAATAAGTTGCAAAGGCTCCAAGCATAATAAACTCACCATGAGAGACGTTTAGTACTCGAGCGACGCCATACTGAAGGCTAAGCCCTACAGCGATCAGGGCATATAGCCCCCCCATGATTAAGCCCCCGATGACCACGTCAAGCAAAAGTGTGACACCCATGCTTTAGAGCCTTATTAATCGATAACAGGCAGACTGCCTAAAAAGTTTACCTCTTCCCTTTTAGACAGCCTGCCTGATAACACCTCTCGGAATACTCAGCCATTCTTGAATGCAAGCTTTTCACTGGCAGCCGCATATTGATTAATGAATCGCACGCTATTTCCATGCAGGTTTTGGAAATTCAGGGCTTGCAGTACGTTTTTCTTTAGCGGCTACAACTTCAAACTCCCCTTTCTGCCATTGACCAATCTCTCCAGGTGATTGTATATTGAATCCCCCGACAAATTTTACGGGACCGATCACTGTAGGAAACGTTTCTGAGGCAATGGTGTCTCTTATCTTGGCTCGGTCAAGGCTTCCAACTTTTTCAATAGCCTGCTCCAAAATTTGAACCGAAGCATAGGCGAATGCACTTCCCCAGCGGTCAGGCTCCACTTTCCATCGTTTGACGTGCCTCGCAAAGTATTCCTTTGCTCCGGGATAGGGTAGCTTTGGGTTCCATGCCCCGGCTCCCATAATTCCCTCCACCGTATTCACTCCGAACTTATCTCTATAGACTGGGAAAGCTACGCCCACACCGCAATAGAAGACCTTCGGATTTAATCCAAGTACCTTTGCTTGTTCGGTAATCAGGAAGGTATCGTCGGGATAAGACATCGCAAGCATAGCATCTACCTTGGCAGCCTTAATTGTTTTTAATAGTGGAGAAAGGTCCTTAACATCCAGTGGATAACTTTTCAATATAACCGTATCAATTCCAGCCATCCCAAGTGCAGGCGCGACCACACCTGTCCACTCAATGCCGTAGGCATCCCCGACATAGATAAGCGCCACCTTCTTAACTTTAAGTTCGGAGAGAAGGGCTACGAGGGCTGGCCCCTGTTCCCGAGGCATATTCAAGATTCCAAAGAAGTATGGAATGGTCGGAGCTAGTTCCCTGAGCTTTTCTGAAGAAATCGTGGGACCGATTAAAGGGTAGCCATAATTATTAGCTACGGGCGCCACGGCAAAGTGCATCGCGGTGCCCCAGGGTGGTAACAACAGGTCCACCTTCTCATCCAAAATCAATTTTTCAACTAACTTGATAGCTGTGCCTATGTCACTTTTGTCATCGTATCTAATGATCTCGACGGGTAAACGTTTGCCATAACTCTTTACATAGATTCCCCCCTTCGCATTGACTTCCTCAGCCCACATGTCGTAATTAGGAATTTGCGTCATGGCTGCTCCGGCCGCGTAGGGGCCTGAGAGGGCGATGGCGTTGCCTATTCGAATTTTATCTTTTGTTTGAGGAAAAGCGGTAAATGGAAAGGTTGCAAAGAAAACTATTAAGCTCATGCAAACCATTAATTTCAAATACTTTGCCTTCATTTTTCTCCTCCTTTCACAATCTTGTTGCGTGTTGATCCCTTAGCAGAAGCATAAAACACTTCGATGCCTACGGCGCCCACCATCTCCTCAGTTTTGAAGTTATACACCCCACCTCCTTTCTTAATACAGATTTCAAAACCCCAAGCCCTATCCTTCATCTCATATTAAAAGGGATAGTGGCGTGGGGCGCGCTGCATGCTGATCCAACGCAGCTCAGTGAACTCCTCCATCGCCGCGCGACCGCCAAACCGACCCCATCCGCTTTCCTTGACTCCGCCAAACGGCACCTGAGGCTCATCATGAACGGTCTGATCGTTTATATGAACGATGCCTGATTCGATCCGCTCGGCAACGGCGAGACCCTTCGCGAGGTCTCGGGTAAAAACACTCGCCGAAAGCCCGTACATCGTACCATTGGCTATGGCTACGGCTTCCTCTTCATCTTTCGCTTCCATGACCGAGACCACAGGGCCGAATGTCTCTTCGTATGAGAATGGTGTGCCGGGTTTTACGTTGGTCAGCACGGTAGGATAATAACACAGTCCGTCAGACTTGCCGCCGCACAAGACCTTGGCGCCATCCCCGACCGCTGCCTCCACACTCTTCTTGACCTGGTTCAATTGCTGCTTGTTGATGAGCGGTCCTATGATCGTATCGGGTTCTTTCGGATTGCCAACCTTGAAGGTTGAAATTTTTTTGACGAATTTTTTTGTAAATTCCTCAGCGATCGATTTTTCGGCAATCACTCGGCGTGTGGACATACAGATTTGTCCCTGATGGAGGAAGGCGCCGAAGGCTGCGGCATTCACGGCGTCATCAACGTTCGCATCGCGAAGGATAATCAGGGGATTCTGCCCGCCCAGTTCCAAGGCGATACGCTTGAGGACCCGGCCCGCCTTCTCTGCAAGACGTCGACCCACTGCGGTCGAGCCGGTCAGGCTAATGCGGCGTACCTTGGGGTTTTCGATAAATTCATCTCCGATCTCTTCGCTCTTCCCGGGTCCATTGGTGACGAGATTCAAAACCCCCTTGGGAAAGCCAGCTTCGTGGAAGACCTCTGCGATCACGATGCCACCTGCCACAGAGGATTCTGTCGATGGCTTGAGAATCGCCGTGTTCCCGTAGGCGATAGGCAGACACACAGAACGTAGCGAGAGGATTAATGGTGCATTCCACGGTGCGATGCCAGCGACCACGCCGACAGGTTGCCGTATCGCCATATGGAAAGCCTCCGGCAGATCGGAAGGGAGGATTTCACCGTTCGCCTGGTGTGTTTGAGCTGCAGCTTCGCGGAGCAAACCAGGAGTAAACATGGCCTGAAACATTGCAAAACCAAAGGTGCAGCCCGTTTCCTCGGCAAGAATCGTAACGATGTCATCCCGCCTTTTTTCAAGGATGTCGGCAGCCCTTAAGAACAATGCTTGACGCTCGGCCGGTAGCCCGTGTGACCACGAAGGGAAGGCGGCCGCTGCCGCCTCAATCGCGCGTTTGGCGTCAGCACGTTTCCCCGATGGAACTCGGGCAAAGACTTCTCCTGTGTAAGGGTTGAGATCGTCGTAGACCTCCTTGTCCAGGGCGCTCACCCATTCTCCATTGATGTATATCTTATATTCTTTCGGGGCCATGTTTTCTCCTCCTTTCCGAGAAGCTGTGGGTTGGGTGATCTATTTGTCAAGGACATAGACAACACCCCGATTTCCATCCACCCTTATCCTCTGGCCAGTTTTAATCTTCGCAGTGGCCTCCACACAACCGGCGACGCAAGGGATGCCAGATTCGCGAGCCATGATCACCGGGTGGGACAGCGCGCCTCCCCCATCCGTGACGAGACCCTTGATGATGCTGAAGGCAACGGTCCAGGCAGCAGAGGTTCCAGGCGCTACCAATATCTCTCCCGTTTTAATCTCCGATAATTTATCCGCACTCATGATCACCCGCGCCACCCCTTCTATAAATCCGGGGGCAGCAGCAGCACCATAGAGATCTGCTTTCAACTCTTCTCTGACAATGGGAAGTTGAGTGGATACGGATAACGTTGCGTCACTTCTCAACACAGCCTGGGCCTGGCTGATGTCTCCGAAGAAAGGCACTGGCTCCGTTCTCATATTCTCCTCCCAGGCTTTCTTCCTCGGTTCGACATAAGGACGAAGGTTGATCCTTCCCATGGGAATGGCTGCCTTCCTAATTTCATTGGGATGCAGAAAATGGATATCTTGCGGACTATCGATACATCCAGCCTCGGCAAAGCGCCGGCCAAATTCGGTCACGATCCAGCGCCCCATGGAGCCCACATAGAAATCGCAAAAATAGGTATGGTCCTCGCTCCAATAACCGGATTTCTGCGCTGCCCCCATCAAGATTCTGAAGGCCTCCCTTTGCCCTTCAGGGACCTTGGCCAACACCTCCTGCTCTGTTTTCTTTCGCTCTTCGATCACCCGGCCTTTCTCAGTGTCCAGTGCAAAAACATCCTTGGTCATCAGTATCTTCACCCGGCCGATGCCCTGACTCGGTTTTTCAATCCAAGCGGGTGTGTCATAGGCATGCATCCGCTCGCATCTCCAGCCGTGCTCCTCCAAGAACACTCCATACTCGTCCAGCCACTGGGTTCCTGCCTTGCTTCTCTTTAACTCTTCGATGACTTTCTCGTCTTCCGGAGTGCTGAAGACGTCTCCCAATCCCAATTCGACGGCCCGTCTGCTCAGGCGCCACAGCTCCCTGACGACCTTGATATCCTGACTTTCGTACCCGGCCATTAATTTATTGAAATTCGGGTCAATGGGTGCCTCCGTTCCAAAGAGGTCGCGCCACATCTGCTGGAAGAGACCGCTGATATAATAGGAAGCCATCAACATGATGAAGTGGGTCTCGCCTTCCTTTCGGTTAATAATGTAGACGAAATCCAAGAAGAATGAGAGAAGATCGATATTGCTCAGTTTCCTGATGTCTTCCCATTTTCGAAGCCCCCTTGACTCCTTGGCTTTTTTATATGTTTCCAGAAGCTCTGCTTTCAACGGATCCCACACCTTGTCAAAGTCCTCGATAAAGGGCTTGATCTTTTCCCGGAAGAAAGGCTCACGCGCCTTGGCCTCTGCCTCGGTCGTTCTGATCGCAGTGATATAAGGATAGCCCTTGACGAACCTTGAATCCCAGCCATGGGTGGTGGGCAAAGAGAGAGTTTCTGCCCCGAAACGTATACCATGGTAATACCAATACCAACCGATGCCGATATAGAGGGGCTTCATCGGCGGTTTGCCGTGGACCACATCACATAAAAGGACGCCATAGTTCTTGGGATCATTTTCCTCATCAAATTCATAAAAACTCAAATCATAGGCTGGTAACAACATATTTGTCTCCTTTCTATTTAGGATGGATTGAATACAGACTCACACTGTAAATCGCTTACCCCTTCTCTGTTTGATTGGTAATATGTTTTCATCCCTTTGAAAACAGGTTCAGCATAAGATCAACGACCTGGTCCACTGGAGCCTTTTTCTGCGCAATGACTGCGGGACGAGTCTGCAGCAGGATAATGCTCTCGGGCAGTTCCAAGTCTCGGTCTATCGCCCATTCGACATCCTGCGGGACACCAAAGTGTTTCTCCAACTGAACGCCCAACCTCCCTATCTCTTTTGCCTCCTCGTCCTTTAAACAGAAGGTGCTACTCAAATCGGCTGGACAGTCTTCTTCTGCCACTCCCAATTCTTTACAGGTGACATATCTCCACTTCTTGCCCAGTTTTCTTTCGACTATTTCTAAATTCTCTTTATTCAAGACATAGACATCTGGCATGAGTTCACCGCTGACCACGCTCTCGCCCAATCCCCAGTTTGCTTCGATGATCATCCTTGAGGTATCTCCTATGTTTGGATCTGCAGTAAAAACGATTCCTGCCGCACGGGCGTTGACCATCTTCAACACCGCCACGCCAATCGGGTCGTTCTCCAGAGGCAGCTCCTTGCGTTTTCGAAAAGCTAAAGAACGGGGATTGAATGTGCTTGCCCAAACCTTTTTGATCTTTTCCAACAAGTCTGCCTTCCCCTTCACATTGAGGTAAGTCTCGTATTGTCCGGGATGGCTGACAGGCCCGGCAGACCTCGTTGAAACCGCAACAATACAATCCCATTTGCGGCATAGGTCATCATAGAAGGACAGAATCGTGTCCTTCATCACCCCGGGCATCTCTTTCGATTCTACGATCTGACGAATGTCCTTACTGGCCTGATTGAACTCTTCGATGGTTTCAAAGTCACCGCTCAACCGACGCAGATAATCCGCGATCTCCTGTCTCGCATTCGTTTGAACCATAAAATCGTTATAGGCCTCTACGGAGAGTGCAAACCCAAGGGGAACCGGACATCCGATCTTTGCCATCTCCCCTAAGTTGGCACACTTCTTTCCGACGATCACACAATCTTCTTGACCCAACTCTTCAAACCAGAATACATGTTTTTCGGACATTCCATACCTCCGTTCAGTCCTCTACATGGTGAAGCGAACCGGAGCACCTCTCAATGCACCCAGAAGATTTTCAGAGATGGTGACCCATCCGAAAGTGGACTTCACATTGAAAAGGGTCGCCTCCTGAGTAAGGCTTGGCCCGATCGGGCTGACTGCGTCAGAAACAAGAATGGAGAAATATCCCGATGAGAATGCATGCCTGAGTGTCGATTCCACACAGATGTTTGTAGCCGTGCCGACGAAAACGAGATGCTTGATCTTCAAACTCTTAAGGGTGATGTCCAAATCGGTTTCGATGAACCCGTCATGCTTCTGTTTCTTGATAATGACATCTCCCTGCCGAGGTTTAAGTTCCTCGATGATATCGCCGCCCCAGGTGCCATAGAGGTAAAGCTTCTCTTTCAATTCGGGATGTTGGCGAATCATTCTTAAGCCTTTCGACTTGAACCAGTTCGGCGAATCGGGGCTTCCTGCATTCGAAAGATCTGGGCTGTATCCCATTTGCAGGTACACGATCTTGCTGCCCATTTTCCGGGCGATCCCGATGATCCTCCTGCAAGGCTCGATAATCTTCTGAACCGCCGAGAGGTCATAACCTAAGAGATCGAAGTAACCCCCTTTGCTGACGAAGGCATTCTGCATATCGACCACGATCACAGCCGTCTTGAGAAGGTCCATGTGGATGGGTTCAGGCTCAGCCGGAATAAGGATTTCTGACATGCCACCGTCCTTTTTCATGCTTCCCAGAGTTTTTTGATAAGCTGGGCTTTCATCTCAAACCGGGGCAGAGGCCCTTCCGGCACGAGGTTAACCGCAGCTCCGAAGTCAAGCCTCGAATTGAGCAGAGCTTCGATCTCTTTCTTTAACGCATCAGGGTATGTGGCTTCCTTCCCCTAATCCTCTTCAATTCTCAGAATTGTAATTCTTCTCGTGTGATCTTTTCAAAGTAGTCTAAACACGATGGGTTAATTAATGCCTCTCGATTCAAAACGGGCTTCCCATTTACAGCGTTCATAACTGCACTTTCCACCTTTTTCATATTGAAGGTATATGGGATATCTGGTACTTCAATGATTTTATCTGGGACATGCCTTGGTGAAGCTTGGGTTCTTAATGCATTTTTAATATCCTGTTTCAAACTCTCTGTTAAACGATCCCCCTCTTTTAACTTTACGAACAGGAGAATACGCTGATCACCTTTCCAATACTGTCCTACCACGATACTGTCTACAATTTCATTAAATTTTTCTACAACATTATAGATCTCGGCTGGCCCTAATCTAATACCAGAGGGCTTTAAAGTAAAATCAGATCTACCGAGGGCTGTCATACCCTCTGTCTTACTGTTGTGGATCACATAATCCCCGTGACGCCAAACGTTTGGGTATAGACTAAAATAGGCTTCCATAAACCTTGTGCCATCTGGATCATTCCAGAAATATAAGGGCACAGAAGGAAAAGGTGTTTCACAGACCAGTTCACCCGGTTTATCGTATATGGGACTTCCATTCTCATCAAAGACTTTGGTCGCAAATCCTAAGGCAGGTCCCATCATCTCGCCAGAATATAGGGATTGAATGGGTGTGCCTTCGATAAGACCAGCTTGGGTATCTGTACCGCCTAAGCCTGAATTAAAATAGACATCCTCTTTCAATTCCTTATAGACATATTCAAATCCCTCTTCTGGAAGGATGGATCCACTCTGAAAGATTCCTTTCAAAGTTGAAAGATTGTATAGCTCCTTAGGTTTTATACCCTGTTGCATACATCCAAGGATAAAGCCAGCTCCACATCCCAAGAATGTTACTTTCTCATCCTGGATGATCTCCCACATAATGCCGTGATCAGGATAAAATGGATTGCCGTCATAAAGCACTAAGCTTCCTCTGGTTGAAAGTGCACTGACTTGTACGTTCCATACCATCCAAGTTGGACTTGAGATGAAAAGGGAGACGTCCTCTTCTGACAAATCGAAATGTAAGATATGTGTCTTTAGATGGACGATCAGTGTCCCTGCAAGTCCATGAACGATGCACTTTGGTTTGCCTGTAACTCCTGAGGAAAATAGAATAATATGAGGATGATCGGGTGGCAATTGTTCAAATTGGATTTCTAAGTTTTTTTCCTTTGAGATAAAATCTTCATAATAAATGGCCTTAGAAATAGAACTTATACTTGGTTTTTCGCTTATATAGGGAATGACCACAATCTTCTCAAGAGAAGGGATGCCGCTGGCAACTTGAGCAACGTTAGAAGATGCGTTGAATGCCTTCCCTTTAAAGTAATAACCATCTGAAGTGATCAGTACCTTAGGTTCAATCTGACTAAAGCGATCCAATGCTCCGTGAACCCCTAATTCAAGGCCACAAGATGCCCATATAGCACCAATACTTGAGGTAGCCAGCATTGCCACTATGCATTCCATTAGATTAGGGAGATAACCCACAACCCTATCTCCTGGCTTGATCTCTATGTCTCTTAGAGATTTTGAAAAAGCTGCTACTTGGTTATAAAGTTCAAGGTAAGTCATCTTAGCTCGTTTCTTATTCTCTCCCCTAAATATGAAAGCTATATGGTCATCTCTTCTTCTTAATATATTCTCAGCATAATTCAATCTTGCGCCAATAAACCATTTTGCACCGGGAAATCTGGTAACATCATCTACAACTTTTTCATAATTCTTAGATGCTTTTACCCCACAGAATTCCCATATAGCACTCCAAAAATTGGGTATGTCCTCTACAGACCAGCGATAAAGTTCTCCATACGTGGAAATATTTTTACTATATGCCTCGTTAACAAATTTCATAAACTTAATGATATTTGTCTTCTTTACCTTTTCTTCATCCGGTGAATAGAGCAAATTACCTTTATTCTCTTTCATAGATCCCCTAATCATCAACCCCCTCTCTATGAGGCGCTGTCTTTTGTTGAATTGGCATTGATAAGAACACATTTCCGTTTCCAGATTGGAAACGATTGTAGAAAAAAATATTAACGCTTGTACGAATACATGATCGCCAAAATCTTAGCTTTTTGCTTGCCAACACTTCGGCCGCTATGGGGGATGATTGAATCAAAATAGATGCTGTCCCCCTCCCTTAACAAATATTTCTTGCCGTCGTACATAAACTCATGCGTTCCTTCGAGAACGTACATGAATTCTTCACCCTCATGGGAGAAGATCCCTTTTTCATCAAAAGCGGGTATGATGATATACGGCTCCATGTTTTTCCCGATCTTCTTATGGGCAAGAGCCTCATAGCGATATCCGTAGAGCGTCCCTCTTGAAACAAGTTCTTTTCTATCGTTTTTCTTCACGATGCATAG
>Ga0187778_10002263_pt1 | contig 13162 bp, 9 predicted proteins | sample 1015_Q2_SP5_20_M_FD_132418 | JGI IMG/M metagenome (GOLD analysis project Ga0187778, IMG submission 132418) | Tropical peat soil microbial communities from peatlands in Department of Meta, Colombia - 1015_Q2_SP5_20_MG | ecosystem: Environmental > Terrestrial > Soil > Wetlands > Peat | place... | reverse complement strand
GTGGGCTCGTCATCGCCGGGCTGAAGCTGAAAACGCGGCCAGTCGATGGTGCGTCCGTCAAGGCGCGGGGGCGTGCCGGTCTTTAGCCGGCAGCCGCGCAGGCCGAGTTGCTTCAGCGCCTCACCCAGCAGCACAGCCGGAGGCTCACCCGAACGGCCAGCCGGATATTGTTGCTCGCCACAATGGATTAGCCCATTAAGGAACGTCCCGGTGGTGATGATCACGGCGGATGCCTCGACGGTTCGGCCATCGCGAAGGCGGACGCCGCGGCAGGTCCGCGGTGCGGCGACGGTCTCATCGCTCGGCAGTTCCTCCACAATTAAATCGGCGACCTCCGCTTGCTTAATCTTCAAATTGTTTTGTGATTCGAGAACCTCACGCATCTTGAGGCGATAAGCCTGCTTGTCGCATTGCGCGCGCGGGGACCAAACCGCCGGACCGCGGGAAGTGTTCAAGAGTCGGAACTGAATACCGACAGCGTCTGTGATTTCACCCATAATGCCGCCGAGCGCGTCCACTTCGCGAACGAGATGCCCCTTCGCGATGCCGCCCACAGCCGGATTGCAGGACATTTGGGCAATCAAGTCGACGTTCAGAGTGTATAGCGCAGTCTTGAGGCCCATGCGGGCGGATGCCATGGCGGCCTCGCAGCCCGCGTGACCCGCCCCTACCACTACAACGTCGAAATGTTCAGTAAATTGCGCCATCCAATGGGAAATTCCCCGGCGGGAATATCACCATTGTAAAACACGCTACTTCCCAATGCAGAATGTGCTGAAGATGAGATTGAGAATGTCATCCGCCGTGGTGGCGCCAGTGATCTCGTCCAAGGGGCGCAGAGCGTTGTACAAATCGAGCAGCAGCATCTCGTGAGGTATCGCCGCTTTTACCGCACTCCGGGCTGCATCAAGCGCCTTGATGGACTCTAGAACCAGATTCCTATGACGGATGTTCGTCAAAAATCCGGCCTCGACCTGTACTCCGGAATCTCCTCCTATGTGGCGCATGATCTCCTTGCACAGTTCCGGAATGCCTTCGCCTGTAACAGCTGAAGTGCGCAAACTCGGAAACTGAGAACTGGCAACCGCGAACTGAGAACTGCTGATATCGGATTTATTCTGCACCAGAATTGCCGGTCTTCCATTCACTTGCTGCAAGAGTTCCTTGTCCTCCGCGGCCAGCGGCTGAGAGGAATCGAGCACAACCAGAACGAGATCGGCATCGGCGAGTGCTTCCATGGATTTGCGAATGCCGATGCCCTCGGTTTCATCGAGCGCGCGGCGAATACCGGCAGTATCAACCAGCTTGACTGGAATGCCACCGATCGCAACCGTTTCGCTTACCAGGTCCCGCGTTGTGCCCGGCGTCGCAGTCACGATGGCACGTTCGCGCTCAACCAGCCGGTTGAAGAGACTTGATTTCCCAACATTCGGCCGTCCCACGATTGCTAAGGTCAGCCCTTCGTGTACGACTTTTCCGTAGGCGAATGAAGCTGCCAGCCCCTGAAGAGGCGCCTGGACCTCTGCGATGCGCTGCACAATGCGCTCGCCGGAAAGAACAGAAACATCATCTTCTGCGAAATCGATCCCCGCTTCCAGCAGTGCAATCAGCTCAACCAATTTTTGTTTGATCGGCTGCAGGCGCCGGGACAACCCACCTTCAAGCTGTTGAGCCGCAACTTTCGCCTGAAATAACGTCTGCGAGTCGATCAGATCACGAACCGCCTCGGCTTGAGTCAGATCAATTCGACCGTTGAGGAACGCGCGCATGGTGAACTCACCCGGCTCGGCGAGGCGCGCGCCGCGAGCGGTTGCGAGCTCCACGATATGCCGCAAAACCACTGGCGATCCGTGGGGGGAGATTTCGATGATGTCATCAGTGGTGTAGGAATGTGGCTTTGCGAAGTAAGTGACGACTACCTCATCGATCCGCGAGTTTGCTGCCGAGCTGCGCTCGCCCTGGCCCCTTCGACTTCGCTCAGGGCAAGCTTGCAAGACGGCCATCCCCACACAAGCTTCTTGAGGTTCGATCAGGTCCCCAAATATCGCCCGGCCTGGTTCAAGGTCGTGTTTCAACCGCAGCATCGGCAAGGCAATACTCTTCGCCTCCGGTCCCGCAAGACGGACAATACCGATGCCGCCGCGTCCCGGCGGCGTGGCAATGGCGACAATGGTGTCGTCCAGATTCACCCGTTCAGTTTCGAGTTTCTGGTTGCAAGTTGCAAGCGCAGGAGCGATCGGTGGCGCTACGGGATGGTTTTGGGGATTGGTTTAGCTGCCGGCTTGTAGTTTTTCGGATAGACCACAAGGCACCGGCGTGGGCCTTCGCCGCGGCTTTCGGTGTGGAGGTCTTGATGATCGCGCAAGGCCAGGTGCAAAATGCGGCGCTCGCGTGAGGACATCGGAGCAAACTCGTAAGGCACCCCGGTCTTGCGAACTTTCTCCGCCGCAACTGCCGCCGCCATGCGCAGTTCTTCAATTCGCATGGCACGTTGGTTCATGCAGTCGAAACTTATTTTTTCGTGTTCATTCGGGGGAAGGCGAAGCATTTCGATCGCCAGCAATTCGATGGCCCGCAGCAGTTCACCGCCGCGCTCGAGCAGCAAGGTAGAGTCAGGTCCGCTCAGCTCAACCAATACCTCCGGCCGTTCCCAGTCGCGCTCTTCCGGCAGCGGGGGATCGACTGTAATCCGATATTTCAGATGTAAACCGCCAAAGCTGACGACCGCTCGCAGCAGTTCGTCTATCTTTCTGGCAGCGGCAACTTTGTCGGCAATGGACATGCTAAGTGCTCGTTTTACTTCTTCTCTTTCTTCCTCGCCCTTTTCAGAGCCATCTCGCGCATCTCCTGGCCCAAACTGGTGCGGTTCATCACCCACTGCTGCACAATCGCAATCAAACTACCTACAACCCAGTAAACGCACAGTCCGGCCGCTAATCTGTAGCTGATAATGCCGAACATTACCGGCATCATCAGATTCATCATCTTCTGCTGCGACGGGTCCATGCCCGCCTGCGGCGTCATGCGCTGCGTCGCTAGACCGGTGATGATGATCAAGATGGGCAGAATTAAGTAAGGATCGGGGGATGACAGGTCGCGAATCCACAACCAATGAGCATGACGCAGGTCGAGTGCTGATCCCAGCATGCTGTAATACGCGAACAGGAATGGCATCTGAATAACCATCGGTAGACAGCCGCCGACCGGGCTCACACCCTCGCGTTTCATGAGTTCGCCAATTTCCGTGTTCATCTCCTGGCGGCGCGGATCGCGCATGCCGTACTTCTTGTATTTTTCCTTGATTACATTCATTTGCGGCTGGATGCGCTGCATCTTAAGCGCTGACTTCATGCTGGAAACCCGCAAGGGCAACAGCGCCAGATTGATGATGATGGTTTGAATGACAATCGCCCAGCCCCAATTGCCAATGTATTTGTAGGTCCACCGCAACCACACGAATAAGGGGCGAGCGATCACTTCGAAAAATCCAAAGTTTATGAGCGCGCGAAGATCAGGAGGTTTGCCGCTAATGGTTGGAACGGAAACGGCTTCCAGGCTCTGCAATTCTTTCGGACCCACGTACATGCGCCCAACACTGGGCCCGTGCAGATTTCCCGCGGCCACCCCCAGCACATCCACCTTGGTTGTGTCCTGCGGGTTTTTCTCTTTCGGGACATCAAGAGAATTGCGAAGCGTGACAGCTACCGCATCCTGGGAGTTGTCGGGAATGAAAGCCGCCGCGAAATACTGGTCGGTGGTGGCAATCCAGTTGAACGGACCTGGCTGCGTGCCGCCGTTACTGATCTTCTTGCCCGCCAGCCGTTCCACCGTACCGTTGTACTGATATTCAATCCGGCCGGGAGCATAGGCAACGGGCGAGTTCTCATCGCCGAATCCGGCGGGCCACGCCGGCAATGCCGTGACCTCGCTCCCTTTCACTAAAACCGAAATTTCCACCTTCAATAAATAACTCTGGTCAAAGCGAAATACCTTGCGGATACTCAAGTCCTGGTCGGCATATTCGAAAGTGATTGCCGTTGGAGCGCTTTGCGTGCCCGATTCGGAGCTCACGTAAAGTACAGAGTTGATCTGGTTACGCCGGCTCTCATCGTAAGTCCAAAGTGAAAGCGGAAAGCCGTATTTCTGAGCCGCGGCAGCGTTCACCAATTCCAATGGTTTGCCGTGGTCATCATCAAATTTTTTCAGCACCCAGGACGTTGCCTGCGCGCCCCGGTTGGTGAATGTGATCCGGTACAGGTCACTTTCGATAACGGTCTGGGCTTCTGCATCGGCACGCTTGGTAGCCGTTTTCTCCGTAGCACTCGGCGGGGTTGGTTGCGAGACCTGCATTTGGGTAGGAGCAGGTGCGGGTTGAGACGGCGCTGGAGCCTGGTTTTGCCTTGCCGGAGACGGTTGCGGCAGATATTTTTTCAAAATCGGCTGGAACAACAGGATCACCACGAAAGTGAGCACGAACACCAGCAGAAGCCGACGCTCCATGCCAGGCTCTTGTTGAGGATTTTGAAATTCTGGCAAGATCTCTTTCTCAGTGATTGCAAAGATTGGGTCGGCCGATGGCTCTGCTTTCGCTCTTCACCACGGGATCCACTCCGCCTTTGGCAAGCGGATGGCAACGCATCACCCGCCAAGCTGCTTTGGCGCTGCCCCGCACTACTCCAAATCGCTCCACTGCTTCCATGGCATATTCGGAGCAGCTGGGAAAGTAGCGGCATGCCGGCGAAAGCATGGGCGAGATCGCCCACTTGTACCCGCGCAGCAGCAACAGCACCATCTTTTGGCCAATATTCATTGTGACGGAATCAATCGGTGTTTCGCTACGCTCGCTTTTGGATAGACTTCTCAATTATGCCCAACGCGACACCGATCTCGCTCTGCAGTTCTGAAAAATCCGCCTGGAGCGCTGATTTCTTGGGATTGATCACCACATCGACCGGACCAGCCAGCTGCGGTCTGTGCAGACGGACTACCTCCCGCAGGCGCCTTTTGATTCGATTCCGTTCGACCGCACTACCCAAGTGTTTTGCAACGCTAAAACCAAACCGGGCCGCACCGCTTTCCGATCGGCGCAGGTAAAACAGCGTCATGTGCGCCCCGAACCGGCGCTGGCCACGCTTGTACACCAGCTGAAAATCGTTACGCCGGAGCAATCGCAGGCGGCGCGGAAACCGCAGGCGAACCTCAGTGCCAGCCACTATCGGAAGCTCTCCGGAGCAACCTCACTCACATTCACCATCCATTCGGGTTGCAAGCACTTCCACGCTTCCGCAACAAAATTTATTCCCGGAAACCGGGCTTCACAGAAACCCGTTTGCGTCCTTTGGCGCGCCGGCGGGAGATCACCGCCCGTCCACCCTTGCTTTTCATGCGGGCGCGAAATCCATGTGTCTTCGAGCGGCGACGCCGGTTGGGTTGGAACGTTCGTTTGGGCATTAAACTTGACCGACTCCTGATTCAATGAGGTAACAACCGCAGCGCCGAACGAAAAGTATAAATGACTGCGCACAGATGGGGCAAACCAGCAGCGCGTCTAGCGAATCGGATCACGATCAGCGGCATGGCTATGCTAAATTTCTAGTTTCATTCGATTCGGCGTGAGCCGCTTTGTCTTCCTCGACCCAAAACGTGCGTCGGCCTGCAGTCAAGGTTTTCGTCGCCACTACGGTGATGCTGACCTTCATCTCCTTCTGGCGAGCGGCTGCGGTGGTTTTGGCTGACCTGGGCTCCTCCGCATATTACGCCGGTGGAGATGCTGAAAAGGTCATTGGCAAGAGCGCGCCCTGGTTCATCCTCGCGGTCATGTTGTTCAGCTATGCCGTGCGGTCGCTATATATCGAGTCCAGCAGCATGTTCGTCCGTGGCGGTGTTTACCGCGTTGTTAAGGAAGCCATGGGCGGGACGCTGGCCAAATTTTCCGTTTCCGCCCTCCTGTTTGACTACGTCCTCACGGGCCCAATCAGCGCAGTCTCTGCCGGCCAATATTTGGCGGGGTTCATCCAGGATATCGGTCAGTACATTCACCATCCGCTGATCTTCTCGCAAGATCATTTTGCCGCGGCCTTCGCGGTTGTGGTCGTGATCTATTTCTGGTGGAAGAACATTCAGGGAATTCACGAATCCAGCGAGAAGGCTCTTCAAATCATGATCATCACCACTGTGATGGTGGTGATTCTGATTGCCTGGTGTACGTTCACGGTTTTCAAAGTGCCCATCCAGATTCCGCCGAACCCGTTGCATCCGGGAGTGGTCAAGCTTGACAAAGAATCACTCGGTTGGCTCGATGGAACCTGGCTTAGCCACCTGACTCTGATCATTCTATTCGTGGGCTTCGGTCACTCGGTCTTGGCCATGAGCGGGGAAGAGACCCTGGCCCAGGTCAATCGGGAAATTGAGCATCCCAAGCTTAAGAATCTCGAAAAAACCGGGCTGGTGATTTTTATTTACAGCCTGGTGTTCACATCCCTGGTCTCATTTTTCGCCGTCATGATCATCCCTGATAACGTCAGGCCTGATTACTTTGCCAATCTGATCGGCGGCATCACCATGTATCTCGTCGGTCCAGAGAGCCTCAAGCTGATCTTTCACGGATTTGTCGTTCTGGTGGGCGTGCTGATTCTGGCCGGAGCCCAGAATACCGCAATTGTGGGTGCGAACGGTGTCTTGAATCGGGTCGCTGAAGACGGCGTGCTTACGGATTGGTTTCAAAAGCCTCACCGAAGGTACGGCACCAGCCACCGCATCATCAACCTGATCGTAGGAATGCAGTTGCTGACCATCCTTCTCAGCAAAGGCAACGTTTACGTGCTCGCTGGCCTGTACGCCTTCGGCGTGATCTGGAGCTTTGCTCTGAAAGCTTTAGCGGTTCTGGTGCTGCGCTACACCGAACCCGAGAACCGGCAGTGGAAGGTGCCGGGCAATCTGCATATTCGTGGGCGCGAAGTGCCGCTGGGGCTGATCGTCATCTGCGCTGTGCTGCTGTTCACCGCCATCGTAAACCTGCTCACGAAGTCTGAGGCGACGATTGCAGGAGTTACGTTCAGCGCCATTTTCTTCTCGGTTTTCACCTACTCGGAGCACCGGGTGGCGAAAGAGCGTCACGGCAAGCCCGAAAATCTCGATCAGTTCCGCATTTACGGAAATCAGGAACTGGGCAGCGGCGCTCTCGGCGTGCGGCCGGGCAACATCCTGGTGGCCGTGCGCGACCCCCGAAATCTCTACTACTTAAGGGATATTTTGCGCACCACGGATACGCTTCGGCAGGATGTGGTAGTCATGACTGCGCGCCTTTATCACCGGGAGCATTCGTTTGGCAGAAGCGAAACCATGGATGCCGAGGACGTCTTCGACCATTATGAGCAGGAGCTGTTTACCGCAGTCGTGGCGCTGGCTGAAAAGGAAGGCAAGCCGGCCTCTTTGCTGGTGGTACCCGCCACCGACGTGTTCGAAGCCATAGTGGTAACGGCTGCCCGGCTCGATTCCACCCGCATCGTATGCGGCCTGTCCAATAAGCTCACGACCGATGAGCAGGCAAAGCTTACCGGCGATGCGTGGGAGCGTCTGCCGGAGCCCCGGCCGCGTCTGGCGCTCGAAATCCACGCCCCCAGCGGGAGCATTCACGAATATCCTTTAGGGCCGCACGCGCCGCGCTTGCGCCCGCAGGATCTTGAGCTTATGCACAAGGTCTGGCTCGATATCACGTCGGATCCAAAATACGCGGGGGCACACCACTACCATATCGTGGCGCTCGCGCTCGAAGAATTGCAGCGCGAACTGAATAGCCCGGAACGCGCAGAGTTGTTGGCGAAGTTGTTAGATGAGATGCATCGAGATGGCCAGCCTTCGAACTGACTTGTCGAGTTGCGGGATCAGTGTCCGGGGTGTTGCAATCTGATCGGTGCGGATGCGTGCAGGGTTGATCTGCTCTTCAACCTGTCGCCTCAGCGCGCTTGATGCACGGCTGTGAGCGGCATCACTGCGCTCCCTGCTCCACCTACCGCAGACTTGTTGCACCGTGAAAAGTGCAAGCAGCGCGGCTTCCGACTCTTCCACTACCTGCACTGGTTGCGCGGCAGTTATAGAGTTGCTACTTGACAGAATTTTCCAATCGCGATTTGAATCGACAGGTCAGGAAAAATCTTTGCCAAAACTTTTCCGAAAACTCAAAAAATTTGTGCTAGTATGCCGGACTGTCCCTACTTGCTAAATTTTTTCTCGCTCCAGCGAAGCCGCCAGCCGGGCGGAGATTGCTGCGCTGAAAAAACGAGGATGTCAATCGCTTTTATAACCGGGCACTGACCTCGGCCACAGGCCCATGAAGAATTCAAATGTCGGTTCCAAGTCCAACTCTTACTCCTAATCCGTGGTTGCGCATTCTTGACGCGCTGGAAAAAAAGATTAACCGCCCGGCTTACGACCGCTGGCTCAAACCTACCCGCTACAGTCATGCCAGCGGAGGCGTTCTTTACGTGCGCGTTGAAACCGAGGAGGCCCGCCTCCAGAACGATAAATATCTCGACCTGATCCAGGAAGCCCTCGACAACCTCGGTCTCGAATATCAGGAGGTGCAATTCGTCACCCCGGAGAGTGATCCGGCAGCGACTCCTTTGCGTCATGATGGAGGCCTGTCCGTTATGCCCGTCGCGACAGCGCACGTTACCCAATCACGCTTTGATTGGGACGGAGCGGCCCAGTTGAACCCGCGCTACACGTTCGATGCCTTTGTGATTGGCAGCGGCAACCAGTTCGCTCACGCCGCCTGCCAGGCTGTCGCCGAGCGCCCTTCCAAAGCTTACAATCCGCTTTTCCTGTACGGCGGCGTCGGTATGGGTAAGACCCACCTCATGCAGGCCATCGGGCACGAGATCGCCAAACGCTTGCCGCACGCAGCCATCTGTTACGTTTCCAGCGACAAGTTCACCAATGACATGATCAACTCGCTGCGCTACGACAAGATGACCAGCTTCCGCGATAAGTTCCGCAACATGGATGTGCTGCTCATCGACGATATCCAGTTCATCGCTCAAAAGGAGCGCACGCAAGAAGAGTTCTTCCACACCTTCAATGCGCTGCACGAGTCGATGAAGCAGATCGTGATCGCCAGTGACCGGCCACCGAAAGAGCTGGCGGAAATTGAGGACCGGCTGCGCAGCCGGTTCGAGTGGGGTCTCATCGCGGATATCCAGCCACCCGATCTGGAGACGAAGGTGGCGATTCTGCAAAAGAAGGCAGAGCAGGAAAAGGTTACGCTGCCCACCGACGTGGCTTTGTATATCGCTTCCAACATCCGCTCCAATGTCCGCGAGTTGGAAGGCGCGCTCATCCGCCTGGTGGCTCATTCTTCGCTCATCGGTGCGGAAATTACTCTCCCCTACACGCAGCAAGTATTGAAGAATTTCATCGACTCCCAGGCTCGAAAGGTGACGATTGAGTCGATTCAGAAGGCGGTGGCCGAGCAGTTCGGGTTGCGATTGGTGGAGATCAAGGCCAAGAACAACTCACGGGCCATCGTTTATCCCCGGCAGATCGCCATGTACCTGGCCAAGCACCTGACCGAGGCTTCGCTGCCTGAGATTGGCCGTCAATTCGGCGGCAAGCACCACACCACCGTTCTGCATTCAGTGGAGAAGATCGACGAAGCGCGCAAAACTGACAAAGATTTGAACCGGCTCATTAACAAATTGACCGAGCAGTTGGGCGGATAAACAGAACCTCGAGTAATGGTGCAGTTTGATTGTCATCCCGAGCCAGCGTCTTTTGCGTAGCGAGGGATCTGGGCGAGCCGCGCGAACTGTCGCGCCTTTTGCGACAGGACAGACGCGTGTCTGGCTCGCATCCTTTGCCGAACCGCACCATTACCCGAACTTCGGCCACAGTTGGATCCAGCCAGAGTTTCGATCGAGGGTAGCCAGAGGCAGCCAAAAATCTTCGGGTTTTCCGTCCACTACGGCTTTTCGTGCTGTTTTGCGTTTTTTTCTTTTGATATAAGGTTAGTATCCTACTAGCGCCACCAACCGGGAGAATCAGGTTATGCCGGTCGAAGCGATCGCCACAGCGGCAGGGACCAGCACCATGGAAATGACCGTCAGCAAGTTTGAGCTGTTGCGCGAACTTACAGCGACGCAGGGCGTGGTCGAGCGCAAGACCACCATCCCCATCCTGTCGAATTATTTGTTTGAAGCTGGCGGCGACAAATTGTCGCTTACCGCGACCGATCTGGATTTGAGCCTGCGAACCTCTTGTCCCGCCAAGGTCAAGAAGGAAGGCTCGTGTACCATCCCCGCCCGCAAGCTGCACGATTACGTCAAGCTGCTGCCGGATGCCGATATCACCATCAAACTGCTGGAGAATCATTGGGTCAGCATCCGTTGCGGCCGCTCCAACACCAAGATGGTCGGCATGGCGCGATCCAACTTTCCCAGTCTCCCCGCGTTTCCGACATCAGGAGTCGTGAAGATTCCGGCGCAGGTGCTGCGGGGGATGATCGCGAAGACCGGATTCGCAATCGCCAGCGAAGAATCGCGCTACACGCTTAATGGCGCACTGATGGTATTGAAGCCCGAATCGATCGTTATGGTCGCCACGGACGGCCACCGTCTGGCGCATGTCGAGCACAGCGGAGCAAAGTTCGATGGTGTCTCTGGCGAGATGAAGACGCTCGTTCCCAAGAAAGCGATGGACGAGTTAAAGGCGCTGCTCGATTCCACCGATGCCGACGACATCGAGTTTGCCAAGGATGAATCGACGCTGTATTTCCGCATCGGAGGCAGGCTTCTGACTTCTCGCCAGCTCACTGGGCAATTCCCTAACTACGAAGCGGTATTGCCCAAGGACAACAACAAGATTGTCACGGTTCATGGCGATGATCTCAATGCCGCCATCGCCCGCGTCGCCCAGTTTGCAGACGAGCGCTCACGAGCAGTGCGCCTCCGCCTCGAGAAGGGTGAACTGAAGCTCTCCGCTTCTTCGAGCGAGACCGGTGAGTCCGAAGACTCGATTGAAACCGATTACAACGGCGATGCGCTGGCCATCGGCTTCAATGCACAGTATTTGCTTGATTTCCTTAAGGCCACTGGAAGCGGCGACGTAAAACTGGAATTCAAAGATCCGCAATCCGCCGGCCAGCTGCGCCCCGCCGACAGCGAAGATTACAAGTACCGCTACATCGTCATGCCGATGCGGATCTGAGGGGCCTCGCCCGTTTGCCTGTAGCTCGTGACCTGAGCCCTTGACGCGCCCTTTGCCCCGCCGTAAAGTTGGACGCCACTCGTCTTAGGAGGCGTTGCTATGCTTAGCGGATTCAAGCAGTTCATCCTGCGCGGTAACGTGATTGACATGGCAGTCGGCGTGGTTATCGGCGCCGCCTTCGCCACCGTTGTTGCAGCTTTCACTAAAGACCTGCTCACGCCACTGATTGCTGCGATTGTCGGCAAACCTGACTTCTCCGCCATCGCCTTCACCGTGAACGGCAGTGTGTTCGCCCTCGGCGATTTCATCAACGCCGCGATTTCCTTCCTGCTGATTGCGGCTGCGGTGTACTTTTTCGTGATCACCCCGGTGAATATGCTGGTAGGGCGCATGCGGAAAGCTCCGGCGCCTGCCGATCCGACGACGAAAAAATGCCCGGAATGCCTGAGCGAGATTCCGCTCGATGCAAAGCGCTGCTCTCACTGTGCGCAGCCAGTTGGAATGGGCATGGCGGCGGATTAATTCTGTGTAGCGCGGGTATTCCTGCCCGCGGGGCGGACAAGAACGTCCGCCCTGCACAGAGTCACGGCGGCGGCAAGCCACGGTGGCACGGTGGTATCCTAAACGCTTCATGACCATCCGCCTGATTCTCCGCCTGATTACTTTGTCACTGCTCGCTTCTATTCTCTTCGCGCAAAGCGCAAACCACGACTCATCTCAGACCAGCGCAACCGTAGACCCCGGTTCAACCGCCAACGGCTTCTACCGCAATCCAGTCTTCGGGCTGAGCTACAGAATTCCCTACGGCTGGGTCGATCGTACCGATGAAATGCGCGAGGCCTCGAGCGATCAATCCAAAGCGACTGTACTGCTGGGTATCTTCGAGCGGCCTCCGCTGGCAGCAGGCAGCACCGTGAACTCAACGGTGGTGATCGCGGCCGAGAGTGTCTCGTCTTATCCCGGATTGAAGAGCGCCGCCCAATATTTCGGTCCCATCAGCGAAGTCACCGAGGCCAAGGGCTTGCAGCCGGTCAATGAGCCGTACGAGTTCCCGGTCGATGGAAAGCCCATCGTGCGCCGCGATTTCATCAAGCAGGTCAGTAGCATTGGCATGCATCAGAGCACGTTGGCGATGTTGGTCAAGGGCTATGTACTCTCATTCACTTTTATTGGCAGCAGCGATGAGCAGGTGCAACAGCTCATCGAATTCCTCAGACTAAGTACTCCAGCAAAATCTGTAAAGAACACCACCAGACCGGCCAATCCCTAACATTCTTACCGCCTAAACCACGCCAATACAGGGGTTTACCCATGCGGTTCGGACTCGAAAAAGAGCCCCGGATATGATAAAATTTCAGTAGTTTCCAATTGCTCTAAGTATCAATAATTTCAGTAGCTTGTGCTTAGTTTGGCAGGCGGAAAAGGCGTGCCGGAAACGAGCTCAATCCGGCGATCCCCCACGGAGCTGAATGGCCACAAAAGAAATCACCACAGCCGTCGTCGATACCAAAACAAAAAACGGGAGGACCACCCCAATCAACGGAGCCAACGGCGAGTACACTGCCGAGTCAATCAAGGTGCTGGGCGGCATGGAAGCGGTGCGCAAGCGCCCTGCGATGTACATTGGCTCGACCGGTGAACTCGGACTGCATCATCTTGTCTATGAAGTCGTGGATAACTCCGTTGACGAAGCGCTGGCAGGATTTGCCGACAAGATCGAAGTCACCATCCATATCGACAACTCAATCACTGTCGTTGACAACGGCCGCGGCATTCCCGTCGACAACATGGACATCGACGGGGAAAAAATTCCTGCCGCCGAAGTGGTGATGACCAAGCTGCATGCCGGCGGGAAGTTCGATACCTCTTCCTACAAGGTCTCCGGCGGTCTGCACGGCGTTGGCGTCTCTTGTGTGAACGCGCTGAGTGAAGAGTTGGAGCTCGAAATCTGGCGTGACGG
>Ga0187778_10002260_pt1 | contig 13165 bp, 10 predicted proteins | sample 1015_Q2_SP5_20_M_FD_132418 | JGI IMG/M metagenome (GOLD analysis project Ga0187778, IMG submission 132418) | Tropical peat soil microbial communities from peatlands in Department of Meta, Colombia - 1015_Q2_SP5_20_MG | ecosystem: Environmental > Terrestrial > Soil > Wetlands > Peat | place... | reverse complement strand
TTCGTGCACGAAGCGGATGCTCTTTTCTTTTACCTCCAGGATCGAGCTGCGAATACTGACGACAGCGCCGGCACGCAATTCCTTTACATACGCAATGTGCTGGTCGACCGCCGCCATGCCGCGTCGCGTCTCCCGGAGGTAGGAGGGCGTCAAACCGATCGCATTGAAGAGTTGCCAGGTCGCCTCGTCGAATTTTCCGACATACCACATAACATTCATGTGACCGACGTGGTCGCAGTGCCATGGGTACACGCTACCGCGGTACGTAAGGATGGAATCCGACATGACAGGTCCTTTGGAAGATTTGTACCGAATCGGATCGAAGCGGGTGTCCTCGCGTCTGTTTGGCTACCGTTTGGCAACCATTGGGCAAGCGCCGCGCCGAGAGGGAGGAAGCCCGGGTGCCGCGCGCCGCGCAAATGTTAGTCCGATGGTTGCAGCGGGCAACTATTGTCGCTCACAAGGCCCGGGCACGTTGCGGCCAGCTTGTGGTCGTCCCGCGTCCTCTTTTTTTTGCCATGCGCGCAGAACCCTCACCGTGGTATCGAGGCCCTTGCAGGAGTGGATCTTCTCTCGAACATTTCGGGCCAAGATCGTCTGTGGATGCCGGTTTTCGGACGATGATCGCGGCATATTGCGGTACGAACTTGCGGCACCTTCGCGAGACCAGGGACTGTCGCCTCGGGCTCGTCGGAGGACCGCGCGCGATGGTGGTGCGCGGCCCGAGTGGTCTTTTTTTGCCGCGCGGCGCGGTTGCGACGTTCGAGATCGGCGTCGGTGGCCATCGAGCGCTGGCGCGAATCGGGCCGCAGTGCAATGATTGACTTTCTGCCACGGGAGGCGCTTTCCTATGAAGCTTCTGCATACCATGCTGCGGGTCGGGGACCTTCAGCGCTCAATCGATTTTTACACGCGGGTGTTGGGCATGAATCTGTTGCGTACCACCGACCGACCGGAACAAAGGTACACCTTGGCGTTTGTTGCTTTCGGTCGGGGAAATTCCGACGGCAACGCGGAAATTGAACTGACGTATAACTACGGCGTCGCCGGTTACGAGCTCGGCACGGCCTACGGGCACATTGCGCTGGGAGTTGACGATGTTGCCGCCACGTGCGATCGGATTCGCCAGGCGGGGGGTAAGGTCGTGCGGGAGCCGGGTCCGGTCAAAGGCGGCAGTACGGTGATCGCCTTTGTTGAAGACCCGGATCGCTATCGGATTGAACTGATCGAACGTGCCTAGAGGCGTATGCGGGAAGGAGAGCGAAACGTGAGCGAAGTTTATCGTTGGGCAACGGTCCTTGTCGGCGGGCTTCTTGTCTGCGCAGGTGTGGTTCGCGCGCAGCCGGCGTCGAATGCACCCACCGACCCGCGCGACGTGGTTGCGGAGAAAATGCCATTTCACATACCGTACGGCGCTCCGATTTCCGCGCAGCGCGCGCAGATGTTGCTGCAAGCCGCGGTTGAGGAGGCGAGCAGGCGCGGATGGGCGTTGAATATCGCGGTCGCCGATTCGGGAGGCAACCTCGTTGCGTTCTTGCGCATGGATGGGGCGCAGCTTGCATCAATTGCCGTTGCCCAGCACAAAGCGCGCGCGGCCGTCAAATTTCGTCGTCCAACGAAGGTTTTTGAAGATGCCATCCAGAAACAAGATTACAAGTACGTGCTGACGATCGACGACGTCATTGCGTCACGCGGTGGTATTCCGCTCATCGAGGACGGAAAGCTCATCGGCGCTATCGGGTGCTCCGGGGGCACAGGCGCGCAGGACGAGGTGGTGTGTACGGCGGCGGCCGCTACGATCAACCACTAGGCGCGCGCGCGACGCACGACAGACGATGCGGGCGGGTCGAAGGGAGAAAGTCCGCTCGCGCCCTCGAGCCTGCGCGGGCTGCTGCTGCGATGGACTCGGCGCACGATGAGGATTGGCACCTTCTTGGCCTTTGGGCTGCGCACCGCGCGGCGCGATTGGCGTAGCGGGGAACTGCGCCTTCTGGCGCTTGCCCTGATAATTGCCGTTGCCGCGGTGACAAGCGTCGGCTTTCTCGTCGATCGTGTTCGGTCCGGATTGCAGGGCAACGCGGCCCAGTATCTCGGTGGCGACGCGGTTTTGGATTCGGATCGTCCGATTAGCGATGAGCTGACGCAGACGGCCTCACGCTTGGGGCTGCGCAGCGCGCTAACCGTATCTTTTCCCAGCATGGTGCTGCCGGAATCCGATACCCAGTCCGGTACGCTCGTGGCGGTCAAGGCCGTCACGGAGGGCTACCCGCTGCGCGGAACCCTTCAGCTCAACGACGGCGGACAGCGTCGTGCGGCCGGAGGGATTCCTCCCCGCGGAACGGTCTGGGTGGAGCCCCAAGTCTTGCATGTCCTGGGTGTGCAGCCCGGGCGGAACCTGCGGCTGGGCAACGCTCGGCTGCGGATCGGCGGCGTCATTGATTCGGAGCCCGACCGCGCGATCCAAGTGATGGGATTTGCTCCCCGCGTCCTGATCAACGCCGCGGACCTGCCAGCCACGGGCCTGGTACAGCCAGCCAGCCGGGTTGTCTACCGCTGGCTGGTGGCCGGTGCGCCGCGGTCGGTGCAAGTCCTGGTGTCCTCGCTCCGATCGCAACTGCAACGGGGGCAGCATCTGGAGTCATTAGAGGACGGGCGCCCGGAACTGCAGGGATCGCTTACACGGGCCGACCGCTTTTTGCGTCTGGTCGCCCTTTTGACCGTGATGATCTCGGCGGTTGCCGTGAGCGCGGCCGCACGCCGGTTTTCCGCACGAAGGCTCGATAGCTGCGCCTTGATGCGCTGTTTGGGACTGGTTCAAAACGAGATGCTCGCGCTCTTTACCGTGGAGTTCGCATTCGTAGGGTTGTTCGCGAGCGCCGTCGGGGTGATCGCCGGTTTGGCGCTTCATTTTGTCCTTGTGGAACTGCTCGCGGGGCTTTTGCAGCAACAGTTGCCCGCGCCCTCGCTCCTTCCTGGCGTGCAAGGCGTGCTGTGTGGTTTGGTTTTGCTGTTGGGCTTTGCCCTGCCTCCGCTGGAGCGGCTTCGGAGGGTTTCCCCGATGCGCGTATTGCGCCGCGATATCGACTCGCAAGCGCCTCGAACGTGGCTCGCGTATCTTGCCGGGACGGCGGCCTTCGCGCTGTTGGTGTTTTGGACGGCAGGGGAAATCCGTCTCGGGCTGATCGTTGGAGGCGCATTTCTCGCGTGTCTTGGCGTTTTCGCGACGGCTGCCCTGCTCATCTTGTATGGCTTGCAGACATTGCGTCGGCGCGAAGATCGTCCCATCGGAGTGTCTTGGCGGTTTGCCCTCGCTTCCATGCAGCGACGCCGCGGCACCAGTTTGGCCCAGCTGGTTGCTCTGGCAATCGGTCTCATGGCACTGCTCGTAATGGCGATTGCGCGCATGGATCTTGTCGACGAATGGCGCGCGCAGGCGCCATTGAATGCTCCCAATCGCTTTGTAATCAATATTCAGCCGGACCAGGTCGACGCGGTTGCCGCTCGATTGCGCGAGGCGCACATCGAGGATGCCCCGCTCGAACCCATGGTTCGCGGGCGCTTGATCGAAATCGATGGCAGGCGAGTGGGGCCCGAGAACTACGAGGACGCGCGCGCCCGCGCGCTCATTGACCGGGAATTTAATCTCTCCTACCGGGACCAGCCTCCGCCGCACAACCGCATCGACCGGGGACGCTGGTTTGCGGCCGACGCGCCCGAGCTTTCCATCGAGGAGGGAATCGCGAAACGCCTTGGGATCAAGCTCGGACAGGTCTTGCGCTTTGACATCGCCGGCCAGACGGTGGAGGCCCGAGTTACCAGCGTCCGGACACTGAATTGGAATTCGATGCGGGTGAATTTTTTCGTCGTCATGGCGCCGTCGCTTTTGCGCAATGCACCGCAAACCTTCATAACTTCCTTTTTTCTTCCGACGGAGCAGGCCGCTTGGGTAAATACATTGGTGCGCGAATTTCCCAATCTCACCGTCATCGATACCGACCAGGTGCTGGGGCAAGTGCGTGGCATGCTTGATCAACTGATTGCCGCCGCGCAATTTTTGTTCGTCTTTGCGCTCGCCGCCGGCGTACTGGTTTTGTACACGGCTTTGACTTCTTCGCACGACGAGCGCGTTCGCGAAGCTGCGGTGCTGCGCGCGCTCGGCGCCTCACGCGGGCAACTGGCTCGAGCGCAAAGGGTCGAGCTGGTGCTGGTTGGTGCGCTCGCCGGCGTTTTGGCCGCCGGCGGTGCGGCGGCGGTCGGCTGGGGGCTGGCGCGGTTTGTGTTTGAATTCGATTTTGTCGCGCACGCTTGGGTTGCGTTCGCGGGTATCTTGGGCGGCATTGCCGCATCGCTGCTCGGCGGCTGGTTCGGCCTGCACGGTGTGCTCGAGACGCCGCCACTGGTTTCGTTGCGCGAGGCGTAAGCGCGGACGGCGCGTTGGAAATTTCCAAATATGGACATTTTGTCGGTGTTTGCGCTGCTGGCCCTGGGTGGGGTGCTGATTCTTGCCCTCGGTATCGGGATTCTGGTCGTGCGCGAGACGGCCCGCCAGCGCGCGGCCGCAAGCGACCTGCAAAGGACGATGGAGCGCCTGCGTGAGGAAAACGAGCGACTGGAGCGCGAACTGCGCCAAGCGCTAGAAAGCAGTGCCAGCGCAACGCGCATGGAAACCGACCAGCGGCTCGGTCAGATGCAGGCATCCCTTGGCGCGCAATTGATGCAGACGACCGGGTTGCATACGGAGCAACTCGGAGTGTACGGTCGCACCATGCAGGAGCATCTGAGCGAGCTGAGCGCCACTACGCACCGCAATCTGACCGAAGTGCGGCAGACGCTCGAAACTCGACTGCAAGCGCTGCAATCGGGTAACGAAGCTCGACTCGAACAGATGCGAGCGACCGTCGAGGAAAAACTGCAAAGTACGCTGGAGGCGCGTCTGGGCGAGTCCTTCCGACTGGTCTCGGAGCGCCTTGAGCAAGTCCACCAGGGGCTGGGCGAAATGCAGTCCTTGGCGGCCGGAGTGGGCGATCTGAAGCGCGTTTTGGGCAACGTCAAGGTGCGCGGAACTTTTGGCGAAGCGCAGCTGGGAACGCTACTGGAGCAAGTCTTGTTGCCCGATCAGTATGCGGTCAACCAAGCAACTCGACCGGGCTCGACGGAACGGGTGGAGTTTGCCATTCGGCTGCCGGGCCGAGGAGGTGGCGAGACCGTCTGGCTGCCGATCGATGCCAAGTTTCCGGCGGAAGACTACGAGCGCTTACAAAGCGCTCAGGAAATGGGCGATGCGGAGGCGGTGGAAGACGCTGCCCGTGCGCTGGAAAACCGCATCAAGCTCGAAGCACGCAATATCCGCGAGAAATATCTCGAGCCGCCCCATACGACGGACTTTGCGATCTTGTTCGTGCCGTCGGAGAGCCTGTTTGCGGAAATTTTGCGCCGCCCCGGCCTGGTGGACACACTCAATCGGGAGCGTCGCGTCGTTGTTGCCGGTCCCACGACGCTGTTTGCCATGCTCAACACGCTGCAGATGGGATTTCGCACGCTGGCGATCGAACAGCGTTCGGCGGAGGTCTGGCGGCTCCTGGGAGCGGTAAAGACCGAATTTTCCCGCTTCGGCGAATGGCTGAGCAAAATTCGCGAGCAGGTTCGCACCGTGTCCAATACCCTGGACGCCGCCGACACCCGCGCACGCCAGATGCAGCGCGCGCTCAAGGAAGTTGAGGCGCTGCCCAATGATCAATCGGCCCAAATTCTCCCGCCGGTGGCGCGGCAGGACTTGATTGAATAATCGGTCCAACCTTCCGAAACGCAAGGACCGCCGATTTCTAACCCAAACGCGCTTTCGGTAAGCTGCAAGACCATGATCGACCTCGCTGAACACCCTGGGAGTATCCGCGCTTATGAAACCCCCCCTGCCATCTTCGGCCCTGGACCAGTTGTTTCACGCCGCACACACCGCGCACGGCTTTCGTTCCGAACCCGTGTCCGACGAGATGCTTCACCAACTGCACGATTTGCTCAAATGGGGGCCGACTTCGTTTAATTGCCAGCCGGCGCGGTTTGTCTTCGTGCGCAGTGCGGGCGCCAAGGAGCGACTTAAGCCTGCGCTCTCCCCGGGCAACGTCGCCCAGACGATGGAAGCGCCGGTAACCGTGATCGTGGCGACGGATTCGCGCTTTTTTGAGCACTTGCCGACGCAATTTCCGGCCTACGACGCCAAACCGATCTACGAGAACAACGCCGCTCTTGCACAAGATACTGGGCTTCGCAATGGAAGTCTGCAAGGCGCGTATCTCATTTTGGCGGCCCGCGCACTTGGTCTGGACTGCGGGCCGATGTCGGGGTTTAACGCGGCCGCAGTCGATGCCACCTTTTTTCCGGATGGTCGCTTCCGATCCAACTTCCTCGTCAACATCGGCGTAGCGGACCCGACCAAGTACTTTGCGCGCGGGCCTCGGCTGGCGTTTTCGACCGCGGCTCAGATTCTCTAGACACGGGCGCGTAGGACTGGGCGCCGGCTCCGGAGCGTTTGCCAGCCCAAGGGGGCCTAGGCTCGGGCCAAGCGCGCCAGACCTGCATCGAGCGTTTGCTCGCGCTTGCCAAAACAAAAGCGCACGACGCGGTTGTCGAAGGGCCTCTGGTAGAAGGCCGACAAAGGTATGGACGCCACGCCGTGCTCTGTGAGCAGCCGCCGCGCGAACTGCGTATCCGGTTCGTCGGAAATGGCACGGTAGTCGGCGAGCACGAAGTACGTGCCGGGGCACGCCAGCGGCCGAAAGCGGGTCGCCGCAAGACCCGCAAGAAAGCGGTCTCGCTTGCCTTGATAAAACCGCGCCAGTCCCAGATAGGGCGCCGGGTCCTGGAGATAGTGGGCAATTCCCGACTGCATCGGATGATTGACCGCAAAGACATTGAACTGATGCACTTTGCGAAATTCGGTGGTTAGCGCGGCCGGAGCGCAGCAGTAACCGATCTTCCAACCTGTACAGTGGAATGTCTTGCCAAAGCTCGAGACGACGAAGGCGTGCGCGGCCAGTATGGGGGAAGAAGCGACACTCCGGTGCGGTTTTTCGTCAAAGACAATGTGTTCGTAGACCTCGTCGGACAACACGAAAAAGCCGCATTCGTGCACGATGCGCTCCAAGGCCCGAATATCGTCTTCGCCAAACACGCTTCCGGTAGGGTTGTGGGGCGAATTGACGATGAGCAGGCGTGTACGGGGTGTGACGGCGGTTCGCACCCGATTCCAGTCCACGCGATAGCCATTTTCGTGGTCCAGCGGAACCAAGACCGGCTGCCCCCCGGCCAGTTGCACAGCAGGTACGTAGCTGTCGTAGGCGGGCTCCAAGATGATGACCTCGTCGTCCGAACGCACGATCGCCAAGACTGCGGTGAGGATGGCTTGTGTGGCGCCCGCCGTAATCGTGATCTCCCGATCCGGGTCGTAGCGCCGCCCTTGCAGGCGCTCGATTTTGGTGGCAATGGCCTGACGTAGTTCGGGAATCCCGGCCATTGGTGCGTACTGGTTCTCGCCACGTGCCATCGCTTCGGTCACGAGCGTTTGCAGCCCTGGGTCGCAATCAAAATCGGGAAAACCCTGCCCCAGGTTGATGGCGCCGTACTCGTGCGCAAGTTGCGACATGACGGTGAAAATGGTGGTTCCGACACCCGGAAGCTTGCTCGAGCCGAAGTCCGCGGATGCGGCAATGGCGGTGGATGGATTCATGGCATGGTCAAAAATTCGTTTGGCGACCAATACCTCACGCAGGTTTTGCCAAGTCCAACGCGGGCAAATCGCGCAGCGCTCCGGGACCGATAATCTGAAGACCGTCACGCCGCGCGGCGCGGGCCAACCGCAACAAAGCGCGGTCCTTGGTAAACAGGGCACGTGCCCGTGCACCATACGCGAGGTCGAGAAATTTCTGGTCCGCGGGATCACCGCATACCCAAGGAGCCGCGGGGCTCTCCGGCACGCCGCGAGCAAGTTCTTGCCAGTGGCGCAAGAGATTTGCCGTCGCTGCCGAAGGTAGTTTTGCCACAAACTGGGGCCGCGCCAAGACCGCAAGGAGCTCGGCGTCGGTGCGTTGGTTGCGAACCGGTTGCAAAGAGCCGCGCCGCAGCGCGTGGGCCAGCGCTTGTGAGGCTGGATCGTGAAAGACAAACAGGTCGAGCCAGACGTTGGTGTCGATAACAACGACGAGCGGCGTGCGTAAAGCCGCGCGCCCACCCTCCGTGGCACCCTGCGCCCGCTCAGCCGGGAGCACGAGCGCCGTCCCTTAAGCCGCGAGCAACTGCCGTAGCACGAACGGCAAAATGCCACCGTGCCGGTAGTAGTCGACTTCAATGGGCGTATCGATCCGCAACGTGACCTCGACGGTCTGCAGCGAACCATCGACCCGTCGAATAGCGAGTGTCACCTGTTGGCGCGGTCGCAATTCCTCGATGCCGAGCAGATCAAACGTCTCGTCCCCGGTGATCTGCAAGGACGCGGCGCTGTCGCTGCCGTGAAACTGCAGCGGCAGCACACCCATGCCGACCAGGTTGCTGCGGTGTATGCGCTCAAAGCTGCGCGCGACGACGGCACGCACACCCAGCAGCTGCGTACCCTTCGCGGCCCAGTCCCGCGAGGATCCGGTGCCGTATTCTTCGCCCCCAAATACGATCGTCGGTATTCCGGCCGCGCGGTAGCGCATTGCCGCGTCGTAAATCGAAATCCGCTCGCCCGACGGGCGATAAATCGTCACGCCGCCCTCGACACGCGATCCGTCCGCCGCTGGGGGCACCATCAAATTCTTGATGCGTACGTTGGCAAAGGTGCCGCGCATCATGACCTCGTGGTTCCCGCGCCTTGATCCATAGCTATTGAAATCGACCTTGGCAACGCCGTGCTCGATTAGCCAACGGCCGGCGGGCGAAGTTTCCTTGATCGAACCGGCCGGGGAAATGTGATCGGTCGTGATCGAGTCGCCGAAAATGGCAAGCGCACGGGCGTTTTTGACTGGAGGCGCAACCACGGGTGGTTGCAATGAGAAGTCCGAAAAGAAGGGCGGCTCCGCGATATAGGTGGATTCCGGCCAGGAGTAGGTTTGGCCGGTCGCCCCCGCGATGGCTTGCCACAGGCGGCCCGGTTCGGCTTTCACGCGACCATAGTTTGTTCGGAACGCCTGCGGATCCATTGCCTGGGGCACAAGCGCTTCGACTTCGGCTGCGCTCGGCCAGATGTCACCGAGCCAGATTTTGCGTCCGTCGTGTCCGATACCGACCGGCTCGGTCATGAGGTCGCGCAGCACGGTTCCGGCGATAGCGTAAGCAACAACCAAGGGCGGCGACGCAAGAAAGTTGGCTTTTAGATTCGGATGAATGCGAGCCTCGAAATTGCGGTTGCCGGACAGCACGGCGGCGCAGATCAGGTCGTTTTGCGTAATGGCGTCGATGATCTCGGAGCGCAGATCGCCGGCGTTGCCGATACAAGTTGTGCAGCCGTACGCGGCGACGTTGAAACCGAGTTGCTCGAGATAGGTCAGCAGTCCCGTTCGCTGCAGGTACTGCGTGACCACGCGAGAGCCGGGAGCCAGCGAGGTCTTCACTTGCGGTTTGACTCGCAGTCCGGCCTCGACCGCCTTTTTCGCCAGTAATCCGGCGGCCAGCAACACGTTGGGATTGCTCGTGTTGGTGCACGAGGTGATCGCGGCGATGAGGACATCGCCGTTGGCGATCTCCAGCCCGCCGCTCGTTCGGACGCCGTGCCGCAGGCGCGCCGCGGGTTGGTTAAAACCGTTGTCGGATGCGGATTTGGAAAAAAGCTCGATGAAATTTGACTTGACTTTGCCGATCTCAATGCGGTCCTGCGGTCGCTTGGGCCCCGCAAGCGACGGGGCAACGCTTGCCAGGTTCAATCGCAGGGTCTTCGTGTAGTCGATCTGGCCTGCCTGCGGGACGCCAAACAGGCGTTGGGCCCGAAAGTAAGCCGCGAAGGTGTCGATCTCCGCACGGGTGCGTCCCGTGCCCTCGAAATACGCGAGGGTTTTTTCATCGACCGGGAAAAACCCCATGGTTGCGCCGTATTCGGGGGCCATGTTCGCAATCGTCGCCCGGTCGGGCACCGAAAGCGACGCCGTGCCCGGTCCGAAAAACTCCACGAACTTGCCGACCACCTTTTGCTTGCGCAGCATCTCGGTAATTGTCAAAACCAGGTCGGTCGCGGTCACCCCTCCGCGCAGTTGCCCGGTCAGTTCCACGCCGTAGACATCGGGAGTCAAGAAATACAGCGGTTGGCCAAGCATTGCCGCCTCGGCTTCAATTCCACCGACGCCCCAGCCGACAACGCCAATTCCGTTGATCATCGTGGTGTGGCTGTCGGTGCCGACCAGCGTGTCGGGATAGATCACCTTGTTTTTGTCGCAATGCACGCCGCGCGCCAAATACTCCAGATTTACCTGGTGGACGATTCCAAATCCCGGCGGCACGACGCCGAAAGTCGTAAAGGCCTGCATTCCCCATTTCATGAACTGGTAGCGCTCGCGATTGCGTTGAAATTCGAGCTTCATGTTCAGATCGAGCGCGTCGGGCGTGCCATAGTGGTCGATCATCACGGAGTGGTCGACGACCAGGTCGACCGGCACCAGCGGTTCGATGCGCCCGGGATCTTTGCCGCCGCGCACTGCAACGCTGCGCATTGCCGCCAGATCGGCGAGCAGGGGAACGCCCGTGAAATCCTGCAGCAGGACGCGCGCAACCACGAATGGGATTTCCTCGACGCGCTCGGCCGTCGGTTGCCAACCGGCAAGCTGGCGTACGTGCTCCTCGGTGACTTTGCGACCGTCGCAATTGCGCAGCACCGACTCGAGCACGATGCGAATCGAAATCGGCAAGCGGGATATCTTTGCGAGTCCGGCCGACTCCAGGGCGGCCAGATCAAAGTAGCGCAGGTCACCCGCACCCGGGACCGGCAATTTGCGTAGGCTTTGAAACGGATCGTTGATTGTCATTTGGAATTCCGTGAGCGAAATTGAACGTCAAAAATCAAGCCCTTGTCCTCAACGCATTTCCCGGTTCCGTGCCCGACCGAGGTTCCGTAGAAGTCGCAGCGCATCCCCGTTCCGTCGAACGCCTGAAGCAGGGCCCGGGCAACCGTTTCACCGGAGCCTCGCGTGCCGCCGGTCGACGGCCCCCACTCCCACCACCCCCAGGACGAGGCTCCGACGTACGTGGTCGAGAGCTCGGGAGTTATCAAGGACCAGGTACCGGTGTACGTTTTCTCGTCGACCGAAATCGAAACGTGGGCCTGCCCCGGGGTCAGTTCGTGTGCCGTGCCATACGAAGGCTTGCCGCCGTCGTGTGGGGTCAGCGTCAGATCGTAGTACGTCGTGCAGGCGCCCAGAACAAGCGTCGCGGCCAGCAGGGCACCGGCCGAGCGCGCCGCTCGCACGACCGGTCGCTGCGAGGCGTCTGCCCGGGGTGCCATCTCGCCTTCCGTGCGTTTTCGTGCCCGAGGGTGCCAAACGGTGTCTAACCGATCGTCATGAGGTCGACGAACTCGTGCACGGGCGTCGCGTCCAGCCGCTTGGCGTCGTTGGCCAACGCGAGCAAGACGGCGGTCTGTTTTTCGGGGAAAACGCGTGCCAAGTTGGTTTTGAACTTTTCCATGAGAACCGGCATGCCCTCCTTGCGGCGGCGCTTGTGGCCGATCGGGAATTCGACCGCCACCTCGGGCAAAGTCTTGCCGTCGGTAAATTCCACCGTCAGGGCGTTGGCGATGGATCGTTTTTGCGGGTCGTGATAATCCTTCGTAAACTGCTCATCTTCCACGCAGAAGATCTTCTCCCGCAAGCGGTCAATTCGGGGATCCAACGCCACCGCATCCTCATAGTCCTGCGCCGTCAATCGACCGAACAGGATCGGCACCGCGACCATGTACTGAATGCAGTGGTCCCGGTCGGCGGGGTTGTGCAGCGGCCCCTTCTTGTCGATGATCCGAATGCACGCCTCGTGCGTTCGTATGGTGATTTTGCGGATCTCTTCGGGGGTGCGACCCAGCCGAGCGATCTCCTGGTGCAGGCTCATGGCTGCCTCGACGGCCGTTTGCGAATGAAATTCCGCCGGATAGGAAATTTTAAATAATACGTTCTCCATGACGTAACTGCCGTAGGCCCGCTGGAACCGAAAGGGTTTGCCCCCGAAGCTCACGTCGTAAAAGCCCCAGGTCTTGGCCGTTAGCACCGAGGGATATCCCATTTCCCCGGTCCGGGCGATCAGTGCTAACCGCACGCCGCGCGCGGTCGCGTCACCGGCCGCCCAGCTCTTGCGCGAGCCGGTATTGGGGGCGTGCCGGTAGGTGCGCAGCGACTGGCCGTCGACCCACGCCAGGGACAGGGCGTTGACGATCTCCTCACGCCTCAGGCCCAGCATCCGCGCAACGACGGCCGTCGTTGCGACTTTGACGAGCACGACGTGATCGAGACCGACTTTGTTGAAGGAGTTTTCCAGGGCGATGCAACCTTGGATCTCATGGGCCCGAATCATGGCTTCGAGCACATCGCGCACCTGCAAGGGTTTGCGACCGGCGGCCACCGCGTTGCGCGAGAGCCAGTCCGCGCAAGCCAGAATCCCACCCAGGTTGTCCGAGGGATGCCCCCATTCGGCGGCCAGCCAGGTGTCATTAAAGTCGAGCCAGCGGATCATGGCCCCGATGTTGAAAGCGGCCTGCACCGGGTCGAGCTGGTAGGCCGTTCCTGGGACCCGGGCGCCGTTGGGCACAATCGTTCCCGGCACGATCGGCCCGAGAAGCTTCGTGCATGCCGGATAACCGAGTGCCTCAAATCCGCAGCCCAGGGTATCGAGCAGGCAGTAGCGCGCCGTATCAAAGGCGGCCTTCGAGTCGATCGTTGTCTCGAGGACGTACTCGGCGATATCGACAAGTACTTTGTCGGGCTGCGGGCGAACGTTGCTAATGTGTAAGGACATGTTTGGGCGCTAGCTTCGGCTTGCGATGGGAACAAATTCCAGGTCGTCCGGCCCCACGTAGTTGGCACTAGGTCGAATGATCTTGTTATCGATGCGCTGTTCGATGATATGGGCGCTCCAACCGCTCGTTCTCGAGATCACAAACAACGGTGTGAACATGGCTGTTGGCACGCCCAGCATGTGGTAGGAGACCGCGCTAAACCAG
>Ga0187778_10002258_pt1 | contig 13167 bp, 11 predicted proteins | sample 1015_Q2_SP5_20_M_FD_132418 | JGI IMG/M metagenome (GOLD analysis project Ga0187778, IMG submission 132418) | Tropical peat soil microbial communities from peatlands in Department of Meta, Colombia - 1015_Q2_SP5_20_MG | ecosystem: Environmental > Terrestrial > Soil > Wetlands > Peat | place... | reverse complement strand
GCTCACGCCGGTGGATGTGGCTTGTGGGAAGCCAAACAGAGGTCCCTGCACGCGCGGAAACAGCAAGAACAGAGCAATTGCCAACGGTACCGCCTGCAGCAAGAGAGTTAGCGCCGTGCGCAGTGCCTGCCCGCCGATCAACGTGCCCGCGCGATCCTGAAGTGCGACCAGCGTGGAGGTAAGCCAAGCCATCACCGCGACCATGTACAGTCCCGTGGCAATGGTCTGCGAGTAGAGGAAGTTGGTAATGATCAGAAAAAAACCGAGGCAAACCGCAACTGTTGCGTCGCGCACGGTTTTAATCTCGAGCACCTTGAGGCCGAGCATGATCGCGAGCAGGGCAACGGCCGCATCTCGTCCAAGTCGCGGACCATAGCTCAGCACGACCCCGGCGGTGCCGAGCACGGTGAGCGGAATCAGCAGCCATTTTCCTGGCGCGGCGCGCAGCCGCCAGGTTAGCCACCCGCGCCAGAAGATCATGGCGCCGACTGCCCCTGAAACCCACAGCGGCATGCGCTGCGCGTGCGGTGCTAACACGGCAACGAGCGCGCCGAGCACCGAGTACAGCTCCCGGCCTTTCAGCAGGGCCGCATGGCCGCGGGTGTTCATTGTTGGAACAGCGCCAACGCGGTGAGGCAGCGCTGCTGGTGGGCCGGGCCAGAGCCCGCGCCGATGACCGTTGCGGGCAGCCGCAGTCCATAGGGACTCCCGCCGCGAGCGGCCTCCAATACCCAGCGGGTGAGGCGTGAGAGGCGCGCCTCCAGGCCAAGCTCGCTCGGGGTGGCATCCCAGTCCAGCCAGAGCTCGCCGGCGGCGAGTCCGCAGAACTGCTTTGTCATCACGAGTTCGCCACGTGCCGCCGCTTTCCATGCCACATGGCGCAAAGAGTCGCCACGCTGATATGGTCGCAGGCCGGCGAAATCATCCTGCCCTCGTCCCGCGTCGAGTCGGTTGGAATCGCCCGCGCTAGGGGCTGGCAGTGGAACGTACCCGGGCTCGGGCCGAGGATAGATCAGACAATGCACGTCGGGCTCCAGATAGGACCATGCCCGGAATAAGCCGAGAGGAAACGTCGTGAAAACGCGCAGGCGCCCAAGGCGAAACCGCCCCCGCTGCTCGGTCGGCACGCGGATCTGGGCGGTCGCCGTCTGACCGGCTGGGACGTCTACAAAAGGCCCTTGCTGTTTTGATGCGGTGAGCCCGATCGAGCGCCGCACCGCGCTGCCGTGGCTGCAAAGAAAGACGGGGAAAAGGGCGATGTCCCCGGCAAACACGGGCTCGGGCCTGCCCATCGTGATCTGCAGTCGAACTAGGTTGCGGAACGTGTGCAGGATCGAAACGACAGCAAGTCCGCTCATGAGGAAGGTCAAGACATAACCCAAACCGAGGTTGTAGTTGATGCAGCCCAAGAGCATGACTAGGGCCGTGGCGCCGAACATGAGCCCAGCGTGGGTAGGCAGAATGTAGATGCGGTCCTGGTCGAGGGTCACCGAACCCGTCGTCGCTATTGCGCGCCGGAACCGCAGGCCGGGCAGACGAAACCTCAGTGTGGGGCTCGCGCGCGCCACGCGAGTCAGGGAATCGCGACGTCAGTGAGCAGTTGGCGCGCGAGTTCCCCGGTGTCGCGCAGCGGCTGCCCGGGCGCTTGAAGCCGGTGACCGACAACGCTGGGCAGGACAGCCTGCAAGTCCTCGGGCAGCACGTGATTGCGCCCTTCGAGCAACGCCCAGGCGCGGGCGGCATGCAGTAGGTTTAGCCCCGCCCTAGGGCTCAACCCCGCAACGAGCTCTGGCGACTGCCGGGTGTATAAGATGATCGCCTGCAAATAATCGTAAAGAGGGGCGGAGGTGAACACTGTTCGCACAGACTGCTGCAGAGCGATCAACTGCTCGGCCGTCATACGACGCTGGAGCTCGACCATCATATCGCGCCGGTCGCGGCCTTCGAGCAGCGAGCGCTCGGCGCGGGCATCCGGATAACCCAGCCGCAGGCACATGAGGAAGCGGTCGAGCTGAGACTCTGGCAGGGGAAAGGTGCCGACCTGGTAGGAGGGGTTCTGCGTCGCGATCACAAAGAAGGGATCGGGTAGCTCGCGCGTCTCGCCCTCCGTAGTAACCTGATGCTCCTCCATCGCCTCGAGCAGCGCGCTTTGCGCCTTGGGTGTGGCGCGATTGACTTCATCGGCCAAAATCATGGAGGCGAAGATCGGCCCGGCGTGAAATTTGAAGCTCCCGGCCTGGCGGTCGAAGATGGATACGCCGATGATGTCCGCCGGCAGCAAGTCGCTGGTGAACTGGATGCGCTGGAAGCGCAATCCCAGCGAATTGGCCAGAGCGTGGGCCAGGGTGGTCTTGCCCACACCAGGCAGATCTTCGATCAGCAGGTGCCCGCGCGCAAGCAGGCAAGCCAGTGTAAGGCGGATCTGTGTTTCCTTTCCCAGGATGATTTCGCTGACTTGGTCGATGACTTTTCGCAACCCATCCAAGGCGCCTTCCAAGTCCGCCGCGGGCGCGTCGGTGGCAGGAACAGGATGCTGCGGTCGATACCGTCGACTGCTTCGATCTGCGGCGATGAGCCGCGATGCAAGCGAATCACGCTGCATAGTCTTGACTGCGGTCCTAGAATAGTTTTACCGCACGGCGCAGAACTGGGTCGTTCGGAGCGGGCTGCAAGTCAAACCCGAGCGAGACCATCAAGCCGAGCATGCGCATGTTGCTCGCTAACACGTCACCCCAGATGCGCCGCAGTCCTATTGCACGCGCCGCTCGCATGAGCTCGCACAGCAAGCGGGTGCCCACGCCGCGATTCTGCCATTCGTCGGCGACTGCGACGGCGAACTCGGCGCTGGTGCGATCGGAGTCCGCTACGCAGCGGGCCACGCCGATGAAGCGAGCATGGGTGGGTCCACCGATGACTGCGGCCAGCGCCAGCTCGCGCTGGAAGTCCGGGTGGGTGAAGCGTTGCAGCATATCGGGGGGCAACTCCCGAAGCGTTGTCATGAAACGGAAATAGCGCGACTCGAGCGATAGCGCTCGCACGAAATCTTGTTCGCGCTCCGCGTCCTCCGGCCCAACCGGGCGGATCACGATGTCGGTCCCGTCGCGCAGCCGAGCCTGCACCGGGTACAGAGACCGGGCGCCAGCTGGGACACCCTTGGGAAGCGGAGGCGAATTGCTGGGGACCGTGTCCATCTGGGCGTTGATTAGGTTGCCCGCACGCGAGCCGTCTACATCATAGCCCAGCGCGCATGACGCACGAAGCATGCCACTGCAGCCTTCGATCGCAAAGTCGACCGCGCGGCTCACACGGGTTCGGCACGTGGACTTCGTCCGCCCGAGGCTCTAGGATAAGCGGCGCCGCCCGAGCCGGGGCGTTGAGTCTGCAATTCTCGCTCGATGCAAACTGCCTTCATCACTCATCCAGACTGCCAGCTGCACCACATGGGGCGCCATCACCCCGAGTGCCCCGAGCGTCTCCAGGCGATCACGGATCGGCTGATTGCCTCTGGAGTGCTCGCTTGTCTCGCCGAGTACGACGCACCGCTCGCCACCCGCGAGCAACTCGCGCGCGTTCACGATACCGAGTACGTAGATGCGGTTGCGGCAAGTGCCCCAGCCGCCGGCATCGTGCACTTGGATCCAGACACCGCAATGAATCCCCATTCCTATGCGGCGGCCTTGCGCGCGGCGGGGGCAGTGGTGCTCGCCACCGATTTGGTTCTGACGGGCAAGGCGGCAAACGCCTTTTGCTGCGTCCGCCCTCCTGGGCACCACGCTGAGCGCCACCGGGCGATGGGCTTCTGCTTCTTCAATAACGTTGCAGTAGGCGCCGCGCACGCTCTGCACGGGCACCAGATCGAGCGAGCGGCGGTGGTGGATTTCGATGTTCATCATGGTAACGGCACCGAGGATATATTTCGCCATGACCAACGGGTGCTGATGGTTTCCACCTTTCAGCATCCTTTCTATCCCTATAGCGGCATAGATGGCCGCTCCGACCGGATGGTGAATATCCCTCTGCCCGCGTACACCGACGGAGTTGGATTCAGGCGGGCGGTCGAGACGCATTGGCTGCCGGCGCTGCACCGCTTCCAGCCGCAAGCCATTTATATCTCAGCCGGTTTCGATGCCCACCGCGAAGACGACATGGCTTCGCTCGGCTTGGTTGAAACCGATTATGTCTGGGTCACCGAGCAGGTCAGGGACATCGCCGAACGCCACGCGTCCGGCCGCATCGTCTCGGTGCTAGAGGGTGGCTACAACCTGGGCGCATTGGGGCGTTGCGTCACCGCCCATCTCAAGGTCTTAGCCGGGGTCTAAAGGCGGTTGGCTGTCGCGCTCGACGAGCACGGCTGCACCCACCCGGCGGTCCTCGGAAAGCAAAATGTTGTAAGTCCGGCAGGCCGCCTGCGTGTCCATGACCTCAACGGCGGTACCCGCGTTGCGTAACGCTCGTGTGGCAAGCGCAGGTAGAAGACGAAACCGCGCGCCGGTTCCGAGGATCAGGATTTCCAGAGAGAGAGCGGCAAGGGAAGACAGCGCACTCTCGGTGAGCTCATCAAAACGAGCGACCTCCCAATCAAGCACGCGATCCGGGAGCACGATCAAGCTGCGCTCGTGACGCTCGCCGTTAACCGCTACATAGCCGGGCCCGTAACCGGAGAACACCTTGCGCCCCTCGGCGCGCGCCAGATGCAGCTTCACGTAGCTAGTTTGCTGGGGGAATTGGGGTCCGGTAACATTGTACCTTTTGCGTCAAGCCGTTAACTCGGGTCCTTGCGCCCGAGCGGAGCACAGAGTCGATGGAACAGTTCCCACGCATCGGGCGGTTGCCGCCTTATGTGTTCAATATCACCGCCGAACTCAAGGCCGCCGCGCGTCAGCGCGGCGAAGACATCATTGACTTCGGCATGGGCAATCCCGACCAACCCACCCCGAGGCATATCGTGGACAAGTTGATCGAGACGGCCCAGCGCGGCGACACCCACCGCTATTCGGTGTCGAAGGGCATTCGTCGCCTGCGCAAGGCGATCTGCAATTGGTATCACAGGCGCTACCAGGTGGAACTGGACGCCGATCGGGAAGCCATCGTGACCATCGGATCCAAGGAGGGTATCGCGCACCTGGCCCTAGCCACGCTTTCGGCCGGCGATATCGTACTTGTACCCAATCCGAGCTACCCCATTCACATCTACGGACCCGTCATCGCGGGCGCAGACATCCGGCACGTCCCGATGCTGCCGGGACTGGATTTCTTCGATGAGCTCACCAAGGCGATCATGGATTGCTATCCAAAGCCGAAGATGCTCATCCTCAATTTTCCCGGTAACCCGACCACGCAGTGCGTCGAGCTTTCGTTCTTCGAGCGCGTCGTTGCGCTGGCTAAGGCGCATGGCATCTTTGTCGTGCACGATTTCGCCTATGCCGACATCGTGTTCGACGGCTATCGCGCCCCGTCGATCATGCAGGTTCCCGGTGCGGCAGAGGTCGCGGTCGAGTTTTTCACGTTGTCAAAGAGCTACAACATGGCTGGATGGCGCGTGGGCTTCATGGTCGGTAACGCCGATCTGGTGGCTGCGCTCGCCCGCATCAAGAGCTACCACGACTACGGCACTTTTACCCCCATCCAGGTGGCTTCAATCGTCGCACTGGAGGGTCCGCAGGAGTGTGTCGAGATGACCCGGGCGACCTACCAGAAGCGCCGGGATGTCTTGTGCGCGGGGCTAAACAGTGTCGGCTGGCCAGTTGCCGTCCCCCGGGCCAGCATGTACGTGTGGGCGCCCATCCCGGTCGCCTATCGCGAAATGGGCTCGCTCGCATTCGCCAAGAAGCTCTTGGCCGATGCCAAAGTGGCTGTCTCGCCCGGGATTGGCTTCGGCCAATACGGAGACGATCACGTGCGCTTCAGCATGATCGAAAATGAAGCTCGCACGCGACAAGCCGTCCGCGGTATCCGCGACATGCTCCGCCGCGACGGGTTGCTCAAAGTTGCAGCCGCTGGTTGAAGCGAGCGCGCCTCGACCCCCTCTTCGATGGATATCATTCGTGTCACCGACGACGATCGTCGAGTAATCGAACCAGACTGGCTGCAGCGCGCGGAGCGGGTTCACCGCCAGCTGCGCCCGCACCTGCCCCAGGACTATAGCGTCAAGATGCGCGCGATATTCGCGACCGGCGGCGAAATGTGCGTCGCGGTCAGGGAAAAGGAAGTCGTGGGCGTGGCCATATTTCGCTGGTTTGAGAATACCCACGCGGGACGCAAATTCTATGTCGATGATCTGGTTACCGAGGAGGCGGCTCGCTCGAGCGGCGTTGGGCACGCGCTACTCGCTTTCTTGGAGAAACTCGCGCGCAGCCGCGGCTGCAGTGGTCTAGAGCTCGATTCTGGAACTCACCGCAGGCGCGCGCATGGGTTCTACTTTCGCGAGGGTTTTCACATCACTTCGTTCGCGTTTCGCAAAGAGTTCGAATGAAACCGATCAACGTGGGCCTGCTGGGCATTGGCACGGTAGGCGCGGGCACTTTCGCTGTCTTGCGTCGAAATCAGGAGGAGATCACACGGCGAGCGGGGCGGGCCATCACCCTCAAGATCGTCGCCGACAAGGACTTGGAGCGAGCCAAGCGTATCGTAGGCGGCACCGCCGCGGTGACCGCGGACGCGCTGTCGGTGGTCGGTAATGCGGACATTGATATCGTCGTCGAGTTGATCGGAGGCACTACGGTCGCGAAAGACCTGATCATGCTGGCGATCGAAAACGGCAAGCACGTAATCACGGCCAACAAAGCGCTGCTGGCCGAGCACGGCACGGAGATTTTCTCTGCTGCGCAAAGAAAGGGAGTGATGGTCGCGTTCGAGGCCGCGGTGGCGGGCGGTGTTCCGATCATCAAGGCGCTGCGCGAGGGGCTCACTGCCAATCGGATTCAGTGGATCGTCGGGATCGTCAATGGGACCAGCAACTTCATTCTCTCGGAGATGCGCGATACCGGCATAAGTTTCGAGGAAGCGCTCAAACAAGCGCAGCAGCGCGGCTATGCGGAGGCCAATCCGACCTTCGATATCGAGGGCATCGACGCGGCCCACAAACTTACCATCATGGCCGCCATCTCGTTCGGAATCCCGATGCAGTTCAGCAAAGCGTATACCGAAGGGATCTCCAAGCTGACCAGACAGGACATCCGCTACGCCGAGGAGCTCGGCTATCGCATCAAGCTGCTCGGTATCACTCGCCGCACGCCCAAGGGCATCGAATTGCGGGTGCATCCGACTCTGATTCCGGCACGCCGCTTAATCGCCAACGTAGAAGGCGTGATGAACGCAGTGCTCGTCAAGGGCGATGCGGTGGGCCAAACGTTGTACTACGGGGCAGGCGCGGGAGCAGAGCCAACCGCCTCCGCGGTCGTGGCCGACTTGGTGGACGTGACCCGGATGCATACCGCAGATCGAGAGAACCGAGTACCCCACCTCGCTTTCCAGCCCGACGCACTGTCCGATACACCCATCCTGCCCATGGACGAGGTCGAGACCGCTTATTACCTGCGGTTGCGCGTCATGGATAGGCCCGGGGTGTTGGCCGACATCACGCGCATTCTCGCGGACCTTACGATCTCGATCGACGCAATGGTACAAAAGGAGCCGGGCGAGGGCGAAGACCAGGTCGACATCATCATGCTTACGCATCGCACAGTGGAGAGGAACGTCAACGCGGCGATCGCACGCATCGAGAAGCTGGCCGTCAACGTGGGCAAGGTGACGCGCATCCGGCTGGAGGAGCTCGCAGCATAGTGCTCTATGTCAGCACCAGAGGCGGGATGCGGCCCCAACGCTTCTCTCACGTCGTGCTAGAAGGGTTGGCGCCCGATGGGGGTTTGGTCGTCCCTCAAAGCTATCCCCGACTCGCCCATGCGGAGATCGCGCGATGGCGTGGGCTGCCCTACGCGGCACTTGCGTTTGAAATTCTGCGTCGGTACGCCGATGACATTCCGGATGCCGACCTGCGGGAGTTGCTCGATCGCACGTATACCGCGCAGGTGTTTGGTAGCGCCGATGTCGCACCGGTGAGGCCGCTGCAGCCGGGCGTACACATTCTGGGCCTTTCCTTCGGCCCGACACTTGCCTTCAAAGACCTGGCGATGCAGCTGTTGGGCAATCTGTTTGAGTATCTGTTGGCGAAGACCGGCAGTGAGCTCAACATTGTCGGTGCGACCTCGGGGGATACGGGTTCGGCGGCCGAGTATGCGATGCGTGGCAAACGTGGCCTGCGCGTCTTCATGCTTTCGCCCTACGGAAGGATGAGCCCATTTCAGACAGCGCAGATGTATTCGCTGCCCGACGTCAATATATTCAACATAGGCATCCGGGGGGTGTTTGATCAGTGTCAGGACATCGTTAAGGCGATAGGGCAGGACGCCGAATTCAAACGGCGGATGCATATTGGGACAGTCAACTCGATCAACTGGGCGCGCGTGGTAGCTCAGGTGGTGTACTACTTCAAGGGCTACTTGGCGATCACCAAGGAAGTGGGTCAGCCGGCCAACGTGGCCGTCCCGTCTGGCAACTTCGGCAACATCTTCGCGGGCCACATCGCGCGTCAGATGGGTCTGCCCATCCGCCGCCTGATTCTCGCTACCAATGAGAATGACGTGCTGGATGAGTTCTTCCGGACCGGGCGCTACCGCGTGCGCGCTGCTGCAGAGATCAAACACACCTCTAGCCCGTCGATGGACATCGCCAAAGCCTCAAACTTCGAGCGCTTCGTTTACGATCTCACCGGACAGGATGCTCAGGCGGTGGCCGGCCTTTGGCGCGAGGTCGAGCAGCACGGCGGCTTTGACTTGGCTCGCACGCGCCATCAGGAGCACCTAGCCGATTTCGGCTTCGTATCCGGCTCGAGCACTCACGCCGACCGGCTAGAGACGATTCGAAGGGTCTACCGCGAAACGGGGAACATTATCGACCCGCATACCGCGGACGGGGTCAAGGTCGGCCTGGAGCATCGTGAATCGGGTATCCCGCTGCTTTGCCTGGAGACGGCCTCACCGGTCAAGTTTGCGGTCACCATTCGCGAGGCGCTCGGGCGCGACCCCGAGAGCCCGGCCGGCCTCGAAGGTCTTGAGACCAGGCCGCAGCGCGTGCAAGTGATGGATGCGGAGGCGCAGGCGGTGAAGAACTTCATCGCCAGCCACTGCGAGGCAACGGCTTGATGGCGACCTCCGATCGCAGCAGCGGGTTTGACGACGCGCGCGAGTTCTGGGACCAGCGCTACCAGACACCCGACTATATCTTTGGCACTGCGCCCAACGTATTCCTGGCCAGTCAGGTCAAACGGTTCAGGCCGAAGGATCGCGTTCTCGATGTCGGCTGCGGCGAAGGCCGCAATAGCGTCTGGCTTGCCGAGTTGGGTTGCGAGGTGGTCGGTCTTGACGTCTCGCCGCTCGCGCTGGATAAAGCGAGACGGTTGGCGGCCGAGCGCGGCGTGGCGGTTCAATACGTTCAGACCGACATCCGCCACTGGCAGTGGAGTCCTGCGCAGTTCGACGCGGTGGTGTGCGTCTTTATCCAGTTCGCCGAACCCGAACAACGCGAGCGGCTGTTCGACGGCTTTTTAACTACGCTCAAGCCGGGTGGATTGTTGGTGCTGCAGGGGTACACTCCCAAACAAATCGAATACAAGACTGGTGGCCCCCCGCGTGCCGATCACATGTATACGGCTGAGCTGCTGAGGAGCGCCTTCGCGCACATGGAGATCCTTCACTTGCGAGAACACGAGGAAGTTCTCGCGGAAGGGATCAAGCATGTCGGGCGCTCTGCCCTTATTGACCTTGTGGCCCGCAGACCACTCGATACTTCCAGAGGGAGCTAAAGGGCCGCGAGCGCCGAGGGCAGCTCGTCCAAGGAACTCAACGAAGCGTACGGCGCGTGGCTAAGTTCGTCCGGCTGGGCGCCGGTGCGGTTGACCCAAAACGCGCGCAAGCCAAACGACGTCGCGCCGCTCGCATCCCAATAGTTCGACGAAACAAAGACAATGTCTTCGCGCCTCGCGCCCAGCCGATCGACGATGAGTTGGTAGACGCTGGGGTGGGGTTTGAACACGCGCACGGCGTCGACGCTGAGCACGGCATGGAACAGCGATTCCAAACCTGCATTGCGCACCAGCGCGTGCAACATGTCCGGTGAGCCGTTGGACAAGATCGTTAGGCTGCCAATGCGCAGGGAAGGCAGCACTGTGGGTACCTCCGAATAGGGGCGCAGTTGCCGGTATTCTTGCATCAGCAACTGGCCGGCCCGATCGCTCAGCGCAAGTCCAAGGGTCTTACATGAATAGGTCAGTGCCGCTCGCGTAACCGACTCGAAGTCCTGGTAGCGGCCCATCAGGCTGCGCAGCCAGGTGTACTCCAGTTGCTTGCTGCGCCAAACGCGCGAGAGCGATTCCCCTTGCCCGGGGAAGAGTTGCTCGCAGCACCCGATCACCGAATGCACATCGAACAACGTCCCGTAGGCGTCAAACACCACAGCGTGGAGCGCCTTGTTCATCCTGGCCCTACCGGACTGCGCCCTGAAAGTTTGCGGGCAGCGCCTCTGCGATGTTTTTTCGGTGTGCCAGAGCTAGACTGCACATGATCTTGGTAAACGGTTCGCGGCTTTTTCGCGGATGATTCGCTTGTGCAGGCTGACCGTGCTAACCCACACGCCATTCTAATCGCAGCCGGGGTGCCCGAGAGGGGGTCGTCGGAAGTCCTCGTCAGGATATAGGACTTAAGTCGACGACTCGTTGTCGAGCAGTGCGCACAATATCAATTGTTGCCCGGTGGTTCGGCGTCGCCAAGAGCGCTTCTTTGTCCCGATGTCGCGGATTGTGCCCGCACACCGCTTGCGCAGCCCGCGTGAAAAGCGTCTGGCCGCGCTGGGAGATAATGCGAGGTGCGGGCCATGGTGCGGTCGGTCAAAGTCGGGTGACTCCAATGGTTTGGCCGAGGGGTCGCGGTTGCCCGCCGCTCTGAGTGAGACGGCGTGGTAAGTGGTTGAAAAGCCACATCGAGCCCCAATTTAGCGTCAAGCTCGGGGTTTCCGGGAGGACCTATCCAATGCGTTTCGACAAGTTCACTACTAAATTCCAGCAGGCCTTTGCCGACGCCCAGAGCCTGGCCGTTGGTAACGACAACCCATATATCGAACCGCAACATCTGCTGTTAGCGTTGATCGATCAGCAGGATGGTGGGACGGCCTCGATCTTGGCGAAGGCCGGAGTGAACGTTCCGGCGCTAGGCGACGCCTTACGCTCGAGCATCGACCGGCTGCCCAGAGTGGAAGGGCACGGGGGCGAGGTGAACGTATCCCGCGACGTATCGAACTTGCTCAATGTTACCGACAAGGAGGCACAGCGGCGAGGCGATCAGTTCATAGCTTCCGAGCTTTTTCTGCTGGCCTTAGTCGACGACAAGGGTGAGACCGGGCGCCTGTTCAAACAGAACGGTGCTAACCGGGAACATCTGGAACGCGCCATCGGGGCGGTGCGCGGTGGTGAATCGGTATCTAACCAAGAGGCCGAGGGGCAGCGCGAAGCACTGGCCAAGTACACGATTGATCTGACCGAGCGCGCGCGCCAGGGCAAGCTTGACCCGGTTATTGGCCGCGACAACGAGATTCGTCGCACGATTCAGATTCTGCAGCGCCGGACCAAGAACAACCCGGTGCTCATTGGCGAACCGGGGGTGGGGAAGACCGCCATCGTGGAGGGGCTTGCTCAGCGCATCGTTGACGGCGAGATTCCTGACACCCTCAAGGACAAACGTCTGCTGGTGTTGGACATCGCCTTGCTGCTCGCAGGCGCGAAGTACCGCGGGGAGTTCGAGGAGCGTTTGAAGTCCGTTCTTAAGGAGATCTCCCAGGATGAGGGCCGCACCATCGTCTTCATCGACGAAATCCACACCATGGTGGGCGCGGGCAAAGCCGAGGGCGCGATCGATGCGGGCAACATGCTCAAGCCCGCGCTCGCCCGCGGCGAGTTGCATTGCATCGGGGCCACTACCCTGGACGAATACCGCAAGTACATCGAGAAAGACGCTGCGCTCGAGCGGCGGTTTCAGAAGGTGCTCGTTGACGAGCCGAGCGTGGAGGACACGATTGCCATTTTGCGCGGCCTCAAGGAGAAGTACGAGGTGCATCACGGCGTGGACATCACCGACCCGGCCATCGTGGCTGCAGCGGAGCTTTCCCATCGCTACGTGACCGACCGTTTCCTTCCCGACAAGGCGATTGATTTGATCGATGAGGCCGCCGCCCGGATCAAGATGGAGATCGATTCCAAGCCGGAGGAACTGGACAAGCTCGAGCGCCGCCTGATTCAGCTGAAGATCGAAAGGGAGGCGGTGAAGAAGGAGAAGGATGAGGCGTCGCGCAGGCGCCTGGCGCTCCTCGAGGAGCAGATCGCAAAGCTGGAGCGCGAGTTTGCCGACCTGGAAGAGGTGTGGAAGGCGGAAAAGGCCCAGGTTCAGGGCGCTCAGCACATCAAAGAGGAGCTCGACAAGCTCAAAGTCGAGATGGAAGCGGCCAAGCGCAAGGGCGACTGGCAGCGCGTGGCCGAATTGCAATACGGCCGCATCCCGCAACTGGAGTCGCAGCTTAAAAAGGCCGAGACCGCAGAGAAGTCACAGCTCCAGCACAAACTGGTTCGTACTCAGGTGGGCGCGGAGGAAATTGCCGAAGTCGTATCGCGCGCTACCGGCATCCCGGTTTCGAAGATGCTGCAGGGCGAACGCGAAAAGCTGCTGCACATGGAAGATGCGCTGCACCAGCGTGTGGTAGGTCAAGACGAAGCCGTGCGGCTGGTCTCCGATTCGATCCGTCGTTCGCGGGCCGGGCTGGCTGACCCTAATCGGCCCTACGGGTCGTTCCTCTTTCTTGGGCCGACCGGGGTGGGCAAGACGGAACTCTGTAAGGCATTAGCCGGGTTCCTGTTCGACTCCGAGGATCACTTGATCCGCGTCGACATGTCCGAGTTCATGGAAAAGCATTCGGTTGCACGCCTCATCGGGGCACCGCCAGGCTACGTCGGCTACGAGGAAGGCGGCTACCTCACTGAGGCGGTGCGACGCAAGCCCTATTCGGTGATCCTACTGGACGAGGTCGAGAAGGCGCATCCCGATGTGTTTAATGTGCTGTTGCAAGTCT
>Ga0187778_10002256_pt1 | contig 13179 bp, 6 predicted proteins | sample 1015_Q2_SP5_20_M_FD_132418 | JGI IMG/M metagenome (GOLD analysis project Ga0187778, IMG submission 132418) | Tropical peat soil microbial communities from peatlands in Department of Meta, Colombia - 1015_Q2_SP5_20_MG | ecosystem: Environmental > Terrestrial > Soil > Wetlands > Peat | place... | reverse complement strand
TCGAGGGAAAGAACGACGGCATTGGCGATGAATCGAACGAGGACAGTGGAGTCGAAAAGGCAGTAGCGGGATGGAGCTGGGGAAAAAAATTTTGCTCAGGGGCTTCGCCCCGGTTTCGCTAGGTTTTGTCCTGGCAACGGCGGGTGTCTCTTTCGGCCGGGCAAATCGCGATACGGCGGAGCCAACGGCTTCGGTGAAGCGGCAGTCCGCTTCGGCGCAGTTCGCGCGGGCGGAGGAGCAGCGCGCGGCCCTGAACAGCAAGCCGAGCGAAAAACGCACGCTGGCCGATTACAAGCAAGTGGTGATGAGCTACCGGCGCGTGGGGATGATTACGCCGCGCGCGGCCGAAGTGCCCGATTCCCTGCTGGCGGTCGCGGAACTGTATACCGAAATGGGGGACCGCTTTGGCCGCAGCTACTACCAATTGGCGGTGGACTCCTATCAATTCCTGGTGCGCGAATATCCTTCGAGCAAATTCTGCCAGGATGCGCTGCTGCGCGTAGCGAAATTGCAGCGTGACGAACTCGCGGACACGACGCAAGCGCGCAAAACGTACGAAGACTTTCTGAAGCGCTATCCGCGCTCGACGAGAAAACGGGAAGCGCAGGAAGCGTTGGCGGAATTGGCGCTGCTGCAAACCAGCGAAGAGCCTTCGGCGAAAGATAGCCCCAATGAGAGCTCCGCCGTGGCGCGGCAAGTCGCAACAGAAGATCCGCGGCCAAGCGCGCCGGTGCACTCGGGCGGGAAGTCGGTCGCGAACGCGAATTCCAGCGATATTCCCCGGGTGCGGAAGATTCATGCAGCAGCCAATGGTGATGCGACCCGCGTGACCATCGATCTCGAAGACAGCGTGCAATACTACTCGGGACGGATTGCAAATCCTGACCGCATCTTTTTCGATTTGCACGCTGCGAAACTCGCGCCGGAAGTGGCAAGGGGAAATATCCACGTCGAAGGAAATTTGTTGACCGCGGTGCGCGTGGCGCAGAATCACGCTGGCGTGGTGCGCGTCGTTCTAGACGTAAATGGAGTGAAAGACTACACGGCTTCGCTGACCAAGAATCCCTCGCAACTCTTGATCGATTTGTACGGAAGCTCACCAGCGCAAGCGGTGCAAACCGCGCAGGCCAAGCAAAAGCAGCAAGCCGTTGACGAAAGTTCCGACAACCGTTCCAGCGCGAGGAAGAGCTCATCCGAAAATACGGATGAGAACGCCGAGAAACCCGCGGCGAAATCGAAAAGCGCGATTAGCGGAGCTATTTCCGCATCCAATGGCGCGACTGGAACGAGCACCCCGACCACCGCGAACCAGACCTCAGGCGGCGCGCATAATTCCCTTCCCCGCGCGAAGAATTCAGATTCGAGAAGTCTGAAGGCAGCGAATGGGGGCGCCAAACCGGATTTGGTGCAGCCCGCGAGCGCGCCGCAACCGACGCGCGACGGGCAATCCACGCTGACGCGCACGCTCGGCTTGAAAATCGGCAGGATTGTGATTGATGCCGGCCACGGCGGGCACGACACGGGAACGATCGGGCCAACCGGATTGATGGAAAAGGATCTGTGCCTGGACGTGGCGCTGCGGCTCGGGAAAATTATCGAACAGCATTTGCCGGGAGCGGACGTGATTTACACGCGCTCGGACGACACCTTTATTCCCCTGGAAGAACGGACCAACATCGCGAACCAGGCGAAGGCGGATCTATTTATTTCGATTCATGCGAACTCGAGCAACGATTCCGGGGCGCGCGGAATCGAGACGTATTACCTGAATTTGAAGGGCACGGCGGAGGCGATGGAAGTGGCGGCGCGCGAAAACGCCACGGCGCAAGAAGGCGTGCATGATTTGCAGGACCTGGTCAAGAAAATCGCGCAAACCGAAAAGATCGACGAATCGAAGGAATTTGCCGAAGACATTCAGGACTCGCTGGCGAAGCGCATTCAGAAATCAAGCAAAACGGTGCGCAACCGAGGGGTGCGCAAAGCGCCGTTTGTGGTGCTGATTGGCGCGGACATGCCTTCGATCCTGACGGAGATTTCCTTCCTGAGCAATCCCGCGGACGAAAAGTTGCTGAAACAGCCGGAACAGCGGCAAAAAGTAGCCGAGGGCCTGTACCAGGGGATTGCCAGTTATTTGCAGAGCATGAACAGCGTTACGCAAAACCTGCCAGCGAAAAACCGGACCGGCCACGCGACTCCCACAACCACAGCCTCGGTTGAACAATCCAGAAACCAGCGGTAGTCTGGTGGTGTCAGATAAGAAGTGACTCGTGACTGGTGACTCGTGACTCGGAAACTCAAGCCATTCGTTTATGCTTTGGGCCTGCTGTTGGCGACGGCGGCGGGTAGTCATGCGCAAACGTCTGTTTTGCCGGACCGCTTTGCAGGATGGCGAGCCACGGGCCCGGCGGTGCCGGTAAAGCCGAGCGATCTGGGCCCGAAGTGGCAAAGCTGGGAAGAGGGCGAGCAGGTCCTGAAAGAGAGTGGCATCGTTCGGATTGAGGACCGGCCTTACCAAAAGGGAGCGGACCAGTTGGGCCTGCGGGTCTACCAGTTCAAGGATCCCAGCCGCGCCTATGAGTTTTACACGTTCGCGGTAGTTCCTGGAATGCGGTCGCTGGGGCTGGGGCAATATTCGGCGATCCAGCAAGATGACGCGCGGCTGCTGATTGGGAATTGTGTAGTGCAGGCGGGGCTGTCGGAGCATCTGGAGCCAGCTGTTCTTCAGGACGTGTTCGACGCGCTAAAGGCGCATGCGGACCCGACCCCGCTGCCTTCGATTCCAAACTATTTGCCGGCAACGGACCGAGTCTTCGGGTCGGAAAAATACGTGTTTGGCCCCCGCGGGTTTCAAAGCGCGGCGCGGACGCTGGAGCGGCCGGACATCGCGGCTCTGGCGGGCGAAGTGGGATTCGACCACGATGCGGAAGCGATGTTCGCGCGCTACCGCAACCCGAAAGATGATGCGGTGCTGCTGTTGATCGAGTATCCGACGCCACAACTTGCCGAGCAGCACTTGCGGCACCTGGTTCAGGCGTTCACGCCCGCGACGAAGAACGCGAAAACAACCATCGGCAGAAAAGGCTCACTGCTTTCATTAGTGCTTCGGCCGTCGTCGAGCGCGTACGGAGAAGCACTGCGCAACGGGGTGAATTACGAAACGGAAGTGACCTGGAATGAGCCGCGGCAAACGATGACCGATCCGCCGTGGGCCACGATCCTGGGGAAAATCTTCATTTTCACGTTTCTATTCATGATCGTGGCGGTGGCGTTTGGCGTGGCCTTTGGCGGCGTGCGCGTGATGATTAAGATGTTCCTCCCCGGAAAGGTCTTCGACCGGCCGGATCAGATGGACGTCTTACAGCTCGGGCTTTCCGGCAAGCGGATTGATTCCAAAGACTTTTACTAAGCCCCGGGCTACCCGCCATGCGTCTGGCTAAACGCCGGGAATCCAGGAATAAGGCCGTTACAACAGCCAGTGGCGCAGCACGAAAACACAATAGAAGGCGTACGCACTGACGACGCCCTCGATGCCTGCCGCCACAATCAGCAGCAAGCGCGCGCGCCGGAAAGGCGCAATGGCAGCGGCGACCAAGAAGCCGAGGCCCAGCAGAAACGCTCCCAGCACCCTGAGAATCTGGAAAAGCCCCAGGATGGCGATGAACGAATTGGACCGGTCAAGGCTGTGGATGGTGGCAGCGGCGAGCGGGCCGGTGGCGGCGAGCGCCAACCCTGCGATGGATAACACAGTCCAGAATTTCTCGGACTGTCGAAGAAAATAGAGCGCGAGCGCTGTGGGAAGGATGGACAAAAATCCAAACAGTCCCGCAAAAAAGAGGAGGTCGCCAAACGCTTGCATCCCTCCCGAAGCTTGGGGCGCTACATAGTGCATCAAATGTCCGCGGATATAAGAAGCGGCACAGGCCACAAGAAACGCCGCAGCGTAGCCGCCGAGTACCGCGCCCACCTTGGAAATCCCGCTCATTCGAACGGCGACATCGTATGCGGGCAGCGCAAGCAGTGTCAAACGATGGGAGACGGAATTTAAAGGGCTTCGCTGAAGACTTGACGAGTTCCCTGCTAACCAAGAATCCTTTCGAGCATCCAACGAGAAAAGTGGTTGGACGATTATGCGCTACGGCCGGAGTGTCGTAAGATTTTAGCCAAGCGGAGTGGCATGGCTCTCACGTCTCCAATTCGAACGGGAACTAGGGATCTGCGCCGGAGAGCGCGGACGGCTCCCCTCCTGTTGGCCCTTGTGGCGGCAGCGGCAATCCCGGCGTGCCAGAAGAGTTCGGCCGGCGGCGCGATGGCAGACTCTCCGGCGATCCCGGTGCAGGTGCGCATCGCACCTTCAATGAAGATTCCGGACACGACGGAGTACCTGTCCATCCTGAAATCGCGGCATTCCGCGACGATCAACCCGCAGGTGGAAGGACAGATCACGAAGATCTTGGTGAAATCCGGGGACCACGTGACCGCTGGGACGGCACTGCTGCAAATCGATCCATTGAAACAAGAAGCCACGGTGAGCAGCCAGGAAGCCTCGCGGGCGGCGCAGGAAGCCAATCTGCGCTATGCGAAGATTTCGCTGGACCGCGCGCAAAAGCTGTACGCGGCGGGTGTGATCAGCAAGCAAGACCTGGACAATGCGCAAACGGCTTACGATGCGGCACAGGCGCAACTCAAAGCCCTCGAAGACCAAGTCACGCAGCAGAAGGTCGAGTTGCATTATTACAGCGTGAGTTCGCCGATGGATGGAATCGTCGGAGACATTCCCGTGCACGTCGGAGATCGCGTGACGGTGGCGACGCTACTGACCACCATCGATGAACCGGGAGCGCTGGAGGCGTATATCTATGTGCCCGCGGAGCAGGCGCGAAACTTGAAACTGGCGCTGCCGGTGCGGCTGCTTGACAGCGCGGGCAATGTAGTGAGTGAGACGCGCATCACGTTTGTGTCGCCGCAGGTTGACACAGAAACCCAGACAGTGCTGGCGAAAGCGGCGGTGGAGAATCCGCAATCGAAGGTGCGCATCGCGCAGCAGGTGCGCGCGCAGATAACCTGGGGCATTCACGAGGGCCCAGTGATACCGGTGCTGGCGGTGCAGCGAATCAACGGGCAATTCTTCGCGTTTGTGGCGGTGAACGAAGGCAAAGGAGCAGTGGCGCGGCAGCGACTGGTGAAGCTTGGCGACACGACCGGAAATGATTACGTAGTGCTGGACGGCTTGAAGTCGGGAGAGCACCTCATTGTCTCCGGCACGCAGTTTCTACAAGACGGGATGCCCGTGACGGAACAGATTCAGAACGACAGCAAGAACACTCCAACGAAGTAAACCCATCGGACGAAATGAACGGCGCCACTCCAACCCAGGCCAAATCAGGCTTCGTTGATTTTTTCATCGAGCGCCCGGTGTTCGCGACGGTGTGCGCACTGTTTATCATTCTTGCAGGCGCAATTTCGATTCCCACGCTGCCGATCGCGGAATTTCCCGACTTGGCGCCGCCACAAGTGGTTGTGCGCAGCGGGTACATCGGCGCGAACGCGCAAACGGTGGAGTCCGCGGTCACGATTCCACTGGAGCAAGCCATTAACGGCGTCGAAGGGATGAAGTACATCACGTCGTCGAGCGGAAATGACGGCACGAGCCAAATCACCGTGGTTTTCGATGTCACTCGCAACGTGGATTTGGCTTCGGTGGACGTGCAAAACCGCGTGAACCAAGCGTTGGGGCGGCTGCCGAATGAAGTGAAAAATACCGGCATCATCATCACGAAACAAATTGGCGGATTCGTTTTTGGCGCCGGCGTGTATTCCGACAACGGACAGTACGACAGCCTGTTCTTGAGCAACTACCTCGATGTTTATGTAAAAGATTCGCTGAAGCGCGTGAAGGGCGTGGGCGACGCGTTCGTTTTCGGCGAACGCAAGTATGCGATGCGGCTGTGGCTGGATCCCGCGAAGATGGCGGAGCGGGGTTTGACGGCGACGACGGTGTTGAATGCGCTGCAAGAGCAGAACGTGCAAGTGGCGGCCGGGCAGATCGGCCAGCCACCCACACAGCAGGAGCATTCGTTTCAAGTGAGCGTGCGCGCCATCGGGCGGCTGAGCGAGGCGACGGAATTCGACAACATTATTTTGAAGACGGGGAGCGACGGCACGCTGGTGCGCGTCAAGGACGTGGGCCACGCGGAGCTTGGCGCGGAAGATTACGGAACACTGTTGCGGTTCAACGGGCACGACGCGGTGGGCCTGGGAGTCACGCAATTGCCGGGCGCGAACGCACTGGACGTGGACCGCGCGGCGAAAGAAGAGCTGCTGCGGCTGTCAAAGAATTTTCCGCCGGGAATCAAAGCGGCAGTGGCCTGGGATTCCACAACGGTCATTGGCGAATCCATTCGCGACGTGCTGATCACGCTGGTGCAAGCCATCATTCTGGTCATCCTGGTGATTTACATTTTTTTGCAAGAGTGGCGCAGCACGCTTATTCCCGCGGTGACGATTCCGGTTTCGCTGATCGGCACGTTCGTATTCGTCAAGCTGCTGGGCTTTTCGATCAACACGCTGACACTGTTTGGAATCACGCTGGCCACGGGCCTGGTGGTGGACGACGCGATCGTGGTGATTGAAAACGTGGAGCGGCACATCGTCGAGGGAATTACTGAGCCGCACAACGCCGCTTCGGTGGCGATGAAAGAAGTCGCGGGAGCGGTGATCGCGACCTCGCTGGTATTGGTTTCCGTGTTTGTGCCGGTGGCGCTGTTTCCTGGAACGACGGGAATTTTGTTCCGGCAATTTGCGCTGACGATCGCGTTTTCCGTGTCGATTTCCGCGTTCAACGCGCTGACGCTGACTCCGGCGCTTTCCGCGATTTTCCTCGGACATCACCGAGAGCGGGCGCAATGGCGGTTTTTCAAGTGGTTCAACAAAGTAGTCACCGAGGGAACGAGTTTCTATCGAAACAGTGTGCGGCGCGTGCTGGATTTTCGGTATGCGCTGTTGGTCGTGTTTCTTGCGCTGCTGGGATGCACGTATTGGATCTACGAGCGCGTGCCGCGAGCGTTCATCCCCGAGGACGATCAGGGATATTTGATGTTCATCGTGCAGGCACCGCAAGGGGCGTCGATTGCGTATACGCGAGATATTTGTCAGAAAGCAGAGGAAGTCATTTCGCGGGACCCTGAAATTGATGGCGTTTTCTCGATCGTCGGCATCGGCGCCAGCGGTTCGGCTCCCAATCAGGCCATGATGTATGCGAATTTGCGGCCGTTTGAGGTCCGCACAGGAGAAGGCCACTCGGCAGCAGGAGTGATTCGGCGCTTGCGTGGGAGCCTGATGGCCATTTCCGGGGCGCTGGTGGTGCCGTTCAATCCGCCGGCGGTATTTGGACTGGGACAATTCGGCGGATTTCAGTTCGAACTGGAGGATTTGGGACGGAACCCGCTGCAGACGCTTTCGAGCACGGCAAATCAATTGGTGGCGCAAGGGAACACCAGCAAGGAAGTGGTCGGTCTGTTCACCAGTTTCACGGCCAACGATCCGCAATATCTCGTGCACATCGACCGCGAGAAAGCCAAGAGCCTGCAGGTACCGTTCAGCCAAATCACTGACGCGCTGCAAGTTTATATGGGCTCGGTGTACGTGAACGACTTCGATTTCAACAACCGTTCGTACCGCGTATACGTGCAGGCAGACAGCCAATTTCGTTCGAAGCCGAAAGACATCCGGCAGTATTACGTGCGTTCGGACAACGGCAAGATGATTTCGCTCGACAACCTGGTGAGCGTCGAGCAGAGCGCGAATCCGCAGGTGATCCCGCACTACAACCTTTTCCGGTCGGCGGAAATTAACGGGAGCGCCGCGCCGGGAAAAAGTTCCGGAGAAGGAATTACGTCGATGGAAGCGCTGGCGAAGAAAGTGCTGCCCAACGGGATGAAGTTCGAATGGAGCGGCCTGTCGCTGGAAGAAATTGAATCCGGGGGAAAAGCGCTGATTCTGTTTGTGCTGGGCTTGATCGTGGTGTACCTGACGCTCGCCGCGCAGTACGAGAGCTACGTGCTGCCGTTCATCGTGCTGCTGGCGGTGCCCGTGGCGCTGCTGGGAGCGCTGGGGGCGCAATCGTTGCGCGGATTGCAGAACGATGTGTATTGCCAGATTGGACTGGTGATGCTGATCGGGCTTTCCAGCAAGAATGCGATTTTGATCGTGGAATTTGCCGAGCAGTTGCGCGAGAAAGGATTGTCGCTGTTCGAAGCGGCGGTGGAAGCAGCGCGGATTCGCCTACGGCCGATTCTGATGACTTCGCTGGCGTTTATTCTCGGGGTGGTGCCGCTGGTGCTGGCGCGGGGAGCCGGGCGCGCGGGACGCATATCCGTGGGAACGACGGTGTTTGGCGGGATGATCGCGGCGACGACACTGAACTTGCTGTTCATCCCGGTACTGTACGTCATTGTGCGAAGCGTGGTGCCGGGGAAAGAAGGACGGCCTGCAGGTGAAGGCGGTCAGGGTGAGAGTTCTAGTTAGCGTAGCGAAAAAAGAGGCCTTTTCCGGCGCATTATCCCAAGGCGTAGAAGCTCGCCGGGCAATTCCATTGTGAAACGCACGTTTCACCCTCTCCCAGTTTTTACATGTTCTAACACACCCTCGTAATGGGCAAGAAAATGCCGGCAGACTTTAGTCTTATTAACCGATTTACCGGGAGAACGCCCAGACGGCCTGCTTGAAACACTTGTTTGCGCATTTCCTATCGACATTAATAATAGTTGACATTCGGATTTTTGCTGACTATACTCCCCGCCCAACGAGTAGTTAACCGATTTAGCTGACGGTGCCACGCTACGTCGAGAATTCATTTGGGGTGAAGGAGCAAGCTCATGAGGCTATCCAGAGTTGTAATCCGTGCACTGGTGTTGGCAGTTTGTGTGGTGTTTCTGGCAGGGGTAGCGCAGGCGCAGTACCGTGCGTCCATTCAGGGTACGGTCACCGACCCACAGGGCGCCGTCGTCCAAGGCGCGACCATCACTTTAACGAATAACGAAACGAACCACTCAGAGACGACGACGACGAATGAAAATGGGGTGTACAACTTCGCCGGACTTCCGCCTAGCCACTACACGATCACAGCCGAGAAGACTGGTTTTAAGAAGAAAGTTCTCGACGACGTCACCTTGCTTCCCGAGCAATCCAACTCCGTCAATATGCAGTTGGATATAGGACAAGCCACGGAAACCGTGACGGTCACGGACGCGACGCCTTTGATCAACACTGAAACGGGAACGATTTCTGGCACAATAACCCCGAGAGAGGTGGAGAACCTGCCCTCTCTTGGCCGCGATCCCTTGCAACTGCTCCGCTTGACACTGGGCGTATTCGGCGACGGCGCCAACGGCAGCGGCGGTAACAGCCAAGGTCAGCCGGGCAGCAATCAGGGTCCTTCCAACCCTACCTCAAGCATCTTTATGACCGAGAATCAGCCCGGTATTATCGCGAATGGTGTTCGTCCCAATGGCAACAACTATGTGATCGACGGAGTTGAGGTAAACAGCGTGGTATGGGGCGGCTCGACGGTCATCACTCCGAACGAAGAATCGGTCAGCGAGATTCAGGTTCAAGCCAACGAATACAGCGCCGAAAATGGCCGGGGCGCCGGCGCGCAAGTGCAGGTTGTTTCCAAGAGCGGCACCAACGAAATCCACGGCAGCTTGTTCCTCAAAATTCATCGGCCCGGACTGGATGCCTATCAGCGCTGGAATGGACCGGGTGGCGCGGTGGAACGTGACAACGGCCGCTTTAATCAGTACGGCGGCAGCGTCGGCGGGCCGGTCATCAAGAATCGCTTCTTCCTCTTCTTTTCCTATGAAACCTTGCGAAACAACACCGTAAACTTCAGCAATGGTTGGTACGTGACTCCCCAGTTCAACGCGGCCGCGGCGGCGGCTCACTCGGGTAGCATCGCTTCGACCTGGGCCAGTCGAACCGGCGTGAACGCCGCCGTCAAGTCCATCAACGTAGGGGTTGTGGGCAACCCGAACACGCCCAATTGCACCCAAGAGGGCTTCACCGAAGGAGTGAATTGCGTAACCCTCCCCGGGGGGCTGGACCTCGGCTCCCCGCTGACGAGCGCCCTTGGAACTAAAGATCCAACCTACGGACTGTCTGGCACGCCATTCGGCATCGGAAACGGTCTCTTAACCAACGGCGTTGACGTTCCGACGGTCTTCAACGTAAACGCCGTCAATCCCACTGTACAAGATTCGACGCAATACAACGGCCGCGCCGATTTCCAGGTGACCAAGAAAGATCTGGTGGCCTTCACCACCTACTGGATCCCAAATGACACTACCAGCTATAACGGCCCTTCGCGGCCCATCAATCTTTGGCACTCGGACCGGGTTAACTACAGCGAGGCCTTGCTTTGGAACCATACCTTTTCCTCGAGCATGCTGAACGAAGCCCGTTTTAACGTAATCCGGTGGTATTTCAACGAGGAGGAGACTAATCCGCAGATGCTGTTTGGATATCCGGTCGGCAATATCTCGAACCTAGGCAATATCGGTCTGGTGGGCCCAGCATTTGGCCCTCCAGGGCCGGGCATCTTCTACGAGGATGCTTACAACATCCGCGACACGCTGTCCAAAGTGTACCGGAGCCATGCCTTGAAGTTTGGCACGGATGACTATAAGGATCAGGTTCAGGAGACGGCCACCTGGGCGGGCCTGCCGCCGTCCTACCAATTCAATAATTTGTGGGATTGGGCAAATGACGCTCCCCTCTATGAGAGCGGCCTTTTTGATCCGCGTACCGGAATTCCCTCTGGTTCGAAGAAAAACTACAGGGACAACATCTACGCGTTCTTTGCCCAGGATGATTACCGTGTGAAGTCAAATCTCACCATAAACCTGGGCCTGCGATGGGAGTACTTCGGGCCCCAGCACGAGAAAAATGGCAATTTGGGAGTGGTGGACTTAGGAACCGGAGCGAATACGCTGACCGGACTCACGGTTAAGAGCAACCGCGACGCGTATAATGCAAGCTACAACAATTGGGGGCCGCAGGTGGGCTTTGCCTGGAGTCCGGGCGGCATGCGCGGTCATTCCTTCAACAGCAAGTTGGTACTGCGGGGCGGTTTCGGAATCGCGTACACGCGCCCGCAGCCGGCCATCACCGAAAGCGGCCGCTTTAACCCTCCCATAACCGCCTCCTTCGGCAACCTACGGGGCGCGGATCTTCTCTATGCTCCCTCGAGCAGCCCAAGCAATATCTTCGGGTTCCCGGCCAATCCGGCCGCGGTGGAGACGTTTGACCCAACCACAGGTCTTCCAACGTGCGCGCCAGCGACATGCGGTGCTATAAGTCTGAGCGGATTCGACCACAATGCCAAAACGCCCAGAACCGAACATTATTCAATTCTGGCTCAATATGACTTGGGAAGGCGCTGGGTGGCCACAGTCGGGTACCAGGGTAGTCAGAGCCAAAATTACTTTAGCCAGGTTGGCAATCTCAATTGGCTGTACCCAAACAATCTGAACCCAGCCGTGGCGAGCGTGGACTACTATACTAACAACGCGGGCTCGCATTACAACGCGCTGCTGACGGAAGTGAAGCATGAGTTCGCCAAGAGCTTCGAAATCGATTCTCAATACACCTATAGCCGCTGCAAAGATCACGGTACGCAGGATTATTACGAAGACCCGTATCCCTTTGACATCTCAAAGACCTACGGCAACTGCGAAAACGACGTTGCTCATGCCTTCAAAGCTTACGGCCTATGGTCCCCGCGAATTTTCCGCGGCACCAATGACTGGAGAGAGAAGGTTATAGGTGGCTGGCAGCTCAGCGGCATTTTCACATTCCGCACCGGGTTCCCATACGGGGGCTATATCGGCAACGTATCGCTTCTCGAAAGCGGCGGTACCTGCAATCTGATTTACGTGGGTAGTAATTTCTGTCAGGCAACCTTGGCTGGTTACCTGGGCGGTGCGGGGACCAGTTCCAGCAATTCCACGTTCGAGAAACCGTACGGGAATTTTCCCGAACTCGCGGCCGCCAATACGGGGACGGGAGTCAACGCGTACTTCACCCAGCCTACATTTTCGGCCTCGGCGTTCCCCTCTGCGCCGGGAATTGAGCGTAACCCGTTCCGCGGACCTCGGTATCATGATTTCGACTTTACATTGGGCAAAGACTTTGGATTGCCCAAGCTGGCAGTGTTGGGTGAAAACGCGAAGTTAGCCATCCGGGCGAATTTCTACAATCTCTTCAATACTCTGAATTTGACGCCATTCACCGGCTACCAGAGTATCGGGAACCTCGTACTGGATCCCACCACGAAGGCAATTACGGGGTTTACCCCAAACCCGCAGTTTGGTCAGGCTCAGAGCGCTCTTGGGGCTCGGGTAGTCGAGCTACAAGCGCGCTTCAGTTTTTAACCCAGGGGAGAGGAACATTCCACCCGAGTGTTCCTCTTCACACCCCGAGAAGGCTGTCAACGAGTGAGCAAACTGTCTTCACTTGTTGACAGCTTTTCTTTTAGACTTGCTCTGTGCACCAACGTACCGCAATCTCTCATACTCCTCCGCCTTCCACAGGCTTTTTCTGCCCACGAATTCCTCCCTTGTTCGCCGGGCTCGTCGCTGCATTGTTTCTGTTTTGGTATCCCCAGGCCTTCGCCCAATCAAAGACTCTCCCTTCCGCCGATTTTGAAGCCCTCTCCCTAAGGGCCAACGAAGCCCGTGACGCCGACCGGCTCGAGGAAGCCATTGCTCTCTATAAGAAGGCGCTGGCCTTGCGCTCCAGTTGGACAGAGGGTTGGTGGTCCTTGGGGACGCTGTTTTATGACGAGGACAAGTACGGGGATGCGGCAGAAGCATTTCGCAAGGTGGTGCAACAAAACGCGAAAAACGGGACGGCGCACGTGATGCTAGGACTGTGTGAGTACGAATTGGGAGAGGAGGACAGCGCACTGAAAGAGCTAGGGACCGGGCGGGAGCTTGGGGTTTTGAAAGACGAGCAGTTGCAACAAGTGCTGCTGTATCACCAGGGGATATTGCTGCTACGAAAAGAAAGGTTTTTTGCCGCGAAGGAAGCCCTGTCCACACTGCTGAGGAGTGGCGCTCAGAGCGACGCGGCCACGCTAGCAGCAGGAATGGCCGTCTTATTGATCAAGCCGGTAAACCTACC
>Ga0187778_10002255_pt1 | contig 13183 bp, 14 predicted proteins | sample 1015_Q2_SP5_20_M_FD_132418 | JGI IMG/M metagenome (GOLD analysis project Ga0187778, IMG submission 132418) | Tropical peat soil microbial communities from peatlands in Department of Meta, Colombia - 1015_Q2_SP5_20_MG | ecosystem: Environmental > Terrestrial > Soil > Wetlands > Peat | place... | reverse complement strand
CATCTTGCCAAGGTATCCTGTCGACACGACGATGTCCGTTATCCCGGCGGCCTTCAGCCACTCGAGTATGTGCTCCATTATGGGCTTCGGGCCCACAGGGAGCATTGGCTTGGGGAGAAGAAACGTGTAGGGTCTCAGCCTTGTGCCCAAGCCGCCTGCAAGTATGACAGCCTGGACTCTATTGGCCTTCAGCCAGCTCTCCTCTTGGGCTGAGGCTGGCCACCTCGTCTTTATACGCTTCGTCTGTCCCCGAAAGAATGCAGGGGTCGATCACCAGGCCCTTCACCCCCAGGGTGATTATCCTGTCGATATCTGACCTCGTGAGTTTCTTCTGAGTCCTGAGGAGGACGGGCTTGGCGGAAAGACCGACTATCACCCCCAGGGTGGCATAGTCCAAGACACTGAAAGGGGCCCCCCTGGCCTGATAGGGGACCGTCGCCACGTCCATGGCCTCGATGCCCTCGGTCTCCGAGAGCTGCCTCACCTGCTCCAGAATGTAACCCGTGGCTATGGCACTGATCTTCTTGATTCTCTGGTCGGAGAGGACGAAGGTGGGCATCTGGTGGGCATACATCTCCACGAAGCTGAAGGAGCTGGACATTATCCTCTCCCAGTAGTCCTCGGTCAGAAGCCTTCCCCCGCCTATGAACAGACCGCAGGGAACGGAAACAGTGGAGATGACGTCGTTGATGTATGCGTCGTGGAGGTCGTAGCTCCCAAAGTGACTCGGGGAAGAGCCCTCGTCCCCATCAATGTTGAGCAACACCGCGCTGGCCCCACCTTCCACAGCCTGCAGGGCGAGGGACGTGCTGTTCTTCGGGAGGCTAGCGATGACAGTGTAACCTTTCTCCGATATGACCTCCAGTGGCCTACGCAGCTGGCCTACGGACTCCATTCTGCAGTTCGCCCAAAGGAAGAGGATTCCTTAGAAGAGAATTGCTCAAATGTGCACAACCCTTTGATATGGGCGTTTTCACCTTGTTATGCATCATAGACTGCTGGCTCACATGAAAGCACTTTGGCATTGGAGCTTAATCGAGAGGAGACTCGAAGCGCATGGGCTAAATGGAACAACGCCACGCTGGCTCTGGTCGAACCGCTGCTTGACGCTCAAGCGAAGGGCTGTATCGACAAAAACAATCGTTATCGCGTTGGCAGCTTTCATTGTAGTCGCAGCCATCGGTGGGTACTTCCTGAATGGCCTGCGGCCAGAAGGCCGCGTGACTCTCGTAAGCAGTATGTTCGGGACCTTTCCACAGGGTTCGAACGTGACTCTCGTCTCAGGCGTCTTCTGGGTCCAAAACACGGGAGACAAGCCGATCGTTCTCTTGACCGGCACAATCCCGGGGCTCCCGAGCATGAGTGTCAGTATCCCTCTCTCGCTCGCCCAGACTCTCTACCCAAACGAGCTTGGCTATTTCATTCTGAACTACAAGGTTACAGGAGACGCGTCAGAGTTCGCCAGTGGCACCCAGCATACACTCAAGATGATTGCCATCTTTTCCGACGAAACCACAGACTCGTTCGAAGCGACTTTCACTTCCCAGGAGTGCTCCGAAGGGTCAAGCTACAGATTGCTCACCTTCTGGGAGGGGCCCCCTGAGGCGGAGAGTAACTCGGGGGAGTCGAATTGGACGCTCACCATCGGTACCAACACCACGCTGCCGGTCGTCGCAGTCGTGGTCGGGGTGAACAACGGGACTCTGTGGTTCCCCTTTGAGCTCAATGGCAAACCGATAAGCCCCTCGAACCCTCTCTACGCTGGGACCATGGTCACGCAGACGTTCACCTGGAAAAATGAAGCAAATTCCTCCAGGAACACTCAGTGGGTCGGCGAGTGTCCGGACGAGGGCGGGGCCTCCTCAACCCCTGGCTGAATCAGCTACTGACCACCTCTAGTGGCATCGGGCATCGCCTTCGTAATCAACGGTGGCTGAGGGGTTCTATTTGCTTCCTTGCTGGACACCCACACGTTTGCCCCATGACGGCGCCAAGCGCCGCTTATGAAACACAACGTAGCTCCAAAGCCCGATCAGGACTACGAACTCGAACTCCGTCTAATGGCGGCCCTAGTACTGAAGAGTGACGCCTGGACGCCGCGTGAAGAATTCGCACCTGGTGTCCTGCGCCTTCGCAGGCCGTCCCAGTCTCTCGCAGGATAGCCTCTGGAAGTACGCGCACTGCCCACAGCCCCCAGTCATGAGGCCCAGCGAGGCGTTCACGAACTCCTGAATCTCCTTCTTCGTCGATTCCGAACTCGTGGTGAAAATCTGTCCTCGGTCATCTAACCGAAACGAGTACTCGTACCGAGCCCGAAACTTCTGGGGAGCTGACATTCTTCTCGATTGGTCTCATATGGTAGGGAATGATATACTGGTTTTGAGACATTTCCAGATTCTCGCCGCCTATGATTCACGAAGAAGTAGAACTTCTTGGCGAGTTAATCCAGACTTATCGCTTCCGTGTTTCATGCTGGCTAGGACGCGAGCCAGATTGTCGCGCCCAGTGCCAGGAAGATTATCGCCAGGTAGGGGCTCGTCAGCTTGAAAAGTGTCCAGGCCGTTTTGTTGCTTTGAGTGACCGCGAGCTTGGCGCTGTAGAGCAACACTACCCCCCCTAGGGCAAGGGCAGTCACGTCATAGAAGATGCTGACCGGGGTGAAGATGAAAATGGCTATGGAGAACACAGTCAGCAGGGCGCTGGTGCCGGCGATGCAAATCGACGCCACCTTGTCGCCGAAGACGACGGGGAGCATCGGCACCTTGGCGGCCTCGTAGTCCGACTTGTTGAAAATAGCCAGGCTCCAAATGTGGGTCGGTATCCAGACTATGACCAGGGCTGACATGTAGACGGCAATGGGGGTCACCGTCCCCGCGACTGCCGAGTAGCCCACCAGCACCGGCATCCCCCCTGATATCCCTCCCAGGATGATGTTCAGCCAGCTCCTCCGCTTGAGGACAAGAGAGTAGACCACCACGTTGTCGAGGAGGCCCACCACCATGAAGGCCGCGGAGATAGAATTGATCAGGATGAGCGGGAAGAGTATGGAGAAGGCGGCCATGGCGAGGCCGAAGGCGAGCGCGCTGCTCGGCCTGATGGCGCCGGATGGCAGGGCCCTCCTCATCGTGCGCTTCATCATGCCGTCGATGTCCCTGTCGTGGTAGTTGGTCAGGACCTCGGCGGAGGCACTCCCAAGTATCAGAGAAACGGTCGCGATCACGAAGAGTCTCGGAGTAAGTGCGGAGCCGGGCGTCTCCCTGAAGGCCACGATCATGGCCACCACTCCGGTGAACACGAGGAGACCCCATATCCTCGGCTTCGTTAGCCTCCAATAGTCCCCCAGTCCTGCAGACAAGCCCAACAAGCTGCCTGCCGCTTTCGTGGATAAAATGTTACCGCATGAAGGGAGGAAGACTGGACGGGAGGGGACCGCCGGGGGGACACTGCTGACAGCCAGAGGTATCGGCGAGCCCAGGGAGTTCTACTTCGTTGTTACCCTTGTCACTGCTCTGGCCAGACGACAGCACAGGAGTTGCCTACGACTTCGACTCCGACTCCTTCGCCTTCCTCAGCGTGACCTCGCCCTCGGAGACGTACAAGATTATCTCGTCACCCTCCTTCCAGTCGAAGCCCTCCACTATGGGCCGAGGCAGGGTGACCCGGAGGCTGTTCCCGGTCTTGCCGAGGATGACGCGGAAGACTACTGGCACTGCTCCCGCCAGTTAGTACGCAAATAAAAACGTAGGTTTGTCAACTTTGAAGACGGCTCAGGTCAATTCGGTTATCACGTCGTTGATATATTAGCCGTGTAATTACACCGGTGATAACGTGGCTTCCCAGGCTCAGGTCGAACGGTCTCAAACTCGGACGTTCCGCTGGGAGCAGCTCGGAGTGGACCTGGATGATCTTGAAGCGAATGACGACGTAGAATGACCACATCCGGCCCCCCCGAGTTCGTTCTGGGCCTGTGCCGGAATATGCACTTCACGGCTCAGAACTGTCAAGGGAAGGGCGTGATTTAATTACATCCGGCTTCGTGTTGGGCGAGTGACTGTTTTCGACAACAGGCGGGCGCTCTCGTCCGCCGAGGGCTTTGATACAATCTTCGAGATGGTGAAAAGGGCGACTGAACGGAAGACCGGGATGCACAGAGCCGGGCTCACCCTCGTGCTGGGAGACATACCAAACAACGTTGGGGCATACCACGAGATGGGTTCAAACGCCATCGTGATGAACAGGAACCTGCTGAGGATAGTGGAGAAGCTTTCTGACACCAGGTCCAAACGGAACTCCTACGTCTTCATGATCCTGCTTCACGAGTACCTGCACAGCCTGGGCTACACAAACGACAGGCAGGTGAGGAACCTCGGGAGGCAGATAACCGACGAGTACCTAGGGAAAAGGAACGTTGCCTCTGAGATGGCTATTCGCCCCCTAGACCAATTCTTTCCCGACCTGACGAAGTTCTCCAGCTTCAGGGACAAGGGGGAGTATCAGACGGTCCGAAGGTTCGACTCATCGAGTACCCCTTACATCGCCTGATCTGAGAAACTGTAAATACGCCGCACGTTCGCGCGGCTCTGAAGGCCTTATGGCTCTTCAATTTGGTCTAATTGCCCTAGACATCGCTGCGTCTTGGGTCAGGATGATCCTCGCGCTCGGGCTAAGCATCGTATTCGCATTGGCCGTGGGGATCTGGGCAGCGAGAAACAAGCGCGCAGAGAGTGTCATCCTCCCCCTCCTCGACATTTTCCAGTCAATCCCCATCCTCGGATTCTTCCCCTTCGTCATCTTCGCGATCTATGGTCCGCCCAACAGCCTCTTCCACAACTTCGTAGGAGCCAACCTGGCAGTCATCGTCCTAATCTTCACTAGCATGTCCTGGAACATCGCCTTCGGAGTCTACGAGTCGGTGAAGGCAATACCGCAGGATTACGCCGACCTGATGGGGGTGTCGCACGCAGGCGGGTGGCAGCGGCTCAAGACATTGTACATCCCTGCTTCCATGAGCAGGATAGCATACAACACCCAGATTTCCTGGGCGGTTGGCCTCTTCTTCCTTGTCGCAAGTGAGATTATCAGCTCCGGTTCCGCCAACATACCTATTCCCTACGGCATTGGGGTGGCGGTAACACAGTACACTCCGAGCACAGACCCCGGGGACTACGCCCTGCTGATTGCAAGCATCATCGTGGCGGTGGTGGTGTGGAGGTTCCTCTTCCTGAGGGAGTTCGCCCTATGGTCGGAGAAGTACAAGATGATGGAAGAGCCCAGGGAGGTGCATAGGGACCCCATCATGCGGTTCTACTCGTGGGTCAACCAGCGCAGTGTCTCGAAGCTATTCCTTCTCGCCCACGGAAGAGGAGTGACGAGATTCACCTCGTCGATAGCACGCTTCAGGAAGGGACTCAGGTACGCAGTCTTGATTTTCCTTGCCTTCTTCCTGGTGTTGATCGCCGCCACGCTGGCATACTCTGGGAGCCTGCGCGTCTCGAGCTTTCCGTCGGCAGCAGCCTTTGGGGCAGGGGAGGTTTCCGCCATTTACGCCCTTGCCGCCTCCTTCGTTCGCGTCTGGTACGTCGTCGCGATTTGTATCGCCATCGGACTGCCCATGGGAATCGTGATTTCGCTCAATTTCAGGCTGTATGACACGGCCTCCCCAATACTCGAGGTGATTTCGTCCATCCCGGCGCCCATCCTTCTCCCCGCAATTGTGCTGATACCAGTGATAGGTCGGAATCCCGAAGTAGTCGCGGGTATCGTGATATTCCTGTCTGTCTTCTGGTACATCGTGTTCAACGTCATGGCTGGGGTGAGGACCCTCCCTGCAGACATGAAAGATCTCCCTCACGCCTACAAGGTCGGAAGGGCCTCGGCCTGGAGGAACGTCTACATCCCGAGTTCCTTCACTGCCCTAGTCACGGGCGCAATCACGGCGGTGGGAGGGGCGTGGAACGCCCTCATCATCGCGGAGTACTTTCAACCTAATCCCAAAGAGGCTCCTGTGACTCAAGTCAGTGTGGGGATCGGTAAGATGATCACTCAAGCGACCAACGCCGGGAACAATCTGACGATATTCTTGGCCGTATGCTCGATGACCGTGCTGATAGTGACATTCAACCTCACTGTATGGAGGAGGCTGTACCACAGGGTGACGCAGCGGTACGCGTATAACCGCTAGGAATCTGGGGGCGCAAGTCGTGTCTCAATCCTCGGGCCGGTTGGCGGCCGGGAGCCCTGTGGTCACCGTAGACCACGTCAGCCTCGACTACTACAAGGAGAAAGAACCGTTGCCCGTCCTGAGCGACGTGTCGCTGACGGCCTGCAAGGACGAACTGATCGCCGTGACGGGGCCGTCAGGATGCGGGAAGTCGACGCTCCTCCGAATCATAGGAGGGCTGATCAAACCGACCTCGGGCGAGGTCAGGGTTCTAGACTCCGTAGTGACTGCTCCCAGAGACGACATCTCGATGGTGTTCCAGAACTTCGTCCTGCTTCCTTGGAGGACGGCGCTGGAGAACGTCCTGTTCGGCCTTGACTCCAGGAAAGACCTCTCCGATGCACAGAAGAAAGCGAAAGCAGAGGGCGCTCTTGAAATCGCTGGCCTGTCGGGCTTCGAGAGCGTTTATCCGGGCGAACTTTCAGGAGGGATGAAGCAGAGAGTCGGCGTCGCTCGTGCGCTTGCCACGGACCCCGAGGTTATGCTCCTGGATGAGCCGTTCAGCTCACTCGACGACCTCACGGCCGAGAGGCTGAGGAAGGAGACGTATACACTACTAATCAGCCCTCAGACTTCTGTCCAGACAGTAATCCTGGTTAGCCACAACGTGGAAGAGATCATCGAGTTGGCAGACAAGGCAATCGTCCTCTCCGCGAGGCCTGCCCACGTGGTGGGGGAGCTTAGGATCGACCTCCCAAGACCCAGGAACAAGAAGTCGGACGAGTTCTTCCAATGGGTTGACAAGGTGTATTCGCTCCTATCATGAGAACCTCAGACCTGCTTAAATCGAGGAGCCAGCGCGCCAGGGGGAGGAGATAACTTGGCCGAACCTCACAGGCCTCTGCCCACTGCCCTCCTCATGCCCAGCAACGTCCGCGGAGGTCAGGTGATCAGCCTCGTGGAGGTAGCGGGGAGCATCGGAGGGAGGGTGGATATTCCGAAACTGGCTGATGAGCTGGGAGCAGACATCTCCGTATTGCTGCCCATAATAGACGCCGCGGAGATGCTCGGACTCGTCAGGACCGAAAAGGGGGACGTCCACCTAACCGAGTTCGGCCTGAGATTCCAAAAGACCTCGAAAAACAAGCTCGTGATCCTGAAGGACAGGATAGCCTCCATCGAGCCGTTTCGGACAGCGCTGGAGCTTGGGGCTCACGGGAAGCCCGTAACTGCGTCCCAGGTCGCCGAAAGCCTGGCAGAGATGGGCTTGAAATGGCACTACCAGCCTGAGATCAACGAGTCTCTCATACAGGCGCTGCTTATCCATTGGGCCATCTATGCGGACCTGTTGAAATACGACGGTAGGACCGGCAAGTTCCAGAAAGTCTAGGCAGAACCGAAGGAGTGAACGACGTTTCCGTTCACTATCGTGGCAAGCACCCCCACTTTCCTGAATAGGGCAGGGTGCATCCCCTCGGGGTCAGAGTCGATGACCGTGAGGCTCGCACCGACCCCCTCCTCCAGAACCGGGTCGTCGGAACCGTTGGCCGCTGCGTTGGAGGTGTACAGCGAGAGAGCTTGCGACAGGTTCAGACACTCTTCCGGGGTGGACCCTCCCCTAGTCATCGCTGCCCACATTCCCAGGATTGGGCTCGGCGACTCCACCGGACAGTCTGACCCGCCGGAGGCGACGATCCCGTCTTCGAGCATGGACCTGAACGGGTAGAGGTCTCTCACGCGCTCCTCGCCCAGCCGAGCCAGTGCCCAGGTGTCGGACGTGACGAAGAGGGGCTGAACGGCCACTCGGATCCCGTGCCTGGCCATTTTGCTCCTTATGTCCCTAGGGAGAAGACTCGCATGCTCTATCCTATGCCGCCGGGGGTTCCTTGATCCCGCGACTCTGCCAAGGGCTTCTGCAGCTTGCTCGACTGCCCTGTCTCCTATGGCATGGACTATGACCTGGTACCCCTTTGCGTCCGCTTTCTCGACCAAGCCGGCGAGTTCCTCGTCGCTGTGCCTGAGCATGCCGCTGTTGGAGGGTGCGTCCGAGTAGGGTTGGCGCAGCGCGGCCGTCCTCGCTCCCAGAGACCCGTCGCCGTAGATCTTCATCCCGTTCAGCCTTACCATTCCGCCCGTGAGCCTCTCCCGAAACCTCCCCTCCTCCGCGAAGTCCAGAGCCTCAGGGGGGACGTAGACGCGGTAACGAAGCGAAAGCGATCCTGCAGCGTCGAGCGAAGCAAGGGCCCCCAGCTCTTCCCGGAACCCCTCGGGAGAGACGATGCAGTGCATGGCGGTCAAGCCCAGGCGCGCCGCCTCTGCTTCGACCGATTGTAGGTCTGCTGCAGACCTTTCTGAGCTCCTTGGAATCCTGTCGAACACCTCTGTCAGTGCCCTCTCCTTCACTATCCCCGTGAGGCTCCCAGTCTGGTCGCGCTCGTACTCGTCCCCCGTTCTCCCTTCGAGCCCTAGCTCGACGATGGCCCTGCTGTTGAGCAGGGCCATGTGACCGCACACTCTGGAAAGCGCGACCGGATTAGAGGGACTGAGGTCGTCGATGTCCGCCCTGTTGGGCATGGCTCCGCCGGCCATGGCTTCCTGGTCCCACCCCCTCCCCGTCACCCATTCCCCTGGCCTTGCTCGCCGGATTCCGCCCTGGAGCCGCAGCCTGATCCCTGCACTGTTCGTCGTGCCGCGGAGGTCGATGCTGCGTTTCAGCCACCCGTACTCGAACGGGTGGCAGTGCGTGTCCGCGAAGCCGATGAAAAGGGCGCCCCCGTTCGCGTCGACAACCTCCGTCCCTGATGGCACTACCTGAGTCTCGGCCTGCGAGATTTTCGCCACCTTTCCCCCCTCGCAATAGACCGAGCCGAACGTTCGCCCTGCCACCTTGCAGCCACGAATCAGGACCCCGGTCAAAGCATCACCTTCTTCGCGAAGACGGCTGCCCGCCCAGTGGACCTGGAGCGGGCCAACGCCTGAAGGTCCGACGGAGAATCCACGTCGAACATGACCGTCCGCTCTGAACAGACGGCCACGGAAAGCCCCCTCCGGGCCGAGGCCCTGAGATGATTCCAGAAGCTGTTGTCGTCGTAGCTGAGAGCCGGGTGCGACGAGGCCGAGAAGGCCAGGGCGTTGGTCCCGTCGAAGGCGAGGGATGGCGCTATCACCACGTCAAGCCCGGAGGACCTGAGCGCAAGTATTCGTCTGACGTCTGCTGCCCTCAGGAGGGGGAGGTCAGAAGGGACGACGAGGATGTCGCAGCGACTCCCTGCCTCGTTAACCCCCGCGGTGACCGCAGCGTTCACTCCTGCGTCTGCCGGCTCGCGTATCCCTCCTGCCCCGAGCCGGGAAGCGAGCCTGAGTATTCGCCTGTCGGAGGAGACTACGTGGCAGCTCCCAATCAGCCCGGCCCTTCTGAAAGCTCCGAGGACGTCGAGGAGAAGCAGCGTCGCGAACTCCTCCCTCTGGGTCCGCGAAAGCACACTCGACAGCCTTGACTTCAACTGAGAATGCTTGACAGGGATTATCACGGCCAGCGGGGTCATGCTTTGAGGAGCTTCCTGGCGAGCCTGAGCTCGTCGTTTTCGTTTCGAATCCGCGTTTCCCCGGTAACGCATTCGACCCCTAGCGATTCGATTCTCTTACACATCCCCTCGTCCTCCTCCGAAATTACCAGGCAGTCGAGGAACCCGGCATAAAATCGGGCGACCGCCGTCGAGTCGTGGCCATGTTTGGTCGCCCCCATCAGTTTCGAGGCAGGCCCGCTGTAAGGGGAGTCTCCCACCATCGGCGAGAGGGCGACGATTCTCGCCTCCGAATTCGATAGCAGGCGGGCAAAGCCCGGGATAGCGAGCATCGGGCCGATGCTCGTTATGGGGTTCGCCGGACAGATCAAGACCCTGTCCGCCTTCGCGATTGCGGTGGCCGCCTCCTCGGTGACTTTGGCCTCGCGAGCTCCCCTGTACCAGACTCGCGTTACCGCCGGCTTCCCGCCATCTCTGACCCAGAACTCCTGAAGATGCATGTCTCCCTGAGGGGTGACGACCCTGGTCTCGATTCCGTCGTCGCTGACGGGGAGGACGGGGCTTCTGACGCCCATGGCGCGCCGCATCTCCTCAGTCGCTTCGGTCAGGGTCTTGCCCAGACGGAGCGCCGTGGTCCTGGCAAGGCTGGTGGCAAGGTCCCTGTCTCCGAGTCTGAACCATGTTTGAACCCCCATTCGTGAGAGCTGGCCCAAGGTCTCGAACGTGTCCCCGGCTATTCCCCATCCACGGGCACGGTCAGCAACCCCTGCCAGGGTGTAGCACGCTATGTCGATGTCGGGGCATACATAGACGCCGTACATCCATATGTTGTCCCCGACGTTCGCCACCACCGAAAGTTCGACAGGGAGTCGCGCGAGACCTCTGAGGAGCTTCGCCGACCCCGTCCCTCCGGCCAGGGCGACCACCTTCAAGTTTTCACCTAAACAGGTCCCTGCTCCGAGGCATGACCAGCGACTTCACCCCTGCCTCGCCTGGGGCATAATCGACCCCACGGACAAGTGCGACAGGAATCCCTTCGAGCTTGCCTATCACGAGCTCCGCGGCTCCTGCCACCTCGTCGACGACGGCAGGCTCCGTGACCCTCAGCTCGTAGCCGAACTTGTCTTTCCTGCCCGCGTAGGAGTGAAGGGGGAGCATCCCCGAGCAGCCTATGGCTACGTCAGTCTGGCCAAGCCGCCATGGCCGCCCGAAGGTGTCTGTAATGAGGACGGCAAGCCGCTTCCCCGAGGCCCGCTCGAGCCTTGCCCTGATGCGTCTGGCACTCAGATCGGGGTCGAGCGGGAGAAGGGCGACTGACCCTCTGCCCACGTTGGACTGGTCGACCCCGGAGTTGGCACAGACGAGGCCCTGCCTCGTCTCGGTTATTATCACACCGTGGCCGGCCCTGACTATCCTGACCGACTCCCGCAGGATCAGTTGCACCAGTTTCGGATCCTTCCCAAGCTCCTCGGCGAGACTCCTCGCCCTTCGGCTCGGGACGACGTCTGCCAGTCTCGTCGTGCGCCCTTCGGCCTTGGAGACTATCTTCTGCTTGACAACCAAGACATCTCCGTCGCGCAGCCGTGTCCCTTGGTTCTTCAGAGACTTCAGGATTAACCCCCCGATGTCAGCCCCGCTTCCCACCTCTGGTAACCCGGCGACGGGGACCACTTCGATTCTTCTCACGGCCCTCAGGGCAATGCGCCCAACATGGTCGATAAAGACTCTGCCCGGAGGGCTAGAATTTTAAGCCCCACGCGGAGGCTTCCCCCTGAAATGCCCACCGAAGCGGAGGTCCTGAAAGCTCTGGCTGGGGTCAGGGACCCCGAGCTCGGCAAGGATGTTGTCTCTCTGCACATGGTCGGCGGCGTGACAGTAGATGGAGGCAAGGTGACATTCACTCTCAATCTGACCACGCCTGCTTGCCCATTGAGGACAAGGCTCGAAGAGTCAGCCAAGTCGGCGGTGGCGGCGGTTCCGGGGGTCGAAGAGGTCGTGATGAATACGGCGTCAAACGTCTTCGCCACGAGGGACTACGCCGGCGCCGAGATGCTCCAGGGAGTCAAGAACGTCATCGCTGTCGCGAGCGGAAAAGGGGGCGTGGGGAAGTCGACCGTTGCAGTCAACCTTGCGGTGGCGCTCGCTGCCTCGGGGGCCAAGGTGGGGATACTCGACGCCGATGTATACGGTCCGAACATACCGCTGATGATGGGGGTGAAGGCCACACCAGAAGTGAGGAACGAGAAGATTGTGCCGCCAGAGGCCTATGGGGTCAAGGTGGCTTCCCTGGGATTCTTCTACAGCGAGGAAACGCCTGTCATCTGGCGAGGGCCCCTTGTAGCGGGGGCCGTCCGCCAGCTCCTCACACAGGTCGACTGGGGGGAGCTCGACTATCTCGTCTGTGATATGGCCCCCGGGACTGGAGATGCAAGTCTTACCCTTGCGCAGACCGTCCCGTTGGGCGGAGTCTTGATTATCACCACCCCGCAGGATGCCGCCCTCAATATCGCAGCGAAGGCTCTTGCCATGTTCAAGAGGCTCGACGTCCCCATCCTCGGCGTTGTCGAGAACATGAGCTATTTCGTCTGTCCGCACTGCGGCGAGAAAACGTACATCTTTTCGAGCGGCGGGGGGAAGAAGATAGCAAAGCAACGGGACGTGGAATTCCTGGGTGAAATCCCCCTAGGACTGGCCATAAGGGAGCAGTCAGACAAGGGAGAGCCCATAGTCGCTGCTGCGCCAAACTCCCCCGAGTCACTAATCTACAAGGAGTTGGCCTTCCGAGTCGCAGGGATGGTCAGCATCGTGGCCTTCACCAAGATGAGGAAATGAGCTCTCAGCAAGACAAGTTGCTGACCAAAGTCGAGAACAGGAAAAGGGCCCGAAGGCGCAGGAGAGGGCCCTACCGAAAGTCTTGGAGAGCCAAGTAGCTCAGCGGACCGCCACGGCGTCTATCTCGACCCTCGCCCCTTTGGGAAGCGCGGCAACTTGGACCGTGGACCTCGCGGGATAGGGAGCCTGGAAATGCTTGGCATACTCTTCGTTCATCTGGGCGAATTCGGCGATGTCGACCATGAAAACGGTCGTCTTCACGACGTTCTTCAGGCTGAGCCCTGCTGCTGCAAGCACCGCCTCCAGGTTGGACAGGGCCCTCGCCGTTTGCGGGACTACCCCCACCTCGAGGTTCCCCGTCGAGGGGTTCAACCCCACCTGACCCGAACAGTAGACCCCTTCAGCATCGACAGCCTGGGAGTACGGCCCAATCGGCGAAGGCGCCTTGGCTGATCTGACTTCTTTCATCGAGGAGCACGGGGCCTCAGGGAGCTTAAATCGGTTGTGCGTGCTCGATTCAGGGAATGGCCTGAAGGGCACTCCTGACCTTCCCGTACACCTCGTCGTCCTTCTCGTATTCGATCGTCTCCTTCCGGTCCATGTGCTGAAGCATCCTCGAGACCATCTCTCCCTTCTTTGAGACCAGGATCACCCTCCTGCCTGCCTT
>Ga0187778_10002250_pt1 | contig 13194 bp, 14 predicted proteins | sample 1015_Q2_SP5_20_M_FD_132418 | JGI IMG/M metagenome (GOLD analysis project Ga0187778, IMG submission 132418) | Tropical peat soil microbial communities from peatlands in Department of Meta, Colombia - 1015_Q2_SP5_20_MG | ecosystem: Environmental > Terrestrial > Soil > Wetlands > Peat | place... | reverse complement strand
GCGGCCGGACTTGAATACGGGCGTGACCGTTCCCACGAGCACCAACCCGCGCATCCAGACCGGCCCTTCCTATGCCCTTTTCTCGCTTCCCGCCTTCGGCTCCGGAGGGAATCTCGGTCGCGATCACTTCCGCGGACCTGGCATCAACAATTCCGATGCGGTGTTGAACAAACAGATCGGAATTCGCGAGCGCGTCAAACTCGATATGCGCTTCGAGTTCTACAATCTCTTCAACCGCGTGCAGTTCAGCCAGCCCGTAAACACGCTGGACTTTAATCCTTTCGTTCCCACCGCAGCGCCGGCAAACTACACCGTGTTCGGCCAATCGCTGACCGAGTACTCGCGGCCCGATGGAACCACCGGCGCGCGTCAAATCCAGTTGGGGCTGAAGATCACCTTCTAGAGGCCAAAGTCCAAGGAGAGAAGACAAACACCCAGAGAAAGGGGGGCCGGAGCACAAGGGTCGCAGAGAAGAGCAGGCCGGTATTCAAAGGCCCTGTTTTCAACGCGGTAGTGTTCTGTTTCTAAGTGAGTGATTCCCCAGAAGAGCAACTGCCGGGCACAACTCAAAGAAAACAAAGAAGATGTGTCTAGCGGAAAAAATTTTCTGGAATCGCGGGACATTTTCATGGTAAAAAACCGTTCCCGTAAACTCCTTCCTATCAAGTAGATAGCTCCTCGATAAATTATCTGCTTGACAAATTCCTGAATTTGTAATATTATAATGCTCGTATAAAACCGCGCCCCGACTCCTGTCGGGGCGTTTTTGTTTTGTAGCGGCGACTTTATGTCGCCGTCTTTTCCTCCGGCGGCGGCGCTCCGTCGCCGTTTTTGTAACGCAGGGCGCCAGCCCTGCGGGTTTTGCAACTGTCCGCTGTCAACTTCTTCATCTCCCGCAAAGGATTCTCACCATGAAAGTCAACGAAAGCCGGGCTGAAGCCCGGCCTCTTCAAACCCAGACCATCAAGTGCAAAAAGCCCAACGCCGAACTCGTCTGGAAACAAGTGGACGACGAACTTGTGCCGCGCCTGCGCCTCTGGCCCATCGACCGCGCCGCCTACTGTTATCTTGTGAGGCATAGCCGCCTGGAAGGAAAAGTGCGCCTGCGGTTTTCCATGCCCTGGCTGGCTCGTGGCATCGGTGTTTCCACTGCCGGGGCGCGCCGCGCCGTGCTCCGGCTCATCGACAAGAAGGCACTGCGCCTGATCGAATGCAGCTTAGCTGGCCGCGTCGCAGAAGTGCCCCTGCCCGAAGAGATCCTCGCGGATTATCTCCGGCAGATGCCGTCCAGCCCGGGAGCCTCGCTGGCCCGGGCTGCCAACCTCGAAGAGGAGGATTTCCTCCGCACCCCGGCCCTGCGCGAAGCCATCCATGCGCGCGAGGGTGGGCGTTGTTTCTACTGTTTGGGCCGGCTCACCAAACTGACGAGGTGTCTCGATCACGTCGTCCCCTGCTTACGGTCCGGCGACAATTCCTACCGCAACCTCGTCTCCTGTTGCCGGGATTGCAATTTACGGAAAGGCGCTTGCTCCGCCGAAGATTATTTCCGCTCGCTCTTCCGCGACCGTCAGTTATCCGCCGCCGACCTCGCCGAACGCCTCCGTGCCCTCGACTCCCTCGCCTCCGGCAAACTCCCCCCTCCTCTTCCCCCCGCAGCACCGCACGAAGCGCGGCCGCAACGCAAGGTTTGACGGAATACTTCGCCCAATTCATAATTTCATGGAAATGTTACAAGACTCGATGACCCGTGGGGCGAGACGCCTGGCACCGTGCTGAAGGGTTATGACGTGGCGCAGATTTGCACAAACGGCAATGTCATCAATGATCGCTCCGAGAAGAGAGAAGATGCCGCCCTAAAGCGCGGCGCTACGTTTCCAGGGAGGAGACCAGGAGCGTGTACTACCGCACCGGTTTCTCCAATCGATGGTAAGGGAACCAGACAAAGGATAGTCCTGCGGAGACGAGCAGAGACCTCTCCGAACCGGATTAAGCCAGATGTACCATGCCACCGCCTCGGTTTCCTCGGCTTTGCGCAAGATGTGGTCGTAATACTTCGGTTGCCAAAGCCGGCGGCCGAATCTCTTCTGATAAGTAAATCCGGTTTCTTGCTTAAACGAGGAGACGAAGCGAATTAAATCGCAAGTTTCCTGCGAACCTTCCAACAAAACGTGCAGGTGATCGGGCATGATGCAATAGGCGTGGATGATGAAGCGTTCACGCGTGGCCATACCTAATAATCTCGTGGCGAGCCAGTGACCAACGGCTTCCTTCGCAAAAACCGGATGTCGTTTTTCAGAGCAGAGGGTAACCAAATAAATTTGTCTACCGAGATAGCGTGATTCTGGCAGGCGGATTCTCTTGCGGCGGAATTGCACGCCAAGAGGCTAACACAGAAGAGAAGCATGCCGCCCTAAAGGGCGGCGTTACGAAACCGGGGCCCGTAGCGCCGGGCTTTAGCCCGGCACATTCTCGGTCTTCGTCCTTCCCGTAAGCTTAGCGCCCGTCGCCCATGCTTCCCATCGCGGCGGACTTCGTAACAGAGTCGGCGGGTGGCCCATGCTTTCGGGTTTTGCCTGCCTGCGATAGGCGGCAGGCACGAAAACGTGGGGCCGGTTTGCGCTGGCCTCTGCTCCTCCTCCGTCTCTTGTAGAGGCCGGTCTTCACCCCGGCTTGCAACGGCTAGCTGGCCTAGCCATCAGGACGCTGCGGAGAGGTCATTGAGAAATCGCCGTAAACGCAAATACGAGCATCATCGTATAGTTTGGCCAGCGGGGGCTTGATATTGCCGTTGCTGTCCCAAGGCTGAAGATCAGTGTCCAGTTCGCAGAAATATAACTCAGATGCCGGGGCACCTTTCTTGATTTCGGCCGCACGGACGAGGATGGCTGCCAAGACCGCGTTGTCGAACGGCTTCAGCTCAAGCCTCTCCAGCCCAAGGGAGAGTCCTCTTTCCAGCATCGGCTCGCTAAGGGAGAAAACGTCCACCCCATTCTCCTTGCGCAGGGTCGCTATGCTTTCCTCCAAGCGCTCAAGATGGCGTAGGACGTCCTCCTCATAGCGGTCCAGCGTTTGTCGAACTGCTAGGTCCGTTTCTGTCGTGAGTTTGTCTTCCTCCCTGGCTTTCCGTAGATAAGCTCGAATTGCGTCAGCATGGCGCCGCGGCTGAAATTTCGTGCGCATCGGTTTAGGAGCCTCACTCAGGCAAATCCCGGGGATATGGAGCTCAATTTCTCCAGCATTGGCTTTCATGAGGAGTTCGAAGGCGGCGGGGACCCTTAAGTGCGCGGGAGCAAAGCAGTCCACAACCCAATTGGTTTCGACAAAGACGTGCTGGGCGGGCATTCGCTAGCGGTATCGCGGAACGGCAGCGCGCACCTTACCGGCTTCGATGGCGGGGAGAACGTAGATATTTAGTGCGCGCCACAGTTCGGAATTGTTCACGCGTTCGGGCGAGGCCGTTTGAGGAAGGTTTTCCAACCAGTGCTGCACGGCATCTTGAAAAAAAGCCTCAGAGCCTGACTTGAATTGCAACAAATGGCCGATCGCGAATTCACCAACACGTTCGATGGAATCCGAATTCCTGGAAGTGTAGCGGTCCGCATAGATCCGCATTTTTTCTGGAGTCACAATTAGCCCGACCGGACAAGAAAGTTGAAGCATGTATTGTTTGAGCTGAGCTTCTGGGTTCGATGGGTCTCGGTCCGAGAGTTTTGTCTCGACGATCAGTAGCGAATCGGTCGAATCAGCGCTGCTCACGACGATATCGATGTCAGCACGCATGAGATAATCATATCATTCCTAGAGTAGGGCGGCGCCACCTTTGCGATATTTTCGTTCACGCAGCGCGTGGTCCTCTAGGCAGTGATTACGGCGCAAGCCTAGCGGTGGGCGGGTGGCCCATGCTTTCGGGTTTTGCCTGCCTGCGATAGGCGGCAGGCACGAAAGCGTGGGGCCGCTTTGCGCTGGCTGTTTTCTTCCCGCCAACCGGAAACTTTATTCCCCTAACCATGGGGAAACACAAATCCTCGTAAACCCTGCTGCGGTGACCAACGGCCACAACTAGCACGATGAGCTTGGCCTGCCGGAGTTGGCAAACGATTCGATAGTTGCGCACCCGATAACGCCATAACCCGAATTTGCTGTGGCGAAGGGGCTTGCCAAATGCGCGCGGGTCCTCGGCCCGGCCGATGCGCTTCTCCATGTAGTCCAGGATCTCGCGCTGCACCTGGCGATCGAGTTTCTTGAGGTCCCTGACGGCGCCCTCGTCGTACTCAATCGTCCAGGCCAAGCTGCCTCCGGACCTCGGCGGCGCCGTAGCGTTTGCCGCGCTTCTCCAGGCGCGCTTCGGCGAGGTAGCGGTCTTCGAGGTCCTCGATGTTTTCTTCGATCAGCTTGGTGGCGTAGAACGTCTTGGTACGCCCGGTCTGGCGGGCGAGCCGCGAGAGGCGCCGCTCCAGGGCAGGTTTCAATCGAATGGACAGCATAACAAAACTCCTAACCCGTATGACATGTAGGATATGTCATACGCGAGTTGGAGGCAAGCCCCTTCCATCCAGCCCAAAGCGTGGGGACCCGCGGGTGGCCCATGCTTTCGAGGTTTCAAGCGTGGGGCCGGTTTTAGCTGACCTCTTCCGCCCGGTTGACCCTATATCGCAATTATGCGATAATCTAGACCGACATAATTGAACGGCGAATTCAGCATTGCCTATGTGGAACTGCCGAACGGACGAGTGCCCGCCCGAGAATTCGTGGATTCGCTGGATGACAAAGCAGCCGCACGGATAGACGCCTTTATCGAGCGCCTGCGTATCTATGGCAACCGTATGCAGGGCAAATTCGTGAAGAAACTCACGGATGACTTATTCGAGCTACGAGTTAAGCAATTTGACCGGATCTTTCGAGTTCTCTTCTTTTACCAACCGGGGATGTTGATCGTGATTACTTCGGGGTTTCAGAAGAAGACGGAGCAAACGCCGCCGGCCGAGATCACCAGGGCAGACCGGCTAAGAAAGCTGTGGGTCAAATACCGCAACCATTACGCCGGATCGCAAAAGGAACGGGAAGCTATCCTCAAGGAGTTTGGTCTATGAGACAAACCGTCAAGCGTGACAAACACACTGAGATTGTCGCGCAGCGTGCGCGCCAGAGCGCAACTTACCGCAAGTCCTTTGCGCGCACCCTGCATCAGATCGATCTGGCTCTCCTGGTCCGCGAGATGCGGGAGGATGCGGACCTGACTCAGGCCGAACTCGCCAAGAAAGTGGGCACCACGCAGTCCGTGATTGCCCGTCTTGAAGATGCTGAATACACCGGACACTCGCTCGCAATGCTGGAGCGAATCGCTACAGCGTGCGGCGTTGCCTTAAAGCTCCGCGCCGAAAAAAAGCCTAATTTCGACCGCGAGGTGGCACTGGCATAGGTCTACCGCCCGTCGCCCATGTTTCCCATCGCCGCTGCCTTCGTCACGGAGTCCGTGGCGGCTACTCCGGTAATCAAACGCGCGCCGCGGCTGAACGTCAGATACTCAAATCCCCATTGCACGAACACCAGCACGCGGCTCTGGAACTCCACGATGTACATCAAGTGGACAAACAGCCAGATAAGCCACGCTGGCAATCCCGAGAGGTGCATGCCAAAAATATTCGCCACGGCTGCGGCGCGCCCAATCACTGCCATGTCGCCTTTATTGATGTAGTGAAAGGGAGGCAGCGGCCCCTTCCCTTCCACGCGCGCACGAATGCTTTTGGCCGCATAGGCGCCGCCCTGAATCGCCACTTGCGCCACTCCCGGCAGGGGCTTCCCGTTTTCATCTATCGCGTGAGCCAAGTCGCCAACGATAAAAATGTCCGGATAGTTTGGCACGGTCAAGTTGGGGCGGACTTTAATGCGGCCCCCGTGGTCCGTCTCGGCCTTGGTGCACTCTGCAGCTTTTTGTGCGAAAGGAGTTCTTGTCACGCCTCCCGCCCAAAGGACCGTTTTGGCGGCCAGCGATTCCAAGGCGTCTCCGCGTTTAAACATCACGCCGTCCGCGTCGATCTTGGTAACCATGACGCCCTTGATTACTTCCACTCCAAGGTTTCTCACAAGCTTTTCCGCTTTTGCTGACAAATCCTCGGGATAGGTGCTCAGGACGCGCGGCCCCCCGTCCAACAGCAGGATTCGCGCCTCCTCCGGCTGAATCATGCGGAAATCGTGCCGCAGCGTCTCCCGCGCAATCTCCGCGAGCGCCCCGGATAGCTCCAGCCCCGTCGCTCCCGCGCCGACAATCACAAACGTCAGCCAATTCTTCGCTTCTTCCGGAGTTGCGGCTCGCTCCGCGCGCTCGAACGCGTAGAGAATCTTGTGGCGGATCGCCGTCGCCTCTTCCACGGACTTGAGGCTCGGCGCCCACTCCTTCCAAGCATCATTTCCGTAGTACGACGTCTGCGAGCCCGTGGCGACAATCAGCGAATCATATTCATACGTCCCGCCGTCCAGCAGGATCACACGCTTCGCCTCCGGATCGACGTCCACCGCTTCGCCCAGCAACACCCGCGTGTTTTTTTGCCGGCTAAGCACGCTTCGCAGCGGCGCGGCAATTTCCCCCGGCGAAAGCGAACCCGTAGCCACCTGGTAGAGCAACGGCTGAAACAAATGGAAATTTCGCCGGTCGATCAACGTCACGTCCACCGGCGCTCGCTTCAATTTTTGCGCGGCCACCAATCCGCCGAATCCCCCGCCGAGGATCACTACCCGATGTCTCTGTTCCATTTTCGACACCCTAGCGCAACCTTGTTCCCCTCGCCGCCATCTTATGTAAAGTACGCCGGTGACTAGTTTCGATGATTTCTCATCCGCACGACAGTCAGCCCCTTCTTGAGCGCAACACTTTGCGTTTCTTGTGCTCTGTGCTGATCAAAGGCGGCACCCGCGCCGAAATTTGCCGGCTGCTCGACGCGTCCGTTTTTCAGGACCCGCTTCGCCGCGTCGTTTTCGAGGAAATTCGCTCGCTCGGTCCCATCGAGTCCCGCCGCCTCCGCGAGCTTCTTCCCGCGCGCGTCACCAATCGCGGCTTCCCCGATTTCGATCTTCACGCGCTTCTTGCCCCCCACGAAGTCGGCGAACCTGAAATCGATCAGCTTTTCGAAAGCGCCCTTGAGCTTCTCGACCTGAGCCATCCCGAAAATGAGCGCATCGCAAACTAGTCAGCTAACGGCCGCCGCCGCTCCGCGCTATTTCCCTGTCGCCGAGGCGCTCGTTTTCTGTGCCTACATCGCCTGGTACATCTGGCAGCTCCAAGAACAAATCTGGTATTCCTGGATCATTATCGCCGTTTGGCTGGTCGCCAGCTTTTTGCTGAGCCGAGACACGCCGCAATCGCTCGGCTGGCGCGCCGACAACTTGTGGCCGGCCCTCAAACTTTCTTTGGCTATATTCCTTCCCTGCGTCGCCGTGTTGCTTGCCATCGGGCTCTCGCTGGGCGCCAGCAGGCATTCCCTCCTGCCTCTTTTGATTCCCCGGCACTTCTTCGGATACATGTCATTTTGTCTTTTGCAGCAGATCGCCCTGAACTCCTTGGTCACCAACCGCCTTTTCGCTGCCTGGAGCAGTCCTCTCCGGGTTTCACTCGCTGCCGGCGCCATCTTCGGCCTGCTTCACTGGCCGAATCCGGTTTTGGTGCCGGTCACGACGATTGGTGGATTCCTGATGTCCTGGATTTTTGCGAAACAACGCAACATTCTAACTCTAGCTGTTTGGCAAGGGATTCTCGGAACTATTGTTTGGTGGGCTTTCCCCGTGGCTTGGCATCACGCGATGCGCGTCGGCCCGGGCTTCTATCATTTCAGGCCGCACTAGAAGCGGGTTGAGGTTGTCATTCCGAGCGAAGCCAGGATTTTCTGCGCCACCGCGCGATGAATCTGCATTTTCCCAAAAGTCACAGAAAGAGCTAATCCCTCGCACAACCCCGGTGCAACTGTTCTTCGCAAAACGTCTACAAATTGAGATGGCTGTACTTCCGCATGTTCACTTTGCCGTTGTTCCCTGCCCGGCGTCCCACTTTGATTTCGTTTCTCCAAACTCCGGCAATCGCAAATCCGCAGTGCGGACACGCGCCATTCTTCAAATCATTTTCCAGCACATCGTGCCACGACCTGCGCACCAACAATCTGTTGCATTGCGGGCAATAGGTGTTCGCGCCGTCGCTATAAATATTCCCTTCGTAGACGTAGCGCAGCCCGACTTCCATGGCAATCTTCCGCGCGCGATGCAGCGTCGCCGGTGGCGTCCGCGGCTTGTCTTGCAGCTTAAAATCCGGATGAAACGCCGTGAAATGCAGCGGTACGTCCGGCCCCAAATGTTCCAAGACCCATTCCGACAGCTTCCGCGTTTCCGCGGGATCGTCATTCAGCGTAGGAATCATCAAATTCGTCAATTCGAACCACACACTGGTTTCTTTTTTCAACCATTCCAGTGTGTCCAGCACCGGCTGCAAGTGGGTCAGTGTGATTTTTCCGTAGAAATTTTCCGTGAACGCTTTCAAGTCCACATTTGCCCCATCGATGTGGTCGTAAATATCGTGAAACGCCTCGTAGGTGACGTAGCCGTTGGTCACCATCACGGTTTTCAGTCCATACTCCTTCGCTTCTTTGCAGATGTCGATCACGTACTCGCCCCAAATCGTCGGTTCGTTGTAGGTGAACGCAATCGACTCGCATCCGTATTTCATCGCCAGCAGCGGCACATCTTCCGGCGGCATCGCCTGCGAACGCACTTGATCCGAGCGCGATTTCGAGATATCCCAGTTCTGGCAGAAAAAGCAGCCCATGTTGCAGCCCGCCGTTCCCATGCTGAACACACGTGTTCCCGGCAGAAAGTGGCTCAATGGTTTTTTTTCGATGGGATCGACCTGCAAGGCGGCAGGAGCGCCGTAACCCAGGCTGTACAATTTTCCGTCTTGATTGATTCGAATGAAGCAAAATCCCGCTTGCCCAGGATGGATGTGGCAATGCCGCGGGCAAAGGTAGCAATGAACTCTTCCGTGCGGCTCCGCTTCCCACCAACGAGCTTCGTAGAGTTGCTGCGTTTTTTGGAGGATCTTTAGTTCTTCCACGGACCCTCCTCTCAAATTGCATTATACCTCCAACATCGGACGCCACACCTCCACGGCGATGCTAATCTTGAACGGAATTGTCTGTTCTTCGGAATTTACGGCTGTATGCGATAGCGGCGAGCCGCATTCCCTTGCGTGCACGAGTCACCAGTGGCGAGTCGCGTTCCCTAGGCGTGGCGCCGCCGCTGAATCTTCTGTCTTTCCGCGGCCCAGTCCACAAACCTCTCAAAGTGCTCGCGGTATTTCCACGCCAACTGGAAGAATTTCTTGGGGGTCAAGTTGGCCGCCTCTTTTCCCAGAAAGGTTTCGAACCTCCAGCGCACATAAGGACTCTTCCAGGGTTTTAGCCGGTAACCTCTTGCAGCGTTCCAGTAATACTGCAGTGTCTTAAACATGGCTTGCACACTGAGCGATTTCGCCCAGCCCTCTCAGTTTAGACTCTTTTCGCGGCTGCCGCAGCGAATAGGAAAACCTCCGGATGCCCAAATCCGCTGCAGCTTCCTCGATTTTTCGATTGAACTTCCCTCGACTGGTTCCTTTTTCGAATCTTGAGCTCGCTTTACGCCCATTTGGGAGTAATAGGCCGATCAAGCGCACTCATCCATCATCTCCTCGTTACTGGGGACGGGAGGCCGAGGGAGGATGGCCCAACACGTGGCGCATACCATAGTCCCCTTCGTTTTGTTTTGCAAGCACTCTGTTTTTCTTTCATTGGCTTCAATTCGCCGCCCGCCGCGCGACAAATTCCTGGCCCCCTTTTATAATTGCCGCCTATGAAAAAATCTCGCACTCTTCCCTACTTCTGTTTTCTGTTGAGCCTCACTCTACTTCCTCTCCCGCCAGCCGATGCACACGACCCCGTTTACGCGCGCAAAGGCATGGTCGTCGCGCAAGAGCCTCTCGCCGCCGATGTTGGCGTCGCTGTTTTGAAATCCGGCGGCAACGCCGTCGACGCGGCCGTGGCCGTTGGCTTTGCTCTCGCCGTCACCCATCCTTACGCCGGCAATCTCGGTGGCGGCGGCTTCATGCTCATTCGTCTCGCCGATGGACGCACGACTTTCATCGACTTCCGTGAAAAAGCTCCTGCCAAAGCCACTCGCAACATGTATCTCGACGCAAACGGAAATCTCACCAAAGATAGCGTGCTCGGCTGGCGCGCTGCCGGCATACCGGGCACGGTTGCCGGCCTTGAGCTCGCCCACGATAAGTACGGCCGCAAATCCTGGTCCGAACTTCTCCAGCCCGCCATCAAACTCGCTTCGGAGGGCTTTCCGATTTCGCACTGGCAGATGCAATCGTTTCGCGCCAATGCGGATTCCTTCTCGCAGTTCCCCGAATCGAAGCGCATCTTCCTCAAAGACGGCGTCTTCTACGACTTCAACGAGAATTTCCAGCAGCCCGATCTCGCCCGCACCCTCGAACGGATCGCTCGCAACGGTTCCGATGAGTTCTATCTCGTCGAAACTGCCCACACCCTCGCTCGCGAAATGGAAAAGAACGGGGGCCTAATCACGCTTGAAGATCTCCGCTCCTACCAGGCAATCGAGCGCAAACCACTCGAAGGCGACTACCACGGCTATCACATCATCACTTCGCCGCCGCCTAGTTCCGGTGGCGTCGGCATTCTGCAAATGCTCGCCATGCTCGATGGCACCGATTACGAAAAAACTGGGCCCGGCTCCGCCGCGTCTTATCACTATCTCGCCGAAGTCATGCGCCGCTTCTACGCCGACCGCAACGAATACCTTGGCGATCCTGATTTTGTGAAAAATCCCATCGCCGCGCTCCTTGATCCCGCCTATATTCGTTCGCGCCGTGCCTCCATCGATCCTGTCGTCGCCACGCAAAGCGACCAGATCAATCCGGGCCTTCCCGCAGGTCAGGAAGGCTCCGACACCACGCACTACAGCATCGCCGATGAGCAAGGCAACGTCGTCGCAGTCACCTACACGCTCAACGCTGGTTACGGCAGCAAAGTCACTGTTCCCGGCTTGGGCTTCCTTCTGAACGATGAAATGGACGACTTCGCCGCCAAGCCCGGCTCGCCGAATCTGTTCGGCCTCGTACAAGGCGAAACCAACGCCATCGCTCCGGGCCGCCGCCCTCTCTCATCGATGGTTCCCACCATCGTCCTCAAAGACGGCAAGCCCTTCCTGGTTCTCGGCGCTCCTGGCGGCTCTCGCATCATCACCGCGGTCATGCAAGTGATGCTCAACGTGATGGATTTCGGCATGAACGTGCAGGACGCCATCGACTTTCCCCGCGTTCACCATCAATGGAAGCCGGACCGCCTGGACTTCGAGCGCGGCATCTCCCCGGACACAATTGCACTGCTAAAAAAGTCGGGCTACCTCATCGAGGAAACCAAACCTGTCGTCACCGCTCGCGTCGAAGCCATCCTGCTCGCCGACGGTTGGCTCCAAGGTGGGCACGATGAACGCGGCACCGGCAAAGCCGCCGGCCATTAAGTCGGGCGAGATGATCACCGGCACGGATTCTACGCTGAGATCTTCGTGCCCAATTGGGCTTCGATTACAGCGCGCAATCGTCCCACGGCTTTCGGGATTTCCCTGGGTGTCGTGCTGCCAAATCCCAAGATCAGCCCTTGCGTTTGAGGCTTTTCCAAATAGCAGCCAGAAAGAGGCCAGAGCCAAATGCCTTGCAGCGCCGCCTGCTGCGAAACCTGGCGGTCACGCAGCCCCTTCGGAAGTGTCGCGACGAGATGCATGCCGGCTTCGGCTCCCAGCAATTCAACGCTTGTCCCGAACTCCCTTCGGATGGCCTCAACGAGCACGTTTCTACGTTCGCCATAGAGCAGGCGCGTTCTCCGAATGTGCCGTGCAAAGTGCCCTTCGGCAATGAAGTCCGCCAATACGGATTGATAGAGACTTGGCGGGCAAAGGTCCATGGAATGGCGAATCGTAACGAATCGCCCGACGAGGTCAGGGGGAACCACGACGTAACCCAGCCGCAGAGACGGGAACAAAGTCTTACTGAACGTTCCGATGTAAAAGACGCGTGAATTCCGATCCAGCCCCTGCAGCGAAGCAATGGGCATGCTCTCGTATCGATATTCACTATCGTAATCGTCTTCGATGATCCATGCCCCGGAACGCTGCGCCCAATCTATCAATTGCAGCCGGCGCGGGGCGCTCATGGAGACTCCCAGTGGAAACTGATGCGAGGGCGTCACAAAGGCAGCCCGCGCGTTTCGAGCCAACTTTACACCCGCCGAAACGTCCAACCCCTCCGCATCGACAGGTACGGGCACCAGGCGGCAGCCGGCGAAGGCAAAGACGCTTCGACCGGCGCGGTAGCCCGGTTCTTCAACCCATACTTTATCGCCAGGATCGAGGAGGACGCGGGCAGTAAGCTCCAGACCTTGTTGGGAACCGCTTACAATCATGACCTGGCTTGCATCGCAATTCACTGCACGGGCGGTCCTGAGATAGTCCGCAATCGTGCTGCGTAGAGCGTGAGAACCCATCGGGTCACCATAGTGGAAGGTGCTGACACGCGGGTTCCGAACGTGGCGGTTCACCAGGCGCGACCATACGTCTACTGGAAATTGATCAAAAGCCACTTGGCCAACAACAAAGGCTCCGCATCTGTTTTGCCAAGGCCGCCCTCGGAAGTCAGGAAGCGCCGCCGATCGCCTGGAAACGGATCGGCGCCCGGAACGAATACCAACCGGAGCCGCTGCTCGTTGCCGGATGGAAACCCATTGTTCGGGGAGAGAACTTGACACAAATGTCCCGGAACCAGAACGGGCCTCGAAATAGCCTTCCGCTATGAGTTGAGAATAGGCGGTCAGAACGGGAAGGCGGGAGACATTCAACTCCAGCGCAAGAGAGCGGCTGGAGGGGACCCTTTGGCCTGCGCGCACGTTGCCCTTCAGAATGGCGGCACAAAAGGCTTCGTACACTTGTTTGTGCAGAGGCTTCTTGCTCCTCCGCTCGACGGCAATGACAGGGGAAAAACCGCTCGCAACCTTTCGCATTCGCAAAATATAGTGGTTATACCGATGTGACTTCAAGTGGTCATTGTGCCGGACCACTATTTGGCTCAAATTGCCAGCAACAATGACAAACGTCGTCTTTGGG
>Ga0187778_10002249_pt1 | contig 13200 bp, 11 predicted proteins | sample 1015_Q2_SP5_20_M_FD_132418 | JGI IMG/M metagenome (GOLD analysis project Ga0187778, IMG submission 132418) | Tropical peat soil microbial communities from peatlands in Department of Meta, Colombia - 1015_Q2_SP5_20_MG | ecosystem: Environmental > Terrestrial > Soil > Wetlands > Peat | place... | reverse complement strand
CGACTTTCACGTTTTCGAGCTTGATGCCGAGGTCTTCGGTGATGGCCTTGCCGCCCGTGAGGGTGGCGATGTCTTCGAGCATGGCCTTGCGGCGGTCGCCGAAGCCAGGCGCCTTCACGGCGGCGCACTGCAGCGTGCCGCGGAGCTTGTTGACGACGAGAGTCGCCAGAGCCTCGCCTTCAACGTCTTCCGCGACAATCAGCAGCGGCTTGCCCATCTTGGCGATCTGCTCGAGGAGGGGAAGCAGGTCCTTCATCGAGCTGATTTTCTTTTCGTGGATTAGGATGCGGACGTCCTCGAGCGAGCACTCCATGCGCTCTGGGTCGGTGACGAAGTATGGCGAGAGGTAGCCGCGGTCGAACTGCATCCCTTCGACGACCTCGAGCGTCGTCTCCATCGTCTTCGATTCCTCGACAGTGATGACGCCGTCCTTGCCGACCTTCTTCATCGCCTCGGCGATGATGCCGCCGATCTGCTTGTCGTTGTTGGCGGAGATCGTGCCGACTTGCGCGATCATGTCGCCCTTGACGTCCTTGTGAAGCTTCTTGATTTCCTCGACGGCGACTTCGACGGCCTTCTCGATGCCGCGCTTGAGGGCCGTGGGGCTGGCGCCCGCCGCGACGGTCTTGACGCCCTCACGGAAGATGGCCTGCGCGAGAACGGTGGCGGTGGTGGTGCCGTCGCCGGCGACGTCCGACGTCTTCGACGCGACTTCGCGCACCATCTGCGCGCCCATGTTCTCGAGCGAATCTGCCAGCTCGATTTCCTTCGCTACCGTGACGCCGTCCTTGGTGATGACCGGCGCGCCGAATTTCTTTTCGATTACGGCATTCCTTCCCTTGGGTCCAAGCGTGATCTTGACAGCGTCCGCCAGTGCGTTGACGCCGCGCAGGATCGACTGGCGCGAATTCTCACCAGTCACGATTTGCTTTGCCATTTCGATTTTCTCCTGTTCGAGATGCTGAGATTGGTTATCCGCGGCGCCCGCACTGCGGGCTGTGCGGAAGTTACTTCTTGGCGGCCTTTGCGGCGCCGCCGATCTTGGCGAGGATTTCGTCTTCCTTGAGAATCATGTATTCCTCGTCGTCGATTTTGATGTCGTTGCCGCTATATTTGCCGAAGAGCACTCGATCGCCGGCCTTCACGTCGAGCGGGATGCGCTCGCCCTTCTCGTTGAGCTTGCCGGCGCCGACGGCGATCACTTCGCCTTCCTGGGGTTTTTCCTTGGCCGTGTCGGGGATGATAATGCCGCCCTTCACGGTCTCCTTTTCCTCAAGCCGCCGCACGAGCACACGGTCGTGGAGCGGGGTGATGTTGACTGCCATGTTTGCGATTCCTCCGAAGGTCTTCGTAGGTGATTTTGGAGGAGCGCGGGATTAGCACTCCTCGCAAGCGACTGCTAATATAGCAAAACCGGATGGGGAGTCAAGGGAAAACTGATTGATTTCGGCATTTCTCCTAGGCGGCGAGAGCTTTCGTAACCATTTTATTTGCAGTCAGATAGATCCAAAACTGTAGTAGGCCGTTTCTCGATTGAGTTGGCATCGCGCTGCGACTAGAATTCGCAGCACCAGGGCGCATTGGTGGTCTACCTCTTCTACGCGCGACTAATTGGGCTGACGGCTGGGACGCTCGTTTACCTGTTCTTGATCGCGCTGATTCTTGGGCACCGGCGGCCGCGGCTGTTTGAGCGGCTGCTGTTCTTCCTCATCCTTTCGCTCTTCGCGATTTATGCCGGCGGTCTGCTTCAAATCAATGCGGAGATTCAATACGGCGTCGTGCCCGCGTCGACGCAAATCCTATACAAGTTTTTGATCGCCCTCGGAGTGGCCTTCGTCTTTCCGTTCGTGGTCCAGGCTCACGTCGAGTACTTGCGGCAGGTGCGAAAGGTCCGGGTGCCAAGGTGGGCGCTGATTTTCGCATACGCGCTGTTTTTGCTGCCTATCGCGATGGTTGCAATTTCTGTAGGCGAGGCGCGAGGGCATCCGACATGGGGATTGATGGGGATACTCGATGCCTTCGTCCGGCAATCTTGGTTGATTGTTTTCTCGGCAATTGCAGCGCCGGTGTTTCAGCTCCCGATGGCACTGACTGCGAGGCAGCCTACCGAGAGCGGGCTGTTTTGGTTCTTGTTTGTTTCCACCACGATCTTCGTGCTCGCATGGGGAGTGGGACCCACCGTCGCGACTATCCCGCTGGCCGGGGTGCTGCCGGGTGCGGTGCTGATTCGCTACACCCTCAAGCACAATTTTCTCGAGTACGGGGCGCAGAGGAATTTGGTGTACGCGCTGTCGGCGACGTTTCTCGCGCTGCTGTATCTCGCACTCGTGCATCGGATCAGCGGATGGCTCGCGCCGGTGTTTCCGCCGGAGGCCACGGCGAGCGTCCTGCTGTTCGTGCTGATTTTTCTTTTCGAGCCGTTGGAACGCGTCATCGGTCCCGCGCTGCATCGAACTCTCCGCGAGCGGATGGATCGCACGCAGCGGCTGAGCGTCGAGTTGCAAACGGAGGCACGTCATGGAGACCTCGCACGGCTTATCGCCCGTGCTGAGAATCTGATTCGCCAGGAATTCGGGCTTGCTGCCGTGCGGATCTCGATTCCGCGCGATCCGGCGCTGAAGCCGCTCGAAGCGCCCGGCGGCCTGGGGCACGTCGCGCGCATTCCGCTGGTGAAAGACAGCATCGAAATCGGGCTGCTCGAAGCCGCGTCGACCGGTGCTTTCTTGACCGGCGAAACGACCGCCGCGCTCCAATTTCTCGCGGAACAGCTGCCCGCAATGGCCGATTTATGCGTCCTGATCGAAGAGAAAATTCGTTTGGAACGTGAACTCGCGGAGCGCGAGCGCATGGCGATGCTCGGGCAGATGGCGGCGAGTGTCTCGCACAACTTGCGCAACCCGCTGAGCTCGATGAAAACGATTCTGCAGGTGCAGCTCGAAAAGCCTGACTTGCCGCGCGGCGTACGCCACGATTGCGCGCTTGTGCTCGACGAAATCAACCGCATGAATGCGAAGCTCAGCCAATTGCTGAAATTCGCTAAGCCTGCAGCGGCCGGCGACCGCGCTGATGCGGTCGCGCTCGCGAGGCAAACGGTCGCACTGTTTCGCCACGATGCAGAGCGGCGGAACCTAATCGTCGAATTCGACGCGCCCGTGAGAGAAATCGCGGTTGAAGCGTCGGAAGAGGCGCTCGGCGAGGTGCTTTCGAATCTCGTGGTCAATTCGATTGAAGCGCAGCCGGACGGAGGGCGCGTTCACGTGCGCCTGGCGCGGAAAGACGGGAGGCTGGAAATTTGCGTCGAAGACGCCGGCCCCGGGATTTCGAGTGAGATGAGAGCGAAAATTTTTCAGCCGTTTTTTACGACAAAGGCGACGGGAACTGGGCTCGGGCTTTCAATCGTAGCTCGCCGCGTCGATGAAATGGGCGGCACGGTTACGTGCGAAAGTCCGCTCATGGACGGGAAGGGAAGCCGCTTTCGCGTGACATTGCCCCTGGCGGCCACGAAAGTGGCCGAGGCGAAGCTGGGATAAAGGGTATAGTTTGCACGGCTGGCAACTTCAGCGGCAAGATTCCTAGCAGCAGCTAAACGCCTCGCCTCAAGGGCTGAAGCCCCCCGTCGAACGCAAGGCGTATTGTCGGACCTGAAGGTCCGACCCCCTAGACATCATTCGCGGTGGACGAAGATTCCTTGGGAGTAATCGGCAAAGCAGACTAGAATTCCGGCACCGTGCGCGGCGCGAGACTCAGTGTGGAACAGGAGCAGACGGCCCTGAAGCAGATCGGGAGGAATCGATGACAAGGTGGATTCTCGCAGCGGCCCTAGTCTTTACGGCATTCGCGTCACGAGGGATTGCGCAGTCGAAGCCGCTGGTTCTGGCCTCGCAAGGCAGCTTCTTCGTCGGCGGCGAGACCAAGACCTCCAAGGACCTGACTTCTGACACCAAGCTGCCGGGCGCCGGCGATCCCGGAGACGTCACCATCAACCAGATGTACGTGCAGTATCAGACGCCCGTGAATAGCGATCACCACGTGCCCGTAGTGATGGTGCATGGTTGTTGCTTGAGCAGCAAAACCTGGGAGACAACTCCGGACGGACGCATGGGCTGGAGCGATTACTTTGTGCGCAGGGGCCACTCGGTGTATTTGGCGGACCAATCCTCGCGCGCCCGCTCAGGCTTTGATGCCACCAAGATCAACGCGGTCAAGCTGGGGCACGTTCCGCCGAGCGAACTTCCGAATATCTCCATGGCGAGCCATCAGCTCTCGTGGCTTCTGTTTCGTTTTGGCCCCGCCTTCAGCACAGCGTTTCCAGATGAACAGTTCCCTGTACAAGCCGCGGGCGAGCTGTACAAGCAAATGATTCCGGACCTGAATGACTTTCTGCCAACGCCCAATCCAACCTGGACCAACATGGCGGCCTTAGCGGTTCAGCTCAAAGGCGCCGTCTTGATCGGCCATTCCGAGTCAGGCTTCTTCCCAGAACAAGCGGCCCTCATCGACCCAAGCGGCGTGAAAGGCATTGTCTCCATCGAAACGCAATGCGCTGCGGTCAAGCCCGAGGAGCTTTCGAGGCTTGCGAAGATTCCCATCCTGATCATGTTCGGAGACCACCTGGGCGATATTCAAGGACCCCTCGCTTCCTTCTGGCCGACAAGCTTTGAAAGTTGTAACAAGTTTGTCCAGCAGGTGACCGACGCAGGCGGCGATGCGCAGATGATGTATCTGCCGAAGATCGGGATCAATGGGAACAGTCACATGCTGATGCAAGACAAGAACAATTTGCAGCTGGCCGATTTGATCCTCGGATGGATCGACGATCACGTCGAAAGGAAGAACGCGCACCACAAGTAAGTGACCTGCAGAGTAGCGCATCGGCACCAGGAGCGACCGGGCCGCGGACATTGAAATAATCGGCCAAACGATTTTGCACTGCCTACGAACCGCGGGGCTGCTGGAGTGTGATAGGTTAGCGTTTCGATGCAATTGTTTCTCCAGAGCTACAACGCAGGTGAGGTGGTTGTCGTGTCGTGCCGCGGGCGCATCGTCAGCGGCGAAGAGGCGCGGCATTTGCAGGCCGAGGTCGAGAAACTGACGGGACAGACTAAGAATGTCGTCCTGCAGCTCGCCGAAGTCAGCTTCATCGATAGCGGAGGCCTCGGCACCCTCGTGCGGCTGCTCGGCGTGCTCCGGGCGGCGCGCGGCGATCTGAAGCTGTGCCAACTGTCGCCGTTTGTCGCGCAGATTCTGAAAGCCACGAACCTGACAAGCGTGTTTCACCCCTACCAGTCGGAGCATGACGCGATCGCAGCGTTTTCCGCGCGGCCGCAGGCAGCAGAAGAGAAATTTGAGGCATCCAGCAACAGGATCGTGTGTCTCGATAGCTCGCTCGACGTTTTGGCGTACTTGAAAGTATTGCTGCAGCGATCCGGATACCAGGTGTTCACCACGCAGTATCCGTCCGATGCGGCGGCGCTGGCGATGGGAGCGCGGAGCAGTCTCGTGATCTGCGGCCCGGCGATGCAAACGAATGAAGCGGCCGTCGCAAAAATCCGCCAGAGCGCGCCGAACGTGCAGCTACTGCATTTGCCGCCCGATTTTTCCACGTCGGAAGCGGACCGGGCGGGACCGGAGCTGGTGAATCGAGTTCGTGCGATCCTCGCCCCTGCGCAATGATTCGTGGTATGTGCCTGCGCGGATTAGAGAAAAGCAGATCCCTCACGCCCGTCCACGACCGAAAGCGCCGAGCCCGGGTTCGGGATGACAGCGACTTGCTCGCGGGCGTTTAGGAGACGGATGCGGACGGTCTTAATCGTGGATGACGAGCCCGCGGCGCGCTACGGAATGCGGCGCGCGCTCGAAGGAAATTTCCGGATCTTGGAGGCGGGATCAGCGCGCGAGGCGCGCGAGGCGGTTTCGCACGAAGCTCCCGACTTGATTCTTCTCGATCTGATCATGCCGGAGGAAGACGGCAACGCGTTCCTGCGCTCGCTGCGAGCAAATGGTGACGAGACGCCGGTGCTGATCGTCTCCGCGCTCGATACGGCGCGCACGGCTGTCGATGCGTTGCGCAACGGCGCGAATGATTACATCGTGAAGGGATTCGATATCGAGGAGCTGCGCAAGCGCGTCGCGAATCTGGTGCAGCTTGCCGAGCTGGGCGCGGAAAATCAGCGGCTGCGGCGAGAGCTTGTGGCCGACGGGCGGTTTGGGCGGATGCTCGGCGGATCGGCGGCGATGCGGCGGGTTTTCGAAATGGCGGAGCGCGTGGCGCCGACCGATGCGACGGTGCTGATCCTAGGCGAAAGCGGAACGGGGAAGGACCTGCTCGCGCAGGAGATTCACGCGCGGTCGCCGCGCTCGGAGAAGGCGTTCGTTGCAGTGAACTGCGCGGCGCTGCCGGAAAATCTGATCGAGTCAGAGCTTTTTGGCTACGAGCGAGGCGCCTTCACGGGAGCAGCGCAGCAGCGCAAAGGAAAATTCGAATTGGCTTCGGGCGGGACCCTTTTTCTCGACGAAATCGGCGACATGAATCCGGTGACGCAGGCGAAGGTGTTGCGCGCGCTTGAAAACCGCAAAATCGAGCGGCTCGGAGGATCGCAGTCGATCGATGTGGACGTGCGCTTGATCAGCGCCACGCATCGCGACCTGCCGGCGGAAATTTCGGCGGGGCGATTTCGTGAGGATTTGTATTACCGGCTGCGCGTGGTGACGCTCGAGATTCCCGCGCTGCGCGCGCACAAGGAGGATTTGCCGGTACTCGCCGACGCGTTCGTCGCGCAGCTCGGTGCGCGGCACGGGCGGCGCGTGCAGATCAGTCGCGAGGCGATGGATGCGCTGCGGCGTTACGACTGGCCCGGAAACGTGCGCGAGTTGCGCAATGCGCTCGAGCGCGCGCTCGTGCTGAGCAGGAATGACGAGATCGCGGCCGCCGACTTGCCCGAAGAGGTACGCAACAACGTGGCTGCTACACTCGCTCCTCAGCGCGGTGGAGGGGACTCGCTGCTGAGCGAAGCGGATTTTCGCGAGGCGAAGAGAAAATTTGAGATCGCATTTTTGAAACGCAAGCTCGAAGAGCATCGCTGGAATGTTGCGGCGACCGCCGCGGAGATTGGTCTTCATCGCCAAAGCTTGCAGGAAAAATTGCGCGAGCTGGGAATCCGGCGGCCGGGGAAAGGCTGACGGCGTCGAACCGATGGCCAAGCCAAAACGCAGCACAAGTTGGGACCTGAGTAACGAAGCCGCGTTCACAGTTCGAAAGCGCAAGAGGGTTCCCTTCGAATTCGTGCTCGACGCGCTCGCGCCAGTGTCACCATGGACTCGCCCGATGTTCGGCTGTATCGCTGTGTACGTCGAGGAAAGGATCGTGCTTTTTCTGCGTGATCGAACGGACTGGCGGGAGGACAACGGCGTGTGGCTCGCAACTTCGGCGGATCATCACGAAAGCCTTCGGCGCGAGTTCCCGCGCATGCGAAGGATCCAGTTATTCGGGAAAAAGGAAACGCACTGGCAGGTTCTTCCAGTGGAGGCGCCCGATTTCGAAGAATCGGCGCTGCGCGCGTGCGAACTTATCTGCTCGGCGGATCCCAGAATTGGCCGCATCCCAAAGTCGCGAAGTTCCCGACGACAGAAGAAAGCCCGATGAAACCGCGCGACATTGCTGCCTTCATCCTCGCCGGCGGGGCGAGTTCGCGAATGGGTCGAGCGAAAGCGCTGCTCGAAATCGGCGGCGTGGCTCTCGTGGTGCGGACGGTGCGGCTGGTCGAATCGGTCGCAGGCACCGCGACGGTAATTGGCAACCCAGAGACATATCAGTCTCTCGGGCTGCGAATGATTGAAGACGACGTGCCCGGGGCGGGGCCGTTGGGAGGAATTGCGACGGCTTTGCGCGTCTCCGATGCGCCATGGAATTTGATTCTGGCGTGCGACTTACCGTACCTCACGCGCGACTGGCTTGAGTTTCTGGTTCGGCGAGGACTCGCGTCACAAGCAGACGCGGTGATTCCGATGAATACGCTGGGGGCGGAGCCGCTTTGCGCGGTTTATCACAAGTGCGGAGAGCCGCTGATCCGCACGGCGATCGAACGCGGCGTCCGCAAAGTGACCGACGGGCTGAAAGAATTGCGCGTCGAGGCCATCGAGCGCGCCGAATGGAAAGCGTTTGATTCGGATGGTCTCCTGTTCAAAAATATGAACTCGCCCGAGGATTACGAGGAAGCGAAGGCCAGGCTGGAAGCAGGCACGCGTTCCAGCCACACATGAGCGACCACTACATCGAATTCCAACACGTCTTCATGTCGTTCGACGAACGCCCCGTGCTCTCCGACGTAAGTTTTTTTGTGGACCGCGGCGAAACAGCCGTGATCATGGGCCGCAGCGGCGTCGGGAAATCGGTTTCGCTGAAGCTGCTCATGGGATTTCTCACGCCGGATAGCGGGCGCATCATCGTCGGCGGGCAGGACGTCACGGGCTGGAGCGAGCAGCAATTCGAGCAGATTCGCCGCCGGGTGACGATGGTGTTTCAGGCCGGGGCGCTTTTCGATTCGCTGAGCGTCGCCGAGAATGTTGCGTTCCCGATCACCAGCCGCGGCGGCCATCAGGATCCCGATCAGATTAACCGCCGCGTCAAGGAGTTGCTCGAGATGCTGGAAGTCGCGCAATTCTCCGACCGTTTGCCGGCCGATCTGAGCACGGGGACGAAACGCGCCGTCGCCATCGCGCGGGCGCTCGCCGAAGAGCCGGACGCGATCCTCTATGACGAGCCGACGACGATGGTCGATCCGCTGATGGCCGCGCACGTGAGCGACCTGATCGTGCGGCTAAAGCAGACGCTGCACAAGACCGCCATCGTCGTCACGCACGACACGCATCTCGGGAAAAAGCTCGCCGACCGTGTGATTTTCCTCCATGAGGGGCGCGTCGGATTTTTCGGCACGTGGCCTGACCTGGAAGCTTCGAAGGATCCCGTGATCCGTAATTTTCTCCTGCAGGACGAATTGATTCCCGCGCTGGACTCAACTTTGTGAGCCAACCCCCCGCCGCTGACGCGAAAAAGCAGCTTCGCCGCGTGATGGGTTTTTGGGACGTGTTGCTGTTCAACGTCGCGGCCGTGCTTGGTCCGCGATGGATCGCAGCGGCGGCGCACAACGGCACCTCGTCAATGAGCCTCTGGTTGCTGGCCGCGCTGCTGTTTTTCCTGCCGAGCGCGTTCGTGATCGTCGAGCTCTCGACGCGATATCCGAGCGAAGGAGGGCTCTACGTCTGGGCCAAGGAAGCGTTCGGGGAATTTCACGGATTTGTCGCCGGCTGGACCTACTGGGTCTACACGTTTTTCTACTTTCCGGGGTTGCTGATGGCGAGCGCGGCGATGGGCGCGTACATTGGCGGTTCGGGCGCCGCACATTTTGCGGAGAATCGCGCGTTTTTGATGATCGTCTCCATCGGGATGCTGTTCTCCGCCGTGATTCTGAACATCATCGGCCTGAACATTGGCAAGTGGCTGCAAAACGCGGGCGGCGTCGGCACTTACGTACCGCTGGTGATGCTGATCGGAATGGGAGCATATTTCTGGCGCACGCACGGGCCGGCGACGCATTTCACATGGTCAAACATGATGCCGGTGTGGAATTGGGACACGGTGAATTTTTGGCCGCAGATTGCGTTTGCGTTTACCGCGCTCGAACTCTGCTCGACGATGAGCGAGGAGGTGCGTGAGCCGCACAAGACGTTTCCACGGGCCGTGCTCGGCTCAGGGGTGCTTATCGCAGCGGCGTATATTCTGGGAACATTTGCGCTGCTGGCGATGGTTCCGCCAGCGAGCGTTGATCCGAAGAGCGGCGTGTTCCAGGCGATGACGGCGGGCTCGATGAGATTGGGCATTGCATATTTCGGCATCATCGCCGCGGTCGCGGTGCTATTCGGAAACGCAGGGGGTATTGGAACCACAGTCGCGGGAGTGTCGCGAATTCCGTTTGTCGTCGGCATCGACCGATACATGCCCGCAGCATTCGGCAAAATCCATGCGCAGTGGAAGACGCCGTGGGTCTCGATTCTCGTGCAGGCGGGAATTTCGTGTGTAATCCTGCTGCTGATTCAGATCAACGAGACAGCCAACAGCGCGTACCAGATTTTCGTTGACGCGGGAACGATTCTTTATTTCATTCCCTTTCTCTATATGTACGGCGCCGCAATCAAACTCGCGTACCGGCCCGACCGCACTGCGAATCCCGACGTCGCGTTGATTCCCGGCGGAAAATTTGGCGTGTGGGTGGCGGCGCTGCTCGGTTTTGCGGTGGTCACTGGCGGAATCGTGCTGTCGCTGATTCCGCCGGCCGAAGCGCCGAGCCGCGTGATGTTCGAGGTGAAGCTGGTTGTAGGGACCTTGGGCGCGTTCTTGCTCGGACTGATCCTTTACGTGCGCGGGGCGCGCGCCAAATCGCGCGAGGCCGCCACTGCGCCGATCAAATGACGCACCGCCGTTTTTGCGTGATCACCTATGACCGGCAAAGCTCTCCTACACGACGCCTTTCGCACCGGCATCACAATGAAGGGCGTGGACGGCTTGCTCGAAGCGGCGGGCGGCGTGCTTCTGTGGTTCGTCAAGCCTGCGGCGATGAGCCATGCGCTGCGCGTACTGAGCTGGCACGAGCTTTCCCGCGACCCGCACGACTTCATTGGAATCCATCTGCTGCACATTTCTGAACGCGTGGCGCATAGCGATCCGACGTTCGCGTCGATCTATCTGCTTTGGCACGGGCTTGCGAAGGTGGCGTTGGCGATTGCGCTCTGGCTCGACGAACTGTGGTCCTATCCGCTCGCGATCTTCGTGTTCAGCATTTTCGCTGCGTATCAGATCTATCGATTCAGCCACACACACGCGATACCGCTGCTGATCTTGACGATCGTCGACGTGGCGATCATTTGGTTGACGTGGAAGGAGTACCGCGTGCAGAAGGCAACGAGACGAGCAGCAGCCGGGAGCTGACGCAACGCCCGAGTCGCAAGTATTGGCCAAACGGGACCTCAGGGGCTAAAGCCCCGTCCACTCTCTGCGGCATATTGTCGGAGCTAAAGCTCCGACCCCTAAAACCGCGCACCAAGTTTTGAGGCACTGATTCCTCAGAATCCTTGTTCGATTAGCCGTGCGACGGTGAGATGGGACGTTGCGCGGCCCTTGCGCGCGTCGAGCAGGCTTTCCACGTATTTCGCGAGGATGTCGCATTCGAGATTCACGGCATCGTTCGGTGACATCGCACCAATGTTGGTGTGCGCGTACGTAAACGGAATGATGGCGAAGTCGGCGACGCCATCCTGCCAGCGAGCGACGGTGAGGCTGATGCCATCGACGGCAATCGAGCCCTTTTCAGCGACGTAGCGGCGCAAATCCTCCGGCACTCGCACGGAGAGCCACCAGTTGTCGCCTTCGGGTATGAGGCGCGTGACGCGGCCGATTCCGTCGACGTGGCCTTGCACGAAATGTCCGCCGAGGCGGCCGCCGGCCGCGAGAGGACGCTCGAGATTCACCACTTTGCCAGGCTTCATTTCGCCGAAGGCCGTGCGTTGGAGAGTCTCGCCGGAGAGATCGGCGGAAAAATGCTTCGCGCTGATTTCGGCGACGGTGAGGCAGCAGCCGTTGACGGCGATGCTGTCGCCCAATTTCGACTGCGCGGCAATCTCGGCGGCATTCGCGAGATTCACGCGCAGACGGCCGCCAGTTTCGCCGCGGTCGAGCGCGTCAATTTTTCCGGAGGCTTCGACGATTCCCGTAAACATCGTGCAAGTATCCTTCGACAGCAAAATCCGGCCAGCATGGACTCACGGAAAGCTTTGCCAGCGCGGGTGATTTTGGAAACCACTGTGGCGCTGGTATTCGCGCCATCGGCACGCCGCCCGTTCCCATGATCCTAGGAGCATAGAAGAGCGCGACTTTGTCGACAAGATCGGCCGCGAGCGCCGCGCCGTTCAGTTCGGCGCCGGCTTCGAGCAGTACACTCAGGATTTCGCGGCGGCCAAGTTCGGTCATCACCGCATCCAGGCAGACGTGGCCGCGCCGATTTCGCGTGCGGACGATTTCGACGCCCTTTTTCGCAAGCGCCTTCGCGTTGGGCGAATCGGGCGATTGCGTCGTGAAGACGAGCACGTCGCGCTTCGCCGATTTCACGAGCTTGGAATTCGCCTGCAATCGCAGCCGCGAATCGAGCACAACGCGCAACAGCGGACGCCGCCTCGGCAAGCCACTGCGATCGGTGAGCAGGGGATCGTCGGCGAGCGCCGTGCCTATGCCGGTGAGAATCGCGTCGGCGGAGTGACGCAGGCGATGAACGGCAGGCTGCGAAGTGTCGCTCGTGATCTTCGTTGGTTGGCCCGGGCGCATCGCGATCTGGCCATCCAGCGTGAGCGCAGTTTTCAGGGTCACAAAGGGCACACCCGAGCGAATCCATTTCGCGAAGCCCTCGTTCATGCGCCTCGCGCCTTCTTCGTCGCGAAGGTGAACTTCGATTCCTGCGCTTTTCAGCTCATCGAGGCCTTGCCCGGCGACGGCGGGATTCGGATCTTTCGTTGCAACGACCACGCGCGTGATGCCCGCCGCGATGATCGCTTTCGTGCACGGGCCGGTGCGGCCAGTGGTGCAGCAGGGTTCGAGAGTGGCGTAAAGCGTCGCACCGCGCGCTTTTTCGCCGGCTTGTTTGAGCGCGACGATTTCGGCGTGGTCGAGCCTGTCGTATTCGTGGAAGCCCTCGCCAAGTTTCTGATGTCCCTTTGCAACGACGGCACCCACGTGCGGGTTCGGATGGGCGAGGCCGATCGAATCATACGCGAGCGAGAGCGCGCGCTGCATGAGCGCGGCGTCGGCGGGAAGCGGCCTTGAGGCTTTCTCGTCAGCGGACATGAGCACGAGACCTGCCTGCCTCAGGGGCTAAAGCCCCGTCCACTCTCTGCGCCACATTGTCGGAGCTGAAGCTCCGACCCCCTAAAAGGCATCGCGGTAAACGATCAATCGAAGACCGAGTTGACATAGGTTTGCGCGTCGAAGGGTACCAGATCGTCGATCTGTTCGCCCGTGCCGACGAACCGAATCGGCAGATTCAGCTCTCGCGCAATGGCGACAACGATGCCGCCTTTCGCCGTGCCGTCGAGCTTGGTGAGCACGATTCCGGTGACGCCCGCGTGGCTCCAGAATTCGCGCGCCTGGTTGAGGCCGTT
>Ga0187778_10002248_pt1 | contig 13204 bp, 10 predicted proteins | sample 1015_Q2_SP5_20_M_FD_132418 | JGI IMG/M metagenome (GOLD analysis project Ga0187778, IMG submission 132418) | Tropical peat soil microbial communities from peatlands in Department of Meta, Colombia - 1015_Q2_SP5_20_MG | ecosystem: Environmental > Terrestrial > Soil > Wetlands > Peat | place... | reverse complement strand
AGGTCCTCCAGGCCATCCACCTTGCCGAGCGCGGGAGCGATCCGCCGCGCGTACGCCTCGAGCGTGTCGAGGTTCGAGCCGAACAGCTTCAGCTCGATCGGCTTCGCCCCTCCCGCGAGGTCGTTGATCACGTCCGAGAGGATCTGGACGAACTCGATGTGCAGGGTCGGCACGGCGGCGTTGACCTGGTCGCGGACCGTGTCCATGACCTGGAAGATGGTGCGGCTGCGCGCGCCGCGGCGCTTGAGGCGCGCCACCAGGTCGCCGGTGTTCTGCAGGGTCGCGAACAGGCCCAGCTCGGCTCCGGTGCGGCGCGAGGTGCCGGTGACCTCGGGCGTGCGCGCCAGGATGCCCTCGACGACGTGCAGCGCGCGGTCGGTCTCCGCCAGCGCCGTGCCGCCCGGCGTCCAGTAGTCGAGCACGAAGGCGCCCTCGTCCATGTCCGGCAGGAACCCGCTGCCGACGAACCGCTGGGCCACTACGCCGGCGACGACGAGCGCCGCCGCCCCCGCCAGCATCCGGCGCGGGTGGTGCAGCACCGCGCCCAGCCCGCGCACGTACCGCTCGCCGAGGCCGTCGAGGCCGCGCGCCACCAGCGCCGCCACCGCAGCGAGCCGTCCGGGCTCCCCGGGCCCCGCCCGGGCGGCGGCCGGCGACCCGCGCTCGCCGAGGAACTGGTCGGCGAGGAGCGGGATGACGGTCAGCGCCAGGAACAGCGAGGTCAGCACGGCGATGGTCAGCGTGAGCGAGAGCGCGGCGAAGAACTGGCCGACCACGCCCTGCAGCAGGCCCAGCGGCAGGAACACCACCACCGTGGTGATGGTGGAGGTCGTCACCGGCCAGATCAGCTCCTGGACGGCCTCCCGGATGGCCGCCCGCCGGTCGCCCACGATCGCCAGGTGCCGCGCGATGTTCTCCGTGATCACCACCGCGTCGTCGATCACCAGGCCGATGGCGATGGCCATCGCGCCCAGGGTCATCAGGTTGAACGTCTGCCCCAGCAGGTTCATCACGAACGCGGTGATGATCAGCGTGAGCGGGATCGACGCCGCGCTCACCGCCGTGATCCGCCCGTGCCGCAGGAACGCGAGCAGGATCACGACCGCGAGGAGGGCTCCGATCAGCATCGCGTCGCGCACCGACCGCACGGCGTCCCGGACCAGCTCCGCCTGGTCGTAGACCACCTTGTAGTGCACGCCCGGCGGCAGCGTCGGCGCGAGCGCCGCCATCGCCCGGGCGACGCTGTCGGCCAGCTCGAGCGTGTTACCGCCCACCTGGCGCGTGACGTTGAGCAGCGCCGCGGGCCGCCCGTCGCCGGCGATGACCCGGACGTGGTCCTCGGTGCCGAGGCTCACCGTCGCCACGTCCCGCACCCGCAGGCCGCCGCCGATGGCGACGTCGCCCACGTCCTCGGGCGTGTGCGCCTCCTGGTCCGTGACGATCAGGTACTGGCGGTAGTCCTTCGCGATCCGGCCCACCGCCTCGGGCGTGATGGCCTGGCGGATGTCGCCCGCCAGCTCGTCGTAGGTCAGCCCGAGGGAAGCGAGCCGCGCCGGATCGGCCACGACCTCGATCTCCCGCACGTCGGTGCCCTGCACGTCCACGCGCCCCACGCCCGGGACGCGCGAGAGCACCGGCTTGATCTCGTACAGCGCGATGTCGTTGAGGGTCGCGGGATCGCCGCCCTCGAGGTTGTACGACAGGACCGGGAACAGCGTGGGGGTGAGGCGCTCCGCCCGCACGTCGAGCCCGGCCGGCAGATCCTGCGCCACCTGGCTGAGGCGCGACTGCACCAGCTGGAGCGCGTAGATCATGTCGGTCCTGGGCGCGAACCACATCGAGATCTCGCTCGCGCCGCGGATGGACCGGGACCGCACCCGCAGCACGCCAGGCACCACGCTCACCGCCTCCTCGATGGGCCGGGTGATGCTGAACACCACCTGGCGCGCGCCGAGCGAGGAGCCTTCGGCGACGATGGCGATGCGCGGGAAGGTCAGCTCGGGATAGATGGCCGACGGGAGCGTCAGCGCCGAGCCGATGCCGGCCGCCGACAGCAGCGCCACCGCGAGGTAGATGAAACGGCGCTGGCGAACGAGGACGTCGAACAGCTTCACGGCCTGGCCGGGACGATCTTCGCGCTGTCGGACACTCCGTAGGCCCCGTAGGTCACGACCGTCTCGCCGCCGGCGAGGCCCGACGTGATTTCCGCCGCTGTCTCGCTGCGGCCGCCGACCGTGACGTCACGCGCGTGGGCGACGCCGTCCTTGTCCACGACGAACACCTGGAACGCCTCGCCCTGCGGCACCAGCGCCTCGAGCGGCACCGTGACGGCCCGGGCGTCGGCGCCGGCGGCGATCCGCCCGAAGACGGTCTCGCCGATCTTGAGCGGGCGGCTCGCGCGGCCGACCCCGACCCGGATCTCGACCGCCCGGGTGGCCGAGTCGAGCGCCGCCCCGACGTCGGCGACGGCGCCGGTGCCGAGCGAGTCGCCGTGGGCGCTCTCGCCCGCCCACAGCACCACCGCCTGGCCCGGCCGGACGCGCCCCGCCTCGCCCGGCGTGAAGCTCAGCACCACGTCGAGGGCCGCGAGATCGGCGATCTCCACCAGCGGCCCCGTGGCGTCCGCCGGCGCGCCCAGAACCGCCGACATGCGCGTCACCACCCCGGACACCGGGGCGTGGAGCGTCGCCTGCGCCTGCGCCCGCTGCGCGCTGACCAGCGCCGCCTGGGCCTGCGCCAGGTCGGCCGCCGCCTGATCCACTTCCTTGCGCGGCACGATGCCCATGCCGGAGAGCCGCTCCGCCCGGTCGTGCGCGTTCTTCGCGACGCTGACCGCGGCCTCCGCGCTGCGCGCCGCGGCGTCGAACGGGCCGCGGTCGAACTCGATCAGCGGGTCCCCTTCCTTCACCGGCTGGCCCGCGACCACGAAGATGCGCGCGACCCGCGTCGGGCCGGGCGCCCCCAGGGCGGCGAACCGGCCCGGGCGGGGGGCCACCGTGCCGAGCGCCGATACCACGCGCACGAACGGCCCCACCGCCGCCACGGCCGTTCTCGCGCCCACGACCGCCTGCACGCTGCCGCGCACCTCGGACTCCGTGTCGCCGCCGGAGGGTGAACAGCCGGTTGCCAGCTCCCAGACGCCCACAAGGACCGTTGCGAATCGGGAGACGCCAAGTCGCGAGGGAAGGCACCGCAGACGGTTCATGGTGTGGCCTCGGATGCCGTGAACAGCCGCACCGCTGCGTCGGCGGCGTTGGCGGCGGCGAGATCGTCGATGAGGTGGCCCAGCGCCTCGCGGGCCTGGCGCTGCGCCTCGAGAACGCTGGGCAGGGCGACGGCTCCCTCCGCGTAGGCCGCGAGCGACATCGCGGCCACCCGGTCGGCGGCGGCCACCAGCGAGCGGTCGCGCACGGCCTTGGCGGCCGCGACGGCGAGGTCGCGCCGCGCCTGCGCGACGGCGGCCTCGCTCTCGCGCCGCGCGACGTCCAGCTGGGCCTGCGCCAGATCGCGCTGCGCCGCGGCCGCCGCGATCGCCCCGCCGTTGAAGTTCAGCAGCGGGAAGGTCAGCGCGAGCCCGAAGGTCGGCAGGATGCCGGGCTCGGCGCCGGTCGGGTCGTGACTGTCGAAGCCGAGCGTGAGGCTCGGCGAGGCGAGCACGCTGCGATGCGCCAGTGCCAGGGCGGCGTCCGCCGAGCGCGCCGACGCCTCGGCGGCCGCCACCCGCAGCGAGACTCCGGCCGCAGCCGCGGTATCGGCCGGGGGCGCCTCGAGCGTGTCGGCGAGCGCAATCGCGGGCCGGTCCGCGGCGAGCCCCATGACCCGCTGGACCTCGAGGAGCGCCGACACGGCGTCCGCCGAGTCGCCGGCCGCCTCGTTCGCCAGCTCGCCCGCGTTGACGGTGGAGAGCTGCACGTCGAGCTCGCTGGCGTCGCCCGCGTCGCGGCGCAGCACCGCCATCCGCAGCAGGCTGTCCGCGTCGAGGGCGTTGTGCCGCGACAGCCGCGCGTGCGCCGCCCCGGCGAGGGCGGCCGTGTACGCCTGCTCGGCGTCGAACCGCGCGCCGGCGCGCTCGAAGGCGAACCGCAGCCGCGCCGAGCTCCGCGCTTCGGACGCCACCCGGATGCGGGCGCTGCGGAGCCACGGGAGGTCGAGCGGCAGCTCGAGGCTGGCGTGGTACTGCGGCACGTCCTTGCTGTAGCCGGCGCTGACGGTCGGGTTCGGGAGCTCGCGCGCCGTGACGAGCCCCGCGCGCGCCGCCGCCGTGTCCGGCGCGGCGAGCGCGAGGCGCGGCCCGTGCGCCAGCGCCGCCGCCACCGCCTGCTCGCGCGTGACCGGCTGCTGGGCCGAGAGGGCGCCGGCGCCGCACAGGGTGACGGCGGCCGCGAGGCACGCCGAGGCGCGCGCGGCGGAGCATCGCAGGACGGACATCGCCGCCCAAGCTAGCGCAGGAACCTGTCGCCCCGATGACAGCCCGCGGATGGCGCCCCGCCGGCCTCCCGGACTGGACGGGGAACTGCCCCGGCGTCAGACTGCTGTGCGTGACGACGGTGCTGGGCGCGCTGACGCGCGACGGGAGGCTCCTCTTCTTCACGCGCTCGGTGCGCCTGTTCGCCTACGGCGCCCTGTCGGTCGTGCTGGTGCTGTACCTCACCGGGCTGGGTCTGACCGCCGGCCAGACCGGTCTCCTCCTCTCACTCACGCTCGCCGGCGACGTGGCTGTTTCCCTGTTCCTGACGACCCGTGCCGACCGGCTCGGCCGCCGGCGGACGCTGGCAGTCGGGGCGCTGCTCATGGCCGCCGCAGCCGTCGCGTTCCTCGCCACCCGCAACTTCGCACTGCTGGTCGTGGCCGGGACCATCGGCGTCGTCAGCCCCAGCGGCAACGAGGTCGGCCCGTTCTGGCCGATCGAGCAGGCGGGGCTCGCCGAGATCGTCGCGCCGCCGGCGCGGATCGGCGTGTTCGCCTGGTATCAGCTGGTGGGCGCGCTCGCCACCGCCGCGGGCGCCCTGGCCGGCGGATTCCTGGCGCAGGGCCTCCAGCGGGCGGCCTACACGCCGGTCGCGAGCTACCAGGCCGTCGTGCTGCTCTACGCCGCGCTCGGGCTCCTGCTCGCGGCATCCTTCCTGAGCGTGTCGAGGTCTGTGGAGCCGGGCGGGGACGCGTCGCGCGCGCCCGCCGACGCCTGGGGGCTGCATCGCTCGCAGCGGGTGGTGGCGAAGCTCGCCTCGCTGTTCGCGCTCGACGCGTTCGCGGGCGGGTTCGTGGTGCAGAGCTTCGCCGCCTACTGGTTCTACCTGCGGTTCGGGGTGCGGCCGGCGGCGCTGGGCGGCATCTTCTTCGGCGCGAACGTGCTGGCGGGCGTCTCCGCACTCCTGGCCACGCGCCTGGCGGCGCGCATCGGACTGGTGCGCACGATGGTCTTCACCCACCTGCCTTCGAACGCGCTGCTGATGCTGGTGCCGCTGATGCCCACGCTGCCGCTGGCCGTGATCGTGCTGTTCGCCCGCTTCAGCATCAGCCAGATGGACGTGCCGACCCGGCAGGCCTACGTCCTGGCGGTGGTCGCGCCCGAGGAGCGCTCGGCGGCGGCCGGCATCACCGGCGTGGCGCGGACCGCGGGGGCGGCCATCGCGCCGCTGTTCGCGGGGTGGATGTTCGCGAGCGCCAGGATGTGGAACTGGCCGTTCTTCATCGCCGGCGGGCTCAAGATCGGGTACGACCTGATGTTGTATCGCGGGTTTTCGGAGCGGGACGCTCAGGTGAGAAGTGAGGGGTGAAAGGTGAGACGTTCGGCTCACTTCTCACGTCTCACACCTGCGCCGCGTCACCCCGCCCCCCCACCGCCGGGAACCTGACCGCCACCCGGGTGCCCTTCCCCACCTCACTCGTCACCCCGATCCGCGCCCCGTGCACGTCCGCGATCCAGCGGGCGATCGCCAGGCCCAGGCCCGCGCCCTCCCCGCCGTCGGCCCGCGCCCGCGCGGGGTCGCCGCGGTAGAACCGCTCGAAGATGTGGGGCAGCTGATCGGGCCCGATGCCGATGCCGGTGTCCTCCACCACCACCTCCGCCTGCCCGGCCGGCGCGGCGACGCCGAGGCGCACCCGGCCTCCGGCCGGCGTGAACTTCACCGCGTTGTCGAGCACGATCATCAGGAGCTGGCGGACCAGCGCCGGGTCGCCCTGCAGCACCGCCTCCTCGAACGTGCCGACCTCGAGCGTCACGCCGCGCCGCATCGCGAGGGCCCGCGCCCCCGCCGCCGCGTCCAGCGCGAGGTCGTCGAGGAACACCTGGCGGCGCTCCGGGGCCCGCTCGCCCGCGTCGGCCCGCGCCAGCGTCAGCAGGTCCTCCACCGTCGCGCCGAGCCGCTCGGCCTCGCTCTCGACGCGCCGCAGGGCGCGGGCGTAGCCCTCGCCGTCGCGCTCCCGCTGGAGCGCCACCTCGGCCTGGCTCCGCAGCACCGCGATGGGCGTGCGGAGTTCGTGCGCCGCGTCGGCCATGAAGCGGCGCATCGTGTCCATCGACCGCTCGACCGGCGCCGTCGACTTGCGCACCAGCAGCCAGCCGCCGAACGCCACCAGGACGAGGCCCGCCAGGGCGGCCGCGCCGAACGCGCCGATCAGCGACGCGTACTGGTCTTCCAGCTCCACCACGTCGGCGACCGCCGCACCCACGTACGTCTTCGGGCCCGGCACGGTGAACCGCGTGGCGTGGAGACGGAGCCGGCGATCGCGCGAGACGACCTCCAGGTCGGCGTTCCCCTCGCGCGCCGCCCGCCGCGCGGCGTCGCGGATCCACCCGTCGGCGACCGGGGGCTTCACCGGCGTGCCGTCGGGCTCGAGCAGGTACAGCGAGCGGTCGGGGATGTGCAGCTCGTCCACCGCGTCCACCACGGCGCCGCGGGCGGCGCGCGACTCGACCTCGCGGATCCTGGCCGCGCGGACCAGCTCGCCGGCCGCGAGCCGCAGCGAGTCGTCGAGGTGCCGCGAGATCTGCGAGCGGATGGTGAGGAACAGGCCCCCGCCCAGGAGCAGCAGGATGAGCCCGAACGTGGCCGCGTACCACGCGGTGAGCCGGAGTCTCAGCAGGTCGAGCGGGCGGATCACGCGCGCCTCAGACCCCGAACCGGTACCCGGCGCCGCGGAGCGTGTGGATCAGCTTCGGCTCGTAGGCGTCGTCGATCTTGCGGCGCAGCCGCCGGATCAGGACCTCGAGCACGTTGGTGAAGGGATCGTGGTTCTCGTCCCACACGTGGGCGGTGATCGCCGCCCGGTCCACCACCTGGCCCACGTGCCGCGCGAAGAACTCGAGCAGCGCGAACTCCTTGGCGGTGAGCCGGATCGGGCGGCCGCCGCGCCGCACGCCGCGCGAGGCGAAGTCCACCTCGAGATCGGCCACGCTCACGGTCTGGGGCACCAGCGCCGCCTCGCGCCGCGCGAGCGCGCGGATCCGGGCCACCAGCTCCCGGAACGCGAACGGCTTGGTGAGGTAGTCGTCGGCGCCCGCGTCGAGGCCGGAGACCCGGTCGTCCACGGTGTCGCGGGCGGTCAGCATCAGGATCGGCGTGCGCAGCCCGCGGCGCCTGAGCTGCGTGCACAGCTCGAAGCCGCTGCCGCCCGGGAGCATCACGTCGAGCACGATCACGTCCCAGGTGCCGAGCGCCGCGCGCTCCCGGCCTTCCTCGAAGCTGCCCGCGATGGTGGCGTCGACATGGTGCTCGGCGAGTCCGTCGCGCACGATCCCGGCCAGGCCGGCATCGTCCTCGACGATCAGCACGCGCACGGCGGATCCTCGCGCGGCGGCCCGCTGGCGGCGGGCCGGAAGCGCGGCCCCCCCCCTCGGGATGGGTTCAGTACTTCAGCCCCGCGGAATCGGCGAAGCTCTTGACCATGGCCTCCTGCTCCGGCGAGAGCTTGTCCGGTACCTCGACCTGGACCTCCACGAGCTGGTCGCCCCGCTGGCCGCCCTTTTCGATGCCCTGCGCGCGGATGCGGAACTGCCGTCCGGTCTGCGTGCCCGCCGGGATCCGGAGCACGATGTGCTTGCCGTCGAGCGTGCGGACCTTGAGCTTCGTCCCCAGCATCGCCTGGGCGACGTTGATCGGCACGGTGCAGTGCACGTCGAGTCCGTCGCGCCGGAAGAAGCGGTCCGGCTCGATCTGGAACGCGACCATCAGGTCGCCCGCCGGCGCGCCGCCCGTGCCGCGGGGCCCGTGACCCTTGAGGCGGATCTTGGTGCCGTCGTCGGTCCCGGGCGGCACGGTCACCATCAGGCGCCGCTCCACCCGGACCTCGCCCACGCCCCGGCACGTCGGGCAGGCCTGGGCCGCGACCTTGCCGCGGCCGCGGCAGGCGGGGCACGGCCGCTTCACGGCGAAGCCGCCGGCACCGAAGGAGATCGTGCCGCTGCCCTTGCACTCGGGGCAGGTCGACAGCGTCGAGCCCGGCGCCGCCCCGGAGCCGCCGCAGGTGCCGCAGGCCTCGGTGACCGGCACGGTGATCGGCACCTTGCCGCCGAGCGCCGCCACGCGGAACGGAATCGACACGACGGTCTCGACGCTCTCGCCCCGCTCCGGGCCGCCCTTCTTCCTGCCGCCGCCCCCGCCGAAGATGGACGAGAACAGGTCGCCCAGGCCGCCGAGCCCGCCGCTGAGATCGCCGAAGTCCATCTCCTCGAAGCGCTGCCCCGCACCGCCGCCGGGCCGTCCCGCGCCGGACGCGGGACGCCGCGCGCCCGGTCCCGCGGCGCTGAACGCGCCGTACTTGCGGAGGTCGTCGTACTGCTTGCGCTTCTTCGCGTCCGACAGCACGGAGTACGCTTCCGTGATGCCCTTGAAGCGCTCGCCCGCGCTCTTGTCGCCGGGGTTGGCGTCCGGATGCCACTTCTTGGCGAGCTTGCGGTAGGCGCGCTTGATCTGATCCTGCGTCGCGGCCGACGTCACGCCCAGGACGGAGTAGTAGTCCTTCTCCGGCGCCATCGGCTACTGCACCGCCTCGCCGGCCGCCGGCCCGGTCCAGGTCCGGACCGCGACGCGGGCGGGCCTCAGCAGCGTCCCGTTCAGCCGGTAGCCCGGCTGGAGCACCGAGCCCACCGTGTGGTCGGCGTCCGGCGAGCCGGCCGGCACGGTCATCACCGCTTCGTGGAGGTTCGGATCGAACGGCTGGTCCACCGGATCGACGCGCTCGAGCCCGATGCCCTCGAGCGCCTTCATCAGCTTCCGCTCGACCAGCCCGGCCCCCTCGTGGAGCGCCTGGGACGTGGTCTGCGCCGGATCGAGCGCCGCGATGCGCCCGAGATCGTCGAGCGCGTCGAGCGCGCGGACGATCAGGTCGCCCTGCGCCCGGCTCCAGATCTCCGTCCGCTCGCGCGCCGCCCGCTTCTTGAAGTTTTCGAATTCCGCTGCCGCGCGGAGGCAGCGGTCCTTCCACTCCGCCGCCTCGCGCTCCAGCCGTCGGAGCCCCTCCGCCATCGGCTCCTCGAGCGTCCCCGCCGCACCGCGCTCCCCGGGCATCCCCTCCGCGGCGGCGCCGGCGGCCAAGCCGGCCGCCCCCTCGGTCTCGGCCGATTCGGCGAGGTCGGGCGCCGCCGGCGGCGCCCCGCGCGGAGCGTCGTGTGGATGATGCTTCTTGGGCATTTCCCCTCTGCGCTTGAACATGCGTATGTTGGCCCTAAACAATAACGTAGCCGTCAATCGGTTGCGAGTTCACAGCCGCTGGAATCCAGTGGAGTTGCCGGGCGCCAGGTCGCCGGTGTTTGCCGGACGGGAGTCGCAAGGAAGAGACCATTGCAGCGCGCCAATCTGGCAGTGCCACGGGCATCCGTACGAGCGCCGGTGCGGGGCGTTTCGGACTGCGGCCGGCGGACAACCTTTCGGGTCACTGGCGCCACTAAACCACGGACCATGAGACGCCGTCAGCGCCGGACCGGGGCCTCCCGGTGAACATGGACGCCGCGCCCGATCTCCGGGAGGAGCCGGACCGGCACCTCGCCGAGCAAGTGCTCGCCGGCGACGAGGCGGCGTTCCGGAGCCTCTACCGGAGGCACACGCCGCGCCTGCTCCAGGTGGCGCTGCGGCTGCTGGCCGGGGACGAGACGGAAGCGGAGGACGTCGTGCAGGAGACCTGGATGACGGCCGTGGAGAAGCTGGGCGGCTTCCGCTGGGAAGCCGAGCTGGGGACGTGGCTCCACGCCATCGGCGTCAACGCGGCGCGGAACGCGCTGCGCCGCCGCAGCCGGCGGCGCGAGGTCGAGTGGCCGGAGGAGGACGAGCCGGGAGCAGTGCCGCCGCCGGAGCACGTGGAGCCGGTGGATCTCGAGCGCGCCATCGCGGCGCTTCCGGCCGGCTACCGCACGGTGTTCGTGCTGCACGACGTCGAGGACCTGACCCACGAGCAGATCGCCGAGCAGCTCGGCGTGACGCCCGGCACGACCAAGTCACAGCTGTTCCGGGCCCGGCGCGCCGTGCGCGCGCTGCTCACCCGGGACTCCGGGAGGCGGGCCACGTGAACGCATCCGACGACCTCACCCCGGCCGAGCGACGCGCGCTGGAGGGACTGCCCCGGGAGCGCGCCCCGCGGCCCGTGCTGGAGGACCGCGTCGTCCACGCACTGCAGCGGCGCGGGCTGCTGCCGATCCCGCTGGCGCTGCGGCCGGGCCGGCGGCACCTGGTCCCCTGGCTGGCGGCTGCGGCCTCGCTGGCGCTGTTCGCCGGCGGGTTCGCGGCCGGCGAGTTCCTCGGGACGCGGAGCGGCGCCGCGGCCGCGCTGTCGGGCGTGCAGGCCACGCGGGGCTCCGCGGCGCAGGTCGCCGCGCACGCGGAGCGCCTCGGCGCGCTGTACGTGGCCGCGCTGGCGGCGCTCAACCAGGTGAACGACTCCACCGACGCGGCGACGCGCGCCAAGGCGCGCCAGGCGGCCATCTCGGCGCTCGGGGGGGCGGCCTCGGAGGTGGCGCAGCTGGCGCCCGACGATCCGCTCGCCGCCGCGGTCGTGCGGGGCCTCGACGACAGGAATCGGGAGCAGCGGCCGGCGCCGTCCACCCGGTCCGTGGTGTGGTTCTGAACCAGGGAGGACGGAAGATGTGGCGGAGCATCGTCGTACTCGGCGCGCTGGCGGCGCTCGCCGCGCCCGGCCGCGCGCAGGTGGACACCAGCCGGGCCGGGGAGACGTACAGCATCAGAACCGGCGGCGAGGGTTGGCTGGGAATCGGGCTCTCGTGCAGCCGCTGCAGCATGACGGTCGCCGGGAGAGGGGACACGCACCGGTGGACCTTCTCGGAGCCGCCGAGCGTCTTCTCCGTGGACGACAACGGCCCGGGCGACCGCGCCGGCCTGCGGATCGGCGACACGCTTCTCGCGGTGGACGGCGTGCCGCTCACGACGGCGGAAGGCGGCAGCCGGTTCGGCAGCATCCGGCCGGGACAATCCATCCGGCTGACCTTCCGGCGGAACGGTCGCGACCGCACCGTCGAACTGGTCGCCGGCGCCCGGTCACAGTCGCGCGAGATGTCGGAGCTGACCCGGGCGTTGCGGCGCGCTCAGGAGGCGCAGGAGCACGCGCTCGAGACGTCACGCGCTCAGCTGGAGCGGTCGCAGGAGACCCTGGAGCGGATGCGCAACGAGCTGGAGGGCCGGCTCGAGGAAGCCCAGAGCCAGCGCGACTCGGCGAGCCTGGAGCAGCTGGCGCGCCTGCGTCGGGTGCTCGAGGACCAGCAGCGGGTGCTCGCCCGCTCGCTCGCCGAGCGCTCCGTGCTGGAGGGGCGCGAGTGGGCGGAGCCGACCCCTCCCCCGGCGATGCCCGCACCGCCCGCGACGCCGGCCCAACCCGCGGTGCCCGCGCCTCCCGTCGCCGCGCAGCCGCCGATGCCCGCGGAAGCGCCGATGCCGCCCTCCCCCCCCATCTCGTACCGTGAGCACCGCGGCTTCGGGCCGCTGCGCTACACCGGCCGGCTGGGCGACGTGGTGATCGAGGCGCGGGGACCCGGGAGCGTGACCGCGACCGAGGTATCGGACAGCGAGGTGGTCGTGACGTCCGGCGATCTGAGCGTGCGGCTCGCGCTCCGGCCGGTCGCGACGCCCTCGCCGGCGCCGCGGGCCAGGCCGCCGCGGGACTGAGCGGCCGGCGCGCTAGGCCCGCGCGCCGCCGACCGGCGCGAGCCGGGCGGTGAAATGCGGGAGCACGGGGGCCCGGGACACGATCCTGAGCCCCCGCACCGCGTCGCGCTGCTTCAGGATCCGGGCGCAGACGCTCACGACGTGATCGAGGTGGGCGTCGGTGTAGACGCGCCTCGGCACGGCCAGCCGCACCAGCTCGAGCTCCGGCCAGGTCCACGCGCCGGTGGCCTCGTCGAGCTTGCCGAGCATCAGCCCGCCGATCTCGACGCCGCGCACGCCGCCCTCGAGGTACAGCGCGCAGGTCAGCGCCTGGGCCGGGAACTCGTGCTGGGGGATGTGCGGCAGGAAGCGGCGCGCGTCGAGATACACGCCATGGCCGCCCACCGGCAGCACGATCGGGACGCCGGCGGCGCGCAGGGCCTCGCCGAACCGGCGTACCTGGCCGACCCGGTGCTCGAGGTACCGCTCGTCCAGCACCTCGTCGAGCCCGCGCGCGATGGCCTCCAGGTCGCGGCCCGCCAGCCCGCCGTAGGTGGTGAAGCCCTCGATCAGGATCAGCATGTTCGACAGGCGGGTCGCGAGGTCGTCGTCGTTGGTCGCGATGAAGCCGCCGATGTTCACCAGCCCGTCCTTCTTGGCCGACATCGTGCAGCCGTCGCCCAGGGCGAAGAACGCGCGCGCGATCTCCTCGACCGCCCGGCCGGCGCACTCGCTCTCGCGCTGCTTGCAGAACCACGCGTTCTCGGCGAACCGGCAGGCGTCGAAGAACAGCGGGATCCCGTGGCGGCGGCACCACTCGCTGGTCTGGCGCGCGTTGGCGAGCGAGACGGGCTGCCCGCCGCCCGAGTTGTTGGTGATGGTGAGCATCACCAGCGGGACGCGTTCCTTGCCCACCTCGGCGAGCACCCGGTCGAGCTTCGCCACGTCCATGTTGCCCTTGAACGGGTGCTCCGCCGTGACGTCGTACGCCGCGTCGATCACGCAGTCCACCGGCACGCCGAGGTTGTGCTCGACGTTGGCACGGGTGGTGTCGAAGTGGATGTTGTTCGGGACCCGGTCACCGGGCTTGACCACCGTCGTGAACAGCAGGTTCT
>Ga0187778_10002247_pt1 | contig 13206 bp, 9 predicted proteins | sample 1015_Q2_SP5_20_M_FD_132418 | JGI IMG/M metagenome (GOLD analysis project Ga0187778, IMG submission 132418) | Tropical peat soil microbial communities from peatlands in Department of Meta, Colombia - 1015_Q2_SP5_20_MG | ecosystem: Environmental > Terrestrial > Soil > Wetlands > Peat | place... | reverse complement strand
TCTCACGTCGGCGGCGTAACGGTGGCGGTCTTCACCAGCGGCTTCGGTGGAGCGATCAAACAGATCCAGGTCCAGATGCGCGGACCGGACGCCAAGGTACTGACCCACCTCGCCACACAGGCGGCGGCCGAGGTACGGAAGGTGCGCGGTGCGGTGGATGTCGGACTCTCCACGCGAGGCGAGAAACCGGAGCTGGTCATTCAGCCGCAGCGGGGGCTCGCCGGTGTGGTGGGCGTCAGCATCGGACAGATGGCGCAGTCGCTGCGACCGGGCTTTGCCAGCCTCAAGGTGGGCGATTGGGTGGATCCGTCGGGGGAGACGCGCGATGTCACGGTTCGGCTCACCCCGGAGTCGCGGCAGACGGTGACCGATCTGGCGCAGCTCCCGCTCGTCGTGAAGCTCGAGGATGGCTCGACGGTCACGGTGCCGCTCGGACAGGTGGCGACGATCACCCAGGGCGTAAGCCCGGCGCAGATCAATCACCTCGATCGCGAGCCGGTGGTGAACGTCGAGGCCAACACGCAGGGTCGCTCGCTCAACGAGGTGATGGAGGACATCAACAAGCGTCTCGCCACGCTGCGCCTGCCCCCGGGCTACCGGATCACCCAGGGAGGGGAGTCGCGCGATCAGGCAGAGGTCTTCGGCCGGATCTTCCTCGCGTTGGGCATCGCGATGCTCCTGGTATACCTGATTCTGGTGGTTCAGTTCGGCTCCTTCCTCGACCCGATCGCGATTCTCGTGTCGCTCCCGCTCTCGCTCATTGGAGTGGTGTTGGCCCTCCTCCTCACCGGCGACACGCTCAACATCATGAGCCTCATCGGGGTGATCCTGTTGATGGGGATCGTGGCGAAGAACGCCATCCTCCTGATCGACTTCGCCAAGTGGGCGCGAGAGCGCGGGATGTCCCGCCGGGACGCGCTGATCGAGGCGGGGCGCATTCGCTTGCGGCCGATCATCATGACGACGCTCGCCCTGATCGCCGGGATGATTCCGGTCGCGATCGGGCATGGCGAGGGCGCGGATTTTCGCGCTCCGCTCGGCCGCGCAGTGATCGGCGGCGTCATCACCAGCACTCTCCTGACGCTCGTCGTCATTCCCACCGTCTACGAGATCCTCGACGAGACCAAGGAACGACTCCGCGCCTGGATGCGGCGTCGCCGTCCGCGCACCGGCGAGTATCGCGTTCCCGAGCCGGCCATCGGCGACTGACTCACCGGCGGTGCGCGCGCATTTTACAATGGCGCGCGCCGCCTGGCGGGACTCTGACAGCGCATCACTCAAGGCTGGCGAATCCTTCACGCCGCCCTGTCAGCGGCGCCCCTCCCTACACCTACCTTCGTCTCCACGTTGCCCGGTGCGTCATCGCGGCGATGAGCGGCCGGGCGTTGTCATGCACTCGTCAGGCGGGGCAACCGCCTCGGGAGGGCCGTGGAGATGTCGGCGTCTCACCCCATGCGCGCGATGGTTGCGTCGGTCGCCTTGGCGTGCGCGGCCTGCGCCAGCCCCTCGGCGCCTATCGATGGTTCTCAGCTGGTCATTCTCACCCAGCCGGCAGGCGCGGCTGCCGGATCGGCACTCCGAACCGAGCCGGTGGTGGCCCTCGCGGATGGAAGCGGCCGCGTGTTGGTGGACGCCGAGGCCGATGTGAGCGTGGAGCTCGTCGGCTCCGGCGCCCTGAGCGGCACGCTCGTCGTGCACGCCGTTCACGGCGTCGCCCACTTCACCGACCTGCGGATCGATGCCACGGGTGTGACCGCGCTGCGCTTCACATCGCCCGGATACTTCTGGACTATCTCCTCCTTGATTCGTCAGAACATCCCCGGGCCGCCGATTCCGCTGTGATGCGGGCTGTGAGGGCAGGCCGCGGCGCGGGGAGACGCCGCGTGCTTCCCCTCGCCCGGCGGCTCATCGAGGCCCCTAACGCCTCTGCTCGGTGACGATGACGACGACGGAGGCGAGAATTACTCCCGCAGCGATGAGTGTTCGCGCGGAAAGTGGCTCGCTCGCCACGAGCCACCCCAGAAAGACCGCCACCACCGGATTCACGTAAGCGTACGTCGAGAGCAATGCGGGCCGCACCCTGCGAACCAGATAGCTGTAGCAGGTGTAGGCGACGAGCGCCCCGGGGATGATCAAATAGGCGAGTGCCGCGGCGGACCGCGCGGTCACGTCGGCCACGTGGAAGTGCGCCAGCTCGCCGCTCACGATCGCTAGCGCCATGAGCATCGCTCCGCCCGCGAGCATTTGCATTCCCGCCCCGAGGAGCGGGGATGGGGGGTGCTCCATGTCACGCGAGATGAGCGATCCGTAAGAGAAAGCGAGCGAGCCGGCGAGGAGCACGGCTGTCCCGGTCCGGTCGACTCCCCCCCGCGCCTCCCACGGCCTCGCGAGGAAGGCGAGGCCCACGAATCCCGCTATCACACCGGCCATGACGGCACCGGACGGACGACGTCCGCTCCGTGCCCACTCGACGAGCACCATCCAGAGCGGGATCGTCGCGACCAGGAGCGACGTGATGCCGCTCGGCACGCGCTGCTCCGACCACGTCACCGAGCCATTGCCGCAGAGCAGGAGGAACGCGCCGACGATCGCCGCGGTCCGCCACTGTGCTCGACTCGGGCTCGACGCGCCGGTTCGACGAGCCCAGAGGTACATGGCCGCGCCGGCGGTGAGGTATCGCGTTCCGGCGGTGACGAACGGGGGCACCGTCTCGATCGAGTAACGAATCGCGAGAAAGGTCGAGCCCCAGATGATGTAGATAGCCGCGAAGGCCAGGATGGTTCGCGCGCGCTCGGACGCACGCTCGTTCGATCGGGCGCGAAGCTCGGTGATGATCTCTGCTCCGGAAAGGGCGGCTCGCAGGCGGGCTGAAGATGCTAGACTGTTCACAACACGTCGAGTGCGGGAATCGACTGCATGCGGGTGCTCACGCTCAATGCGGGATCCTCGAGCCTCAAGATTGCCATCTACGATCTGGGCGATGGCGAGAGGCTCGTACTGCGCGCGACAGCCGAGCGCATCGGTGGGAGGAGCGATTTGACGATTGTCGATTCCCAGCACGCGACGGTGGCGAAGGATGACGCCGATCTTCCGACGCACGCCGCCGCGCTGGAGCGATTTCTCGAGTGGCATGCGCACTCGGATTCACCGGTTGACGCCGTGGGGCACCGCGTGGTTCATGGCGGACGACGGTACAGCGCACCTCAGCGCATCGACGCCTCCCTCCGGAGAGCGCTCGATCAGCTGGTACAGATCGATCCGGATCACATGCCGCAGGCTCTCTCCATCATCGACTGCGTGAGTGCGCGCCTGCCGCGGCTGCCGCAGGTAGCCTGCTTCGACACGGCCTTTCATCGCACGATGCCGCGCGTCGCGCAGCGCTACGCCCTTCCGGCTCGATTCGACGCCGCGGGCATCGCGCGCTACGGATTCCACGGGCTCTCGTGCGAGTATGTCATCCACAAGCTGCGGGAGCTCGACCCGCATGAAGCGGCCGGGCGCGTCATCGTCGCACACCTCGGCAACGGCGCCAGCCTCACCGCGGTGCGAGATGGCAAGAGCGTCGAGACGACGATGGGCCTCTCCCCCGCCGGTGGCTTGGTGATGGGAACCCGCGTCGGGGACATCGATCCCGGCGTCCTCGTTCAGCTCGTCGGCGCGGAGGGGTTGAGCTCCGACGCGCTGCGCTCGCTCGTCAACCGGGAATCCGGATTGCTCGGTGTCGCCGAGACGAGCGGAGACATGCGAGATCTCCTGGCCGCGGAGGAGTCCGACTCGCGTGCGGCCGCGGCGATCGAGCTCTTCTGCTATCAGGCGAGCAAGTTCGTCGGGGCGCTGACGGTCGCGATGGGCGGGCTCGAGACTCTGATCTTCACCGGCGGCATCGGCGAGCATGCGACGCCGATCCGTGCGCGCATCTGTCAGCGCCTCGGCGTGCTCGGCGTACTCATCGATGCGGAACGCAACGATGCGAGCGCGGAGATCATCTCCGCCCGGGGAAGCCGCGTGCTGGTGCGCATCCTGCCGACGGACGAAGAGATCGTGATCGCGCGGCATACGCGCCGTACGATCGCGCAATCCTGAGGGGGACATGTTCGAGTTCGACATCGCCATCTCGAGCGCCGTTCGCCCCGGTGAATCGAAGCGACGCGCTCCGACCGGGGCAGGCGCCGGTCCGCTCTCCGCCGAACAGCTGGGGCGGATGGAGCGCTACTGGAGCGCCGCAAACTACTTGACCGTTGGGCAGATCTACCTCCTAGAGAATCCGCTGCTCCGCGAACCGCTCCGACCCGAGCACATCAAGCCTCGACTGCTCGGGCATTGGGGGACCTCGCCCGGGCTCAATCTCATCTACGTCCATCTCAACCGGCTCATTCGGGAGCGGGACGCGAATGTGATCTACCTGGCGGGTCCAGGTCACGGTGGCCCGGCACTGGTGGCGAACGTGTACCTCGAGGGCACCTACAGCGAGCTCTACCCGGAGGTCACGAGCGACGTCGATGGGATGCGTCGCCTCTTCCGGCAATTCTCCACCCCCGGGGGTATCCCGAGCCACGTGAGTGTGCCGACCCCCGGCTCGATTCACGAAGGGGGGGAGCTCGGCTACGTCCTGTCGCACGCGTTCGGCGCGGCGTTCGACAACCCGGATCTCCTCGTGGCCGCGGTCGTCGGCGACGGCGAGGCCGAGACGGGCCCGCTCGCCGGCGGCTGGAAGGGGACGAGCTTCCTGAATCCGGCTCGCGATGGCGCGGTGCTTCCGATCCTTCACCTCAACGGATACAAGATCGCCGGGCCAACCGTGCTTGGCCGTTCCTCGGACGACGACATTCGCTCGCTGCTGCGCGCCAATGGGTACGAGCCTCGATTCGTGGAGGGAGATTCTAGCCCTGGCATCCATCAGGAACTCGCCGCGGCGCTCGATGACAGCTACGCGCGGATCTGCTCGATTCAGCGGGATGCGACGAAGGGGGTGAGCGAGCGGCCGATCTGGCCGGCGATCGTCCTGCGCACGCCAAAGGGATGGACGGGCCCGGCCGAGGTCGATGGACTCCCGATCGCCGGGACATTTCGCGCGCATCAGGTGCCACTCGCCGAGGTACGATCGAATCCGGCGCACCTGGCACTCCTGGAGCAGTGGCTGCGGAGTTATGAGCCCGAGCGGCTGTTCGATGAGCGCGGTCGCCTGGAGCCGGAGCTCGGGGCGCTCGCGCCGAGCGGCAGGCGTCGAATGGGGGCGAACCCACACGCGAACGGCGGAAAGCTCCTCGTCGACCTCGCGCTCCCCGACTTTCGCCGCTACGCGCTCGCCGTCTCCGCCCCGGCTACCGAGCGCGCCGAGTCGACGCGTCAGCTGGGCGCCCTGGCGCGTGACATCTTCATTGCCAACGCTCGTCAGGCAAACTTCCGCCTCTTCTGCCCCGACGAGACGAACTCCAATCGCCTGGGTGCCGTCTTCGAAACAGAGAAGCGCTGCTTCGTGGGGCCGACGATCGACATCGATGACCGGATCGGCGCCGACGGTCGCGTCATGGAGGTGCTGAGCGAGCACAATTGCGAGGGGTGGCTCGAGGGATATCTGCTCACCGGCCGGCACGGCCTCTTCGCCACGTACGAGGCGTTCGCCATGGTGGTGGCGTCGATGGTCGTCCAGCACACCAAGTGGATGGCGGAATCCCGCGCGCTGCCGTGGCGCGCCCCCATCGCGTCCCTCAACATTCTCCTCACCTCAACCTGCTGGCGCAACGACCACAACGGCTTCAGCCATCAAGGGCCGGGGCTCATCGATGTCGTCCTGTCGAAGCGCGGCGATGTCACGCGCATCTATCTTCCCCCCGATGCGAATTCTCTGCTGTCGGTGGCCGACCATTGCCTGAGAAGCCGCGACTACGTCAACGTGATCGTGATCGACAAGCAGCCGCAGCTCCAGTGGCTGGACATGACGGCGGCGATCGCGCATTGCGCACGAGGGGCATCGCGATGGGCCTGGGCGAGCAATGACGACGGCAAACCGGATGTCGTCCTCGCCTGCGCCGGCGACATCCCGACACTCGAGACGGTGGCCGCCGCCTGGTGGTTGCGCCACAACGCGCCCGACCTCACGGTGCGCGTCGTCAACGTGATCGACCTCATGACGCTCTTCCCGCAGTCGGTGCACCCGCACGGAATGAGCGAGGACGCGTTCGTCGACCTCTTCACGGCCGACGCCCCGGTCGTCTTCGCGTTCCATGGATACCAGCGAGCGGTGCACCAGATGATCCACGGGCGACCGAATGCGCCCCGCTTCCACGTGCGAGGCTTCAACGAGCAGGGGACGACAACGACTCCCTTCGACATGGTGGTGATGAACGGCATGAGCCGCTTCCACCTCGCCGCTCTGGCGCTCGCCCACGCGCCGCGACTCGGCGAGCGCGCTACCGCTCTCATGGTCGAGTGCCAGCGGGAGATCGAGCGCGCGACGACCTACTCTCGCACCCATTTCGAGGATCCGCCGGAGATCAGCGAATGGGTGTGGACCGCGTGACCTGGCGCGATGCGATGGGGGCGTCTTGCGCGCGCGGGGCGCGACACGCAGCATAGCGCGCCATGAGGACGCCCGTCGCAGCCGCCGACCTCCTGCGCTACAAGCAGCTCGCCGCGGAGCGCGCGGTGGATCTCGTCGAATCGGGGATGGTGGTCGGCCTCGGGACAGGCTCGACCGCAATCTTCGCCGTGCGCCGGATCGCCGCCCGCCTGCGCGATGGCTCGCTGCGCGACATTGTGGGAGTCCCAACTTCGGTGGCCACCGAGGCGGAAGCGCGGACACTCGGCATCCCGCTCGCCGGTGAGCGGCTGCCATCCGCCGTGGACATCACGATCGATGGCGCCGACGAGGTCGACCCTCAGCTCCGGCTGATCAAGGGAGGAGGCGGCGCGCTCCTCCGCGAGAAGATCGTCGCCACCGTCAGCCGGCGCGAAGTGATCGTGGTGGACGAGACGAAGCTCTCCCCGGCGCTCGGCACCCGGTATCCCCTCCCGATCGAAGTCCTCCCCTTCGGTTGGGAGTGGCACGCGCGCTTCATCGAGTCCCTCGGCGCGCGCGTGACGGTGCGAAGGGCGCCTGACGGGACGCTCTGTCGGTCGGACCAGGGGAACTACATCGTGGACGCCGCCTTCGGTCCGATCTCGAGCGCGGAGTCTCTGGCGGCGGCGCTCGCGACCCACGCCGGGATCGTGGAGCACGGGCTCTTTCTGGGCCTGACGAGCGAGTGCCTGGTGGGTGGAGCGCGGGGGATCGAGCGGCTCCTTCCCTCGGGGGACGCTCGAGGAGCGGGATGACCGCCGCGGGCGAGGGGTCCGCCCGCCGTGCCGCCTAGGTTTTTCGCTTTTTCGGCCTCGCCTTCGCTTTCGCGTCGACCTTCGCGGCCTTTTTCCCGGCGATCTTCCTCTCTCGGGCCGGCCCGAAGTGTCCTTCGGCCACTTGGGGATCGGCTTCGGGGGCGAGCTCGGCGATCTCGAAGTCGGTGCGACCGTGACGCTCCATGTCCTCGCGCACGGCTTCGTCCGATAGGTCGAGCTTGTGTGAGTTCTCCCAATCGCGATCGAATGTGGCCTCGAGACGCGAGACGATGTCGGGCTCGTGCACCTGGATGCCGAGCTCGCGACGGTCCTCGAAGCTTCCGGGGGCGAGATTCATCGACCCGACGATCGCCCGCTTGTGATCGGCGACCATCATCTTGGCGTGCAGCTGAAGCCCCTTCAGCTTGTGCACCTTGATCCCGACATCCTGCATCATGCGCAGGCCGCCGACGCCTTCGAGCAGCTTGTGCTCCTTGAGCGTATGCGGCGGGCGGGCCATCACCTTGACTTTGACGCCGCGCTCCTTGGCTCGGATCAGGTGCTCGATGATCGTCACGTCCTGGTACCGCTCGTTCTGCACCCGGAGGCTGTGCGTGGCCTCATCGATGAAACGGGTCATCCGCTCGCGAGCGTTCCCTCGGCACCAGATGAGCCGCGCTGATGGAGGGCAGGTGTAGGGGAGCCGGTTCCAATCGGCGTCGAACACGTATGCCACCTCGGTCACCTCGTCCGGATCGGTGGTGACGATCGCGTAGTCCCGCGTCTCGCTGAAGTTCTTCGGCTCCCAGTTCAGCGATTTGATGAACGCCGTTCGGCCGTCCACCACCATCGATTTCTCGTGCGACACGTCGAACGCGGGATTCGAATCCTTCACCGGCACGCCGGCTCGCAGGAGTCGCCGCTGGGTCTCGCTATTGTCCGATTCGCCGGAGCGCCGAGCGCGGTTCAGCATGACGCGCGTCTGGACGCCCCGCTTGTGGGCGGCGATCACGGCCTCGAGCAGCGGGGGATCGGAAAAAACGAACATCTTGACGACCAGCGAGTGCTTGGCGTTCTCGATGGCGTCGAGCAGGGCCTTCGGCCCGTCGTCGGGCATCACGAGCAGATGTCGTGTGGGCTCGGGCATCGTCAGCTGGGCGTGGAGGAGCCGGCCAGGGTCGCGTCCGCCGAGGCGGCGGCCGATTCGTCGAACTGAGTTCTGTGAAGTTGGGCATAGAAGCCGCCGAGGGCCATGAGCTCGTCGTGCGTGCCGCGCTCGATGATCCGTCCACCCTTCACGACCAGAATCAGGTTCGCCTCGCGGATCGTCGCAAGACGGTGGGCGATGACGAAGACGGTCCGCCCCTTCATCAGCGTTTGCAGTCCCTCGAACACGAGACGCTCGGACTCGGCGTCGAGCCCCGAGGTCGGCTCGTCGAGCAGGAGCAGCGGAGCGTCCCGGATGAGAGCGCGCGCGATGCCGATCCTCTGTCGCTGTCCACCCGACATGGTCGCGCCGCGCTCGCCGACGATCGTGTCGTAGCCGTGGGGCATCTGCCTGATGAACCCATCGGCGTTGGCGAGGGTGGCCGCCCGGACGATCTCATCCCGTGAGGCGCCGGGGCGCCCGTAGGCGATGTTCTCCCACACCGTGCCCCGAAAGAGCACCGTGTCCTGCATGACGAATCCGATCTGATTCCGGATGGACTTCACGGTGTAGTTCTTCAGATCGACGCCGTCGAAGCGCACCACGCCGCCGGACGGGTCGTAGAATCGAGGGATGAGATTCATGATCGTCGACTTCCCCCCACCGGTTTCGCCGACGATTCCCACGACCTGTCCGGCAGGAACTTTGAAGCTCACGTCGTTCAAGACCGGGTGTCCTTTGTCGTACTCGAAGGCCACCGCCTCGAACTCGACGTCGCCCTTCACGCGGTCAGCTACCTTGGCGTCAGGCGCCTCTGCGAGCCGACTGTCGGTGTCGAGGATCTGCTTGATCCGATCGAGCCCGACGGCGGCCGCTGCGGCGGCGTTGGTCATCTTCGCCAGGTCCTGAATGGGCTTGAACAGCTTGCTCAGATACGCCAAGAAAACGACTAGCGAGCCGACCGTCATGGTGCCGGCCAGGACCAGATGACCGCCGTAGAGAAGGACGAGAGAAGTCCCGATGGCGACGACGATCATGACGACCGGCGACATGAGGGCCTTCAGGCGCCTGGCGCGCAGCGTCGCGTCGATCGTCTCGACGATCTTCCGGTCGAGGCGCTGCTCCTCGAACTCTCCGCGGGCGAACGCCTTCACCACTCGGATCGCGCCGAGCTCCTCCTGGATCACGGAGAGCATCTCGCTCTGCTTCGCGCGCACCGTCTTCTGCGCTTTCTTCACCACGTGCGTCAAGCGATAGGTGAAGAGCGCGAGGAGCGGCGTCATGGCGAGGGCGATCAGCGTGAAGTCCCAGTTCACGTAGAACATCACCCCGAGCATGCCGATCATCGTCAGGATGTCGATCAGGATTCCGAGGACGGCGTTGGAGGCGAAGCTCTGCACCGCGCCGACGTCGTCGGTGATGGTGCTCAGCAAGTTGCCCGTCTGGTGGGTGTCGTAGTACGACAGGGACAGGCGCTGCAGGTGAGAATAGACGTCGCGGCGGAGATCGCGCGCGACTTCCTGACCGATGAGGGTGGAGAGATAGTCGTCCACATAGGTGGCGATCGACCCGATGAGGGCGATGACGAGGACCGCGGCGGCGGCCACCGCCAGGTTGCCGCGGGTCCCGAGGCCGAAGACGTGGTGCTCGATGCCATCGAGAAAGGCGGGCATCGGGTGCGTCCCGAAGACCGAGTCGAGCGCTACCTTGAGCGGCCACGGCTGGGCGAGGCTCATCGCCGTCTCGACGAGCATCGCGAGGAGCACGACCGACAACCACTTCCAATAGGGACGGAGGATCCGGAGGACGAAGCTGGTCATCGTGAGCGAAGTTTGAGGCGTGACCAGGGCCAGCGGAAGGTAGAATGGGGCCCGGCTGCGTCGGCGCCCGCGCGGCCATATCCGGCGTTGCCGAGGCGCGTCGCGCGGGGCTAACATCTTCCCATCGAAGACTCGACCTTCGCGCACAATCTTCCGGTGAGCGATCCCCATGCCGCGCCCCCCGCAATGAACGGCGCTCCGTCGTCCCTCGTCTCCTCCGTCGTCCTCGCCATCGGTATTGCTGTCGGGGGGCTCCTTATCGGGCGGGGATTCGCGGGCGCTCGGGCTGCGGACCGTTTCGTGACGGTCAAGGGCGTGTCGGAGCGTGACGTCAAGGCCGATGTCGCGCTCTGGCCGCTCCGTGTCGTGACGAGCGGCAACGATCTCGCGCAGGCGCAGGCGAAGCTGGGGACCAACATGACCCACATCCGCACCTTCCTTGTTAGGCACGGCGTCGACACGGCGCGTTCGGCCCTCCAAGGACTCGAGGTGAACGACGCCTACGCGAATCAGTATCGCCAGAGCGGCCAGGTCGGAGACCGGTACGTCGTTCGTCAAACGCTCATCGTTCGCTCCGGCCACCCCGAGGTCGTGCTGGCGGCGAGCCAGCAGGTGGGCGAGCTGGTGGGGCAGGGGGTCGTGCTCTCGTCCGGCGATGTGGGGGGAGGTGGACCAACTTTCCTCTTCACACAGCTCAACGCCCTCAAGCCCGCCATGATCGCCGAGGCCACGGCCAGAGCGCGCGAGGCGGCGACGCAGTTCGCCCGGGACTCGAAGAGCGAGATCGGCGGCATCAGGCAGGCCAGCCAGGGCGTATTCCTCATCCTGCCGCGTGATCAGGCTCCCGGCCTCTCCGAGGAGAGTCAGATCGACAAGACCGTCCGCGTCGTGTCGACGATCGACTTCTACCTTCGCGACTGACCCTCCCCCTTCCCTCCTTCCCCTCGCTCCTCTCCGACATGAGATCATCGAATGTGTGTGGCGTCCTCGGCGCCGTCCTCTTGCTTGCCGGTCGTGCGGCGGCACAGGCGCCTTCGGACAGCGCTCGACTCGCCAAGCTCAAGGCCGATGCAGCCGCCGACGTCGAATCGCGCGCCAAGATGACGCAGGAGATGATCGACCAGGTATTCAGCTTCGGTGAGTTAGGCTTCCAGGAGTTCGAGACCTCGAAGTATCTCGTCGGCATCCTGCGCCAGAATGGCTTCGCCGTTAAGGAAGGCATCGCCGGGATCCCCACCTCCTGGGTCGCGACGTGGGGATCGGGGAAGCCGGTGATCGCTCTCGGCTCCGACCTCGATGGAATTCCTCAGGCGTCGCAGGTGCCGGGCGTCGCCTGTCACAAGCCGCTCATCCCCGGCGCCCCAGGGCATGGCGAGGGACACAACTCCGGCCAGCCGGTGAACATCACCGCGGCGCTGGCGGTCAAGCGGATCATGGAGCGCGAGCATCTCCCGGGCACGATCATCCTCTGGCCGGGGGTGGCCGAGGAGCAGCTGGGAACGAAGGCATACCTGGTTCGGGAGGGTCTGTTCGCGAACGCGGATGCGGTCCTCTTCGCCCATGTCGCCGACAAGCTCCAGACCTCGTGGGGTGCGCCGGAAGGGAGCGGGCTCGTGTCGGTGCTCTACACCTTCCAGGGTCAGGCGGCGCACGCGGCATCGCAGCCGTGGCGCGGGCGCAGCGCGCTCGACGCCGTCGAGCTCATGGACGTCGGTTGGAATTTCCGGCGCGAGCATCTCCCTCTCGAGCAGCGATCGCACTACGTGATCCCGAACGGCGGTGATCAGCCTAACGTGGTGCCGGCGACCGCGTCGGTGTGGTACTACTTTCGCGAGCTGGACTACCCGCGCATCAAGTGGCTCTGGGCGGTGGGCGACTCGATGGCGCAAGGCGCGGCGCTGATGACGGGAACGACGCTGGCGTCCGAGCGAGTGCTCGGCAGCGCTTGGCCCGGCCACTTCAACCGGCCGATCGCCGAGGCGATGACCGAGAACATGAAGCGCGTCGGGGTGCCGAAGTGGAGCGGCGCCGACCAGCAGCTCGCGCGTGCCGTGCAGACGGAGCTCAAACAGCCGGTGATCGGCTTGGATACCGCGCTCGACTCCCTCCGACCACCCCCGAAGGTGAATCAGGGGGGCGGCTCCGACGACATCGGCGACGTCTCGTGGAACGTGCCGACGGTCGTCCTCCACTACCCGTCGAATATCCCGGGCGTGACCTACCATCACTGGTCGGCTGCCATCGCGATGGCGACTCCCCTCGCCCACAAGGGCGCGACGGCCGGAGCGAAGGTTCAGGCGATGACGATGCTGGACCTCCTCCTCCGCCCCGCGCTTCGAGACTCGGCCTGGAGCTACTTCAAGAACGTCCAGACAAAGGACGTGAAGTATGCGTCACTGCTGCGACCCGAGGATCGGCCCGCTACCGAGCTCAACGCCGATATCCTGGCTCGCTACCGACCGGAGATGAAGAAGTATTACTACGACCCCAAGAAATACTCCTCGTACCTTGAGCAGTTGGGGATCGCCTACCCGACGCTCCGGAGCGCCGATGGATCTTGCGGAGGTAGCCCGGCCGTTCCGTAGGGAGAGGCGTCGCCCTGGCGCCAGGACGATGTTGGCGGCAACTTCACACAAAGAACTCTATATGCACGGAGTTTGCGTGTCCGTGTCCCCGCGGGTCTCGATGAAATTCTGCGCACGATGCCGCAAACGGCGGTCGGAGGCGACCGGCGGATGAGGGCATCGCGCACCTCGTAACTCCTCTCCAACGCGACTGCTTTTTTCGCCGGCCGTTCCCTCCTCGGAGAGAGCGGCCGGTTCTTTTTTCGACCGTCTTTGCAAGGAGTCGTCCGATGAGCGCAACCCTGACCGGCATCCTCCCCGACCCGACCTTCTATCCCAGCCCGCGCGACGCCGCCAAGGC
>Ga0187778_10002245_pt1 | contig 13209 bp, 10 predicted proteins | sample 1015_Q2_SP5_20_M_FD_132418 | JGI IMG/M metagenome (GOLD analysis project Ga0187778, IMG submission 132418) | Tropical peat soil microbial communities from peatlands in Department of Meta, Colombia - 1015_Q2_SP5_20_MG | ecosystem: Environmental > Terrestrial > Soil > Wetlands > Peat | place... | reverse complement strand
GAGAGGCCGGGGATTAGGACAAACAGCGCCACGGCGATGGTCAGAACCAGCACCGCGATCTTGGTCATCTTCATGATTGCTTCCCTCTCGTATGGATTTGAACGACTGAAGGAGAACCGTGGCCTGGGTTGCCCTTTAGTAAGTGTTGCGAAATTGACCATCGGTAGCTCCACTGAACCTGTAAACAAACCACGCAGCTTGCGCCGCAGGCTGATGAAATTCTCCGCTGTTGGATCAGGAAGCTGCCGTGACGCCAGTCACTTAGGGTCGTGACCGATAGAGGTGTGGCAATATGCTACAGCACACAATTGAGGCCACAATTCATCCTCGATTGGCGCCGGTTAATGACTTGTAAGGTTAAGCAATGGCTGAGATTTAGGAAGCGGATTCCGAGCAGGCACTTGCGTTAACCGCTGTAACCGGTTCGTTTTCCGGTATCTTGCTGATCGCGTTTTGGACTTGGGTCGAGAATAATTGCTTTCTCTGAGGATCCCGCTCGGCAAACCCAGCGCGCTACAAAGTTGCAAAGTCGATAGTTTCATCTGTCATGGCAGAGCTTCTTCGGGCAAGCCCGCGCCTGCTCCTGGCCAGAGCGGCAACATAACTTTTCACTGTTTGCACAGAATTACGCACAATCTCCTGGCGAACAATCGGGTCGTCCCCGTACGAGCCTTAGAAAAACCTAAGTCATGCACTCCACTTTCGCCGGTAGCGGCTGATATCGAGCTCTGGCCATTTCGACAATCTCGCCGATCAGGTCCGTATATGAGCGTCCCGAAGCCTTGGCGGCCATGGCAAATTCCTGCTTGCTGGAGAGCCAGGGGTTGGGGTTCGCCTCGATTACGAACACTTCACCCTTATCTGTGAGCCGCATGTCGATCCGTCCATAGTCGCGCAGCTTTACAGCTTGATATGCGGCAAGGCCCGTTTCCTGAAGTTTCTTGACCGTTTCCTCGTCCAAATCGGTGGCCAGATGCGATTTGGTCAGCTTATGTACCTGAGTTTCTTTCTCAAACTTCACGTCGTAGCTGGCAATCTTCGGGATTCCTTCGGGCAGCTTCGAGAGATCAAGTTCTACCAGGGGGAGCGCTTCCGCTCTTTCATAGCTTCCCAGAATGCCGGCGTAGATTTCGCGGCCTTCAATGTACTCTTCGATCAGAGCCGGTGAGTCGAATTCGTCCTGGATGTACTCTACGCGCTGCATTAACTCCTTGACGCTGTTCACGACAGCACCCACATCAATGCCGATGGAACCATCTTCCCAAACCGGCTTCACGATCAGCGGAAACGACACGTCGTGCGCGTGCTCGATCCTTCCGCGGTACGCACTGGCAAAAAATGGCGTCTTGATCCCGTGAAAGGCGAACATCTTTTTTGCCGTGGCCTTGTCCTGTGCCAGGAAGTGGGCGTGGGGCCCTCCGCCGGTGTACGGGATTCCGAGCAAATCCATATACGCAGCCACATTCATCTCTTTGGTGTCGTCGCCTGCGAACGCCTCCGTCAGGTTGAAAACCAGGTCGGCCCCGCATTTAGCGAGAGACGTCAGGCACTGCGGTGTACCGTCCAAAACCTGATAGAACGGCTCGTGCCCGAGCTTTTGCAGAGCTTCGAAAATTTCCTCCCGATCTTCCTTCTCTCTTTTGCTTTTGCTTCGTGGTTTCTTCTTCTTTTTCGCGGAGACTTTTTCCTCCACCTTCGGGGCCTCTTCCTCCTCGCCCCAAATGTCGTAGAGCACTGCGACTTTCAGCCTTGCGCCAACCATACCTGCCTCCAAATAAGGGTGCGCGCCGGGCGCGCAACTAATAGCGTCGCTGCGAAGACGACACTTTGCGCGGCACGCGGGGATCTTTCGTATCGCAAAAAGCGCTCGCTCGGGCTGACCACCATGCTTTTTTCCTTCATGGCTGTATGACCTTTCCTTTTGCCATATGGTTCATGGCAAGTGCCGTCGCATAGACAGTAATCTGAACCAGATGCTCAGCCTGCCGGTTCATATCGGCAAACAGGCTGAGTTCACCCAATCTCTTTTCGATTGCATCCAGCAGCTTTTTCACGAAAGGACGTTGTGCCCCCGTCCAGTAAGTGACCTTATCGGTCACGATCTTGCGATGTTCGTGCAACAACTGCTGCGCAGGCCGGGCGTTCCTGCGCTTTCTGGACGCATCGAAAATGTCCCGCAGATCGGTATCGAGCAGAAGATCGCCAAGCTGAAACTCCTGGCCGTTGCGGTGATAAAAATCCGCAACTGTCATCTCCATTTCATCGACCGTGATGTCGGTCTCTCCACGGCGACGAAGCGGGTCGGCGTTGCTCAACTCGCGTGCGATGCGATCCATGTAGCGCAACTTGGCCATGGCGCCCCATCCGCGATACCGCTTGCGCCATGCCGATCGTGGCGTTAACCAGACGGCGAAAGTTTCGGCAAAATCCTCATCCGGGTGTTTCTGCGCATACCATCCTGGCAAATAACGGACGTGGTTTCGTGAAAACAACACCGGCCGGTAATTGTCGTGATAGGGGCGGCGAAAAGGACCAAATAGTTGCTTCCACTCCGGAGTGCGATGCAGCTTGTAAGCGTAATTGAAGGCATGCCCCGCTTCATGTCGCAGGAACATCATGACTTCACGCGCATCTTCGAGGTCATTGGTTTCTTTTTCGAGCTGCGCCAGTTGTGGATGAGCAAGATAAAAAGGAATGCCGACGATGGGTTCGCCCGAGGGACAGCCCCACTCATCGGTGAGGTAAACGGGCGGGCGAAATTTCATCAGCTTCTTGCTTTCCAGTTCGCGATACAACTGCTGCACGAAGCGTTCTAAAGGCGATCCTTCGATCTTGAGCCCCAGCTCGCGAATCGGCTTGTTGAGGATCGCCTGCAAGTCCGGCCGTGATGGTTCGCCTTCGGGCATGTATTACCAGTAAACACCAACTGCCATAAGAAGAGATGGGAGAGGAAGGACGGTCTGCACCAACTTTAACAATAACGTCTCGCGGTCTTAACGACGCAGATCACTGCGGAGCATGCACCAAAGATAGTGCATGCATTTCGATGCAGGTTCCCACACCCGGGTTGGGTACGCGGGATGTTTAGTGACGGTACCCTTCGGCGTTCAGTGCTTCTTTGAACTCGCGCAAGAGGAAATTCACGTTGTCCTCGGTCGCGAGCGGCCCCATGATGCCGACACGAAACACTTTTCCCGCCAGCGGACCGAAGCCGCCGGGGATTTCGATGCCTTGCTCTGCGAGCAAGCGCGCCCGCACTTTAGCATCGTCAATTCCCTGCGGCACGCAGACGGTGTTGAGTGTCCATATGCGGTGCCCTTCAGGTACGTGCATACACAACCCCATGGCTTCGATGCCTTTCACAAACAGTTTGTGGCAGCGAAGATGCCGCTCCCAGCGGTTCTCGATTCCCTCTTCGGCAATCACCGCCAATGCCTCGCGCAGCGCGTAGAACATCGAGATCGGAGCGGTGTGATGATAGCGATGGGACACCGTCGTGTAATCGCGAATCAACTTGAGATCCAAATACCAGGTTCGTGGCGTGGTGGTACGCTTGCTGAGCCAGTCCAGCGCGCGCTGCGAAAGAAACATGGGCGAAAGGCCCGGCGGACAGCTCAAACCTTTTTGCGTGCAGCTGTAAGCGACATCGATTCCGGTCTTATCGGCGTGAATGGGCATCGAGCCAAGCGAAGTCACGCAATCTGCAATCACTAATGCGCCGACTTCGTGTGCCGCAGCGCAGATGGCATCTCCGGGTTGCAGGGCTCCGGTGGATGTCTCGGCATTCACGAAGGCAACCACGTCAGGCCTCTCGCGGCGGATAAAGTCCCGCGCTTCCTGATCGGTAAATGTGTCGCCCCAAGGCTTTTCGAAACGCACAAGGTTCGCGCCCTGCCGCTTTCCCATTTCGCTGATGCGGTCGCAGAAATAGCCATTGGCAAAAACCGCAAACCTCTTTCCGGACTCAACGAAGTTGGCGACGGAGGCTTCCATTCCGGCACTGCCTGTGCCCGAGATCACCATGGTCACGCCATTGGCCGTGCCGTAGGCCATCTTCAGCAATTCTTCGATCTCGCCCATGATCTGAAAAAAATAAGGATCGAGGTGGCCGACGATTGGCTTACCCAGCGCCTCGTAAACGCGCGGATGCACCATGCTCGGCCCCGGACCGAAGAGATAGCGTTTCGGCGGTTGCAGTGGCGACACGGCTGCGGCGGGAATTTCCTGGGTGGTGCTCATGGTTAAGACTCGCTCTCTGTGCGCGCGTGCTCGGGGGTAAACATTCAGTCTCCCAGACTACTGCCTTGCAATGCAAACGGGGTGAAGTCGGCAGTTCGGCGGATCAGTGTCCGATCGAACTAAAGGTCATCCCAAGATAGTATGGCCACAGCACGATCGCCAGAATTCCCTTCCAGAATCCGAAGTGCAGAAAACCGATGGTGAAGAGCCATGCGGCAAACCAAAGTCCTCCGACGAACGTATGCTGCTCAACACGTATCTTGTCTATATTCTTTTCCACAACGCCTCCCGGTCCCTCTTTGGTGCCGTGAAGTATAACCGGCAAATGAAGGAAAAACTGTGATCGCGAAAGTGCTATCCCGTGGCAGCGGGGTCGTCAGCATGGCTGACGACTCGCACGAAGGATCTCTGCATCTGGCCCGATATCTGCTCATCAAGGAAATGCCGAGATTCTTCGACTGTGCGATGTGATTCGCGAGCGAATCACATCGCTCCGATCAGGATGACAGATCCTTAATCAAAAGGGTCTTATTTTGATTCGGGCTCGAGCGCGGCGTTCACGTTGATTTGGCCAGCGGAGACGGTGATCTTCCGTTCCCACGGTTTGAAACCGGGTTTCTTTATTGAGATCTCGTGCTGGCCGGCGGCTGCGGCGACGCTGGAAGGGGTGTTGCCGACATAGTTGCCATCGATTTCGATGTCGGCTCCGGCTGGGTCGGAGGAGATCTGCAATTGGCTTTGCTGAGCGATCGGAGGCGGCGCGGAGGTTCCGGTTGCGGCAGCGGCTGCGGTAACAGGCTTCGGGTCGGAGCCTTCGCTGGTGGAGGCTTTGGCGGCGCGGATTTCCTTCGCGTGGGCAGCCCAATCGTTAGTGACCGCCTCACATGCGTCCTGCACTGAGCCACCGAGCGAAAGCGTGGATTTGCTCACGATGGAATCGCCGCTGATGCGGTTGAACACGGCAACCTTGTTCTTATGACGGACGAAGCCCTTTCCGCCCTCGTGATCGAGCACGACCACGTAGTCGGATTTTTCCAATTTGTTATTGGTAATGACCTGAGGGCAGCGCTGGCCGAAGGTTTTGACGATTTCGGCGGTTTGAGGACGCGCGCCTCCAGCCCCGTGTGAAGCGAATGCGCCTCCACCGCCGCCCGCGTTGCTGACGTACTCCCAGGATTGGCTGTCGGTGATGAAGACGCGAGGTTTGTCGGCGTTGTCGGTGGGAGGGTTGGCGGGCGGGGTTTGGTCGGCCGCGAGGCGAATGACTAGAAGCGGGAGGATCAGCAAAGGCAGCTTGGACATTCGATTCTCCGGGACGAAACCCGATTGGGTCTGATGGCGGAGAACGTTACTGCGAGTTCAGGTGAGTGTCAAGGGTGGCAGACTAGGATCTGTGAACCCCGGCTAGCGTCCAAAACCGGGACGCGAACCTGGGCCACTCGTCCTCGGAAGTTTTGAACTGCAGATTCCTCCGGGCTGACGCCCGTTCGGAATAACAAACCAAAAGGGGTTTGGGTGGGATACCGTGTTGTTCCTACCCTTCGAAAGCCGCGAAGGGTGGGCCAGCCACCGCAAGCGGCTCGGTACTCTCCGCTCAGGATGACAGTTGGAGGGATGGCGGTCCGTTTCGGTGCCGCGCGCTCAAGGTGGCGAGAGATTACACTTCGTCGCTTTCTTTGAGCTTGGAGATGACGCTGAAGTCTTCGAGAGTGGTGGTGTCGCCCTGGACTTCGCCGCTGGTGGCGAGTTCGCGGAGCAGGCGGCGCATGATTTTGCCGCTGCGAGTTTTGGGAAGCATGTCGGTGAAGCGAATGTCGTCGGGGCGGGCGAGAGCCCCGATTTCTTTGGCGACCCAGCGGCGCAGTTCTTCTTTTAATTCGGGGCTGGGATTGCGTCCGTGCTCGAGAGTTACGAAAGCGGCGACGGCCTGGCCTTTGAGATCATCAGGACGGCCGACGACCGCGGCTTCAGCGACCGCATCGTGAGCCACAAGGGCTGATTCGATTTCCATGGTGCTAAGGCGGTGGCCGGAGACGTTGAGCACATCGTCGACGCGGCCCATGATCCAGAAATATCCCTCTTTATCCTTGCGAGCGCCGTCGCCGGTGAAATAGGCGCCGGGAATCTGCGACCAGTATTGGCGCACGTAGCGGTCTGGGTCGCCGTAGATGGTGCGCAGCATGGCGGGCCAGGGCTGGCGAAGGATGAGGAATCCGCCCGAGCCATCGGGAACCGGCGTGCCTTCGATGCTAACGATTTCGGGGACGACGCCGGGAATCGGGCGCGTGGCAGAGCCGGGCTTGGTGGCGATTGCGCCGGGCAGCGGGCTGATCATGATCATGCCAGTTTCGGTTTGCCACCAGGTGTCGACGATGGGGCAGCGCTCGTGTCCGATGACTTCGCGATACCACATCCAGGCTTCGGGATTGATCGGCTCGCCGACCGTGCCGAGGAGGCGCAGGCTGTCGAGGCGATGCTTGCGCGGCCATTGCTCGCCCCACTTGATGAATGTGCGGATAGCGGTCGGAGCGGTGTAAAAAACGTTGACTTGATGGCGGTCGATGATGCGCCAGAAGCGGTCGGGCTCGGGAAAATTGGGCGCGCCTTCGTACATCATACTGGTGGCGCCGTTCTGGAGAGGTCCGTAGACGATGTAGCTGTGCCCGGTGACCCAACCGATGTCGGCGGTGCACCAGTAAGTGTCTTCTTCCTTAAGGTCGAAAACCCACTTTGTGGTGAGATAAGTGCCGACGGAGTAACCGCCGGTGGTGTGGACAACACCTTTGGGTTTGCCGGTGGTGCCGGAGGTGTAAAGGATGTAGAGCGGATGCTCAGCGTCGAGCATCTCTGCGGGACACTCGTCAGAGACTGATTCCATCAGTTCGTGCCACCAGTGATCGCGTCCAGGCTGCAGGTTGATGTGCGAGCCGGTGCGCTTGTAGACGATGGCATGTTTGACGGACGGACAGGATCGCAGAGCTTCTTCGACTGCCGGGAAAAGCTTCACTTCCCCACCCCGGCGATAGGAACCATCCTGAGTGATCACGGCGACGGCCTGGGAGTCGTGGATACGATCGATGAGAGCGTTGGCGGCGAATCCGCCAAAGACGACAGTATGAGGAGCCCCGATGCGGGCGCAGGCCAGCATGGCGATGGGCAACTCCGGAGTCATGCCCATGTAAATGGCGACGCGGTCACCTTTCTTTACGCCGAGCGATTTCAGCACGTTGGCAAATTTCTGCACTTCGCGATGCAGTTGCTGATACGTAAGTGTGCGAACTTCGCCGGGTTCGCTCTCCCAGATCAAAGCAGCCTTGTTCTTGCGCACGGTCTGGACGTGACGATCCAGGCAGTTATAAGAGAGGTTGATCTGGCCGCCGACAAACCATTTTGCCCAGGGATTATTCCATTCGAGAACTTTGTCCCACTTTTTGAACCAGTGCAGCTCTTCGGCGACGCGGCCCCAGAATTTTTCCGGCTGGTCGATCGATTCACGGTAGATGCGCTCATATTCCTCCGAAGATTTGATGTGGGCATGACGGCGGAATTCGGCAGGCGGCTCAAACTTCCGATCCTCCTGCAGGACGGAATCGATGTTGGCGTTGAGCACCGGAGCTTTTTCTGCCATAGGAACCTCGAATACTGGGTTTCGAGCCGCCGCTTATTGTACGCGATGAAATGGTAGGCCGCTTCAACCGGACGCCGGTGCGCGGCGCCAGTTTGCCGGCAAGCGCGTCCGACAAAGCATGTCAGCGGCAAGCCACACTGCGCTACAATTTCTGCACATCTGGAGGTGAGATATGCGTCCCCTGTTGCTGATCCTCTCCATCGTAGTCTCGTCCTTTTGCATGGTGTGGGGTGATGAAGGACATCATCACACGTTAACAGAGCAGGAAGTTGGTTCGGTTCACTTTGCGACCTCATGCTCGAAAAGCGTTGAAGGCAGTTTCAATCGAGGGGTGGCGCTCCTGCATTCATTCCAGTACGAAAAGGCGCGGGTCGCGTTCTCGGAGATTTCGAGCAGCGATCCGCAATGCGCGATGGCGCAATGGGGTGTTGCCATGAGCCATTATCACGGACTCTGGGACAACGGCGACACGGCCGCCGGACGCACGGCCCTGCGAAAGGCTCAAGAGCTGGCCGCGGCCAATCCGAGGACAACGGCACGCGAGAAGGCATACATTGACGCCGTGGGAGAGATTTACATCGAGGACGGTAAAGACAACGCCACGCACGCCCGCGCATTCGAGGAAAAGATGGGGGCTTTGCAGGCGGCATATAGCGATGACAGCGAAGCGGCGATCTTCCATGCGCTGTCGCTGGCCATTACGGCGCCAAAGACGGACAAGACTTTCGCAAACCAGCGGAAATGTGGCGAAATTCTGGAGCCGTTGTTCGCAAAGCAGCCGCATCACCCCGGGATCGCCCACTACATTATTCATTGCTATGACAATCCGGCGCTCGCGGAGCAGGGGCTGAAGGCTGCGCGCACCTATGCCAAGATTGCGCCTGCGTCGGCACACGCCAATCACATGCCCTCCCATATTTTCACGCGGGTAGGATCCTGGGATGAATCCATCGCCTCAAACACGAAGTCTGCAGAACTGGCGGCGCAGGACGAAGGCACCTCAAGGAATGGAGAGGCCCGCGATCAGCGGCTGCACGCCCTGGACTATCTCGAGTACGCGGATTTGCAGAGCGGAAGGGTCACGCAGGCAAAAACCGTGTTCGAGGAGATGAAGTCTCTGCCGGCGATCCCGGGGTTGAGTCTCACCGGTGATTATGCCGAAGCCGCGATTCCGGCGCGTTACTCGATGGAGCTCGGCCAGTGGCACGCAGCCAGCGACCTTCAGCCGAGGCAGGATGCAGTACCGTGGGCGCAGGCGATCACCTGGATGGCGATCGGCGTGGGCAGTGTGCGGTCAGGAAATGTCGAAAGGGCGAGTGTAGCGGAGCGGATGTTGGCGTCTCTCCGCGATGCCACTGCGAAACAGAACAATACGTATTGGGCGAACCAGGTTGAGGTGCAACGGCGGGAGGTTTCTGCCTGGATCGCGGAGAACGGCAGTAAAGAAGATGCCGTTGCGACGATGCGGTCGGCCGCGGAGCTCGAAGAAAGTATGGACAAAGCCGCGGTCACACCCGGGGCGGTGATTCCCGCACGGGAAATGTTGGCCGAATTGTTGGCGCTGGAACACCGGCCGGCGGAAGCACAGGCCGAATACGAGTCCGTCTTGAAAACCGCGCCCAATCGTTTCAATGCACTGTACGGAGCGGCGGAGGCAGCCGAGGCAGCCGGCAACCTCAGCGCGGCCAATCACTACTTTCAGAAACTGACCGAGATTGCGGTGGGAGATGAGCGACCGGAACTGGTGGCAGCACGAAAGAAAGCGGTGCTCACGTCGGAGAAGACTATGCGGTAGCAACCAAGAGCCAGAACTAGGGGGTGCAGTGGAAAATGCGGGCCGGGAGAATGTTGAGGGGTTGAAACCGCTGCTCCACCGAACCAAAGCTGGAGCGTAAATACGGCAAGATTGTGCCGGTGAACTGATAAATCAAGAGCGCTCCGTCGGCGGCGAGAACGGCGCGAGATTCCTGCGAAATGACTTGCCGGCTCGAATCGGGCATGATGGTATAGGGCAGGCCGGAGATGATGTAGTCCGCACAGCCGAGTCCCAGGCTATCGAGCACGTCGCGAACGGCGACAGCCGAGGTATTCACTATGCGCAGGCGGCGGTCGTTAAGCTCGCTCTCCAGAAACTGTACAAACTCCGAATTCAATTCAATTGCCACCAGGGTCGCGTCGGGATGCATGCGTCGCAAAATTTCCCGCGTCATGGTGCCCACGCCCGGGCCAAATTCGACAATCACGCGTGCACGCTTCCAATCGACACCTGAAAGCACATCATTGACGAGAAAGCGGGAACTCGGGATCACCGATCCCAGCATGGCCGGAGACTTAAAGAAATTGCGGGCGAAAAGCCAGATTCGCGATGCCGAAGCACCCGCCCAGTGATCCACGACTGCACGCAGAACCGGAGTTCCTGTTTCTGAACCTGGCATCGCTCTCCCAACGATACACGGAATCGCGAGGGGAATCTTCTGATTTTTCGTGGTGGATATTGCAGTGGAGAGGTACTTTGGTCATCCTTCGAGGAGTACCTCGAACTGAGGACATCTTGCTGTGCGCCCGGCCCCTTCGCCAGAATCAATATTTCACAGATTTGCGACGCCAGGTTGAAGCGGCGGAGTCCCGCTCTGGTTGTCATTGGAGATTACATTGCGTCTGCTGGCTGCAACGTTTGCGCGATTGCTCTGGGGCGCATACTTACTCCTGACATCCATCTATTGCTTGCTGGCGTTTCTTCCCTACACGTTTTTTGCTTTGGTCAAAGCCCCGCCGTACGGCTGGATGACGGCGTTTGTCCATTACCAAGGCATTCTGTACCTTTCGGCGCTAACGCCGATGGTCATTCTTGAGCTTCGCAGGCTTCCAGGACTCAAATCGGTCGCTCTATTCTCCGGGCTGGCGGGTGCGGGAGTCTATCTGATGTTTCGGCCGTTTTTACCCCATGTCCAGAATGACTGGGGCGCGTTCTGGTGGGGATTGGCGGCCTTGGCTCCACTCATTGCCACGGCGCTTTTGGATGCCGTCGGCGACTGGCCTAAGAAACAGAGGTTTACGACTGATGGCTCTCCATTCGCGTACTCGAATGCTTTGCTCATTGCGGCTTGGGCAGCAATCGTTTATGCGACAAGCGCTGCCTTACATGGTTCTCACGGTCGATTCGAAGGCGGCGGTTGGGGCCGTTTGGAAGTGGGCGCCTGGAGCGTCGGGACCCATCTTGTGGTCGCCACACTGGCGTTCTCAATTCTGAATCTGATTCGTATCGTGAGCAGCAAAACGCGCCAACCAAGAAGCACGAACGTCGCGTTAGCAGCCGTAGTCGCCTTTGCTCTGTTGTGGATCGTGCTGCTGCGGTTTGTCGATAGCGCGCTTACGTTCTCAGGGCTGGGAGCCTATGTTTACACCGCATGCCTATCCGTTGCGGTGGTTGTATTCGGAATCTCCTTAGTCCTGCCGTTTATAGCAGTGCGCCCGGAAAATAGTTCCCTGAGAGCACGAGAGCGCAAGTTGCTGTTTTTGGTGGTTGCAGTCATTGCGTCAGCTGTCGCACTTGCATTTCCGGCTTTGATCGGCGGAGGTGACTGGAATGGAGTGCTGCAAGGTAGCTTCACACTTGCCTTTTGGGTGGTGTTAGGCGGGTGCGTCCTGGCGATCCGGCCGATTCGAGCAGATTACTCTGTTGTCGGCATTGTCGCGGTGCTGCTGCTCTCGGGATTTGCTTATAAGTCCTTTCAGGAAACGGCGATTTTCTGGGCAAAGCCGCTGGGCGCGACTGATGACGAAGTTGCGCGAACCATGGAAAACTACGCCGCGCACGATACCTCGTTCCAGTTGGCTCACCACATTCTCGGCAACGGCCGGGCAGAGCCCTGCGCCGACCTGTGCCGCATCATGCGTGAATACACCAACATTCGCGACGCGCATGCGACGGCTGATGTCAACCTTGTTGATTCTCTCGTGCCTGCTCACGGCAATCTGCCAAACATTTTCCTGCTGGTGATCGATTCCCTGCGGCCCGATTATCTGGGCGCCTACAACAGCAAGGTGGATTTCACTCCGCAGCTCGACAAGTTCGCGAGAGAGAGTATCACTGTGCACAACGTTTATACGCAGTATGCAGGCACTACTCTTTCTGAACCGGCGATCTGGTCAGGGACGCAGTTGCTCCATGCACATTACATTCAGCCGTTCTCGAGGGTAAACAACCTGGAGAAACTGGCCCGGGCTGACGGCTACAAGATGGTCGTGAGTTATGACACGGTTTTAAGCCAGATTCTGTCCCCAGACGATGATGTTGTGAAGCTGGATAGTGACAAGCCGCTGTGGAATCGCTTCGAAGTCTGCTCCACTTTGCGGCAAACCGCATCCGTTTTGGATGCGCGCGCTGATAAGAGCCGCCCTGTATTTTTCTACGCGCAACCGATGAACGTCCATCAGTTCGCGCATAACGACCTGCCGAGGACAGCAGAGGACCATTGGCGTATGCGGGATGGCTTGAATAACCGGATTGCGCATGAAGTCTCCCAGGTGGACAGCTGCGTGGGAGAATTTCTGACTTTTCTCAAAACGCATGATTTTTATCAGAACAGCATCATTATCGTGACCTCCGACCACGGTGATGCAACCGGCGAGTTCGGCCGCTATAGCCACTCGCTCTCGATTTATCCCGAAGTGATCCGCGTGCCGCTTATTGTGCATCTGCCGCAGGAAACGCGGCGCAAAGTGATTTATGACGAGGCACACATCTCTGCGCTGACTGACATTACTCCGTCACTCTACTATTTGCTTGGACACCGCCCCCTTCACGGGAATGCGCTCTTTGGGCATCCTTTGTTTGTGGAAACTGAAGACGAACTGAAGGAATATCAGCGGGAGCGGCTGTTTGTTGCTTCCGATGAGCGTGCCGTATACGGCTGGCTAAGTGACAACGGCAAATATTTGTATGCGACGTATGATTCTCCCGCACGCAGCTTCTTGTTCGATCTGAGCCACGATCCCAACGCCGAGCACAACGTGCTTACGCCATTGCTGAAGCAGCAGTATGACGAAGAAATCATCAAGGAGCTTCATGCCATCGCCGATTTCTACGGCTACAACCCAGGTTTGGGATCGTTATTAGCGTCACGCTAAACAAGAAGCCTCAAGGCTATCGTGCAAGTGATTGCCCTCGGTGGGCCGGACAGTGAGCGGATTGTGAAAATGTTCATCCGTCACACAATCGGCGTGAGCGAACGCACTGCCATTCACCCCTTGGTTATCTAGCATTCAAGCTGCTCCCGTCTTTACTTGGCCTCGGACCTCACGCGAGGCTCCCCATGGTTCCCTGCCTGCGAACATTTCTT
>Ga0187778_10002243_pt1 | contig 13211 bp, 13 predicted proteins | sample 1015_Q2_SP5_20_M_FD_132418 | JGI IMG/M metagenome (GOLD analysis project Ga0187778, IMG submission 132418) | Tropical peat soil microbial communities from peatlands in Department of Meta, Colombia - 1015_Q2_SP5_20_MG | ecosystem: Environmental > Terrestrial > Soil > Wetlands > Peat | place... | reverse complement strand
ATCGTGACTGATAGAGCTCCATCGAATCTGTAAACACCGTTACAACCATGTCTCTACGTGTTAATTCATAGTATTTTGCAAACTTGATTGCCATGAGTACGTTTGCTATGCCAGAGATTCCAAGTAGATCCAGTTTGGAGACAAGCTCCTCCGAAACTCCGATCTCGCGTATGAGATAGTCACGTCCCGAGGGCTCATTGAACAATCTCAGCAGGTTCATCGTATCATTGTCATCAATTCCAATAACTAAGTCAGTATTTCTGACGTTGTGGATCCACGGTACATGTTTGTCACCGATCCCTTCTATTCTATGAGCACCATAACCGTTGAGTAGTAAGGTTGGGCATTGTAACGCTTCTCCTGCGGCAATTTTCGAATCTGGATATGCCTGTTTCAAGTAATCTCCAGAAGCGATTGTACCTGCTGATCCAGTGGTGAAACATACACCTCTGAAGCAGCCGCCTGCTAATTCATGTTTGATCACTTCCTCAATGGCATGTCCTGTTACGTCATAATGGAACAGGTAGTTTCCGAATTCGGCGAATTGGTTGAAAACGAATATGTCCTTTCGAGAGCGTTTGAGTTCCCAAACCTTGTCGTAGATCTCCTTGACGTTGCTCTCGCTTCCGGGTGTTGCGATTATTTCGCCTGCGACGGTTCTCAACCATTCGAATCGTTCCGGTGACATTTGCTCAGGTAGGATAGCAATACTTTCGCAGCCTAGGAGTGTCGCGTCGTATGCGCCTCCTCTGCAGAAATTTCCGGTACTAGGCCAAACCGCTTTGTGTGACGTGGGGTCAAATTTGCCCGTAACCAGTGGGGGCACAAGGCATCCAAAAGACGCTCCGACTTTATGTGCTCCTGTAGGGAACCATTTTCCTACGAGTGCTATGATGCGGGCCTCGACACCGGTCAGTTCAGGGGGCAATTCCACATAGTTGGGTATATCTCGGAAGAGTCCGCCTTTGGAGGTAGGTTCATTCTTCCATGTGATCCTGAATAGGTTCTGAGGAACGACGTCCCATAATCCGGTCTGTCGAAGCTGAGTGCTAATTTTGTCAGGCACTAATTCTGGTTTCTTTAGTTGTGAGAAAGTCGGAATGATGATTTTTCGGTCTCGGCATCGTTCGACAGCTCTCTTGAGTCGTTCTTCATTGACCTCCAGATCTATCAAGAATCTTCCTCATACGAATGAATCTTAGCAGCGAATGGCACATTCGGGTTGTTGCCTCACTCTTCCGGATTTAACGTTATAGTTTAGAGAAGTGTGTATCACTAAACCGAAATTGAAGCTCGAGAGTAGTCGCTTATAGCGTAGTATTTGTTTTCCAGGCGGGGCACAGATATGCAGAACACATTGAAATCACTGCTAAAGAACGGCAAGACCACTTTTGGTGTAACTGTTACAATCGGAAGTCCAGAAGTTCCTTATGCTCTCGGTAATCTAGGGTTAGACTGGGTGAATTTCGACAGCCAGCACTCGGTACTGAACAACAGTACTATTTCTGAAATGATTCAGGCACTTGGTCATTCAAAGACCGTTTCAATGGTGCGGGTCTTATCGAATGATCTCGGCCAGATCAACAAAGCCCTAGATATGGGAGCACAGACGGTGATTGTGCCTTTGGTGAATACCCGGGCGGAAGCAGAGAAGGCTGTGCGATCAGCCAAGTACAATCCGCCTGGGTCACGGAGTTTTGGTAGCCGTGTTTCGTTAAGGGACCCCGAATATACTGCAACAGCTGACGAGGAAATCATGGTTATTCCGCAGATTGAAACAGCGCTTGCACTGCAGAACGTTGAAGAAATCGTCACAACGGACGGAGTTGACGCAGTATTCTGTGGACCCTACGATCTCTCAATGTCGCTGGGCATTTTCCGCCAGTTCGAAAATTCTAAGTTCCAGCGCGCACTTGAATCTTTGGTTTCTGCATGTGAAGCTCATGGCGTTGCACCTGGACTGTTAGCTCCCACTGGTCCTGTGAAGAAGGATATTGAGCGCGGATTCAAAATTATCTCGCTTGGCGGAGACTTGTCTTTCCTGATCCATGGAATTGCTGATGTCCTCAAAACTGCTAGGCAATGAAACTAAGTATTGCGTGTTCATCGGTCTTTACTCAGCCATGTGTTCATTAAGACCGGTTCACCATTCTGAATGTCGGAGGACATAGCACGTTGCATAGACACGTGGTAGCGCAGCTCTTTCTGGCGTTGCTGTTGACTGAGATGTTTCTTGTCTTCGCTGATTCACCCAATGTTTACTCTCAGATTCTGGCGGGATGCAACGTCGTTGGCATTGCACCGACGGGGCCTCCTATTGTGGGGGCGGGACAAACATTGCAGGTAACTACCGCGGTAACTGGTTCCTGCGATCAAAGTATGTTCTATGCTGTTAGAGTTGATTTGGTCGATGGGCGCTCCTCTCAAGTACTATCGTCCGTAGTATTCCCATACGCTCCTGTATCAGCTGTCTTCACCGTCTCTATCACCAACACGGCTACAGCTCCAACGACTTTAGGGAGTTGGGTATTGCAAATTAACGCGTACCTAATTGCTTCACTAAACGGAGGAATTGTCGCTTCAGCGCACCAATTGTTCAGCGTCGTAGTTGTCCAATATACTCCCACAACCACTACCACTAGCGAACAGATGACAGCTAATTCGACTACAACTACGATAATCCTAGCGCCTGTAAATTCGACGAGCCAGATGACTTCAATCAGTGAATTATCTTCCACCACTTCTGGTTTATCTGCCGTAGCAGAGAGCACTAACCAGAATGGTACACTTATCGCGGCTGCAGCTCTCTTAGTGGTCTTGGCAGCACTAGTTCTAATGATGCTCTCAAGACGCAAACGCACAGACCAGAAACCGCGGCCGCAGGAGTCATCCAACATGAAGTTTTGCGCAAAGTGTGGAACTAAACTTGCAGCAGACGATGAGTTCTGCGGCCACTGCGGCACCAAGCAGGGCTAACGGTTAGCCATTTTCAAGGATTCCATTTCGGATTATTCTTTCTTCCGCATTCAGAGTCTTGTCGCACAATAACTGCAACGCAGTATTTATTTCGGATACGGAATCGACACCAGATGCCCGGATCTTGAGGATGTCAATTACACCTGCCAAAACCTTCCTTCTTATCCTCATTCGGATTTGACGCTCATGACTACTCATGGGCGAATGCAGCGGGTTACTCAGGTCCTCTTTACCCTTCACTCGAAGCTTCCGATTTCGTTTGATTAGTCGATCTAGGTATGCGACTTCGCTGTTCGTAAGTAACCCTGACATGGTTTGCGGACTGTATTCTTTGGACCGATTAACCTTCCTAACAGGAACTTGTTTCGATTCTAGGTCGAATCTTTGTCGACGTGTAATCCTTACGTCTATAAGGCCTCTCGTCACATTATCAATGGAAACGATTTGACGAGGATTCAGGTTCTTGACTTTATGATTTCAATCAGGGCCCTCATGACTGTTGAGCGATTTAGTGTTTACAAGTGCCATTTTCGCGAGGACGTTGCGCAACATTCGTACCTGACAGCCTTGTATGCGATGATCTTAGCCGATCTTGAGAGACACAGAGGCAGAAGAGTTGATGTCGAGAAATTGCTGAGGATGGCTCTCTTACATGATGCCGAGGAATCAAGAACAGGCGACATACATCACCCGTTCAAACATCAGGACCCTGCTTTTACGCAAACCATCGACGATCGCGCATTGCAATGGTTCAATGGTCTAATGTCCGGCCTTCCGGATGCACTAGCACAGATGTACATAGAAGCGCGGAAGGCTGAGCGAAACCATACTACAGAAGCGATTTTGGTGAGGGCCGCGGACAAATTAGAGGCTCTCCTGTGGGCATATGAAGAATACCTTCTAGGAAACAAGCATGTAAGAGATGCAAAAATTGTTGAAGATATACTATCAAAACTCGACCGAATTCAACTTCCATCCGTGAAAGCGATAGTCTCGGAAACTCGGGCAAGATTGAGACGCTCATGATTCTTCCGATCTAGGATGGGTGATGCGATTTACACGAAACGACTATTCATCGGGAGGAAGATCATGCTTATTACGGTATTATCGAAGGGAGTTAGACATGCCTGACAAGAAGTTCACGAAAATCTTCTTTGCAACGGATTTACACGGTTCGGGAAAATGTTTCGAGAAACTACTAAGCGCTGCCAAATTTTACAAAGTGGAGATTCTAGTTCTTGGAGGTGACATTACTGGTAAGATGCTCGTTCCAATAGTAGACCTTGGCGACGGGTCGTTCAAAGCGGACTATATTGGCGAAAAAACCTTACACGGAGCCGAAGAGGTAAGGGCTTTGGAGCGCGAGATATCTAACAGCGGTTACTACTACTATCACTGCAGCAAGACAGAGATGGAAGAGCTTAACGCGTCTAAAGAAAAAGTGGACAAACTCTTCATGACCATCATGAAGGATACTCTGACAAAATGGATTGACCGTGCTGAACCTTTCCTCTCTGAATTAGGCGTGACGTGTTATTTGACGGGTGGGAATGATGATTATCAAGAGATTATCGATTCTATCCGAGATACTCCTCATGTAAAGAACGCCGATAACAAAGTTGTCAAGATTGATGAGCTTCACGAAATGGTGAACTTGGGATGGAGCAATCCCACGCCGTGGAAATGTCCTCGGGATCACAGTGAAGAAGATCTCGAAGCCGCAACAGAGAAGCTCGTTTCCTCAGTATCCGATAAGGAGAACTCTGTGTTTAATATTCATGTACCTCCGATAAACTGCGGACTAGATACAGTCCCGAAACTGGACGATTCCGTTTATCCACCAAAACCCGTCTTTGAGGCGGGGCAGGCGGTCATGTTTGGAGCTGGCAGCTCTTCAATTCGCCGCGAGATCGAAAAGCACCAGCCGCTTGTACATCTTTGCGGGCATGTCCATGAATCTAGAGGAACTACAAGAATTGGGAGAACGCTCGTAATAAATCCGGGCAGCGATTATCCTGAGGGTATGCTTAGAGGAGCGATAGTGAACATCGGAGATAAGAAAGTACTCAGCTTTCAGCTTACATCAGGATAGCTCGGAGCTGAATCTTAACGAAGCAAGCCTGATACAAGAGGAAATCTCATCTAACCTGTCGGGGCTCATAGCCTCCATGGTCAAGCGCTAATCTGGCTGCCGCTAAGCTACACAGCTTCTTCCCTGCAGTTGACCGCCGCTTCTGAGTCTGTTCTGACTCCGGCCATTCCGTAACGGCGGCAATTCCTTGTAGGCTAGTGTTATGTCGATACCTCGTTTGACGTAGTAGGTCTTGGATATCATGTAGATTACGACTCCTGCTATGAAGCTGCCGACGACCCAGCCATATCCGAGCGCGTTTCCGCCCCATATTAGTGGATAGGAACAGGTAGGAAATATACGCGAAAATGACGGCCATTAATGCACCAAAGGTGGCTAGCATAGCTTTCGAGGCGCCCTTCTCATTCTTCAGGGCATAAAGCAAGGTTGCTATTCCGACAAACAGGAAGTATACCATGGAGGCGATCACGGCTCCACTGAAGCCGTTCAGTTCATGTATTCTAGACCTTTGTTGGCGTTGTAGAGCGTTTAGGTCAAGTTTCATTTAGGCAGAGTCTATTGATTCATCGCAGAATACCCTTGGCAAAGTACGGCAATGTGCATTCGGACTTTCTCGAAGAAGTACACCGGATCATGGATGCAGCTAAGGCCGAAGGCGTTCTGTTGAGGCTGTTAGGAGCGCTTGCGTTTTACATACATTGCCCCAAATTCTCGTATATACAGGGAATGCTTGGCCGCACGTTTACAGACATAGACTTTGCTTCATACAGAAAGCAGAGCTCCCGAATTACCAAGCTTTTCACCGACCTTGGGTATCAGCATGACGTGCGAGTGAATGCACTTTTCGGCTCTAGGCTAGTATTTGATGCCAGCTACGGTAGTAGGCATTGCGACATATTTCTGGATAAGCTTGAGTTCTGTCACGATGTGATTTTTCAAGATAGATTAGAGGTTGATGATCCAACTGTGCCACTCGTGGAGCTTCTTTTAGAGAAGATGCAAATAGTCAAACTGAACGAGAAGGATATCATCGATACTATAATGCTACTAAGGGAGCATGAAATCGGCGGATCAGATGACGACATAATTAACGTCGATTATCTTGCACGTCTCACTGCTCGCGATTGGGGGCTTTGGAAGACGCTGACAATTAACTTGGATAAAGTGAAGCAGGCGGCCCAGTCTCTTGAGAAGCTTGCCGATGAGGATAAGAAAAATGTCGAGGCGAAGATCGCCGCGTTAAGAGGCCGTATAGAAGATGAACCCAAGACAAGGGGGTGGAAGATCAGAGGTCAAATCGGGGAGAAAAGGAAATGGTACAGAGACGTCGACGAATATCTGCGTTAGTGAACTTGCATAGTCACCGGCAGCGATACTGTCAATCCTTGTTCTAGCTGCCACCGGTGGTTGTATTACGACAGGCTGCTCGGATCGACTCGTTTCGTGCGGTAAGCATTAAATTCTCGAGCAAACTGTAAACTGTTAGGGATTGGACGTGGCCTCGGAGATCACTGTGAGGCAAATTATGCGCACTATTGTATCGATTGATTCCAAGGCGAAGGTTAAGGAAGCTGCAAGACTCATGGTCGAGAAAGGCATTGGATCATTAATCGCGAACCGTGATGGGTTACCCTTTGGTATTGTAACTGAACGTGATCTTATGGAGAAGATCGCAGCAGAAGGAGTTGACCCGAACAAGATGACCGTGAGCGAGGTAATGACTGCACCTCTGACAACAGTTGACGTAAGCAGCAGTATTTTTGATGCTGCCAGACGTATGGTTGAGAAGAGGGTTAAACGGCTTGTAGTGACTGATCAAGAAAAGATAGTCGGGATAGTAACACAGACTGATTTAGTCTCTCACATGACCGATTTCCAGAAACTTGCGAAGCTTGGCATGGCCTGACTCAATCCTCTATAGTCCGAGGAAACTAGACCGATGGGATATGATACATTAATGAAAATCATGAGGCTATCAATACGCCGCCAGGGACATTCTCGATAGTAGCTTTCGACCGAAGGAACGGAGACCTGGGAATCGCTGTTCAATCCAAATTCCCTGCTGTAGGCAGTATGGTCCCATGGGCAAAAGCAGGTGTCGGGGCTATAGCGACACAAGCTTGGATCAACGTATCCTATGGCCCCGTCGGATTGCAATTGCTCGAGAGCGGTCTCTCAGCTTCCCAGGTCATGCAACGTCTATTGGCCAGCGACCCGAATTCAGAAGTCCGACAAGTATCGATTGTGGATGCTAAAGGGCACACAGCAGCCCATACTGGGAGAGATTGTATGAATTGGGCAGGGCATCTCACAGGCAACGGGTTTAGTTGTCAAGGGAACATTCTAGCTAGCTCAAGAGTCGTAGAATCAATGGCTCATGCCTTTGAAACCACAGCGGGAGACATCAATGACAAACTACTATCCGCTCTTTCAGCTGGTCAAGCAGCTGGTGGCGATAGAAGAGGCCAACAGTCCGCAGCTATACTAGTTGTTCGCGAGAAAGGTGGCTACGGAGGATACAATGATCGTTATCTTGACCTAAGGGTTGACGAACATGTTCATCCAGTCGAGGAATTACGTCGAATCTTCAGAATCTATGACATGACGATACTGTCACGTGAAGATCCAGTGAACCTACTAGTCATAGACGCCGAAATTTCGAATAAAATTCAGAAAAACCTGAAGCGATTAGGAATGTATGAGGGATCAGTGAACGGAACCTTCGACGACAATACTAAGAAGGCGTTGAGGAATTTCGTTCACACCTACAACTTCGAGAACAGGATGCATGATGACGGACGAATCTGGAAGAGTATACTAGCCTACATGGATGAAATGCCGGGCAATCGCTGAATGAAGATTAGGATGGCAAAGCGAATACTGTAACTCTTAACACATTCGAGGATGGGGATATGTCTCCAAAATCCAAACCCGCTGCAACTCGCACATCTCTAAACTGGAAGCGAGTCAAACTCTTGCTCACGCCAGTGATTCTTGTCATGACAATCCGCGTTCTTGGAGCCGTCTGGCTTTTCAAAATACTAAGCCCCGGAGGTATATTCCATACTCCGTGGATGGATTCAAACCCTGGCATGATTCCCGCGAACTGGTCCTGGCTATGGTTATTCAATGCTTGGGATAGCTTGCAGTTTACGCGAATTGCTCTCTTCGGCTACGTCCATCCGAACTATGTGTACTTGCCTGCCTATCCAATCATGATTCTCTTTACTGGTAGATTAACAGGCGACTATTGGTTTGGCGCTTTCCTTATCGCGCAGGTTTTCACTGCGGCGAGTCTTGTGATGTTCCAGCTCGTTGCGGAGCAGTACATGGGTTCGAAGGAAGCACTTTGTGCTTCCCTTCTAATGGCGACATTTCCCTTCGTTAGCGTCTTTACGACCCTTAGCTATTCTGAACCTGTCTTCTTTTTTTCGACACTCTCAGCATGGTTTCTCTACAAGAGGGGGAGAGTCCTGTCATCGTCTTTGATGGCCGGTTTGGCAAGCGTAACAAGAATCTACGGTATCTTGATTGTATTGCCTATGCTTGTTGACCTAATCAAATCGAAGCGTTATCACGGGTTATCCTATCTTACGATTCCTGTTGCATCTTTGGGGTCATGGTTTCTCTATTGCTACCTTTCAACTGGTGACTGGTTTGTGTCATGGACTGATGAGAAGTATTGGCAGAAGGGTGGAGTTGGCGACGGTATCAAGATATTGCAGGCCGTTTCACAGCATGGAATTCAAGGGTTGATTAATTGCTGTGCTGGACTCGATCCCACAATCTTCTGGTCAATCAGTCTCTTCATAATATTGGTTGCATTAACTTGGCGCGTCGACCGCCGGCTATGGATTTACACTGTTGCCGTTTCGGGATTGCTAGTATTCACGACTACATACTACATTTCTCTGTTAAGGTATCTAGCCTTCATATTCCCTGTTTGGCTTAGCATACGAGTAAAGAGCCCTTGGATTGTTGCAGTAAGTGTAGCAATCCTTCTACCAATGATTTTCATTGTGTGGTTGTTCACAATAGCGATTACGTTTGTCGGTTAGCTCGACTGTAACGCAATGTTCACTTTCATACTACCAAATAATCCGAAGTGGGACGTGAGAAGAAGATGGACATTCACAAAGACGGAAGGTACTCGCGCATGAGAAGACCGCAAATCTGGCATCTAACCAGCCGCAGAAGTCGCCCATCCTGGTCGAAATCCTGACCTATCTCGTGTAGCTTGCGATGTTGGCATGAAACGTCTTTAGATTCGAGGACGAGTGACTGCAATGTTTCCATTTCTCCTATATAACAGACGTTATAGGACATTAAGATAAGTTGAGAGTCGAATTTGGATAGATCGTCGTTGGATATACAGAAAACGTGTAGAACCGAGTCTTGTAAGTCTGTTCAATAGAGAAGTTGTTATCATATTCAGAAGTCTTTCATTCGTCTTCAGGACGCTTGATGTGACATGAGTGGGACTCGACGAATAGGCCTCTTCGTAGTTGGGAACTATGGCTTCCACGAGATTGGACAATATGCTTGCCTAGCGGAGAAGAGCGGATATGATTCCATATGGATCGCGGAAGACATGGGCTTCAGGGACGCTATGGTACCACTTTCATTCCTGGCGGTTTCAACCGAGAGAATCAAATTAGGAACTGGAATTCTCCCAATATACCATAGAACTCCAGCGTTAAACGCAATGACCGCCGCGACTTTGGATGAACTATCAGGAGGCAGACTAATCTTGGGCCTAGGCAGCGGAGCCCCACGTTTCCTTGCAGCGCAAGGGATAGCCTCCAACAAACAACTAGCCGCATTGAGAGAGTACATAGAAATCACCCGACGACTATTGAGCGGTGAATCAGTACGGTACAAAGGGGATTTTCACAATCTGACCGACGTGAAACTGTCTTTCAAATTAGCAAGGACTATGATCCCAATTTATTTGGCTGCAAGACGTGAAAAAATGTTGCAGTTGGCCGGCGAAGAGGCTGACGGCGTGTTCATAAGTGACGGGTTCTGTTCTGAGGAGTACATTCGATGGGCTCGCGAAAACGTAAGGAAGGGTCTGAAGAAAGCGGGCAGAAGTCCGACCGACCTGGATTTTTCATGCGCAGTTCTCTTGTCCGTTGCAGATGATCATGACGAAGCTAAAGAACGTGTGAAACCATTCGCTCTCACAATCCTATCGAGAGGATATTTGGATCCATTCCTCGAAATGTGGGGATTGACAGCGGCCGAGGTGACTCCGGCCCGCAAAGCATGGTTAAGAGGAAACCTAAGTTCAGCATGCAAGAAAACTCCAGATGCTCTGCTCGACGGCTCTGCAATCTACGGAACACCTAAGGAATGCAAGAAGAGAATGGCGAGATTCAGAACTTCTGGAGTGGAGTTGCCAGTCATTAGGCCGATAGGATCTAATTTGAAATCCATCGTTGAGCTGGCCGCAAATTGGTGAGGGCAGTCGCGTCGAAATTGTCCAGAACGCGAAAGATCGGTTGTATCTGAATGAAAAGAGTATGATGCAACAATAGAAATGCGCTCACTATCCAAGGGAACATGCAAGAGTTTCCAACTCTCGGACAACTGCCTGCTACGAGATAAATCTAAAGAGTGCGACGATACAGAAGCTACTCGGAGCAACATCATCATGGTCAAATGGGCTATACATTCACTTCTTTGGAGCGAACGTTTCGATATTGATCCAAATCCTGTTGTTAAGAAAGCAAAAGATTTCGGTTTTGAAGGAATCGAAATCTACGTAGCTCCTTCACAAATAGATACGTTCCATAAGGAAGAAGTCAAGAAGGCTTTGCGAGAAGCGAACCTCAACTGCATTGGATGCACCTGCCTGGACGCACAAACCGATATCACTAGTCCAGATGAAGTAACACGGAGGCGAGGCATCGATCATCTAGTGAAGGCTGGCGAGTTATTCTCTGAGCTCGGGGGCAATATTGTTACAGGAGTTACTTACGGGGCATGGGGCAAGCTAACTGGCAAAGGGCGCACACAACAGGAGTGGGAACATTCGGTAGCAAGCCTCAAAGAGGCATGTCGTCTCGTCCGAAATCGCAGTGTTACCTTCGGTGTCGAACCCGCGAACAGATTTGAGACGTACTTTCTCAACACGGCAGCTGACGCAATCAAGTTCGTTAAGGAAGTCGATGAACCGAACGTAGGAGTTCACCTAGACACTTTCCACATGAACATAGAAGAAAAGAACTACAACGACCCAATCGTAAACGCGGGAGACAAGTTATGCCACTTTCATTGCTGTGAGAACGACAGGGGCGTGGCTGGAACCGGAAACATCAACTGGGATGAAGTGTTCAAAGCGTTGTCAAAGATACGCTATGACAAATGGATAACCCTAGAATCGTTTACTCAAGATATAGAAACGGTTGCTGCGAGTACTGCGATATGGAGACAAATCGCCCCTAGTGCAGACGTATTAGCGTCACAGGGTTTAACTTTCCTCCAATCAATGGAATCAAAATACATGAAGAATTAACCAGCGCTGGTATCCAGCAAGATTGATCGATACTCAATAAGCACACGGATTTGGGGACTGAATTGAGGCAAACAAGGATTTTTAGTTGACACATATCAACGAATGAGTTGAATTTGCGATGCAAAACTATGACGCCATAGTCGTCGGGCTTGGTGGTATGGGCAGCGCAGCAGTATACCAGCTGGCAGATCACGGAATCAAAGTGCTCGGTTTAGAGAAATTCTCTCTAAACCACACCAACGGATCATCACATGGAAAGACGAGGATAATCAGAACTTCCTACTTCCATAACCCATTCTATGTGCCTCTTGTGAAGCGTGCCTTCAAACTTTGGTCAAATACCCAAGCTGAGTCGGGCAGAAATCTGATCAAGATGACTGGCGCCCTACTGTACGGTCTGCCGAATAGTGCTCTGATAATGGGTGGCATCACCTGTTCAAAAAGACATAACCTTCCATACGAGGTTATGGACAGCCAGACAGCAGCAACCCGTTTTCCAGCATTCAAGGCAGACGAGGAAGAGGTTGCATTTTACGAAGAGGGAGCAGGCATACTGTTTCCTGAAGAGTGTATTAGCGCCCATACAACACTAGCGGAAAAGTCCGGCGCGAAATTACATTTCAATGAACCCGTCACCCGGCTGAGTTTTCGAAACGGTGGTGTGGAAGTGACTACAGCAAGCGAAACGTATAATGCGAATTATCTAGTTCTCATGCCTGGAGCATGGTTAACCAACCTGGTGCCAGAACTACGACTTCCCCTGCAAACGGAACGCCAAGTAGTGTTCTGGTTTAAGCCGCGACTGAGCCAGGAAATTTTCGCTCCGAGTAGAATGCCAGTTTACGTTTGGCAAATGAAAGGGGAGAAGTACTACTACTATGGCGTTCCAGACGTCGGTCACGGTGTAAAGGCCGCTAAAGATCATGACGGAGAGTTGACTCCACCAGACCAAGTCCAACGCGAGGTAACAAGAGAAGATGAGGCTCCTGTAAAACAATTCGTGATGCATCATATCCCATCCTTAGATGAATCTCCCATATCCTCCACTACATGCCTATACACGAACACACCCGACGGGCACTTCATAATCGACTTCTACCCCAATCACAAGAATGTGGTAATTGTGAGCGCATGTTCAGGACATGGCTTCAAATTTTCAAGCGTAATCGGAGAAGTAGTTCGAGAAATGGTGCAAGACGGAGAGAGCAAGTTCGATCTCTCATTGTTCAAGATTAACAGATTCAAGAACAGGCCGAAAGACGGTTGATTGCCAAATGTAATAATCAGGGGATTTCACGTTTCGGCAAACGTTGGGCATCATCCCCAACCCCAATTCAATTTTTGATGTATTGTATCACGAAACTTCACATTTGAACCGTGAAAGATAAACGATGTGTTCCAACTTACGTTATTGTGAGATGAACCTATCCATCATTACCGTAGCTTATGCAACGAACTATTGCTTCACTCCTAACCTCTCTAAGTTAGCACTCGTTTTTCTCCAAACCCACATCTCTAGTTCGGAGGACATCGATATCCAGAACTCTTTGCTTGCCGCATCGAGTCGTTCCGATTGATCTCTTGTTAGATGTAAGTCGACTGCTGCAACATTCGCATTAAGGT
>Ga0187778_10002242_pt1 | contig 13217 bp, 8 predicted proteins | sample 1015_Q2_SP5_20_M_FD_132418 | JGI IMG/M metagenome (GOLD analysis project Ga0187778, IMG submission 132418) | Tropical peat soil microbial communities from peatlands in Department of Meta, Colombia - 1015_Q2_SP5_20_MG | ecosystem: Environmental > Terrestrial > Soil > Wetlands > Peat | place... | reverse complement strand
TATTTGGCTGGCGGAGCTGCTGGCGGCTCAGCGACAGTGCAACCGCTGAGCGAAACAGAAATGCAGAATTTGCTTCGCCTGCTCGCGCAATTCGGCGAAGCGACGCAAGGCAACAATCCTCAGCTGCTCGATCCCACGGCCTGGCAGCTTAAGCTCGCGTCGCTCCCGCAAAACGCTCAAGTCACGTTGCGGCAGGCACTGGCCAGCGTCGCGGCCAAAACGCCTTCGGCGAAGGTCGATGAGACGATGCTGCTGCGGCTGGCTGAAGACCTAGCGATTCGGTTCGCCCTCGACCGCTTCCAGCGAGGCGAGGTGCGCGTCAACGCGGTTCGGCAGATGCTCGACAAGATGAGCGGTGAGCTGGAAACGCTGCGCAAGCTGCTCAAAGCTCGCGAGGACAAGATGGCTGCGGCCGGGCTCTCGGTTGAGTCGCACGCCGATTTGCTCGACCGGCAATTCTGGGCTGCGGTGCCGGAGTCCGGAAAACGCGCCGTGCTCACGTCGTCCGAGGCCTGGTGCATCCCTCCGCGCAACGTGCAGCAATACGTCGAGGAGTTGATGGGTCGCGGCGAATCAGATGCCGCCGCCGACATACTGCTGAAATACGCGGCGTGCGTGCGAAACAAGGATGCCGAAGCCCGCAAAAAAGCTGCGATCGGTCTTGGGCAATTGGCCGAGCTGTACAGCAAAGCGGCAAGCCAGCGATTGCAGGACGCGCTTGCGCAGATCGGCCAGCAGTTGGCCGCCGAGAAAGACGCCGAGCTTCAGACTTTGTTGAGCGCCGCGTTCGTCCGGCTGAGCCAGGAGTCAGCTTCACGCCGTTATTACCGGGCGATGCAACAGGCGCTCGATTCGCTTGCCGATCTGGAAGAGATTCGTCCGACGTGGGCGCAAAGCCTGCGCCCTCGCATCGGAGTGGAAAACCGCATCGCCGAATTCATCGAAGAGGCGCTTACCGTCGACGCGATGCCCGAAGGGCTGGTGGGGGTACTGATGCGTGTGCCCCAAGCCGCCGGAGAGCAACTGGCGGTGCGGCTCGCGCGCGCCGGGCGGCGCAGCGAACGTGAAAGCATCGTCGAGCTCGCAAAGACGGTCGGAACCGGCTGCACGAGGCATTTGAGGGAAATGCTCAAGTCCGAGCCGCCTGCCAAGGCCGCGACAATCGTCGGACTGCTCAGCCGACTCGATGCGAGCGCGGTGGACGATCTTCTGCCGCAGCGGTTGCGTCACGGCGGGCGCGGATTTCACGACGCAGTCATACGCCAGCTCTCCGTCGCCGGAGCGCCCGAACGTGGTCAACTCCTCGCGAATCTGCTCGAAAAAATCGATCCCATGGTTTTGCCTCTGGCGCTCGACGAGATCGGAATGTGCGGCGACCCCGCAACGGCGCCGAAGCTCTTGCGCCTGGCCGAAGGAGACATTCTGCCGCAAGGCGCCGACTATCTTCGCGTGAAAGCAATCGAGGCGCTGGGACGGATGCGGGCAACTGCGGCAGCCGGACACTTGCGACGATTTGTCGAGACGCGAAAGGCGTTCGGCTGGGCGTATCCCGAAGAGATTCGCACGGCGGCTGCCCAAGCGCTCGTAAAGCTGGATCCTGAATGGATCCAAGCCTTCCTACCCCAATCTGGTCTCGATGCGAAAGTGATGGCGCTCGCGCCCCTCGACCCGATTCCCGACCGGGACGTCGTGCGGCACCGTCGCTACCGGCGGATACGGCTGCCGCGCAGCGTTCCTGCTGTCATCACGTCACCGCGGGGCAAATACTCGTCGGTCATCAGCGTGCTCAGTCTAGAGGGCGGCCTGCTGAGCGGCGATATTCAGTTGGCCGTCGGAACGGAAGCGACGCTTAAGATTCCTGCGGGGCTGCGTTCCATCAACATGCAAGCCGTCGTGCGTTTTGTGCGCTCGCATCAAGCTGGATTTGAAATGGTAGGAATGGGTCTTGAGGATCGAGCGAAACTTCGGCGCCTGCTGGTCTCGCTCGGCGGACCGGATCCGGCTGTCGTGCAGTCTCCGACCGGCGAGTAGTCTTCGTCACACCGAGAGTACGTCTCCCAAACAGCCCGCAAACGTCTTCAGGAATTTGCGGCTTTCTGTTCGGCGACAGAAATCATCGATGGAACGATGCGGCGATAAGGACGCAGACTGAAGAATTTTTCGCGACACGGATCGCAGCGGTAGGCCGGGAGCCCGAGAAATCGCTGCAAGGTCGGCCAAAGGCCCTGCCCGACGCGGTCGCGGGAGATGTGGTCGAGATCGAAATTCCCGCAACGAGGACAGTGAGCATATCCTGCAAAAGAGACCGCCACGCGCCAGGCGTGAAACCTCAAATCGCATGTGTGGCACCGCCAGGGTCTCAAACCGGCGAGTGTTCCGAAGAAATCGAGTACGCCACCGCGGTGAGAACGGTAACAGTCCGCACTGCGGCACTGAGGACAGATCATTTCCGGGATTACCCTCCGCTGAGCGCGCGATAGGATAGCCAAAACCCTCCGGTGCGGCAATACGCAGAATCACGGATATCCCGTTGGCCGTGTAAAATGTGGATAAAGGAGTTTGAGAGGAAATTCGAATGCCCGGCTATACGTCCGATCACGCGCGTGCGGGAATCAACGCGAAACTTCCAGCGATTGAAACCTGGCCGAACCAGTATCCCGGCTACGAGATCACAATTCGCGTGCCTGAGTACACTTCGGTGTGTCCCAAGACGGGCTTGCCCGATTACGGCGCCATCACCATCGAATACGAGCCGAAAAAGCTCTGTCTCGAGCTGAAGTCTTTAAAACTCTACTTGCTGGCCTACCGCAATCTGGGCATTTTCTACGAGAATGCGGTGAACCGGATTCTCGGCGACATCGTCGCAGCGACGCAGCCCGTGTGGTGCCGCGTGCGGGGAGATTTCACGCCGAGAGGGGGGCTGACTACTACCGTCGAGGCGAGCTGGCCACGCAATCGCCGCAACACCAAGGGCTCGAAAGATAGACATCGCGCCCCGGCTCGGAGATAATTTCACCAATTAGAGCGCGGCTGTGGCCGCCTCTCCAAGGAGGCCTGATGAGTTTGACCCCAAGCACACCACCTTCCGAAACGCCGGTCGTCGAAGCGGCGGTGCTCCCGCGGTGGGTGACTATACTTTTCGTTGTGGCGTTTGCGCTGGTCGGGTACCTGCTTTATGCGACCTACGCCGAGCGGCAGGATTTGCGCAAGGCTCAAGAAGACGCCAGCAAGAAAACGGTGGCCATGGCCGCTGAGCTCGATAAGACGAATTCGCGAATCGCGGACCTGAAAGGGCAACTGGACGTCACATCGCAGAAGCTCGGCCTGACCGAAGACGAGCTGGCCCGCGCGCGAGGTCTTGCGCAGAGCGTAAAATCCGAGCAGCAGAAAAGCGACGCGCAATTGCGCCAACAGATCGGCGCAGTACAGTCCGACACAACGACCAAGTTCGGGCAGATGGCTACGCAGTTGAGCGGAACTCAGACCGATCTCAACGCCACCAAGGCAGACCTCGAAGCCACCAAGAGCGCGATGCAGAGCATGAAAGGCGATCTGGGCGTGCAGAGCGGTTTGATCGCGCGCAACCACGACGAAGTCGAGGAGCTGAAAAGGCTCGGCGAGCGCGATATCTTCGAATTCACACTCAACAGGTCGGCCAAGGGCCCCGATCACGTAGGCCCGATTCAGGTGCAGCTGAAGAAGGTCGACCCAAAGAAATACAAATACACAGTCAACGTAGTCGCGGACGACAAAGTCATCGAAAAGAAGGACCGAACGGCCGGCGAACCGATTCAGTTTTACGTACGCGGTGTTCGTGCGCCCTACGAGATCGTCGTCTTCGACGTGGGTAAGGACTCGGTGAAGGGCTACTTGAGTACGCCGAAATCCGCCTCGGCCGCGCCGCCTGCGGCCACGCCCCCGGGAGAATAGCCGCCGGGTTAGCTGATAACGAACGCACCACTCACAATTCACATAGTCGACTTCCGCGTCGTGTCATTCTGATGCGTAGAGAAGAACTCTACCCTAAGCAGACCGCTTGAGATTGCCGGGACGTTGGCTGCACAAGCGGAGGAGGCGCGTGTGAACCCGATCCGAGGGCGTTTCTCTCGCTTGTACCACTTCCGCTATTTGGCCATTGCGCTCGCGTGCCTGGCCACCGGTGCGCCCACGATCGCGCAGACTGCGCCGATCGTGCAGCGGCTTTCACCAAACACCGTTGCTTATGTCGAGTGGTGCGGCAGCAAATTCCTCTCCGACGCGCAGCAGAAGAACCACGTTTTGCAACTCGTTCACGACCCGGCTTTTGCTTCTGTGTGGGCTGCAGCCGCGGCTAACTTTCAACAGCACGTGCCAAAATCAGCCGATCCGGCAGCTGCTGGTTCGCTTTTGCCTGACGTAGGGTCGTTCCTCGACAATCCCCTCGTCTTTGGTGTTGTCATGGATTTAAACAAGCCAACGGCCGCCCCGGCGGACAACGTATCAAGCTCGCCATTTGCGACTTTCATGGTATACGACGCAACCGGAAAGGCCGACCTGATACAAAAGTGGAAAACAGTGGCCGCAGCAAACAGCAAGGCACCTGCAGAAGTTACGAAATATGATTTCGGCGGAACGTCGGTAGAGGTGCGTACGCAGGGCAAGAGCGTCTCCTACAGTGCGCTGGCGGGGAATTACTTCGTCTTTTCGGATCAAAAGCGCGTCGTCGAGGACCTCATCACGCGTTTCCGAAGTGCTGGTGCCCCGGCCGCATCGCTCGCGCAGACGCCCGACTTCACGCAGGCGCAGAAGTATGTCGGCGAAAGCTCGGCGCTCGAGTACTTCGTCCGCGTCCCCGACCTGAGCGAATGGCATCCGACGGAGAAGAGTTCCAAGTCGATGCTTCAAATTGCGAAGGGCGTCCATCTCGAAAAGATTCACGTGATGGTCGGCGGCGTGAGTTTCGACGGAGAAGCAACTCGCATGCGCGGAGCGATCTTGGGAGACACCGCACCGGGAGGGCTATTCGATCTGGCCGGAGCCAGCAGCGCGACATTTCAGGCGCAGCCCATTGTCGAAGCCGGTTCGGCGTTCAGCATCTCGCGGATGAACTACGCAGCGATCTATCAGGTTATTCGCGATGCCGTCTTCTCGAATCTCGAGCCGGCCCAAGCTGCGCAGATCGGCGCGCTCGAGGGCGCGGCGCAAGGGTATATCGGCATGTCGATTCCCGAGGCACTCAAGCTTTTCACCGGAGAGTTTGCCTCGACCACGTCTTACTCCGACGATGGAGCATCCGAGCAAGTGTACGCCGCGACGATTCAGAAACCGGACGCCGTTTTGCGCGTTCTCCGCGCAGTGATCGGCACGATGATCGTCAACGAGGACTCGTCAGGCCCGGCGACAATTCTCGACATCGCCTATCCGTATACCGATCCCATCACGCATCAGCGCCGCAGGAAGTTTTATTACGTGGCCGTGACGCCGCAAATGTTGATCGTCGCACCGCGCAAGGCGTTGCTGCGCGGAGCGATCCAGCGTCTCACGCCGGAGGCCGCCGATCCGCCGGAGGGAGTTTTTACAAATCCTCAGTACGCACAGTTGCGGTCCCGTTTGCCGGAGAAACTTTCCGGATTGGGCGGCGCCGACCTCAGCCAGATTCCGTGGCAAAAGCTTATGCAAGACTTTGTGAACCAAATGAGCCAGGCCGCGGTCCAGACAAACGGAGCCAAGCTCCCCGATCTGAGTTCACTCAAGCTCGACACGATTTCTCGCTACCTCCACATTTCAGTGAGCGGGTGGTGGAAGGATGCGAACGGCGTGTACTTTGATTCGTACATTCAGTAGGCGAGGGCCCCTTTCGCGGTTCAGTCGTCACTACGTTCTCTGCTCGATACTGTTTCTGTTCGCGCTTGCGTGTTCGGCCCAGGAGTCTGGTCCGGTCGCGCAACGCCCCATTCGATCTGCAACCGAGCTCGTGAAAATCGAGACGAGCGTCCTCGATCACGACGGAAATTTTGTCGGCGGACTTGCGCAGAGCAGCTTTCGAATTTTCGACAATGGAGTCGAGCAGCCGATCGCGTTTTTTGAGCCCGTCGAAGCGCCGGCGCAAGTGATCGTGATGCTTGAGACGAGCCCGGCAGTTTACCTCATCAGCGAACAGCATCTGGCTGCCGCGTATGCGCTCCTGGACGGCCTCGCGCCGGACGATGAAGTCGCCCTCGTGACATACGACGCAGCACCTCACCCGGTTCTCGCGTTCACCGCCGACAAGCCCGCCCTGCCCGCCGCGCTCGGTAAGACGCAATACACCATCGGCATGGGCGAGCTGAATTTCTACGATTCCCTCTCGACGGTGCTGGATTGGCTCGCGCCCGTGACGGGCAAAAAAGCGGTCGTCGTTCTCACAACGGGACTTGATTCCTCAGCTCCCGCTCGCTGGGATTCTCTCGTGCGGAAATTGCGTGGCAACGACGTGGTGATTTTCTCAGTCGAGCTCGGCGGCGCCTTGCGCGCCGCGCCGCCGAAAAAAGCGAAACAGAAAAAATCCGCGTCGTCGACCGGCAGTGCCAGCGAGCAGGCCCTCGCCGAGTCGATCACCGCCGCAGGGTTCGCAAAAGCCGATGACGCGCTGCGCTCGCTTGCCACGATTACGGGCGGGCGCGCCTATTTTCCAAAATCGGACAAGGAGTTCGCGTCCATCTATCGCGAAATCGCCGTAGCTTTACGCCACCAGTACTTCCTCGGCATCGCCCCTGCTCACGACAACCAATTTCACCCACTCGCCGTCGAAGTGCTCGGCAGCAGCAGCCATTCCGACGCCCGGCAGACGAATCAAGCGCAATATCGGGTCTTCGCCCGCGCCGGATATCTGGCTCCGAGCCCGTGATTCGTATAATGTCGTGGCTCGGCTGGGCATACGTCAATCGCAGAGGCGGAATGAGACGGCGAACCGCACGATTTTCAGCAGTGTTATCTGTGCTCGTTGCAGCGATCGCGGCGCAACACGCAGCCTTGGTCCTCGCAGCCGGCTCGACCGCGCAGCAGCCTGCCGCGTCCGCGCAATTTCATTTCGGCGGCAACGTCGCGGAGATACCCGCAAGATTTTTCGACAACTTGGCCTTTCTGCCAGCTGGCGTGAATCAGAGCCAGCCCAGTCTTTTCCAGCTGGACACGACGGCCGCAGCTTCGACGATCGATTCAGTCCGAGCGGCGGAGTTGGGAATCACAGCGCTGCAGTCTCCCGTGCTGAACATGAGCGGCGTCGATTTTTCGCTCGCGTCGCTGACAGAAACTTCGAAGAAGAACTTTGCAGCAGAGGTTGGACGCCCCTACGAGGGCACGCTCGGGAAGGACTTTCTGGACGGCACGATCGTCGAGATCAATTACGTCCGTCAGACGGTGCGACTCTTCGATCCGGCAACTTACAAGTATTCAGGTAAGGGCAAGAGCCTGCGCCTCACCTTCGTTGCAGGATTGCCGGTCTTGCATGCGCGGCTCGCGATAGAGGAAAGGAAAGCGGCAGAAGGCGATTTCGTTCTGAACACGACGCTCGATGCTTCAGTGGTCGTGTCAAAGAAATTCTCGGAGACACATAAGCTGCTCTCGCATGTGAAGACGATTCACAGCGTCGATTTTCTGCCGAACGACGGGGCCCTTCTCGCCCGAGCTCGAGAATTCGACATCGGCGGATCCATCCCGGTTGCCGCGCCCATTATCGTTTTCTCGAGCGGAAACTCGCTGGCAGACAGCGACGCGCGTCTTGCAGGCGAGATCGGCGGAGCAATGTTGCGCCGCTTCATCGTGACGCTGGACTATCCGCACCAGCAGGTCTATTTCGATGCCAGCAGCGACATTCGCGTCGAGGAAGTGGAAGACATGAGCGGCATCGCGCTCGCTGCAGGTGGCCCAGATCTGAAAAGATTTGAAGTCATGCAGGTGTGGCCCGGCACACCCGGAGCTGATGCGAAGATCCAGAGGGGCGACGTCATTTCTGGCATCAACGACGAACCCGCTGCGGATATGTCACTGGCCGAGATTCGCCGCCTGTTTCGCCAGCCTGCTGTGAAATACAAAGTACTGCTCCAACGAGGCACACAGACGGTCACGGTAAACCTGCAGATGAGACGCCAGCTGGGATATTGAGATCGAGTTCGAGCTCGCGGCTATTCGAACTTGCTGAGAGTTGCTGCCATATCGGCCAGGCGCGCGTCGGCCTTCGCGAATACGCTACCGGGATCGAACTTCCCTGCTGCGTCGCGCTTTCCGGCGCATACCCCGGTGAGAACCTCGATTCCCTGCTCTATCGTGCCCACGGGGTAGATTCGAAACTGGCCTTTTTCGACGGCGGCGATCACGTCATCGCGCAGCATCAAGTCTTCCACGTTCTCTGCGGGAATCAGCACGCCTTGCTCTCCCGTGAGACCCTTGAGACGGCACACGTCGTAGAAACCTTCGATCTTCTGATTTACGCCGCCGATCGGCTGCACGTCGCCAAGCTGATTCACCGAGCCGGTCACCGCAAGTTCCTGTCGGATCGGCAGGCCCGAGAGCGCCGAAAGCAGCGCATATATCTCGGTCGAGCTGGCGCTATCGCCGTCGACTCCTGAGTAGGACTGCTCGAAACAGACGCTGGCAGAAAGCGAGAGCGGCTTATCCTGCGCAAACGTTCGCCGCAGATAGCCCGCGATAATCTGTACGCCTTTATCGTGGAAACGGCCGCTGAGATTGGACTCGCGCTCGATGTTGATAATCCCTGTCTTGCCCAGCGCGACCGAAGCCGTAATCCTCACGGGCTTGCCGAAGGCGTAGCCGCCGATCTCCATGACACTCAGGCCATTCACTTGGCCCGTGCGCCCGCCCGTGGTGTCGATGAAGACCATATTCTGCTCGATCATTTCCCGAATCTTCGTCTCAAGCAGATTGTGGCGGTCGATTTTGGCGTCGAGCGCCTGCCGCACATGCGCGGCGCTGATGAGCTTGCCTCCGCTTTGACGCGCCGCGTAGCAAGATTCTCGCGCCAGGTCGGCGAGTTCGAAAAATCGGGTCGTAATTTTCCCGCGCCGGCCTGCGACACGTACGCCGTGTTCGAGAATCGCGGCAATCGCGGAACGGTCAAAATGGAGTAGCTTTTCGTCTTCCACTAGCTTGCGTAGCCGGCCGCCATAGTGCCGGTAGACCTCGTCGTTCCACTTCATTTCTTCGTCGAATTCCACGCGCACTTTGAAAATCTTCTTGAAGTCGTCCTCGTAGTCGTAGAGCAGCTCGTACATCTCGCGGTCACCGATCAGGATGATCTTCACGTGGACATCGATCGGCTCGGGTTTGAGCGCGCTCGCACTGAACGGGAAGAACATGTCCACAGGCTGAATTTCCAGCTTGCCGTGATTGAGAGTGCGCTTGAGCGTCCGCCAAACGCCGGTTTCAGTCATGGCGTCGAGCGCGTACATTACGAGAAAGCCTCCATCAGCGCGCAACAGCGAGCCGCCGCGTAGGTCCATGAAGTCAGAGTTCCATGCGCCGCCGCGCGGTTCATAGCTACGGTGGACCGTGCCGAAGAGGTTGGCGTACGTCGGAATCGTTTCGAAAATCACGGGACAGCGGTCATGTTCGTTGTGCGCGAGGATCACGTTGACGCCGTACACGCGGAATGGATCGCGCTCAGTGCGCTCCGGCTTGGGCGCGCCGCCGCCCTCCGAAGGCGGCTGTTCTTCCTCGCCCTCGCGTTCCTTGAACGGATCGAGATTATCGAGAATGTGATGCCGGACTTCTTCGAGATATTCGGCGATCTGGGGGCTCGGATATTTTTCCTTGAGCTCTTCGATCACGCCGTCGACGAGCACCGAAGCGGCTTCCTGCTCGAGGTAGCTCATCTCGCTCGCAAGTTCGCGCGATAGCGAAAGCGTGCGCCGGTAGACGACGGTGAATTCCTGGCGGAACTGATCGTACTTCCGCTCGATTTCCTCAGCCGTGGCGTTCTCGAGCTTACCCTCTTGCACCATCTTCGGAATTTCCTCGATGGGGACCATCTGGCCCTCGAGCACCGGGAAAATTTCGGGCAGGGCCACAGCGCCCACCTGCATGCGGCCCAAAGCGAACTGGTCGCGCGCGATGCGCCGCGTGAAATCGTCCATCAATTCCTTCTCGCGCTGCGTGAAGCGTTCGACGATGCGGGTCTTTTGGCGCTGGAAGGGTTCGCCCTCGAACACCTGAGGAATCCGCCGGCGCAGAAAGTCGATGCCGGAGTCGACTTCCTTCTTGAAGGCATTGGCCTGTCCGCGCGGCAGCGTCAGCAAACGCGGGCGGTCGGCATTCTTGAAATTGTTAACGTAGCAGCGGTCCGGCGCGGGTTCGATCTCCGGATGCATCTCTTCGACCATGCGGACGATCATGCCGCCGCGGCTCGTGCCCGAAAGCCCACAGACGAAGAGGTTGTAGCCGGACGCCGTCATTTCGACGCCCATGCGAAGCGCGCGTAGGGCGCGGTCTTGCCCCATGTCTCCGCCGGTCGGCTCTACCTCAGCGGTCGTCGCGAACGGAATCTGCGCAGGATCGCAGCGCCAGCGGAGCTTGTCCGGCGCGAGTGCCGAATGATTCGGTTTGGAGTTCTTGGCCACTCGGTTCTCTTTCGACTCTTTCAAAGCGCGTTACTCTAGCACGGCCTCCGTGCACTGCGTATACGAGTGAAGTTACGTGTTTCCAACTGCAGCACGGGGCGCGTACAGGTCCAGCAGGCTCGCCGCCATTGCCACAATAATCGGGCCCAGCACGAGGCCGAGCAGCCCGAACACGCTGATGCCACCGAGCACGCTGATGAAAACCACGAGCCCGCCCATCTCTGCCCGTCCACTGATGAGCCATGGACGCACCAGGTTGTCCACCGATCCAACAATCAGCGCGCAGAAAATGATCAGAATCACTCCGCGGATCGTGTGCCCTCCGGCAATCAAGCTGATGGCCACGGGCAGCCAAACCAACGCGGAACCCACTAACGGCACAAACGAACAAAAGGCCATCATGACACCCCAGAAGATCGGCGCCCGGACGCCGGTCGCCACAAAGGCCAGGCCGCCGAGAATGCCATGTACGGCTGCGGCGACTAGGCTCGATGTGACGCTCGCGAAAATCAAGCCGCGGGCGTCCGCGAGCATGCGGTTGCGATGCGACGCTTCGAAGGGCAGCACTTCTCGCAGCCGAGCGACGATCGAATGTCCGTCGCGAAATAAATAAAACATCGCGAGAATCGTGACGCCGAGATGAAACACAAACTCGGCCGTGTGCTTCAGAATCGTCCCAAGCCGTGCGGCGACATATTCGGCAGCCTGTTCGCCGTAGCGCCGCAACGCATTTGTCAGATCCTCAGGGCTGGTACCGGGAAAACGCTGCTGAAATTGCGCCCAGAGGTGATTGAGCCACGTCCAGTGACCGCTCGAAACGTTCAATTCGATCGATTGTGCGGCGTCGACTCCCTGCCGAACAAATGCGGCCATGACGAGCAAGATCGGCACGATCACAATCAGCGTCACTCCTAGTGCGCTTGCGACCGCGGCCATCGTCGCGCCCCAGCGGCGCGCCAGCCACTCGTAGGCCGGATAGGAAACAACCACGAGCACCGCCGCCCACGCCAGCGGCACGAGAAACGGCGCAAAAACCAGGTAGACGAGATACACCAGGACGATGATGATTCCGTAGAAAAGCGCGGTGCCCAGCCGCGTGCGCGAACTCGTTTCGGAACTCAAAGCGCTCCGCCTATGAGCTTCTGCACAGACACATAGTTGCAATCAACGCGTTTGTCAACGGCTCAGCAGTCGCGAGCGTGCTACTCGAGTGGGAGATGCTATAATCCGCCACACTTTGGATGGATTTGTGGCAATGAATCAACATGCGTGCCAGCACCGGCGCACCCGGCTCATCGCCAAGGACAACGAGGCGCAATTCCTCGAATGTCTCGACTGCGGCGAAATCCTCGAAGCTAGCGAAATGGCAAGGACTGAAAAGCGCGAGGGCGCTGGCTTCGACGAATCCCTCTCCGACGCCTGACGCTTGCACTCCCGGCAGTATCACTAGCGTGAGTTGCTCTTTTGAGTTACCCTCTGCGCCTAACGGTTTTACCCACTGTCTAAGATGCTGTTCAAGACTTACAGCGCTGCCGTGTTTGGAATCGATGCCTACCTCGTGGAAGTCGAGGTCGACATCGGACCCGGCCAAAGCGGCCATTTCAACGTCGTAGGCTTGCCGGATAACGCGGTCCGCGAGAGCCGTGAACGAGTCAAGGCTGCACTTCGCAACTGCGGCTTCGATTACGAATACTGGAAAACCGTCACTGTAAACCTCGCGCCCGCCGACATCCGCAAAGAGGGCTCTGCGTTCGACTTGCCGATTGCGCTAGCACTGCTCGGATGCAACGGAAACTTTTTCGGCAAGATTCCCGACTCCTTCGTTTTTCTTGGCGAACTGTCGCTCGATGGCGGCGTGCGCTCAGTCCGCGGCGCACTTTCAGCCGCGCTCGCCGCACGCGAGCGAGGCATCAAGAATCTCATTGTCCCTGAAATGAACGCGCGCGAGGCAGCCGTCGTGGAAGGCGTGAATGTCTTTCCCGTCAAGACGCTCCCGCAGGCTGCCGACCTCGTCAACTCACCCGAATCTTTCAAGCCGATTGCGGTCGATACGTCGCAGATGCTCGCCGAGGCGAGTCAGTACGCCGTCGATTTGCGCGACGTCCGCGGGCAGATGGCCGCCAAGCGCGCGCTTGAGGTCGCCTGCGCCGGCAGTCACAACATTCTCCTCATCGGCCCGCCCGGTGCAGGCAAGACCATGCTCGCCAAGCGCATCCCGACGATCTTGCCGCCAATGTCACTCGAAGAGGCGATTGAAACGACTCGTATTCATAGCGTTGCGGGGCTGCTCGAGGATTCGCGGGGGCTGGTCGGTACGCGGCCTTTTCGTTCGCCGCATCACACCATCAGCGACGCGGGTCTGATCGGCGGCGGCGCGGTGCCACGTCCCGGCGAAGTGTCGCTCGGCCACAACGGCGTGCTATTTCTCGACGAACTGCCGGAATTTCAGCGCAATGTTCTCGAAGTGATGCGCCAGCCGCTCGAAGACGGCTGCGTCACGATCGCGCGCGCCGCGATCTCTGTCAGCTTCCCTTCGCGATTCATGCTGGCCGCGGCGATGAATCCGTGTCCGTGCGGATTCTTCGGGGACTCGACCCGCGATTGCCATTGCTCGCCCCCTCAAAT
>Ga0187778_10002239_pt1 | contig 13227 bp, 9 predicted proteins | sample 1015_Q2_SP5_20_M_FD_132418 | JGI IMG/M metagenome (GOLD analysis project Ga0187778, IMG submission 132418) | Tropical peat soil microbial communities from peatlands in Department of Meta, Colombia - 1015_Q2_SP5_20_MG | ecosystem: Environmental > Terrestrial > Soil > Wetlands > Peat | place... | reverse complement strand
GGGCGCGCCTGGCGCGCGCCATTGGGCTCCGGCATCTGCCTGTCCCTGTCGCTCAACCTCAGCCGCCCGAACTCCGACGTGGCCGCGCTCGGCCTCGCCGCGGGCGTTGCCGTGCTGCGCGCGCTCAAGCGTCGCGGTGTCACCGGTCTCGCGCTTAAGTGGCCCAATGACGTGCTGGCCGGCGAGGCCAAGCTCGCGGGAATTCTTTGCGAGCTGCGCGCGGAATCCACGGGCCCGAGCTACGTGGTGGTGGGCGTCGGCATCAACGTCAGGCTGCCGGCCGCGACCGAGGCCGCGCTCGCCGCGGAAGGCACCCGCGTGACTGACCTGATGCGGGTTGCGCCGGGTATCGGCTCGCGCAGCGAGCTCGCTGCCGACCTCGTCAACGAGCTGGTGGCGATGGCGGCGGAGTTCGAGCAGCGCGGGTTCGCCGCCTATCAGGCCGAGTGGGCCGCGGCCGATGCGCTCAACGGCCGCGCGATCTCCGTCCACGACCAGCGCGGCGTCCGCGGCGGCATCGCCCGCGGCATCGCCGCCGACGGCACTCTTTGTGTCGAGCTCGCCTCCGGCATGACCCAGCTCACGGCCGGCGACGTGACCCTGCGGCCGCTGACATGATCCTCTTGCTCGACGTCGGCAACACCCGACTCAAGTGGGCGTGGCTCGAGAACGGGCACGCCGGCGCGGCGCGTGCCGTTCAGCATCACGGCGCTCCGGCCGCGTGGCAGTCGGAACTCGAAACCTGGCAGGCGGAACTGGAGGCGGAAGGACGCAGCCCGGACCGGATCATGGTCGCCAATGTCGCCGGCGGCTCGTTCGCGCGGCTCCTGGGAGGCTGGACCAAGGCGCGGTTCGGGTTCTGGCCTGAGTTCGTCACGGCGGTACGGAGTGCGTGCGGCGTGACCAACGCCTACGCGCGACCCGCCGTCCTCGGGGTCGACCGCTGGCTCGGCATGATCGCCGCCCGGCACGCGGGGGAAAGCCCGGCCTGCATCGTCAACGCCGGCACCGCGGTCACGGTCGACGCGCTCGCCGGGGACGGCCAGCACCTGGGGGGATTCATCCTGCCAGGCCTGCAGCTCATGCAGGAGGCGCTCTACGCGCGCACCGGCAACGTGCAGGCCGCGGCGGCCGCGGAGTCGGCACAGACCAATGGCCTCTTTGGCATCAATACCGCGGCAGCGGTCGAGCAGGGCATACCACTCGCCATTGCCGCCCTCGCGGATCGCGCATTCGCGGAGCTCGCGCGGCGCACGCATCAGACGCCGCGGATACTCCTGACCGGTGGCGACGCCGAGCGGCTGCGGCCGGAGCTCGCGCACCCGGCCGAGATCGTGCCGGACCTGGTGCTCGCCGGACTCGCGGTATTCGCCGGGGAGGCACGAACATGAGGTTCGTACTCCTGGTGCTGATACTCGCCAACATCCTGTTCTTCGCCTGGGCGCAGTTCATCGGCGAGCCGGGCCGCGCCGGGCCGCCTCCGGAGCGCACGCTCGACGTACCGCGCCTGCGGCTCTATGGCGAACCGGCGCCAAGCGGCGCCCAGGGCCCCAGCGCCGCGCGCCGCTGCCGCAGCGTCGGTCCGTTCCTGGCGCAGGCCGACGTTGACCGTGGCGTCTTGCATCTGCGATCGCTGCGGCTGCTGCCGCGTCCGCGCACGGCGCAGTTTGATTCCGCGCCCACCTACGCGGTGTCCATGACGACCGGGACGCTGCAGGCCGCTACCCAGGCCAACCTGCGGCTCAAGGCCGCCGGCATCACCGACGCCACCGTCGAACCGCCGAGCGTCGACTCGACGCAGTCGGTCCTTCAGCTCGGCAATTACCCGGACCGCGCGCAGGCGGACAAGCGGGTCGCCCAGGTGGCCGCGTTGGGCGTCAAGGCGACGGTCAGCGAGCAGAGCCACACTACCCCGGTGTGGTGGATCGACGTCGATCTGGCGAGTACCGACAAGATGCCGGACGCGGGCGCGCTGCAGCGAGCGCTGGGCGGGAGTTCCCTGTCCCAGGTCGACTGTCCGGCGCTCCTGCCGAGCGCCGCACCGGAGAGCACCCCGGCTGCGCCGCCACGGCCCTCGACCAGCGAGGCTCAACCAGGGTCCGGCCCGCGCGCGGGCTGATGTCGGGACTTTGGTTACGGCGTTCACGGAACCCCGGCCTACGCGACCGCATAGGCCGGACCGGGGATGAGGCGCGCCGGAAACCCGCATGCCCCTTGCGCAGCCTCGTCTTAGCCACGTCTAATCACGCGGCCAAGGGGGGACACCATGAGAACGCTGCTGTCGGTCGCCGCCGGTGCGCTGATCCTCAATACCGCGGGTGCCGCCGGCTCGGCCGGCGATGACCGGTTCCGGGCGCTCTACAAGGAGCTGGTCGAGACCAACACCACGCTGTCGGCGGGCAACTGCACGCTCGCTGCCGAACGCATGGCCGCGCATCTCAAGGCCGCAGGGTTCGAGGACAGGGACATTCACCTGTTCACCGCTCCCGGCCACCCGAAAGAGGGCGGCCTGGTCGCGATCTACCCGGGACGCGATCCGAAGCAGAAGCCGATATTGCTGCTCGCGCACATCGACGTCGTCGAGGCCAAGCGCGAGGACTGGGTGCGCGATCCCTTTACCCTGATCGAGGAAAACGGCTCTTTTTACGCGCGTGGCTCGGTCGATGACAAGGCGGAGGCCGCGATCTGGGTCGACACGCTCGTCCGTTATCGTGACGAGCATTACCGGCCGCTGCACACGCTCAAGCTCGCGCTCACCTGCGGCGAGGAGACCTCCGGCGCCTTCAACGGTGCGGAATGGCTCACCCAGAACCAGCGCCAGCTGATCGATGCGGCATTCGCGCTCAACGAGGGCGCGCGCGGTGAGCTCGACGACCAGGGCCACCGCATCGCGCTCGAGATGCAGGCCGGCGAGAAGACGGCGCAGAACTTCAGGCTCGAGGTGACCAATGCCGGCGGCCACAGCTCGCTGCCGGTCAAGGACAACGCGATCTATCACCTGGCCGGTGCGCTCAAGAAGATCGAGGCCTACACGTTCCCGCCGATGTTTACCGACGGCAACCGGGCGTATTTCGCGGGCATGGCCAAGATCCAGGCCGCGCGCGGCGACACCAGGATCGCCGAGGCCATGCAGTCTCTGGTGCGCGATCCTAATGATGCCAAGTCCATCGCGCTGGTATCCGACCGCGACCCGATGTGGAATTCGACGCTGCGCACCACCTGTGTCGCGACCATGCTCGATGCCGGACACGCGACCAACGCGCTGCCGCAGCGGGCACGCGCCAACATCAACTGCCGGATCTTCCCCGGCGTCGCGCCTGAGACCGTGCGCGCGAAGCTCGAGGAGCTGATTGCAGACCCCGAGGTCAAGGTAACGACGCTCGAGACGCGCGGGCCGAGCTCGCCGCCGCCGCCCCTGACACGCGCGATCCTGGGGCCCGTAGAGCAGGTGACGGCACAGATGTGGCCGGGAGTCCCGGTGCTGCCGACGCTGCAGCCGGGCGCGACCGACGGGCAGTTCCTCAATGCCGCCGGCATCCCGACCTACGGCATCGATCCGTTGTTCCTGGGTTCGGACTTCGGCCACATCCACGGCCTGAACGAGTACCTTCCCGTGCAGTCGCTGATGGAGGGGAGAGAGTTCCTGTACCGGCTCGTGAGGCTGTACGCAGAGCAAAAGTAACGGAATGGGTCGCTCGTGTTCGTAGGGCACTTCGGACCGGCGTTCGTCGCGACCGCGGCCAGGCGCTCGATTCCGTTGTGGGCGGCCTTCGCCGCCGTGGCATCGGTCGACGTGTGTTGGTCGGTATTGGTCCTGCTCGGCATCGAAAAGGTTCAGATCATCCCGGGAGCCTCGGGTCCTGATGCCCTTGATCTCTACTACATGCCGTACACGCACAGTTTCCTGGGTGCGCTGTTCTGGGCGGTAGCGGTGGGATTTGCCTGGTATCTGATACGCGGTCGCGCTGCCAGGGCGGCTGCCGTCATCCTGGGTGCGGCGGCATTTTCCCACTGGGTGCTGGACTGGCTGGTGCATCGTCCCGACCTGCCGTTCTACGACGACACACTCAAGGTCGGCTTGGGGCTCTGGAGCCACCGGTGGCTCGCCCTCGTGCTCGAACTGGCGCTGCTCCTGGGCGGGATGTATGCGTACCTCGCCCGCACGCAAGCCACATCTGCGCTCGGCCGTTACGGCGTGCCGGTGTTCTGTGGCGCCCTGGTCGTGATACAGGCGTACTTCGTCTTCGGCCCTGCGCTCGGGTCCGGCCTGCTGATCGCCGCAGCCTTGCTCGCGCTCTATGTGTTTTTTGCGGCGATTGCGGCCTGGCTGGGCGCGCAACGCGTTCCCAGCCCGGCAGCGCCTGATGCCCAGAGGCTGCCGATCGCAGGGTAAACGAAGGATTAGCCAACGTAGGAGAAGCCGCCGGCTAGCCAGTTCCGCTACCCTCGGATCGAGCCCGTGGGTCGATGGCTCGGCAATGTCGAGGCGTATCTGGCTTGAATCCGCATGCGTAGCGCCAACGAAACCATGACTGCCGCCGTCGCCGGCAGTGGCGACCGGCAGCGGTCGCTCGAAGACATCATCATGCGCGCCTCGATGCGCGTGCGGATCGCGCAGTCGTCGAAGACCGCGCCGGTGGTGGTGCTCACCGTTGCCGCGCTGGTATTCGTGCTGCGCAGCCGGGTCGAGGCTGCGCAGCTCTACTGGTGGGCGTGCTTCATCCTGGCGTCGACCATTGCCAGGACCATCCTGTGCCGGTGGCTTCGCGATCGCATCGACAGCTGCTCGAGCGCCGACCTGATCCGCTATGAGCACTATTTGTTCGTGAGCGCGATCACGAATGCGTTTGCGGCGGGCTCGGTGTTCTACCTGGTCGGGCGCAACGGCGACCTGTCCGTCAGGCTGGTCGTGACCTTGATGTCCGCGCTCTGGGGAATCGGCACGCTGGTGAACGCATCGAGCCACCTGATGAGCTTCGTGGTGGTGAGCTCGATCAACTTCGGCCTCGGAGTCGCGTTCTGGTTCGGACTGTTCGCCAACGATGCGCCACACGCCGAGGTGGCGATCGGGTTCCTCGCGGTCGCGTTGCTGGTGATCGGATTCGGGAGGGAGAATTCCCGGCAGTTTCGCGAGTCGCTGCGCATCCGCACCGAAAACGTCGCCCTGCTCGAATCGCTCGCGGCCGAGAAAAAGCTGGTGGAGCAGGCGCTGCAGGAGGCGAGGTTCGCCAGCGAATCGAAGAGCCGGTTCCTGGCGGCGGCCAGCCACGATCTGCGCCAGCCGCTGCACGCGCTGACGATGTTCCTGGGCACGCTGTCGTTCCACGTCACATCGGACGATGCGCGGCGGCTGCTGCGCCGGATCAAGGACACCGCGGTGGTGCTCGAGGAGCAGTTCAACAGCCTGCTCGATCTTTCGAAGTTCGATGCCGGTGCGGTGGTGGCGCAGCTGGCGCCATTTCGCGTCGATCGGCTGATCGAACGGGTGGTCGATGCGTTCCGGCCGGAGGCCGAAGCGAAGCATCTGCAGCTTGAGGTGATTGCCGGCCCGATCGTCGCCGAGTCGGATTCAATCCTGATCGAGCGCGTGCTGCATAACCTGGTCGGCAACGCCGTGAAGTACACGACCGCGGGCTCGGTAACGGTCCAGGTCTCCCCGAGGGCGGGTGAGATCCTGATCGAAGTCCGTGATACCGGGCGGGGTATCCCGGAGGAAGAGCAGAAGCGGGTCTTCGAGGAATACGTGCAGCTCGCCAATCCGGCGCGACAGCGCCGTCACGGCGTCGGGCTTGGCCTCGCAATCGTGAGGCGCATCGACACCCTGCTGGGACTGCGGGTATCCGTCTCCTCAACGGTCGGTGTCGGCTCGGTATTTGCGTTTTACCTGCCGCTGGCCGCGCCCCAGGCGACACCCGCGCCCGTGGAGGTGCTGTCCGTCGACGCCAGCAGCTTCAGGACCTCGTCGAGCATCTGGATCCTGGACGATGACCAGGACGTCGTGGAGGCCTTGCAGGAGCAACTGGTCGTCTGGGGCGCTAAGGTCCAGGCATTTGCCACGCCCGCGGCCGTGCTCGAGCGGCTGCGCTCCGGCGCCGACCCGCCGCACTGGATTCTGACGGATGACATGCTGGGCTCGGATCTTGCGGGGCTCGAGACCGCGCAGCTTCTGGCAGACGAATTCGGGTTCGTCAAAGTCTGCCTGATCACTGGCAACACCGAGCCCAAGCGCCTGGCGCAGCTGCGCGACAGCGGCTTTCCGCTGATCATCAAGCCGGCGCAACCGGAGGCATTGATACGGGTCATCCGTGACCCGTTGGCGGCCGCGTGAGGGCGGCGAGGTGGGCATCGCGCGCGCCGGAAATCCGGCCACGGTCGCGCAATCACATCTTGTAGATCACGCCGACACCGATCGTTCGAGGCTGCAGCAGCTTGCTCACGACCTGAACCGGTTCTCCCGAAGCATTGAGGATGGCAAAATTGTTGACCGCCGCGCGCTCGTCGGTCAGGTTCCGGATGAACATCCGGAGCGTCAGCGGACCCCGGGACGCCTGCGCGTTCACATCGATCGACCAGAACGCGGGCATGATCACCGCGGGATAGTTGAAGGGCTCGTAGCTCTGCACGGCACCGGGCAGATTCCATTGCTCGCCGACCCAGCGGGCTGTTCCGCCGATCAAGGCACGCCAGGCCCCGGCCAATGGCCAGGAGTATGACGCGGCGGCGGACATCGCCCACTTGGGCGTAACAGGCAACTGCCAGTCGGTCAGATAGTAGTCCGCGGCCGGGATCGTGTTATCGAGCGCGCATTGCACGAACGCCGCGTTGTACGAGAGCTGCAGGTCTGGGATCGGGGCGAACGAGCTGGTGAGCTCGAATCCCTTGGACTGGCCGTGCGCGCCATTGGCATAGTAGAACGTGTTGTTCGGGACGATTGCGACCGAGATGTCCTTCCAGTCGACGTAGAAGAGCGTGAGGTCCACGAGCGCCCGCGACTCCAGGTACTCACCTTTAAGCCCGAGCTCGTAGTTAATCGCCGTCTCTGCGCCGACCATCGGCGGTATGCCCGGTTCATAAACGACGTTGGGAAACCCCGGCTGAATGCCGGTAGCGACGCGTGCATACACCACGTTCGAGCGGGAGATCCGGTACTTGGCAGAGCCCGACCAGCTTTCGGTTCGTTCCGAGCCCTGGGCGTACAGGGACGTCGCGGGGCTGTTCCAGGCCGCGGATGTAAACGAGTTGTTCTGATCGTCGTGAGCCAGGCGAAAGCCTGCCGCGAGATCGAGCCGCGGCCGGAGGTGCCAGGTGAGATTGCCGAGCAGAACCTCCTCGGTGAATTTCGACGGTTCAGTCGAGTATGAGAGCGCAGGAGCGAAATAGGCGATCGGCTGGTAAGCGGTGTCGAATGCCTGGGTAGTCTGGTTGTCGAGGCCGCTTTCGCGCGTATAGAAGGCGCCGACCGTCCACTCGATCCGGTGTCCGGACCCCGAAGCGACATGCAGTTCCTCGGAGAACTTGCTGATGTTGACGAACTGCAGGTAGAGCGCGAGACCGGGCGGCACCAGGCCGTTGCTCCACGCGGGGAAAAAGCTGCCGTCCGTCTGCGTCGCGTCGACACTGTTCAGATTGTCGATACGTGTCCACGCGGTCGCCGAATGAACCTCAATCGTGCCAGGCGTCCAGACCAGGCTCACTGAAGTGAGGTCGAGCAGCGTGCTCAATGGTGCGGTCATCGCGGTGCGGTCCAGCAGGTCCCCCCACGAGCCCAACGACTGCGCGAACCAGGCAGTGCCGGTATCGGGCACGCGCCCGACCTGGTCGAAGGTCACTTGCGACGGGTTCGGCGTCGAGTCGCTCTTGCGCAGCACGTTCACCGTGACGGCGAGCGCGTCGCTCGGGCGCCAGAGGGCCGCGATGCGCGCGCCATAGCGTCGCAGAGGGTTGATGCCTTTCGCGCCGTTGTAGAGGTTGTCGATGTAGCCGGGCAAATAACTGTCGTAGCCGCTGAGACGCAGTGCGAGTCGCTCTGCCAGGATCGGCACGCTCACCGCACCGTAGGCTGATCCGCCCGGGCGGTCGCCTCCGTGGATTGATAAAGCGTCGGCCGCGACGGTCGCGTGGAATTCCCTGAGGTCGGGCTGGAAGAGTACGTACCGGACGATTCCCATCTCGTTCTCGGCGCCGACCGACGTGCCCTGCGGCCCGCGCCATACCTCGAAGCGCTCCACGTCGTAGGGAATCAGGTCGGACGTCAGATTGGCGGCGTACGCGTAGATGCCGGTCGGACTCACTGCTGCGTCGTCGATGTAGGAGGCGAGCGCCGGAGAGCCGTTGAACGGAAAGATTCCGCGGATGATGAGCTGTGACTGCCCGGGACCGCCTGGGGTGACTACGGACATGCCGGGGACGCTGGCCGCGTAGTCGAGCAGCTGCTCCGACTTCAGTGCCTCCTGGCTCGCGCCGCTGAGCACGGTGACAGGAACGGGGACATCCTGGAGGTATTCGAAAGCTTTGACACGCTCATCGCGTTGTCCGGTCACGTCGATCTCATCCAGTACGGTCGCGCCCGGGCCCTGGCGCGCGATGGGCGTTGGCCCGACTCTGGATGATTGCCGCGGCGTCGGGAAAATGCGCACAGCGCGGTCGTTCAGAAACTCAAAGGTCAGTCCTGTGCCCTCGAGCAGTGCCGCGAGGGCATCGGCGGTGGGAACTCCGGCCTGCGCGCCCCTGGATTTCTGGTCCTTAAGCACGTCTGACAGGTAGACGAGCTGCAGCCCTGTCTGGTGGGCAAATTCTGCGAGCGCCGTTGCAAGAGGCTGTGCCGGTATCTCCCGCTCAAGAATCGCGTCTGCACGGCCGTTGCCGCTCTCAAGGAGCAGCACGGCCCCCAGCAGCATACACGTCGCCATCCGAATGACCGCACGCCCCATCGTGGTGATCCTTATTCGCGTTCGGTGCCGGAGCGGCCCAGGTCGGGAATGCGCGCGGGAGTCAGAGAGTTAGGTTTTCCGCAAGCTTACACCGGTAACGCGAGCTGCGATTCGGGAAGTCGCGGACGGGCGACTGGTGTCGCCGGCGCGAGCTCAAAAACCCGCGCCGCAGGTTGATGCCGCCTGGACCACTTCACGGTCGATCACAAAATATAGGAGTCACCAAAATCGCGTGGGGACACCCTTGGACGAGGCCGATCCTGTGCAGTGCGGCATCTTCCACGGTCGGCTCCGAGTCCGTCCCGGTCAGGGTGTCTACCTGCCACGCGCGCCACTCCTATCCATCGAGAGGATCCATTGCAGCACCCGTCGGTCCTGGGGCGCACCATGAACCGTTTTTGCATCGCGCTGATTTGCGTCTACGGAACGTTGCTGCTGACAGCATGCGGTGGCGGCAGCTCCTCGGATGTCGCTACGCATCTCTCTGTGAGTGCTCCGGCGATGGCCGTCGCTGGAACCGAATTTCAAATTACGGTGACTGCGCGCGACTCCACGGGCAAAGTGGTGACCAGCTACGCCGGCGCCGTGCATTTAACGAGCGGCGACAGCCAGGCCGTGCTGCCAGCGAGCGCGACGTTGACGGACGGGGCGGGAACGTTCCCGGCGACCCTGCGCACCCCCGGGAACCAAACCATTACTGCGGCCGCAGTCATGGGGTCCCTCGCGGGCATTTCACCAGCAATCGCCGTCATTCCCGGCCCGGCCACTCACTTCGCCGTCTCGGGTCCTACGGCCTTCCCACCGGGAACCGCATACAGCGTCCTATCGGGAGCGGCGTTCAACTTCACCGTCACTGCGCTCGACGCCTCGAACAACGTCGCCGAGGTCTATCAGGGCATCGTGCAATTCTCGAGCAGCGATGGCCAGGCGGTGCTGCCAGCGAACTCGACGCTGACGGATGGGACCGGGACGTTCCCGGTAACCCTTCGGACTGCCGGCGGCCAGACTATTACAGTGACTGACACCGTCACAGCTTCGATCAAGGGAACCTCGTCCTCAATCGATGTCATATCTGGTGGTCCAGCGACTAACTTCTCCGTGTCAGTTCCAGCCAGTGCCAATGCGGGGACTTCGTTTCGCTTCACTGTCACTGCGCAAGATCGACTGGGAAATGTCGACAGCACCTACCCCGGGATTGTGCACTTCGTGAGCTCGGACGCCATGGCGGCGCTTCCCCCCAACAGTGTTCTGACCGACGGAATCGGAACGTTTTCGGCAACACTGCAGACGGTCGGCAGCCAAACCATTACTGCGACTGATAGCGTCACGGCGGCGATCGCCGGTACCTCGTCGCCCATAGCCATCGGCGCCGCGGTGACGCCACCGATTCGCTTCTCAATCTCCGCTCCGGCGGCGGCCAGATCAGGGACGGCGATTCATTTCACCGTGACCGCGCTCGACCCCTCAAACAACGTAGTTTCCGGCTACGCGGGCAGGGTTCAATTCTCAAGCACGGATGCCACGGCGGTATTGCCGCCAAGCTCGACGTTGACGGGCGGTATTGGAACCTTTGCCGCGACCCTGCAGACGGCCGGCGCTCAAACCCTCACAGCGACCGATACCATCAACCTGGCGTTCACCGGCACTTCATCATCGATCGACGTCAGCCCCGGTCCGGCGACTCACTTCTCTGTCTACGCTCCAACCCGCGTCCGACCGGGATCAATCACGGTGACGGTCGCAGCGCTGGACGCGGCAAGTAATGTGGCGGTCAGCTACGCCGGTACGCTCCATTTCTCGAGCACCGATGCCAAGGCGGCGCTGCCCGCGAACTCGACACTGACGGATGGCACGGGGAGCTTTTACGTTACCTTGCGAACCGTTGGATCCCAGACTGTCACCGTGACCGACACGGCTGTCCCGTCCATCGCCGGAACCTCGAATTCGATCGACGTTTTCAGCTACTGTCTGATGAAGGGAGAGCAGTGTGGCCTTATGTCATGCTGCCCCGGGTTGCAGTGCGTCGCCGAGGGAGACCGCGCCTACTGCGAGTAGGCAGCCGCGTGAACGCCGGCCAGCTCACGGGCCGGTGCCCGAAACTCTAACGTTCTGTAGTGAAATGCTGTGTGCGCTTTCTGGCATGCAAGGTGACGCATACTAGTCACACTCAATCAAAAGCCTCTCCACCGCGTCGGTCTTGAGGTGCGACATGAACCGCTGTTCCGTTGCCGTGATTTCCCTCTGCGGAACGTTACTGCTCACGGCGTGCGGTGGCGGTAGCGGTGGCGCAGCGCCATCGGGTCCGGCGGCTGCGGCTATCACGGCGCTCAGCATTCTGGTACCAACTTTTGGATGGCAGCAGCTACGGTGACGCTCTCGCAGCGTTGCTGACAGGCTCATCGCCCTAGATTGACACGAGTGCCGCTTGCGGCGAGCCCGCGGATTTCCCGACCTTGGGGCGCGCCCGGCAGGCAGGCGGGCGCGGGCGGTCAGAGAGTCCCGACTCCCGAAACCTTGAGCCGAAAGTGAGCTCTATGACTGAGGATGTCCGGGGCGCGACGCCGTCGACGGTGGCGCGACCTCGTATACCCGGATTCCGGTCGCCGTGGCCTGCACGGTGACTCCCGGGAATGTCCGCAGGAATTTGAGAAACGTGTCCGTGTCATCGACGGAGAAGATTCCGGTGATGAGCCGCGCGCGCAGTGCCGGCGATTCGATGTTAATCGGCAAGGCGGTGTAGCGATTGAATTCCGCCGCGACGAGTTCAAGCGGCTGGCGCTCGAACACGATCTGACGATGAAGCCAGGCGGTATTGCCTTTGACATCCGCGGCCGTCACTTGGCCAGGCGGTTCCCCGTCGGCCACCTGAATCTGCTCGCCGGCAGCGACGCTCACCGTCGCGGCGTGGACTTCGGTCGAAGACACCGCGACGCGACCCTGGACTACTGTTATACGCGTCGAACCCGCGTCGCGTCGGACACTGAACACGGTACCAACCGCCAGCGCACTGGCGGTTCCCGCGACGACGCGGAATGGGCGCACTTCGTGCGCGACCTCGAACAGCGCTTCGCCGCGCTCGAGTTCGACGCGGCGTTCCAAGCGGCCATAGCGCGCCGTAACCGAACTGTCGGTATTGAGGCGCAACAGCGACTGATCGCTCAGCTGCCAGCTCCTCAACTCCCCGTGCCGCGTCGCATAACGATCCGTCGCGACGTACCCGCGCTGCCACCAGAAGACCGACAAGCCGATGGCTGCCAGCGCCGCCGGTACCGCGACCATGAGCCAACGCCGCCGCGATCGCGTTCGGCTCGGCGCCGACCCGACTCGTGATCCTGGCTCGAAGCGCGCAACGGCCCCGTTGTCCGCGCGAACCTGAGCGAGAATCGCCTCAAGTGGCGCCTCAGCGTCGTCGGCCGCCGTCGGCAGGTGGCGCGCAAGCGCAGCAATACCCAAATACTCTTCGATGTGAACGGGTGAAATGGTGAGCCAGTTGTAGAAGGCGCGCCGTTCGGCCGCATCCAGGGCGCCGGCCTGTTGTGCGACCAGCCATTCGCCGGCCTGGTTGGCAATGATCTCGCGCAGCTGTTCGTCGCTGGTGTTCATCGCGTCAACCCACCCGTACCATCCGGCGCCGACAGCGCGCCAGCGCCTGAGCCAGGTATTTCTTCACCATGCTGACCGACACACCGAGACGGTCGGCGATCTCACGGTGAGTGAGCCCGTGGACGTATTGCATCACGACCACAGCGTGCCAGCGCGGCGGAAGGTGCCGCAGGGTCTCGCGCAGCAATTTCACCTGCCGTGCCGCATCGATCTCCGCGTCAAAAGCTATTGGTTCGGCGAGCTCGTCAAGCGCCGCGCAATCGTCGACGCCTACAGTCAGGCCGCGCCGGCCCTCGCGCGTGGCATGCTCTCTCGCCAGATTGCTGGCCACGGTATAGAGGTAGGCCCGCACATCGCGGATCGTGTCCGGGTCCTTGACCTGCAGCATCCGAACGTAGACCTCCTGAGCGAGATCGCTGGCGTCCGCCTGGCGTCGGAACCGCCTATAGAAGAAGGCTTGCAGGGCACTGCGGTGACCCGCAAACAGGCGCTCGACCAGCGCTTTCTTCTCTTCCGCCACGGGCTACCGCGACTCCAAGGGCGAAATCTGGTCCCTCACAAAGTACAGGAGTCGTGGAATCGGCGACCGGCCACCCCAGCAGCGACACTTCTTATACCGGGTGCGGCTTCGCGGGTCTGGCCGCACTGCGGATCGCCATGCGGGCCAGACAGCCCGCCTGCCCGTCGCTCCTGT
>Ga0187778_10002237_pt1 | contig 13238 bp, 15 predicted proteins | sample 1015_Q2_SP5_20_M_FD_132418 | JGI IMG/M metagenome (GOLD analysis project Ga0187778, IMG submission 132418) | Tropical peat soil microbial communities from peatlands in Department of Meta, Colombia - 1015_Q2_SP5_20_MG | ecosystem: Environmental > Terrestrial > Soil > Wetlands > Peat | place... | reverse complement strand
TGATCACTGTTAACGCCATGAATGAAGGTGCCAAGTATTCAAAGGACGTTGGCACTCCAGGAATTAATGGAATGTTTGTGATGCTGATGGGTTCAAGAACGAAGGTAGCGCTGACTGGCGGGTCCATCTTCTGCTGTATGACTTGGGTTGATATTTGGCCTTCGATTGCGCCGAATATTTCGGAAACCTCAGCCTGAACGGCGGCCGCGACGGTCGGGTTTGTCTGGTCTACCGTTAACTGTATTGTTGCCTGTGTGTCGGCCTGAATTGCGTCGCTGAATCCGTTGGGTATAACTACTATTCCTGACAGTTGACCTTTTACGATTCCGTCTCTGGCAGTTGAGTAGTCCGTTATTTCGCTGACCCTGAAAATTCCTTGAGATTGCGCAATCTGAATGAATTGCATCTCGACGTTACGCGCGACCTCTCCGCTATCCTGCTGGACGACTGCCAAGTTGAGGTTGGGGTACGGCGACGGTATCTGGCCGGCGTAGGGGTTTACTTGAACCGTAGGCGGATAAATGAAGCCGAACATGGTCATGAAGAGCAGCGGCATCATGATGAAGAAAACGAGTAACATCTTTGCTCGCCATAAATCGAGCAGATCACGTCTAGCAATCTCTACTGTAACTTTCCATGCGCTAACGTGCCTCGTCTTGGTTCGCATTTCTCACATTCTTCCAACGGCTTTCATACTTACCCGATTGGAGGCTGTATCACGTAATTCTCGGCCTGTGACCGCTAGGAAGACTTCCAGCATCGACTCTGTATGGTGCTCATTCTTGAGTTCGGAAACGGTGCCGGTCGCCATTACTTTTCCATGGTCAATAATCGCGATCCTATCCGACAGTTCGTCCGCTTCTTCCATTATGTGTGTCGTTAGGATGATCGTATGTCCGTCCCTCTTCAGCTGCATTACGGTGTCCCTGACGAATTTCGTGCTTTGAGGGTCAAGCGCCGTGGTTGGTTCGTCTAGGAAGATGATTTCAGGATCGTGAATTAGGGCCCGAATCACATTCATCCGCTGCCGCATACCGCTCGAGAAGCCCCCTACGCTGCGATCCTTGAAAGGCGTCAGCTTCACCAGATCCAATAGCTCCTCGATTTTCGGCTTCAGCTCCGCGTCATTGATTCCGTAGAGTTGCCCGAAGAATGTGAGGTTCTGCTCGGCAGTCAACCGGGTATACATGATCAGTTTCTCTGAGACCAGTCCGATACGTTTCCGCACCTCGTTCGCGTCGTTTTCAATACCGAATCCCGCCACTGCCGCCGTTCCTGAAGTTGGCTTGAGTAATGTGCAGAGCATGCGGATCGTGGTGCTCTTACCAGCCCCGTTTGGCCCAAGAAACCCGTAGATTTCCCCACGCCGAACCCCAAGCTCGATATGGTCCACAGCCGTAAAATCGCCGAACTTCTTCGTGAGGCCATGGGTCTCAATCGCATAGTCGTATGAGCTCGGAACCGTTTCGGTCTGTTGGAGCATTCTCTGAGACCCCTTTCCCTCCTTTCATGCGGGTAAGTATGTCGATTAGATACTATCGAATCGATAGTCATGCGAAGTATTTTAGTATATCGAATCGATATACCATTTGGGGTTGATTGATGGCGAAAGAAGCGGAACCTCGGCCATACGAGGTCCTGTTCTACCGTGCGATGAAAGCCGGACCTATGTACGGGTATCAGCTCGCCGCGCAATTGCGAAGGGTAACTGGAGGCCACATCAAGGTCAGTTACGGTACGATCTACCCGTTGCTGCGGGGGATGGAGCGCAGAGGGGTCATACGCTCGAAGAAAGACTCCAAATCCGGCAGGATATACTACGAACTTACAGACCGTGGCGTTGAAGCAGAACAGACCATGACAAAAAAGATGAGGATTCTCGAAAGAGACATGGAGGAGAAATTGCTAGGAATCTTGTACATGCACTCAGAGATGTTTGGACGAAAAGCGTTGAGGGATCTCTTAAAACGTGCCAACAACCTAGGTTCATCCTAAACCCTGAATGCGCTTGTCGTACAAGGTCCTTTAATCAGGCACCCCACAGATGGAGAAAGCGGAGTGAGTGAATGAAACGCCGAGTTTTCTCAATAGTCGGAATAGTGCTCGCTTTCTTTGGTTTGATATGGTTCCTGCAAGGAGCAGATTTTCTTCCAGGCAGTGTGATGACCGGCTCGCAATTCTGGGAACTAACCGGACTCTTGGCAGTCATAATAGGAATCGGGATCGCAGCATACTCCCTGAAACCCTGATGAAATGATTGGGGCAGTCCTTCACTAGCTAGCCTTCACTAGCCTTCACTAGCTAGCGCGGGGCCCTCCTCACCATATCGACCAAAGAACAAACGAAACTGATTACAGACAAGACGAGTTAGCCAAGAAGCCTCCGCTACGAAAGCAGTTATCAAGCGCAATACTAAATCCTAGAGCTTTTATCGAACTCAGAGGCACCCCGCCGACCGACTGCTCGTTGTCAAATGAAGCAATCGCGAAAACGATAGATGAAAAGCAAATTCAACTACTCAGCGTCGAGTACGTGGATTTTGGAGGCATATCTAGAGCTAAGGCGCGGAGTTCCAAGGATCTAGATGCATTTCTTGAAAGCGGAATTGGTTTTGCCAAAGGAAATTTCGGAATAACCGCCTTTGACACAGTCGCGGCCGAAGCCGGGTACACGCCCGGATCAGGAGAAGCGAACCTAGTGCCGGTCCCAGACACTCTTGCGATACCACCTTACACGAAGACCGTTGCACGTTTCATGGGTGAGTTCAGAGAATTCGACGGCTCAACCTGGGAACTTTGTCCACGCAGCGCATTTCGAACATTCCTGCAGAAGACGGAGGAATCTGGTTACAAGTACTTTGGAGGCGCGGAAATGGAGTTCAACATAGCACGGCGGGAGGGAACGAATTATGTTCCTTGGACCTCAACGGCTATCCAATCGCAGCTTGGGCTCGACGTGGGATCCGAGTTATTGGCCGAGATTGTTGCAAACGTGGAGGCGATGAATATTCGCGTCATAAAAGCCCACGCCGAAGGGGGTGGAACATTTGGAGGACACTATGAGATTGACATGCATCATCATCCAGGAGTCAAATGCGCGGACGATGTCGTAACGTTCAGGGATGCTGCGAAGTACATCACACATCAGAGAGGATTGATAGCCACATTTCTGGCTAAACCTGGAGACTCATTCACGGGAAGCGGGATGCACATGAACAGCAGCCTCAGTGACCCCAAATCCAACCGAAACCTATTCGGCGATCCAAACGATGACCGCGGCCTAGGCCTCAGCCAACTCTGTTACTATTTCATTGGAGGAATCTTGGAACACACCCGCGCGTTATGTGCGGCCGTGTCGGCTAACGTGAACTCCTACAAGCGATTGATTCACCCCGGCCACTGGGCCGCGGACGGAGTTTTCTATGCACCCGGCCATCGCGGAGCAGCGGTTAGAGTTCCACGCATGGCAGGTAAGACTGAAACTCCACACATCGAATTCCGCGTCCCAGACCCCGCGTGCAATCCGTACATTGCGTTCACTTGCCTACTGGCAGCGGGATTAGACGGGATCCAGCGGAAACTAGAACCAGGCGACCCGATTCCGCACGAGGTCAGCAGGTGGAGCAGCGCTGAGCGAATGAAGAAGGGAATTAAGCCACTGCCAAAGAGCCTCTATGAGGCCGTAGAAGACTTTCGCAAGGACGACGTCTTCAGAAGCGCGCTCGGGAAGGAATTTTTTGATGAGTACGTCAACATCAAGCTCGCCGAATGGGACGAGTACAGTTCTCTAGTCACGCCGTGGGAAACTCAGCATATGATCGAATATCTTTAGCCCCTTTCAGCCTACTGTCAGAAGATAATTCCTAACGTCTTTCCCGTCAAGTTCGACTATGACCCCGCGGAGTATCCCTTCAGTATATTCACTGCCGGGGTTCAAACAAAGCGTCCTGCCGATCTTAACGAAGCCCCGTGACTCATGGATATGGCCGTGCAATCCGACCGCGGGTTGATTCTTCTCGATAGCTGACCTGACCGCCGTGCTGCCCCCAGACATCATAATGATCTCAGACCCCGCATAAACCGGCTTGAGCGTCTCGTCCAGTTTCGGACAAGTGTCGAGGCCAGAATCAAAGGGAGGGACATGCAGGTTGAACACGCAGGTTTCCATGCTCTGGACTTTGCTTATCATCAGATCGAGCTTAGCAGCAATCTGCTCTTCAGAACATTCCCGTGGCGTCTTCCAAGGCGTCGGATTGCTCCAGCCGCTGCTTAACATTTCGCGACCGTCCTCAAGCGTTACAACCTCTCCTTCAGGATCGATGACATAGTCTGAACTCTTCAACACGTCTTCAACCTCCGGACGGTCGTCGTTCCCGCCGGTCATGTATATCTTGACTCCTTTGCCCTTCAATCGCTCCTCCGCCAATCCCACCCACCTCCGGAGGGTGTCAGTCATCACGTTCGTGAAGACTGCGTCAAGCTTCTCAGGATGTTCGCGAAGTTGAGCGACTTCGTCTGCAGTGGTTCGGTATGGATAGTAACCTGTGAATCTGATCTTTCTCTCTAGCTCCTCCACTTCTTTCTCGGATTTCAGAGTGTACTTGTTGCTTAGAAAATCAGCCGTGTGGCCGCTATCAGGTCCCTTGACTATTGGGACGATCATTTTTCCGGTAACATCCCCGCCTAGGATCAAAGTGTTCACTTTGTACGGCTGCGGGGCGTTGAGGAATTTCAGAAAGCATTTTTCAGAGCCATGCAAATCTGTAGCAAAGAATATTCGAAGACGCGATCCCACCGCGATCAAGTCCTGTTTCGATGTCGGGCAGTTTTGCTGCGTTGAGGATTACGTATAGCTATTACAAGTAGACCATTACATGTAATTACACTAATTTCCTTGTTTATTCCAGTTTCATCACTTTCTTATATGCTAAAAACCCCCAACGCTCGGAGGAAGAAATTTGGAAACACAATATTTCGTCAGAAAGGCTAGTGGTCTCGTTAGAGACTTCGGTGCAACTGACTTAATCCTCATCTCTTCCGCAATGGTCTTTGGACTGGTCTTTACCACGACGCAGTTCCCATGGTTCTACGGATTCAACCCCGGCGCAAACCTGGCACTCTCACTGGTAATCGCGGGCATTCCTTTCGCGTTCCTAATGCTTGTTTACTGGGTGATCGGCGTCGTTATGCCAAGATCGGGATCGGACTACGTCTGGGTTGGCCGCATATTCCACCCTGCGATAGGCTTTGCTTGGTCCTTTCTCTACATGTTCGCAGTGTTCACCGCGGCCTACGTAGGAGGACTTAGCGCTTTCTCGTATGCGTTGTCAATCGCCGTAACCATGTGGGGTCTCCTCTTCAACAACCCCGGCCTGACTAATTTCGGTAACTTTCTGAGTTCACAGATGGGCGCATTCTACATAGCGATGGGCTTCACGCTCGTGTTCGCCGCTCTAGCAATTTTCGGGACTCGCCTAATCAAGGGGTTGCTCTACCTCTCGTGGGGTGCCGCTATTGTGGGCATCGGCCTCATGTGGTATCTACTCGGCACGACGAGCCCTGCGGTTTTCGCAGCGAAATGGAATGCGGTACTGACGAGCTATCCAACCTATCAGGCGATTCAGCAGTCGGCCTCCTCGAACGGATGGACACCGCCTATCGGCGGCATGGTCGCCGTGATGGGAGCATTGCCCCTCGCGTCGCTATTTCTATTCGGCGGTAACTACGGCGGCAACGTCATTGCAGGCGAAGTGAAAGACGTTAGGAAGACCGTGCCCCTCGCCCTGTTCCTTTCGCTTATTCTAGGGATAGTCTACTGGAGCGTCTCCGGTTTTCTCACTCTTAGCGCAGTTGGTCAAAACTGGTTCTATTCAATCTCGTACCTCTGGGACAACAACCCAGCCGTATACAACAATCTACTGCCATTCCCACCGTCGCAGCCATTGCTGCTTTCAGTCATCGCCTATCCGAATGCCATTCTCTTAGCGTTGATTTTCCTGACATACTTTTTCGGTTCGGTTCAGATATTGTTCGTTTACTTCTGGGTGCCCAGCCGATACTTCTTCGCGTGGTCATTTGACAGAATAATTCCAACGAAGTTCGCTGATGTTAACAAACGGTTACACACACCACACTTTGCTATAGCCGCCATGACAGTGCTCTGTGCGATCCTGCTTGGACTCTACGCATTCACGAGTTGGCCGTCCGCGTTCACACTGGGCACGTTCCTGTGGGGCGTCGCATATGTCATCCCCGCCCTTGCTACCATCGTATTTCCCTTCACCAAGAAAGACCTCCTTGAGCAGGCCCCCGAGTTCATGCGAAAGAAGATTGCCGGCATTCCGCTCGTATCGATACTTGGCGCGCTATGCGCGATCTCGTTCGCCTACATGGGTTACATCGCTTACACGAACCCACTCATAACATCGCCCACGGTATCAGGAGTCGAAATCGCCGTCGGTATAGTGATTGGTTGTCTCATAGTGTACTACGTATCATACGCCTACCACAAAGCACACGGCCTCGACATGGGCATGGCCTTCAAAGAACTACCGCCCGTCTAAAACACAAACCACATTTATCCTCCATACCTCTTTTTTCCTTAAGATTTATGCAACCGCTCTATCGCAGCAAACCGCGGCGGACGACTCACTCAGTGTTTCAATGAGCCCGCTCGCTAGACAATTCGCGTCTGAATATCATTTTCTGGTTTCGACTAGTCCGCGTCCAGCATTCTATCATCAGTAGAATCGGACGGAAACCAATAATACGTCCACGGCTCGCCAAATCCATTTCGAGCAAGAGCGGAATTTTCATGCCGTTTAAGGAAGGCCCTTCAACTCGCTGCGTACACTATGGAAGACGCATAGATCCATCGACTCACACGATGAATCAACCAATAACGGAGAACGCGGCTTTCGCTTACGAAGATATGGAGTCGTGGCGAGAAGTTGCGTTAGGTAGAAAGCCTGGGGACATATACAGCCGAAATTCTAACCCCACAATCCGGGCGCTGAACGAGAAAATCGCAGCGTTAGAGGATACGGAGGCAGCGACAGATTTCTCTACCGGAATGGCGGCGATTAGCACGACCCTATTCGCATTGCTCAGCCCAGGACAACGAGTTGTTACGATCAAGGACGCTTATGGCGCGACGTACTTGCACTTCAAGGACATACTTCCCCGTTTTGGAATTCAATGTGAATTGTGTGAGACCGAAGATGAGAAGGGAATTCTGACCGCGATCGCTAAAGGATGTAATGTTGTCTATCTGGAGACGCCAACGAATCCCTTACTGAGAGTGGTTGATCTCGAGAAGTTGTTCGCGGCTGCGCACAAGGTGGGAGCCATTACCATCACCGACAACACATTCGCGACACCAATCAATCAGCATCCAACCGACCTAGGATCCGACCTAATCGTTCATAGCGCAACGAAGTTTATCGGCGGCCACAACGACCTTCTTGCCGGAATCGTTTGCGGAAAGAAGGAACTTGTGAGTAAGGTATATCGGTACCGAGAACTTGTGGGCCCATCTCTAGACCCTCACAGAGCGAGCCTCCTTCTTCGAAGTTTGAAGACCCTTGCCCTGCGTATCGAACGACAGAACAAGAATGCTTTCGCGATGGCTCAATATTTAGAGAAACATAGTAAGGTGCAGAAGGTCAACTATCCTGGCCTCGAGAGCCATCCGAAGCACGCTGTCGCCGCGAAACAAATGCCAGGCGGTTACGGAGGAGTCTTGAGCTTCGAGGTTGAAGGCGGATTAGCAGCGGTCAGTCGAGTTCTACCGCGCTTAAGGTACGCTTACATGGCAGCTAACCTAGGCCAAGTGGATACGGTAGTCGGACCTCCCTCGCTCACCAGCCACGTGGAATGCACAGAAGAGGAACGGCGAGCAGCAGGAATTCCAGAGGGCCTAATCCGATATTCGGTGGGAATTGAGGACACAGAAGATTTGATTGCCGATATGGAACAGGCGCTGTCGATTCTGTGACGAGGCGACATCTGTCAGTAGCGCGTGCAGCAAGTGTATGGTACCTGAGCCTCGAAGCATTTGTTTTACTTTGACTCTGTTTGCTCGTAAAGTTCTTGACAGTGTTTGATAACTTTCTTGGCTGCTTCGGACTTCTCCCAACCTAACACCTTGACGTTCTTTCCTTCTAACACCTTGTACGTCTCGAATAGGTATGCGATTTCTTTGAGGATATGTTCGGGCAGGCTGTCGAGGTCCTTGTATTCAGTACCGAGGGTCATCGGTTGGAACAGCTAAGATCTTATCATCGGTCTTGTCGCCGTCCAGCATCCGTAGCAACCCGACAGGTCTCGCTTTCATAATGCATCCAGGAAAGGTGGGCGCGGTTACCAAGACGAGTATGTCCAGAGGATCGCCGTCTTCGTCTATGGTTCGTGGGAGAAACCCGTAATCGCCGGGAAAGTGAACGGCTGAGTAGAGCACGCGATCCAGCACCATCGCCTTCTTTTTCACATCATATTCATACTTGTTTTCAGTTCCTTTCGGGCTCTCGATGACTGCATATACGATGTCGGGGGTTGCGGGTCCTGTTTCGAGGTCACGAAGGAAATCCATTTACTCTTCCTCTATGGGCGCGGCTTAACATTGGTTAACCATGATTTGACCTGCATCTTGCCTTAAGTTGTTCGCTGTTCGGCTTGGTTATAAGAGTTCGAATTCATTTCCCTCAGGATCGCTCAAGATTGCGTATGTTCCTCAGCTGGTAATGGTCAGCTCTTCCGAGAAGCGAACGCCTTTACTCTTTAGCTCGGTATACGCCTTCTCAACCTCTTCAGGCTCGCTCGCAGGTACGATTCTGCCTGTTCTCTCATCCTTGTGGAATGTCAACTCTCCGCATCGCAGCCAAATCCCAGTGCGGCCACCCGGGCGACCATTTTCGCAATCATCACATCGTTCGCATAGATGCACAAGAACGTCAGAGCCCTTAGGCCGAAGAAAGACGGCGTGCCCTTCGCGTCCCACAATCTCAAAACCCAATTTATCGCGGTACCATTCTGTCGAGCTCATTGCATCATTGACAAGAATTGCAACGGATCCGATCCCGACGGCTACCGTCAAACATACCTCAGAAGTGAGTTAGAATCCCTGACCAAAGCCTATTTCGTAGAATGGAACCGACCTGATGCTTCAGGTTGGTGTGTGATTCCAGTTGCTCTCTAGGCCGACGCGTGATTGCAGCGAGCAAAAGTCCGAGCACTAAAGATCTAGAAGAGTCCTAACAGACTCTGTTGACCAGCTAAACTCGAAAATTTGTGAAAGAGTCCAGATGACTTCCTTCAGCGCGAATATCAGAAATGCTTGGGAGACTAGTAGTAGCCCGACCTGCCTGCGCCTAGACCAAGCGCACAGAGAAAATGCGAAAAGGAGAACTGCAAAGGACCCGACTGCACCCAGACCTTCCTGAGTGCCAAGTCAATGAAATGCTGGTGACTCACGAAATTGTTGTAATAGAGGTCGTTTAGTTGCTATCAACATGCGTCGGTTTCGGGTGGAGAGGTGTTCAATTGTCACGATTCATCCACTCAAGTTATATTCAACTACAAGGCGTAGTCATGTTTAGTTGACTCTAGGTGAACTTTGTCAGTAGGCGAACCGGGGTTTCTGCGCTACTTTTGACGGTTTGCTTTCTGGCGTTACTTGCGCTTGCTCCGGCTTCGGCGGGGCTAATGTCGATTTCTCCCTTTTCACATTCTTGGAGTTCGGGGTGGAACCCAAGTTTCACCCATTCGCAAGGAGGGGGGAGTTGGCACCCATCCTGGACCGGCTCCTGGCATCAGACTTGGACAAACTCGTGGCAACCGTCCTGGACAAACACTTGGCAGCATTCGTGGACCAACACTTGGCAACGATCTTGGACAAATACATGGCAGCCTTCTTGGACCGGCACATGGACAGGGACGTGGCATACGTGGTCGGCTACTTGGAGTTGGCATACGCAGAGCCACCCAACTTACACCTGGACACAGTATTGGCCATCCAACACTTGGACTCAGTATGTGCCAACCGCACAGCCCGTCCCAGTATGTTATCCAAATGATCCATACTGCAACGGATACTATCCGCCCGGTTTCCAACAAGTGAGGGTAACCCCTGTGTTTAGCGCCCCAGGAGGCCAGGTTTCGGTTTCAGGTTCAGGTTTCCTGCCAACCGACACAACCTGCACAATCTCAAGCCCATCCTCGCCCAACCTCATCTTGAACGGAACCGCCGCATGCATTATACAGAGCGGAACTGGAATCGCGGTCGGGGGCTTCATCATCGGATATGTCCTGCCTGGCAACTATGTCGTCCAAATCATCGGGGATCAAGGAGATTTCGCGCAAGCAATAGTAGTCGTCCAGTAACGCGATGAGTCGGGCCGTTCGTTAGTCGTGATCAAAGGGCAGGATAGACGCCGAGAATCCTTTACAACCTCGGGAAGTCCTGACAGGAGACCGACGAACAGTGCATCACAATAATATCTTTTGAAGTGTTTGATCATCGAGGAGCTAAGGAACAGAATACTGAGTATCGAAACATTATGAGGCGGTGCATGAGGCACCGTCTTCCTTTCATCAGTTTCAGGATTAGGACGATTTCCGCGATTTTCTTAAAGCTAAGCCTAACCACACAACACCGGCGATAGCCACGACGATTGCGATAGTGGTTAGGATGCTCGTCCCGCCGAATCCAACTGCCCCACTGAACTGTCGCCCACCTGCAAAGCCTGATCCGTATCCTCCGCCGGCTTGAAACATTGCTCTAAGCATCATTGCCCTAACGTAACTGTACACCTCAAGCACAGCCACAAGGCCGACCCCTAAGGCGGTCACAAGATAGGGAAATTTGGTTTGGGACGTGTTACTTATTTTATCCAATTTATTTCAACCACGATTTGTAGTCAAGCAATTCCCGTCGCCTATTTATTCGGTCTGAACGAATCATTCCACCTTGAGCATCAACGAATCAATTTCCTGACGCACGGAGCAAGAGAGTTAGGTGTAGTTGCGTCACCGCGCCAGCCATAACGGAGTATACTGGAGTGCGCGGTTACTTCTTCTTAGTCTTCGACAAGGCGAAGAGGATAATATAGACTACGACCGTCCACGCAACAATATCGAGAATTAGGCGTACTAGGCGGATGAGCCACGGGGAATACGGAGGAGCCGCAGCCGTTCTCGCTAACCATGCGAAAGGATAACCATAGTAAACCACTCCTACCACGCACGCCGTAAAAACGCAGTCCGGAGTATTAGCAATCAGCCCGGTAACAAGCGTTATGACGACGCCCACGACAACTGCGTAAACCAACATCTTCTTGGTGGACTTCAACATCTTTGCTCCGATATCGATTAATCATGGGCGAGCTACTCACTCCATATTTAGAGACTTGTTCATTCTCCTAGCCTATTCCTAAGATTTTCAGACCCATTGTTATGATGAACAATGCTATCGCCATTAGAACAAAAGGTCCCGAGCAATCCGGTTTTGATCGGACGCGTCATTATGCCCCCTGATTGGAAATGACCTAGAAATTTGTGAGCGCTTACCAGTGTCTTCTCAGCAGTTTGCCCTAGGCGGACATAAAGCCAAAAGTTTGTTTGGTGGTTCTAAGCGACGGTCTAAACCTAACCAGACGCTTGAAATCGACGCGTCGTGAGCCCCACCTTGTCGGATAAAACTATTGAAAAAGGAGAGATAAATGTCCAGGCTGAAGAGCTTCTTCGTCGACCGGGGTTCACTTCTTTGCTGAACCGGCCTCTGTTTTCTCTTTCATCGCGTCGAGGAAGCTCCCGAGTTTCATTAGTACGTAGAAGATTCCGACCGCGATGATGAGTGCTGAGACGGCGCTGATCGCTCCGAAGATGAATGAACCGCTGCCGTATCCTCCCGCCTGCATGGCATGATTGGGAGCGGTTTGCAGTACCGTTTGAAGTAAACTCATTTTTTCTTTCACCTCTTTGCAATTGCTCGACGTCATGGTGATCCGACATATTAGTCGTTGTGGATGAATCGTTCACGGAGCGAAGCACTACGAGGCGTAGTTGGCATACTGCTCATGTCACCATATTTCTCAAAAAGGAACAAGTTGCGCGATTCCGGCTCAACAAAGAAGTAAGAACAGGTCAGCCGAGAAAAGCCCTCTATCTCCTCAATTCTTATTCTGTCGTCGTCCACTAGCTCGAAGGCGAATCCAAAGTGCTCACCAAAGTCTGTTTCGCCACAAAAAAATCAACGTCATGCTTCAAGTTGCATACCTTTCGGGCGACGGCTCTGCTTCCATTCCGCGCGCTTGAAAAATAAGGAAACACGTAGTACATTTCTTCTACGGAGGATGATTCGTCCATTATGGTTATAAGTGAACTACGAGCCGTAGTTGCTTTACATAGAATGTGGAGGCTCCCTACTTTCTAAGCGAAGGTCCCCGGTTTGGGCAAGAAAATCAGCATGGGCGTCGTCATGGCCATTAGCCTCCTAGCAATACTTTCGTTGTCTTCATCAGAGTTTACTGTTCGAGCGCAAACGCAAGCGAATAGTACGTTAACTAACTCTACCACGATTGAATCAGTAATCTCGCCAGTATCCAACGCAAGTACGACTTCTTCGACAATGAGTTCTGCGCTTTCGTCTACGGAGGATTCGACGACCGTTGTTAGCAGGATCACCAGTATAGTGTCAACTTCCGAGAGTACGATGGTCTCAAGTACCTCTATCGTCAGTTCCAGTACGAGCAGTAGTATAACAGGTTCGACGAGTAGCGTGACAGATGTTACACCAATCCAGAGTAGCTCAACTACCTTGGTCAGTAGCTTCACGACGTCGTCGACAACGACTTACTCAAGCTCGACCGATCCGGCTTATTCGATAAGCTTCAGTCCGCCATATTGGCTCTGCACGCCTGTATCGGTGACTTTCACAGGTCCGTTAGTAGAATCGGGATATTACGGCGATACGCTACAATTCCAGTACTTCCAGTACAACCCGACATATCCGAGCGTGCTTATCCCGATCTTCACAGACTCCAGCTTGACAGTCACGAGTGATACTGTGAGTTATTGGATAGGAGCTGGCGAATATGCGCAAGCGAATTTCTCCTACCAGCCCAATATAGCTGTGAAAGTCATCGACCTCACTCCCAAGTCTAACGGCTACCCGCCCGGTCTAATCTTTCTAGGGCTCACCAACGTTACGCCGGAAGGCCTCCAGTACTGTCCCTACCCATA
>Ga0187778_10002236_pt1 | contig 13241 bp, 12 predicted proteins | sample 1015_Q2_SP5_20_M_FD_132418 | JGI IMG/M metagenome (GOLD analysis project Ga0187778, IMG submission 132418) | Tropical peat soil microbial communities from peatlands in Department of Meta, Colombia - 1015_Q2_SP5_20_MG | ecosystem: Environmental > Terrestrial > Soil > Wetlands > Peat | place... | reverse complement strand
TTCATGATCAGTCACGGCCGATGAGTGATACGAAGGTGGTTGATTTCATCGTGCAAGTGCCAGGACTCCAATGCCGCTATTAAGATGAACCGATAAGCATGCTCCGTCTAAATGCGGTCCTTTGCCTGCTAATCGTACCGCCTCGTGAGATTAATAAGGACCGGAATGGCGAAAAGGCAGAGAAGGATCAGACTGAATGGTTCAAACAATTTGTATGATTCTGATAGAGTACGATCCCTATCGCTACGGCGACAGAACATCTTGCCATTTGATAAAAACAGAGACGAAATCCCGATTCAGGAAGTCATTTTCCATGAATGGAAAGAAACCGCTCTCTCTTCTTCTTATCCCAATGAGCACAGAAGGCTGGCTTTCCCTTCATTACCAGCTCCATGCAGAGGTTGCAAGTCGGCAGGCATTTGACTATCGGCTTGTCGATCTTTCCGGCTGCTTTTTTAGGCCAGAAGGGATCAGCAAAGAGCACTCTCGCAAGGCCGATAAGGTCGGCGGTGCCCTCTTGAAGGATTTTCTCGGCTGTCTCAGGCGTTTGGATGCGTCCTGCGGCTATGACAGGTAGTCCTGCCGCCTCCTTTATGCTCGCGGCAAATTGGGCCATATACGCCTCTTCTTTTTCCTTTTCCCTGTACGAAGGAAGAAAGAACGAATCATAAGTTCCTGCCATGACGGAGAGGTAGGCAACGCCCCTCCGTGCGAGCTCTTTCGCGTAGAGTGAAGTCTGGTCAGTGTGCAATCCTTCAGGCAGCCATTCATCGGCGAGAAAACGGTACCCTACCGGATAATTACCCACGCGCTTCATTACGGCTTCGACTACCCGTAAGGGAAACCTCATTCTGTTTTCGAGCGGGCCTCCGTAATCGTCATTTCTCAAGTTCGTGCGCGGGGAAAGGAACTGGACGAGAAGGTATCCCGTGCCTCCATGAAGTTCGACTCCATCAAACCCTGCCTCTTTGACTCTTGCTGCGGCGTCGGCGTAGGACTTGATGATAGTCTCAATATCTTCCCTGTTCATCTCTTTAGGGAAGACCTCGCCGGTTTTTACGGGCGAGGGTGCGAGCCTCTGCTTTGCAGCATGGGCGTACCTGCCTGCATGGTTGAGCTGGCAAATAGCGACCGCACCTTCTCGGTGAATAGCCTTAGCGATATTTGCAAGGTCGGTGATCGAACGGTCATCAGCGGACAGCAAGGTAAAGGGCGATCCCATCCCCGAGGGATCAACGGCAACGTTTTCCGTCACGATCATCGCCGCTCCCGATGCAGCCATCTCCCCATAGTAATCGATGATCAACTCGCTTGCCGTCCCGTCGGGATTTGCGTAGGACAAAAAGAGCGGTGCCATTGTGATACGGTTTTTCAGGGCAAGTCCTTTGATCTGGTATGGGGAGAAGAGCAGAGATTGTTTCATACGAAACCACCTTCTTTGTTGGGATACATTCTCTAGCACAAGAATGTTTATGCATTTATCAACAATTGCCGCTGGCTATATGCTCTTGTTTCCTCGTGAACGATATGACTATACCACGTTTTGTGGAGTGAGTCTGCGTTTTCTTTTTTTAAAAAAAAGAAGAAATTGCTTTACGCGGCGCCACCTCCTCCTGAACCTCAATTGTCCTTGACTCTTAATTTCGAAACGCGATGCAAATAAAGCCGCTGTCTAACGTTCAAAGGAAAAATACAAAACCGTATCAAGAGGCGTTTTTCCATATTTTCCTGCGTTACTAAATTGAGCGCTCTCTTCACGGAAGCAGACGGATGGATAATGCTCCTCGGAATTAAGCAGACGGTAAACGCTCTTACTATATTTTCCTGTGTCAGGCGAGAATATAAGGTAAGAGCTTCCCATCGCATTCAAAGTTGAACGTTTCCTGGCGCAGCCATATCGCCCATCACATCTGCTACAATAAAATTGCATGGTACATCTTTTTCAGATGCGGGTTTTCTTGCGATTTCGAGCGCTGAATCCGAAATATCACAACGTAAGCGTCAAAGCCTTCGCTCATCAGATAAATTACGTAATTCCCCGTTCCATACCCTAATTCGATTGTTTTATAGAGCTTTATTTTTTTCGTTTTTATAATAGGAGGCAATAGTTCATAAGTATGATATAGTTGCAAATATGGCGATTCGTACGAGGCATTTTGGAGCACTTACTATCTTCTTGCTTCGGCCGACCACGTAAAGAGAAAGGACGTAATACACTTGGCTTGTTCATGGAATATAATGGGTAAATAATTTCTATGAAGGAGGCTGTCATGAAAACATCTGGAATATCGAGGCAGTTCAATCTATTAGTAATATCTTTGTTCGTGGCCGCCGTGATCCCTGCGGCATGCCAAAGCGGTCCGCCGCAGGTCAGCATCGATGGTGCAAAGGCCCAATTGTCTCCCGGCATCGTGGGCGAAGCCATGGTAACCATGAATATCAGGAATCAGGGTGGGTCGGATGTTCTACAGGGAGTTAAGATTGACATACCGGGTGCGAAGGCTTCGTTCCATGTTTTGCAGGGTGAGCGCATGGTGAATGTGGACGCCGTAGAAATCCATGCGAAAGGCAATCTGGAATTCAAGATGGGCGGCAGCCACATCATGATCGAGGATATGCCGAAGACAATGCAGGCAGGTTCGCAATTCAACGTGACCCTGGTCTTCCAGAAATCAGGAGAGAAGCAGATACCACTGACGCTCGAGGGAGCCAGTGATATGCCCATGGGTCATGAGCATCACATGCACATGTAATGAATTGGTAAGGTCCTGATCTTCAAGGTGGCCCGAGACACAGACAACGAGAGGGGGAGGAGGCCACTTTGCATGGCATTCCTCGGCACTCAGCCTCCATCGCGGCTTCAGCGCGGTAGTGAAACCGGGCTGCATCGAAGCGGACAGTGATGCATGTGAATGCCGCACGAACTGGAGCCTATCAAAAATGGTTCGAGCCGAGGGCTAAAATCCCCCCTTAAGGACTTTTGCCCTTTGCTCATTTAAAAGTACAGAGGTGATCATGAAAAGAACAAGCCTGATCATTATTACGCCGATGGTAGTCTTGGTATTTTCAATTGCCGTGCTGGCTGGAGAAGCACTCATGTCGGTTCAACTACCGTTACCACAGATGCAGGGAGGTAGGCCTCTCATGGAGGTGCTCAAAGAAAGATGCTCCAAGCGGTCCTTTAGCCCGGAAAAGCCGCCGCTGCAGGTACTTTCCAATCTCCTCTGGGCCGCCTTCGGCATTAACCGGCCGGAATCAGGATACCGGACCGCTCCGTCAGCAAGGAATTGGCAAGAAATCGATATCTATGTAGCGATGGCAGACGGCCTGTACCTCTATGATGCAAAAGAGCACCTGCTTCGCCAGGTTCTGACTGCGGATATCCGGGCAATGACCGGAAGCCAAACCTTCGTCAAGGATGCTCCAATCAACCTGGTGTATGTAGCTGATCATGCCCGCATGAGCGGCGTTTCCCCAGAAGAGGCAGAACGTTACATGGGTGCTGATGCGGGGTTCATCGCAGAAAACGTGTATCTTTTCTGTGCTTCGGAACGGCTAGCCACTGTCGTGCGCGGCTCCATACCAAGGGAGGGTCTTGCCCGGGCTATGAAGCTCCGACCTGAACAGCAGATTATTCTTGCGCAGACGATCGGCTATCCCGGGAAGTAGGTCTAAATCTCGCTCAAATTGTCGTCGCTGAACATTCTTCTCACTTTGGCCGACAACGTAATCGACCGGCATCTCCAAGGATTGCTAAAGCACGCCGGAAATTCGCAACTGGCAATGGAATGCAGACACCCAACACACGTTTCTGATCTCCCATGGGTAACGACAGCAACATGCTCACATTACGCGTTCTACTAACCGTCAATTAATGCATGAGACTCATAATAGCGTTGTTTTCTTTTATTCAACAGGCTCGATTTCTCTGTTCTTCAAATATTACATCATATAATTTCTAAAAGATCCCATCGGCGGTGCTCTCTGGTATCTATTAGCGATACAGGCGCTTGACACCCCATCAATTCCCAGTCATTGCGTGGGGGAAATCCCTATGATGTTCCGCCACCTCTGTCTCGACGCTTTTCTGGGAGACCTTACCTCTCACGATGGTGTAAATGAGGCACAGAGGCAGCAGAACGATGAAGATCCCCGCCCATCCGAGCATGTGCTCCCCAATGAAGAATGTGACTGATAAATTGAAGACCAGTATGCCGACGTAAAGGACGGGACCGACTAGGAATCGATAAGGGTATTTGTAACCGATAAGATCCGAGACGCCTTTTCTCAGAAAGTACCTGTCGATCTTTTGTAGAACGTAAATCATTGAAAAGCCCACCGCGAACCATCCGAGAAAGTTCGAAAGAGGGACGCCAAAATAGACGCCTTGTTCGGGGTAGCCGTAGATTCGGCCGAGAAACCAGCGATCTCCTCGTAAGGCGAGGGGGTCGATAATGATGTCGAGGTAGACGAACAGCAGCGCACCGAGAAATCTGACTTGCAGGGATTTCCTTATTTTTTTCGTCTCAAGGACGTATACTATCCATCTCGAGCGGCTCAACGGCGAGAGGACCAGAAGAGCCAGAGAATAGCTGGCATAAGCAAGAAAGACGTAACTAATCGAGTCCATAAGTGGAACGCCGAGGACCCAGATTTCTTTTCCCATTGTACCGTTCAGATAGTAATAGTGCCCGTAAGGAAAGCCGTTGTGAATGGACGAGAATTCTGACAGCCATGCGATAGCGTATCCCGCTATACCGAAGAGAAGAGCCCTCTTCAGGCCAAGGTGCAGCGAGCATCCGGCGAGGTAGACGGCAAGGAATACGAACACGTAAGGCCTGAGGAGGAGCGTATCGAGGAGAAGCATACCTACGAACTCCTTAGGGCTTTCCCAGATTCCAGACGGCAAGTCTGACGAAGTCCTTCGGATTGGAAAAGGCGATTCTCTGCACGGTCGCTTCATAGCCGCTGTGGACCATGCAATTCCGGCACCGTGGATCGGTTCCGGCCTCGTACAGGTCCCAGGGGGTCTTTTCCATCAATTCGCTGAACGACGGATAATAGGCGTCGGTGATGAGATAGCAGGGGGATTTCCATCCCAGCGGATTGCGTGTTGGATTGCCCCAGGGTGTGCAGCGCAAGTGCCTGTTCCCTTTCAGAAAGTCGATGTAGAGGGGGGAGTTTATGAATGGGAATTTCTTAAAAAAATCCATCTGCCCAAATTTTTCCTTCACTTCCTCTCTGCTGAGAAAGATGTCGTTTTCGACCCGTTCGTAACTGAAGGCGGGGGACATGAGGATACCGTCTACCCGCAGGTCTTTGAGGGTTTCGAACAATCGCTTCAGCTCTCCAATATCGGAGTTCTTGTACACCGACGTATTGGTGCTTACGCGGAAACCCTTTTGCTTCGCCAATTTGATCGAAGCGATCGCCTTTTTGAACGTTCCGGGCTGGCCAGTGATACGGTCATGCATCTCTACCATGCCGTCCAGATGAATATTGAGCGTCAACCTCGGGTGGGGTATGAAGTCCTCGATAAAGTTGCCTGTAAGAAGGCCATTCGAACAGAGGTAGACGTGCCGTTTTAGCCGGAGGAGCTCCTGCACGAGGAGCTTCAAATCTTTGTATAAAAGCGGTTCGCCTCCCGTAATTGTCACGACCGGAGCGCGTGATTCCATGGCAGCTTCGATGCACTGGCTGAGAGCGAGGTCTTCGGTGTTCTCATGATCGTACAGCCGAATCCTATCGCAGCCAGCGCACGCGAGGTTGCACCGGTGCGTCGGTTCAAGCATGAGGACGAGCGGGAACCTTTTGACGCCCATAAGGGCGTTTCTCGCGAAAAATGCTGTTAACGATGTATACAAGCTAATGGGAAAACGCATGGCGACCTCTCGATAGTTTGAATGGACCGGTCCCGACCGCATTCTGCTCGCGGAGATCATCTTCCGGTGCCTGATATGCGGTCTGACGGGGCACTATGGCAATTCCCCTGTTGCGAAGTCCCTTCCTATTACGACTCCATTCACTCGTTGCCGAGTTTTCTGTCTTTCTGATTTTCCGTGGTAGAAACCGACCACGTTCTTGTCTCCATCAAGAGGTCCTCGCCCTTATATAACCGTTGAGTTCGAACCACCGTATCGCTTTCTCTATTGCACCCTCGACGGGACTCTGGGGGAGATTTAATTCTTTGATCGCCTTTGTGCAATCGAAAAACATATACGTATTCGCCATCTTCACCCCGGTAAGCGGGATTATGGGTTGCTTGCCGGTTATCCATGTGGACAAGGCTTCGTTGACGTAAGCAGCCATGAGAACCGGCAGATAGGGAAGCCGCACAGACGGGGCCTTTTTCCCGGTCATGCGCGCAAGGATGGCAAAAAATTCTTTCAGTGTGATATTTCGATTGCCGAGTATGTACCGCTGTCCGACCGCTCCCTGCTGTGCTGCAAGCGCGTGGCCGGCCGCCACGTCTTCAACGTCGACAAAATTCAGGCCCGTATCAACGTATGCCGGAATCCTTCCGTTCATAAAATCAACGATGATCTTTCCTGTTGGGGTTGGCTTTCTATCGAAAGGACCGATTGGCGTAGACGGGTTTACGATAACGGCAGGAAGGCCCTGCTCGATATAACGCCTTACCTCGCCCTCAGCCAGGAATTTGGATTTCTTATAGTGACCGATCATCTTCCGGATATCGGATGACGATTCCTCGTTCGAGAGCCTTCCATCCTCGCTAGTGGCCAGGACGCCTACGGTGCTGGTATACACGACCTTTTCGACTGCATACATCAGGGCCGCGCGCATGATGTTTTTGGTCCCCTGCACATTGATCGCGTACATAACGGAAGGGTCGGGAACCCACAGCCGGTAATCCGCCGCAATGTGATACAGGTGCCGACAATCTTTGAGGGCTTCCCGGCAGGCGTCGAAATCTCTGATGTCGCCTTTGACCGGCACCACGCCCAAGATCTTGAGAGCGGGCGCAGAAGACTCATCGCGTACTAAGGCCTTCACATGAAAGCCCTTCTCGATCAGGTGTTTTGCAACGTGAAAACCGATAAAGCCAGTTGCACCGGTTACAAGGACCTTTATCAATCGACCGCCTCATTCCCGATCGCGGAGAGATACTTGCCGAGAGCCATAAGAGGAAAGCAATTCCGATAATTATGATACCGGAGGTAGAAGTACTTCGGAAAGCCCGTGCCCGTAAACTCTTTTTCGTCCCACGTGCCATCAGCCCGTTGCCTTTTGAGCAGGAATATTACTCCGTTCATGACTTCTGTGCAGCCTGCTTCTCCCGCAGCGATCAGCGCCAGAATAGTCCAAGCGGTCTGTGAGGGGGTGCTGCGCTCCGTGCAGACGTTTGAAGGAGATTGACAGTAGGATTCACAACTCTCACCCCATCCCCCGTCTCCGTTTTGCTTCGATTTGAGCCACTGCACCGCCCTTCGAATGTAGGGGCTCGACATGTCTTCTCCTACAGCTTTCAGCCCCGCCAGGACAGTATTCGTTCCGTAGAGGTGATTGACACCCCACCGTCCCCACCAGGAGCCTTCCTTCTCCTGGGCAAGCTTGAGAAATTCCATCGCGCGCATGACCACGTCGTTTGAGGTACCGTATTGCATCGAGCCGAGAAGCTCGAGTACCCTCCCGGTCAGGTCGGGGGTGCTGGGGTCTATCATGGCCTCCAGATCCCCGAAGAGAAGCTGGTTCAGGATCATCTTGTCATTGTCCACGTCAAATGCGCCCCATCCACCATCTTTTCCTTGCATCCCCAGGACCCAGCGCAGTCCCCGAGATAGGTTCTCCTGCGTGACGGTATCCCCATACCTGCATTTGGTGAGAAGTAAAAGAACGACGGCGGAGTCGTCCACATCCGGGTACCAGCTGTTCTCGAATTCGAATGCCCAGCCGCCGGGTTCGAGGAGGGGCCTTTTTATGCTCCAATCGCCACGCTGGAATATTTGTTTTGAAGCTAGCCAGGCACATGCCTTTTTCAGGGATGGATGGTATTTATCCATTCCCGCGTAGAGCATTGCAAGGGATGTGAGCGCGGTGTCCCATACCGGGGAAATGCATGATTGAAGAACAAGCTCATGGTCGCGTTCGATGGTAAATCTCTTCAGCGCTTCAAGCCCTTTTCGTATTGGCTCCGAGGAGTTTGGATACCCCATCGCAGAAAGGGCGAGGACCGAATTGATCATGGCGGGCTGTATGCCTCCCCAATCTCCGGTCGGTTCCTGGTGGTCGAGGATCCATTGTTCGGTCCTCTGGAGCGCTTTCTTTCTAAAAGGTTTTACCGGCAGGCGCTCGTATACCTTGACGAGCCTGTCAATGACGGTACCAATCCTTTTCCATGAGAAGTTCGGCAGCTTGCCGGACGTGATCGGCGGCACCCTGTCCGGCTCCTTGTACAATTCCCGCAGCGTCATGCCCGGGCTCAATTTCCTCACAGGTTTGTACGCGCAGATCATTGCCAGAGGCACGAACGTGGATCTCGCCCAGCTCGAGAAGTTGTAGATGTTCAGAGGAAACCAGACGGGGAATATATTAAGTTCGAGGGGTATGGAAGGGATCGCCCGCCAGTCGTAGAGGCCGAAAAGCGCGAGATATATTTTTGTGAATACTCTCGATGCCTCCACGCCGCCCTCCCGTAAGATGAATTCCCGGGCATTCCGCAGCGGCTCATCGTCGGCAGAGAAGCCTGCGAGTTTCAAGGCGACATACGCTTCAACGGTGGTGCTGAGATCGCCTCTTCCCCCATAGAACAGCGGCCACGTTCCGTCAACCTGCTGGTTTTTAAGAATGTTGTTAACGATCTTCTTATCTCGTGCTTCGTCCCCCAGCCCCAGGAAATGAAGGAGCATCAGGTATTCCGATATCATGGTGACGTTAGATTCCAGCTCATCCCACCAGTACCCATCTGGGTGTTGACGGTCGAGGTAATAGGACAGCGTTTTCTTCACGGCGTCCGATACAGGTCCGACGTACAATAAGGGTTCCGGGAAAGGGTGGCGTTTATTCTCCTCTATGCCAGGCAGTACGCCGGCCTTATCAGCCGAGCTATGCCGGTAATCCGAGTTTGTTTCGATTATGGACAACCTCTTCATTGTTTCCTCTCCCCGCATTGCCGTCTTTCGAGGCGAAGCGTCTTTATGCGTAAAACGGCGGGAATGGCGGTCAGCGTCAGTCTATGATCGGCCCGCGATCCCTGGTGAATTCGTAGTGAGGAGGCCCGGGAAGCGAATGATCGGCCGACCGCGATTTACCGCCGAGCGCTACAAGCGCGATGCCTATCACAATGACAAATGTCCCCGCCCAGCGATACCAAGAGACATCTTCCTTGAGGAAAAACCTTGCCAGCAGCGCGGCGAACAGGTACGATACCGCGGTCAACGGCAAGACGAAACTAAGGTCCGCCCATGAGAGGGCGGCGAGATAGAGAAAAAAGAAAATGCCCAGAAAGACGACCCCAAGAAATACGTAGGGATTTCGGACCACCGAAGAGAAGAGGACGAGCCAGTGGGACGGCTCAGCAAGGTTCATCGCCCCGTACCGCCTCATACCGAAACTAAGGAGTGACTCGCCGACTGCCGCAGAGAGTGCTGCTATCATAACAATGATATACGTTTTCATACAATCTCCCTCATGCCATCCGGAACCGCCGCATCTATGGAAAGTTCCCGGTATCCCGCAAGGACCGCGCTGCGGGCATCGAGCGCGGCGCGCGCTGCGGCAGAGGTCAAGGCTTCTAGTTCATGCCGTCCTGCCGCCGTTGCAGTATCGGGATGCGTGAAAATTTCCAGGGAGCCGGTGGCCCGTTTGAAAATGTGCAGAAGGTACCGCTCATCGCACTGCCCGGTTCGCGCCAACCCGTACACTTTAGGGATTGAATTCAGCCCGTGCGCACGCGCCTTTCTTCCATGCATTCTCCCGAGGATCGCAAAAACCGCCCATTCGAGGAAGGGCATGGCACCACGTGCGGGGGAGGGAAATCGGAGCAGGGAGCGCAAGGGCTCACGGGGTATTCGGACCCATCGAATCCCCCGCCGTGATGCGTGTCCGCAAAGCAGTTCGAATACCGTAGGATGCATGTGGAGGTGGTGATGCCCATCTATGTGTGTCGGACGGACCCCTGCCTTTTCCAGACGATCGAACTGCGCCTCGATCTCACGGTCGATCTGGCCCAGAAGACCGGACCGACGGTATTTCATCCAGGCCCTTGAAGGGCTTTTTTCGAAACGACCACAGGAATTTGCGAGACCGGGTATTTCGGAAGAAGGCAGAACGGCTCTTCCGTCACAAAGGGTCACATGGAGCCCGATGGAGAGGCCCCTGCGCTTCTGAGCTATCTCCACAGCTTCTTCGAAGGCGGACCCTCCGGCCATGAGGCTCGCCGCAGTAAGTATTCCCCGGTCGTGCGCTTCGGCAATGGCGAGGTTCACCGATGAGGAACTGCCGAAATCATCGGCAACGATGACGGCGTATTTTTTGCGGCAATGCGTCATTACGACTGAACCACTTCTTTTCGCTTTGCCATGAACGAGAAAAACTCTGCCCCTTCCCGCACGCGGCGGACGAATAAATGCCGGTCACGAAGCATTTCTTTCAATATCCTCAGGATCGGACTGGGCCTGAGATAGAAGCGGCGGTAGAAGCGCTCAACCGACTCAAAAATATATTCCCGGGAAAGGCCAACGTAAGAAACGGCGGCGTTCTGGATCCCGTCTTTCAACAAATGCTCACCTGTCCGCACGATCCAGCCCTCTTTTATTCCTTGCGCATACATCTCGGTCCCGGGATAGGGGGCGACAAGAGAGACCTGGATGCTATAAGGGTCGAGTTCCAGCGCATACCGAAGTGTCTCTTCAATAGATTCTTTCGTTTCACCCGGCAACCCCAATATAAAGGCGCCATGGACGAGAATGCCCAATTCCTTTGCGGACTTCATAAATTCGCGGGCCTGGGCGGGAACGATCCCCTTTTTCATGATGTCGAGTATTTTCCTGTTGCCCGATTCGAACCCTACGGTCAGCAAGCGCAAACCGCTTTCTTTCATTACCCTGAGTGTTTCCCTATTGACATTTGCCCGCGCGTTGCACGACCACGTTATCCCCAGCGGTCTTATTTTCCGAGCAAGCAGTTCCGCCCTTTCCGTATCCTGAGTCAACGTATCATCGTCAAAGAAAAACTCCTTGACCTGGGGGAACAGTCGGCGGGCAAGGACCATTTCTTCATATACGTTTTCCACGCTTCTCACCCGGTAGGCGTGTCCCGAGATCGTCTGGGGCCAAAGGCAGTATGTGCACCGCGAACGACACCCGCGGCCGGTATAGAGAGAAACATACGGATGGAGCAAATAGCCGTTGTAATAGTTTTCGATGGTGAGGTCCCGCGCGTAGATCTTGCTCACGAAGGGAAGTGCATCAAGATCCTGGAGGAACGGCCTATCAAGTGTGCGCACCAGGCCACCGTTTGAGCGGAAGACAATTCCCCTTACGCGATGCATCGGGACCCCGTCAGCGATTTCCGCCAGCGTATAATCGTACTCTGCTGTGGTGACGAAATCGATGGCTTCCGACATCGCCATGGTTTCCATGGGGAGCACCATGGGGTGAGGACCGACTAGTCCGATCCGGGCATGAGGATATTGTTTCTTCAACGCCTCGGCGAGCCCGACATCATGAGAAACGGTCGGCGTACTGGTGCTCATGGCTATCAAGTCGTACCCATGCGCGAGACGGATCACGTCATCCTTGCTTAAACCATCGGCAGGAGCGTCAATGAGGCGGCTTTCCGGAATGAGGCCGGCCGGATATGCCAGCCAGATAGGATACCAGAAGGAGCGAATTTCACGCCGCGCCTGATATCGAGAACCGGCCCCACCGTCAATCCCTGCGTACGATGGCGGGTTGAGAAGCAGTGTTCGCATGGTCATTTCCCGTAGATTTAGGGAGTCCGGATGGAGTAGCCGTTTCGCTACGGTCCCCCGCAGGAATCCTCAAGTAAGATACTCCAAGGAGACGCGTTCAGGAAAGAAGTTACTATGAAGCATTCTCCTCGCAGAATAAATATTCACCGCTCATAAGCTCCCTTGCGAGAAAGCCGCGATGCAGAATCCCTTTGCCATCATTAAACCTTACCTGCCTCGACGACAACAGTGTCCATTTCCAAGACAGTGATGAGCCGCTCCTTCTTTTCTCCGTGAGAAGGAGTGCTTGCCCCTTCGAAGTGGAATACCATGTACCATGGATGGGATTGTCTCGCAACCGGCGGGGTTTTCCGCTTGCAACGATGGCAAATACCGAATTTAACGTAATAATAGCAATGAAGCTTGAAAAAGTCAATGAGATGAACATATTTGCCACCCGGCAGTACCCCAGGCAGCTCGCCGTTATCGTTACCAAAATTGCGGTCAGATCACGCTCGGAGATATCTGCACCTATTCAGTCAATCTTGATCAAAAAGGGCCCCGTCACGGATCGTGTGAAGCGCCATGATGTTGGCGAGTGAACGTGACAGGCGGCAAGGTCGAAAGCATTATTGCACCGACTCACTTCGGTCGGCCACGGATCTTCCTGATTTGTTGGGAGCTCCCTGCGAACATAGCTGTTCTTCAGAATGGATAGCCCAGACCGACAAATACCGCAGCTCCTTCATTACCGAAACCGATGTCCACCCTGCCGACAATGTTAGGACGGACAACGGCACGGAAGCCGACGCCGGGATTGATCTTGATATCGTCGCGTCGTACCTTGCCGGGCGATGCCATGACCCCGCCGCAATCTAAGAAAGGTGCCACCTCCCAGTCCGTCATTACGTCGAACATCGGCCAGCGAAAGACTCTTATTCGCTCTTCGAGGTTGAGAAGTAGCGATGTTGAATCGATAAAACGGTTACGACCGTATCCGCGCAGGGTGGTCTCCCCACCGAGGACGCTTCGTTCAAGGAAGGGGACATCGCTGCCGGGAGTCTGGTTGAAGGAAGCCCGAAAAATCGTGATCCAGCGCGCGTCTTCGGCCGGCGCATAGCCCTTCATCTCGGCCTGATAATGAGCAAAGCTGGCACTGCTGCCGAAGTCCTTCGCGCTTACTTCGGCCGACGTCTTGGCGTAAAACCCGGAAGTCGGCATGTCGGGGAAGTCGAGGGTACTGTAGACAACACCGATTTTCTGCGCATGCACGGTAAAGCCGTTGATGCCGGGCACTTCGGCTTCGGTGAACATATCACCGATGAAGGGG
>Ga0187778_10002235_pt1 | contig 13242 bp, 14 predicted proteins | sample 1015_Q2_SP5_20_M_FD_132418 | JGI IMG/M metagenome (GOLD analysis project Ga0187778, IMG submission 132418) | Tropical peat soil microbial communities from peatlands in Department of Meta, Colombia - 1015_Q2_SP5_20_MG | ecosystem: Environmental > Terrestrial > Soil > Wetlands > Peat | place... | reverse complement strand
ATTTGCGCCTTGACCACGACTCCGCTCGCGCCCGAACTCAGAAGCTCTTTGGCGACCGATTCGGCTTCTTCACGCGAATCGGCCATGGCTCCGCGCGGAACGGACACACCGTATTTTCTTAAGATTGCCTTGGCCTGATACTCATGGATTTTCATATAAGAAACTCGTCAGTAAGAATCGGAAGGACCCTGCTTGCGGCGACGCACTGCGGGCAGCAAACCTCTCATTTTATAGAACAGGAGAGCGGAAGGGCAAACTGGAGCGGGTGAGTTTACGACCTGCGAGCTGTGATCCTGCTAGACTCATCCGTTCGGAGGTGGGACGTGCCAGGGGTCTACATTCTTTCGGCAGTGCGAACGCCGGTCGGAAAATTCGGCGGCTCGCTCGCGTCGCTGACGGCGGCGGACATGGGCGTCGTGGCAGCGAAAGCGGCAATGGAGCGGGCAGGCGTCCGGCCGGAGCAAATCGAAGAAACGATCTTTGGGAATGCCCGGCAGGCGGGAGGCGGGCCGAATCCGGCGCGGCAGATTTCCGTCCGCAGCGGCGTGCCGGAGCAAGTTCCGGCGTTCACGGTAAATAAGGCCTGTGCGTCGGGGATGAAGGCGATCGCGCTGGCCTATCAGGCCATCGTGCTCGGCGATGCGAGTTGCATTCTCGCGGGCGGAACGGAGTCGATGTCGCGGCTTCCCTATTATCTCGACGGCGCCCGCTGGGGATACCGTCTGGGCATCAGGAACTGGTGGATGGAATGTATCGCGACGGTTTCTTTTGTCCGCTGGCCAAGATGGTGATGGGCGAGACGGCGGAAGTGCTGGCGGGGCAATACAAGATCACCCGCGAAGAACAGGACGAATATGCGCTCATGTCGCAAATGCGCGCTGCGCGGGCAATCGCCGCCGGCCGGTTCGAAGCAGAACTTGCCTATGTGACGATCGCGAGCAGGAAGGGAACCACGACCTTCGCACGCGACGAGCATCCCTTTGCCGATGCCAGCATGGAGAAACTGGCGAAGCTTCCGCCAGTTTTCTCGAAAACCGGGACGATCACGGCAGGGAATTCTTCAGGGATTACGGACGGTGCGGCAGCAGTTGTCGTCGCCAGCGAACATTTCGTCCAACAGCACAGTCTCAAACCCTTGGTGCGAATTGCGGCTGTTTCCTCGGCTGGAGTGGACCCGCGCACAATGGGCATCGGCCCGGTTCCCGCTCTCCGCAAGCTGGAACACAAGCACGGCCTCAAACTGCACGACTTTGGCTTGATTGAGTTAAACGAAGCGTTCGCAGCGCAGGTGCTGGCCTGTGATCGCGAACTGAACTTCAACTGCGAGCGCCTCAACGTCAACGGCGGAGCGATCGCGCTGGGGCATCCGATTGGTTGCACCGGGACGCGCATCACAATCACGTTGCTCCACGAAATGCTGAAGCGCAACACCAAGCGCGGCGTCGCGACGTTGTGTGTCAGCGGCGGGATGGGAATGGCGCTAGCGCTGGAAAACGTGGTGTAAGTCTTGCGATGCGCAAGTTGATGAACGAGGATCCTCAATTCCGTTTGGCAAGTGCATCCGACGCCGAAACCCTCCTCGCATTCATGCGGGCTTACTACGCTTTCGATGGTCACCGGTTCGACGAAGCCAAGGCTCGTGTTGCTTTGACCGGCCTGCTGTGCGATGCCAATCTTGGCCTCGCGTAGCTCATATCTGACGGCGAGATCCCGGTCGGCTATATCGTCATTTGCTTTGGCTACAGCCTGGAATGGCTGGGGCGCGATGCGTTCGTCGACGAATTCTATCTTCGCGAAGAATATCGCGGTCAGGGATGGGGCCGAAAAACCATGGCGTTTGTGGAAGAAGCGGCTCGAAACGCAGGCATCCGAACGCTGCATCTCGAAGTCGTACGTCAGAATGCAGTAGCTCTCAAGGTGTATCGCCGGCTGGGGTTCTGCGAGCACGAGAGCACCTTTCTGTCAAAGTGGATCGCGAAGGATCTATCCAAGCCGCTTGGCAAGACGGGGCACTGACCAATATTCCGTCCTCGACAAAGTGGAATAGTGAAATGGCGCCGCCGCTTCTGCTATGCTTCCGCAGCCAGTCTGGGGCGGCATCCCCCCGGCGCCCATAAATCAGGAGGTCTTCTGTGTTGCGGATCATCGTGCGTGTGTGCTGCTTGGTTATAGTGGCGCTCTCAGCCACTTTGGCGTTAGCGCAGGACTTTTCTGCCGACGTCGTCAACGAGAAATCAGACAACTCGGGCTTGAAGAAAATCTACGCGACAAAAGACAAGATTCGATTCGAAGTCCAGGGGCGGAACGCCGCCATGGGGCCGAGTGCTCTCATTTTCGACCGCGCTCAAATGAAATACACAGTGATCATTGCCGAGCGGCACATGTACATGGACGCACCACCGATGATGGTCAAGCCGGTCATAGAGAAGTTCTGGCGCGTTGAGGACGTAAACGATGCTTGCCCGGCCTGGAAGAAGGCCGCCGAGGACGCAGGAACCTACAAGAACTGGGGCAACTGCACCAAGGTCGGCAATGAAACGCTGAATGGGCGCAGCACGGTGAAGTACGAAGGCGTATCGAACAAGGGCGAAAAAGGCTACGTCTGGGTGGACGCGAAGCTGCACTGCGTGGTCAAGACCGACAGCCTCAACGGTGGGATCGAACTGCGCAACATTCAGGAGGGAGCTCAGCCCGCCGGCTTGTTTGAGGTTCCCGCGGGCTACACCAAATTTGACATGGGCGCCATGATGCAGCAGATGCAGCGCCAGCCGCAGTGAAGGCTCACCGATAACAGTTCAGAGAGTACCGGAAAGCGCCAATCCGCATTGCGTTGCGAAAATCGCGCCACTATACTTTTCGCAGCGGGCCTTCATAGCCTTCGGAGCAGCGATGCCCTTATCCGCCGTGATTGTGGACGACGAGCAGCTAGCTCGCGACGAACTTGCCTACCTGTTAAAGAATGCGGCGGACGTGAATGTCGTAGCCCAGGGTAAGAACGGTCTGGAAGCCGTCCAGCTGATCAAGGAACACAACCCAGATCTGGTTTTTCTCGACGTGCAAATGCCGGGCCTCGACGGCTTTGGCGTGATCAAGAAGCTGCTGGACAAGAAACTTCCCCTGCCCAAGATCGTCTTCGCCACGGCGTTTGACCAGTATGCCGTGAAGGCGTTCGAAGTAAATGCGGTCGACTACCTGCTGAAGCCATTCGACAAGAAGCGTGTGGCGCAGTCCGTGCAACGGGCCAAAGCCCAACAAGAGGCAGAGGGGCTGCCTGCGGAAAAGATTGACGCGCTGGTGCGGATGATCGAAGCGCAAAAACAGCCGGCCTCGAAAATTCTGCTGAAAGCGCTCGGGCGCATGTTCTTGGTGGACCAGAAAGACATTTGCTACGCGTGGATTGAGGATGGCGTGATCACTGTGGTGACGGGGGGGCCGAACAGCATGGAGGGGCAGTCAAACTGCCGTACTCTCGAGGAACTGCTCGCCTCCCTGGACGCCAGTCTGTTCTGGCGCGCGCATCGCTCCTATCTGGTCAACATCAATCGCATCCGCGAAGTCGTCCCCTGGTTCAAGAGTTCCTACCAGTTGCGCATGGACGACAAGAAACAAAGCGAAATTCCCGTCAGCCGGGCTCAAACCAGGCGTTTGCGGGAATTGTTCGGGCTCTGAGCCGCCTCTTTCTCACTTCATTCGACGAGCGGCAAAAGAACAAATCCGGAGAGCGGCCGAGAAAGGGAAAACCGCCCTCCGGTTCCCAGGGGGGAAGTTCAAACCGCCAGCGCTTCCAACGCCTGCCGGTCGCAGATCACGAGGGTGGGGCCCTCCTGATGAATCAGCCGCCTTCTCCGCAGGTCACTTAACAGTCGGGTTACGGTCTCGCGGGACGAGCCGATGCGCTGCGCGATTTCTTCGTGCGTCATGTGAGACTGCATGCGAATCTGGGTGGGACCCAGGTCCTGCCGGGACGACTGCGATAACAGGAGCCTCGCCAGCTTGCCGGCCGAGGAGCGGGTGAGCACCAGGTCGTGAATGTCGCGATAGGCGGCGTGGAAATCATGACTCAGGCTCTGGGCGGCGTGCAGGCCGACCTCGCTCCGAACCTGCATTAATTCGAGCAGGTGCTTGCGGTCCACGAAGTTCAGTTGGCAGGGCGTGGCGGTCTCGGCGGTGACCTCATAAGCAGCGCCGGAAATGGCAGCGCTCAGGCCGACAGCTTCCCCCATCTCCGCAGTTTTCAGAATCAGGACCTTGCCGTCCCGCGAGGTCGTGGAGAGATTCACCTTGCCAGAACAGAGGATGAACATGCCGCGAGGACTCTGCCCTTCCACAAACAAAATGGCTCCAGCCGGCAACGTGCTCTTGTGGCTCACCTGGTCCAGAGCCTGCAGTACCGGCGGGGAGAAGCCGCAGAAGAAATCGGGTCGTCTGATCGTGCATTCAGCGCAGTTCTCGATGATGTCCAGTCCGTAGGGAGTCTTCATATCGGCTTCTCCGTGGGAAACGCGCCTGGGTTTGGCCGGGAATGTCGGGGCAGTCCCCGCCAGGTGCCGCGAGCCGGCCAGCAAAGCCAGGGCTTGTGCGCAGTTGTCACCGTTCATACTTTGGGCAGCCGCGATTAATTCCCAGGCAGCTCCGGGGTCTTCCCGCAGCTCCCATTCCACATGACAAACGAACAAATAAAGCGGGTCAATCTCGCCCGGTTGCGCCTGAGGAAATGCACCGATGGCCTCAACTCCGGTCGGTGGGGAAGGGCGAGCAGCCTCGCACTGGCGGGAAATTGCGGCTGTGGGAAAAGAACGGGCGAAGTGGCCCGCACGGCGGCAGTGCTGAGGTTGGGACGATCCCAGCACGCGCAGGGTGCGAGGGACGAGAAGACCAACTGCGTGACATTCGCTGGCTGCAGACACAACTATGCTCCATCGAGCCCGCACCTTACGACCCAGGTTCAGTTTTGGGGGAAGGCCAGAGTTCTGTTTTTCGCGAGTGGCTGGACCCACCGGCGAACCTAACCGAATGTCTATGCAAGTTTCGTTCCCGAAATGGCGGCGGTGACGGCAAGGCGCCAAGTTCCCTGTTTGGAACGAGTTTCGAAACAGAACCCCGTGGCCCCATTCCGGTGCATCTGCCGAAAACTCGGCAAGCTTGCCGATTAGCCGTCAGATCTCGTGAGTCCCAGACTTTCGACGTGGCTTGGACGGTGCCACCTGCTGCGCACCGGCGTATTCCCGCCGCGCAATTCCGAGACGCTGCATTTTCGATTGCAGCGTGGTGCGTTTGACGCCCAGCCGTCGAGCGGCTCCGTTTGGTCCAGACAGGACGCCTTTTACCTCGCGCAGTATGCGAATAATGTGCTCTCGCTCGGCGTTCTCGAGAGTGTGGTCGGGCTCGATCACGAACGGGGATTTCTCGTCAGCCAGCTCCCAAAGCGGAACTCGCAGAACCGTGCCTTCACTGAGGATGACGGACCGTTCCATCAGGTTTTCGAGTTCGCGGACGTTACCGGGCCACGACCATTCCATCAGGGCCCGCATGGTCTCTTTGGGCACGGTCTCGAGATGGCGGTCCATCCGCGATGTGAACTTGCGCACGAAATGGCGGACCAGCGATGGAATATCTTCGCGTCGTTCGCGCAACGGTGGGACGCGAATCGGGAACACGTGGAGGCGATAAAACAAATCGTTACGAAACTCGCGGTCCGCAACGCTGCGTACCAGGTCGCGATTGGTGGCAGCAATCAGGCGTAAATTGACTTTGATGGTGCGGGTACTGCCCAGGCGCTCGAACTCCTGGTCCTGTAGTACGCGCAGCAGCTTGGGCTGCACTTCCAGGGGGATTTCTCCCACCTCATCGAGAAACAATGTGCCGCCATCGGCCAGTTCCATGCGCCCGACCTTGCGCGCGACGGCGCCGGTGAAGGCGCCTTTTTCGTGGCCGAACAGCTCGCTTTCCAGCAGGCCGGTGGGAATGGCGGCGCAATTCACCTTGATGAAGCTTTGCTCGTGACGGCGGCTCAGGCGATGAATGGCTCGGGCCACCAACTCTTTGCCCGTGCCCGTTTCGCCCAGAATCAGAACCGTGGCGTCGCTGGCGGCGACCGTGGCTACCTGGTCAAGCACCTGCCCAAGCGCAAGACTCTCCCCGACGAGTTCCGTGAGGGGTCCACAGGAAGGAACCTCTCCTTCCAGGAATTTTTTTTCTTCGCTCAGGCGTTGTTGCAGTGCGCTGATTTCGGCCGTGGCACGCTGGTTTTCAATGGCAACCGCCAGTTGCCCGGCAATTTGCCTGAGAAGTGTGAGGTCATCGGGCTGAAAGGCGCCGTGGCGGGTGCTGCCGAGGATCAGAACGCCCAACGGTCCTTTCGGCCGCAGAAGTGGGACGCAGCAGAGGCACTGCAGTCCTTCCGCCAGCAGCTTTTTCGCGACATCAGCATCAAAACCCTGCAGTTCTTCCTTGGAAAAGATTATGGGAGCGCGCTTTTCCAGAGCACGGCCACCGGGGCTGCTGTGCGCGCTGATCACAACCCCCGACAGCAACCCTTTGCCCAAAGGAAAATCTTCCGCCTGCCGCACCAAGAGTCCGTTCTTGGGGTCGTGCAGTTCGAAGCCGGCATACTCCTGGCGAAAGACGCGGCGAATGCGGGCCGAGATAGACGGAAAGACCTGCGGCACGTTCCAATTCGAGGCTAGGACACCGCTAACTTCCAGGAGCATCCGCAGACGGGCCATCTCATTGTGCAGCCTGCCGGTCAGATCGTGGAGCGATTCTTCCAGTTGTCTGTGCTTCGTCGCCTCGACGACTACGGCACCGATCTGTTCCACCCGTTCTCCCTCGGACTTGATGGGTATGAAGTGACAGAGCACGTGCCCGACTTGCTGGTCGGCAGGCAATGCTCCGGCCAATTCGATGTCAAAGACCGGTTCACCACTCGAGAGGATCCACTGCAGCACAGGTTCGAAGGCAACTGCCTTGTCTCCCAGCACTTCCCTTATGTTCTTGCCCACATGATCGGATGCGGCAAGACCATTCATCGCGGCCAGCCGGTAGTTGACGGCAACATAGCGAAGGTCAGAATCGAAGATGGCGAGCCCTACTGGGGACGACTTGAAATATACGGCGAGCAGTCTCTCAAGATCGGATGGAGATCCGGAGTTGGCGAACGGAAGCAGATTGCCCGCGCCGTTCGAGTCAGCCAACATGACACAACCTCGGGCCGGGACACTGGATCCCACGGTTCGTTCGCTCGCCAAAGTGTATCGGTGAGAAGAGTTGCGCCGGGCGGCACACGCAAGCCGACGCTGGCGCTGCTCCGCCTTGGCGCACTCCAGGGAAATCTGCTGCGCTTAACCCTGCGGCGCAATAACCCAGTTTGCTTTTCAAGCGTGGCGCGCTTGCTGACTGCACAGAAATCCCCTCGGGACCCGGCCCTCCAACCTGCCTCGCCGACTGCAACCGATTTCGGCGGCATTATATGTGCGCCGTCAAGGCTAGTTGCCTCTGGTCCGATTTTGTCCGGATTTTGGAACAAGGCCGGAACGTGTTCGTGCAACCGAACAGTCGTTCGCCATCGCTCGGTCGCCTCGTCCGAAGACCGCAGGGATGGGAGACTATAATTTCGAGCATGGCCCGCGGATGGGAGAGCAAGGCTGTCGAGTCACAACAAGCCGAAGCGGCCGAGCAAGAAATGACATCCCGGCCTCACCTCACCGCCAAGGATGCCGCCGCCTGCCGGCAAAAGGAGAATTTGCGCCTTGCGCGCCAAAGCATCCTGCAGCAAATCGAAGCCAGCACGAGTCCCCGGCACCGCAAGCTCCTCGAGGCCGCCCTCGCCGATCTGGATGAGAAGCTGAAACGGCTGATGGTGCCGATTTGATTTTTGCACCCTCGCGACTGGCGTCCTGAAAAGCGCACTTCCTCCTCTGACGTATAATGTTGGCTTTATGACAGCCTACGTCTACGTTTCTCTCAAGAAAAGCGTTCTTGATCCCCAAGGTAAGACGATCCAGGGTGCGCTGGGCAAGATGGGATACAAAGGTCTGGAGAACGTCCGTCAGGGGAAGTACTTCGAGATCACGCTCGACGCCGCGATCTCGCGCGACCAGGCCCAGGCGGAAGTCGAGCGCATCGCCCGCGAAGTCTTGACCAACCCCGTAATCGAAGAGTTCCGCTTCTCTTTGGCGGAATAAGAATCGAGTGCCCCTCTTGGGCTCCCTTTATGTGTGGCATAGTTGGCTACGTCGGCAAGAAGAGTGTTGTTCCCATCATCCTTGAAGGACTGCGCCGGCTTGAGTATCGCGGCTACGATTCAGCGGGAATAGCCGTGGCGGGTAACGGACGTCAACTCCAGGTGCGGCGGGCGGAAGGCAAACTGCGCCATCTGGAGGAACTCATCGCGCGGAAGCCGCTCGATGGTACCTACGGGGTCGGACACACGCGCTGGGCCACTCACGGCCGTCCCACGGAAGAGAACGCCCATCCGCACCGCGATTGTACGGGCAAGATCGTCGTCGTACACAACGGGATCGTCGAAAACTATCTCGGCCTGAAAAAGAGTCTAATCGCGGAAGGTCACAAATTCGCGACCGAAACTGACACCGAAATCATCGCGCACTTGGTGGAGAAGAATTTTGTGACCCCGGCCAATGGTCGGCGCCCGTCTCTGGAGGAAGCGGTTCGGCAAACGGTGAAGGATCTGCGCGGCGTGTTTGCTCTGGCTGTGATCTCGGCCGATGAGCCCAACAAGATCGTGGCTGCGCGCAACGGGCCGCCGGCGGTGATCGGCCTGGGCGACGACGAATATTTCGTGGCCTCCGATGTGCCCGCCATTCTCTACCACACCCGCGACATTTTGTTTCTGGCTGACGGCGATCTGGCGGTGGTGTCCACCGACGGGGTACAACTTTCCGACTTCGACGGCAAGCCGATTCAGCGCCAGGTGCAGCACGTGACCTGGGATCCGATCATGGCCGAAAAGGGCGGCTTCAAGCACTTCATGCTCAAGGAGATCTATGAGCAGCCCGCCACCGTACGCGATACGGCCCTGGGACGCATTTCACAGGATACCGGTCAAGTTTTCCTTAGTGAAATCGAAATCAGCGAAGCGGAATTCCGCGCCGCGAACAAGATCAACATCATCGCCTGCGGCACCAGTTGGCATGCCGGCCTCGCGGGCAAGTTCATGATCGAAGCCTTGGCCCGCATCCCCGTGGAAGTGGATTATGCCAGCGAGTGGCGCTACCGCAATCCCATCGTCGATGCGAATACGATTACGGTGGTGATTTCACAATCAGGCGAAACGGCTGACACGCTCGCGGCCCAACGCGAAGCGAAATCACGAGGCTCCAAGTCCCTTGCCGTCTGCAACGTGGTCGGTTCCATGATCACCCGCGAGGCTGCCGGCACGATTTACACCCACGCCGGGCCGGAGATCGGCGTGGCCTCGACCAAAGCCTTTGCGGGGCAGCTTACAGCGCTCTTCATTTTCGCCATGTATCTGGCGCAAGTGCGGCGTGGGATGACCGGCGAACAGGCGCGCACAGCCATGCAGGAACTGATGCAGATCGAAGGAAAACTCGAGCAGATTCTCGCCCATGACCAGGCCTGCGACGAGTTAGCCAAGACCTACCAGAAAGCGCACGATTTTCTCTTCCTCGGCCGGGGAATTCACTATCCCATCGCACTCGAGGGTGCGCTGAAGCTGAAAGAAATTTCATATATCCACGCCGAAGGATATCCCGCCGGTGAGATGAAGCACGGGCCGAATGCGCTGATTGACGAGAACCTGCCCGTGGTCGTCATTGCGACGCGCGATGTAAACAGCCCCGGTTCCATGGTGCGATACGAGAAGACAATTTCCAATCTGAAGGAAGTAAAGGCACGGTCCGGGGTGGTGATCGCACTGGCCACCGAAGGCGACGAGGAAATCCGTGAATCGGCAGATCACGTTCTGTTCGTTCCGCCGGCGCCGGAGGAACTGTCGCCGATTCTGGAGATCGTTCCCCTGCAACTGCTGGCTTATCACATCGCCGTGCGCCGCGGCTGCGATGTGGACCAACCGAGGAACTTGGCGAAATCGGTGACGGTGGAATAGGTGTCCATGAGGACGGCGACCAGGATCATTTTGGCAGTCCCTTCTCGTCATACAGCAGATCGCCGTGATCGATAGATTTGTACGGTTCTTTGAAGTGGGCCGTGCACTCCTTGCCGATCTCAAGCAGCCGCTTTGCTAGGCCTTGGCGGTCGCGCACCCGTCCCAACCGCTCACGAATCGCTCGGTCGACCGCAACCGAAACACCCTCACCGGTGAGCCGAGACAATTCGCGTGCCAGGCGGTGTGTTTCATCCTTGATGCGCAGGTTCATTCTGGCCTCTATTCAAGTTCCTTCATCGCTGTATCACAGACCCGGCGCAACTGGTTCATCGCGAGAGCAAGCGCTGCTATCCCCACTCCCCACGCCGCGAATGCAATGTCCACCGCCAGCTTCGACGCCGCCCCCACCCTCCGCAGCAGAAACGGCAGGAAATTCCAGGTTGTCAGGTGAACGTAGTCCCAGGGATCGTACGTGATCGAATCCGTGTGCAGACCCCACGCTTCCATTTTGCCCAGAGCAAACGCGGCGATGTTCTTGAAGCGCAGCGCGATCACGAAGGTGGGATGCCCGAATTCATCCATCTGATAAATCTCGAGCGGCAGCCAGAACATCAGCGAGGCAATCTGGATAACCAGGCTGCCGGCAATCAGCACAATCCCCGCCCGCCAAACCCACGGACTGAGGCTGGCGCGATAATGAATGAGAAGGGGAACGGCCGGAAATGCCGCGATCTCCACCGCGGTTGAAACGTACCGGTCGCCCCAGGCGAAGTCGCCGGCCCAGTAGGTATAGCGGGCGTAGAGGCTGATATAGCCAACCAAGAGAACGAGTGCAGTCACGCCGAAAGCTCGAACTTCGGGACTCAAGCGCTTCCACAGCAGAACCAGCAGCACAATCGCAAGAATGAGGAGCGGGTCGAAGAGAAAGATCGACTTCTCCGGCTGAAACAGTGCGCCGAAAAAGCCCTGGTGGAACGGTGTGCTCCAGGGGAAATTCGCCGGCAGCGTGGGGTCTTGCAGCCGTTCTTCTTTCGCAAACAGCGGGAGATACGTTCCGGTCCAGTTTTCAAAGCGGTAGAAATGATAAGCGCGCTCAATCAGGCCAAAGAAGGCAAAAACCGGAATTGCAACCTTAGAGTACTCAAGAAACCGTTTCCACGGCGCCGGGAAGGCAGCTCCATTTCTCGAGTCCTTTGCGAGAGGTTGGGAAGTGCGCCCAAGCCACAGAACGGCCAAAACGAGAAAGACTCCCGCCATAAGGTCGAGGGCGGCGGTGAGTCGAGTGAGAATGTTCAGCCCGAGCGCGCCAGTGCCCAGCCAGAGCGCCCGCCGGCTTCCGGTATTGAGCCACTCCATCTCGTACGCGAATCCCACCAGCGTCAGCAGCCCGATGTAGTTGTTCTCGGTCATGTTCTGCGTGTAGTGCAGGTGGGTGGTGCAGACAAGCAGTGCCAGGACGCCGGCCACCGCTTCTTTCACGCTGAACCCGAGCTGGCCGAGCAGCCGAAACGCAAACAGCGCTGTCAGCACGTTCACCAAAATGCTGGTGCTAAAGCTGACGATGATCGTGCGCACGCCAGGGTCGTCTTCGTATTCCGAGAAAATCGGCCAGTGGGAGACCCATGTGCCTACAATGTCGGCAGGGAGCATGAGCAGCGACTGCCCGATGCCGTACTGGCTCCAGATCTTGCCGCCGCGGCCGCGCAGGCCGAATTCGGGATAAGCCCCGGGAGCGACATGCGGCGCCGACGTCCAGATCCAGTGGGTGGTTTGCAGGCGGTGCTGCGTATCGGACGTCCCGAATTCACCCGATTGCACCACGAAGGCGATCAAGCCAGCCGAGAGACAAAGAAGAAACAAAGGATCGCTGAACCATCGCCTCAAGCGTGAGATCATCGCAAGGATATTAATACAGCGATTGTTTTCGGCGTTTGCCTCTAGTGCTTTGACTGCGAGTCGATTGACCGAGTTCGCGGCTTTGCCCTACCATCTTTGCAAGCGGGGGTAGCCATGCGGACTGTCGTCGTTATTCTCTTGATCGGCGCGGCGTGTCTGCTGGGAGCACAAGAACCGCAGCCGGGACAGACTCCGCAGGAACCGGATCGCCGCTGGACCAAGCCCGGTCCGGTGCAAGACGGCGGCGTGCGCCAGGTTCTCGAAAGCATCGTTATTCCTCCCATCCCCAGCGAGCCTTTCAGAGCCACCCTCGACACCGAATGGGTGCGCTTCACCCCGGACGGCGGAACGATCACCTTCGTCAACGAGCGCCACATCGCGCGCGACGGACGCGGCCGTATCTACGAAGAACGTTGGGCCTTAGTGCCTAAGTTTCATCCCAACGGCGACATTCCCTCAAGGCTGACCTGGATTCAGATTGCCGATCCTAAACTGCACACGCTTTACAACTGCAGCATCGAGAAGCACGTCTGCGATCTAGTGACATACGATCCCACCGAAGACCTTCGAGCGGCTCGGCCGCGTACGCCTCCCCCTGGCACCGCTACCGGAGATCGTGGGCTGCCAACCACGCTCGAGGATCTGGGTACCAGAAACATCGCGGGAGTCGACACCGTGGGCATCCGGCAAACCTATCGCATCGAGATCGGCAGCATGGGCAACGACCAGCCCATGACCAGCATGAAGGAGGAATGGCACTCACAGGAACTCGGCATCAACCTTCTTTCGATTCGCTCAGACCCCATGGTTGGGAAGCAGACCTTCACCATCGTTGAACTGGCCGCTTCCGAGCCTGATCCCCAACTCTTCGAACTGCCCGCTGGATATAAAGTCAGCGACCAGCGCAAGAACCCTCCAATCTCATGGTAAGTTCGCCCGCTGTGAACTCCGGTTTGCCCGGCTGGCACGCCAGTTGATTCCGCGTGAGGAAAATCTCGCAACCTTAAGGATCCTCGGCTCATCTAAACCTTGACAGTGATCCACTCAAGTCCTATCATGTGCCTCATATTAAAGCACTTGATTACATCAATCCACTGAGAAAAAAGGACTCATCAAGTTTAGGAGGACACATTTTATGGGCAAGATTATTGGAATTGACCTGGGGACGACCAATTCTTGCGTAGCCGTGATGGAAGGCGGCGAGCCGAAAGTCATCGCCAACGAAGAAGGAGGGCGCACCACGCCTTCCGTAGTCGGCT
>Ga0187778_10002233_pt1 | contig 13245 bp, 15 predicted proteins | sample 1015_Q2_SP5_20_M_FD_132418 | JGI IMG/M metagenome (GOLD analysis project Ga0187778, IMG submission 132418) | Tropical peat soil microbial communities from peatlands in Department of Meta, Colombia - 1015_Q2_SP5_20_MG | ecosystem: Environmental > Terrestrial > Soil > Wetlands > Peat | place... | reverse complement strand
TCCTTGACGTGATTCTTTCATCCAAATCCTCTTATGTGGCACGTACAGCGATAACATAATCCCCGTGACCGCGATGAGCGCTCCACTCCAGACAAAAGACACGCCAGTCTCGCTTTTGATTTGAAACGCAACCCAATTCGCCTGTCCGAGTTCTGCGAGTCCCGCGGAGTCATAACTGTACAAGTAGAACGTCAGCCCTTTGTGCGTCAAAGGCTCATTGACAGTTACGTAATGAGTTTCTGTGGAATTGCCATCGAGCACGCTTACCGTGGCCTTATAATCCTTTACCGTGCCGTCATCGTAATAATCAACGCTAAAATTGCTCAATTTTAGACGGAAATCTGCTATTTGTAGAGAACCCCCTACTGGAATAACGGCAATTTTGTTATTGTACTCATTCGAATACCCGAAAGCTGCACCGACCAAAACTCCTAGCAAAAGTACCAACACCCCAAAATGCGCAATGTACGGTCCAATCCTGCCAATCCTGCCTTTTTGGGCAAATAACGCTCCCTTCTTGGGGTCACTCGTTTCGAAGCAGTTGTATCCCTTTAGGCGCTTTTTCAAATCAGACAGCTTGACGCCGGCTAGGTACGCGTGGTACGGAAGCGCTTCTATGAACTGATCGCTAACTTCGATGTGAGGATTTGCAATGGTGCGCCACAAGGGCACAATCCTCGTGAGACTGCAGATGATCGTTGATATGGATAGTATGCCTACCAGAGCAACAAAAAGAGGCGATGCGAAAACGACATTGCCGTTTGGCAGCAGTGTCGCGGCGGCGGATAGCGCAATAATGATCGCTATAACGGTCACGGCGAACTTTGTAGAGATGAGTATCTTAACGGCAAAATTCATGGTCACTATCTGCTTCAAAGAGTATTTGTTGCGTTTGGATGTGATTGCTGTGTGATACGCTGCCGCTTAGAACGCGGCGTCGGCTTTCTTTATCATCGTATCGAAGTCCGAAAAGTTGTGTGGTACACACTCTGCGTTACAATCCGCGTCGCTTTTGTCGTTTCTGATAGTCGCGAACTGCCCTAAGTAAATCCATTTTCCTGAAATTTGCCCAGTTAACCTCGGTAAAGTACAGCTCGGAATAAACGGCCTGCCAAATTAGAAAGTCCGTTAAACGATTCTCTCCTGTCCTTATGACCAGCTCCGGCTCTTCTTTGAAGATGAGGTTAGAATTGATGGTCTCTTCAGATATATCATCGGCTCGCAGGTGCCCATCTTTCACTTTTTGAGCTATTATTTTGATCGCATCAACTAGCTCTTTCTTCCCACCATATCCGATAGAGATATCCATTGTCGGAGCGTCCGCGTTGTCCGTGGTTCTGATTTCGTCCGGTAAATAGATCGTCGCGTCCAAGGATTCTGCGTGCAGGCTATTCAGGATCTTGCTCACGATCTGAGCGCGCAGCCTCTTGTTGACGTCCTCTCCCAAATCCATCACGCTTATGTACACTATGACTCGATGGATCCCTATTTCTTTGCACCAAGACGCGAAGGAGCCAATTTTTTTGTAAGAGTCGTGAGAACTAAGGTCTTTTTCCGCGATTACAAGCGTGACGTTTTTCGGCACTTCGTCAATTTGGTAGAGAAGTCTTCTTTCGTACAGATTTGAGATCATGGCGTTACAATCGAATTCTTGTCTCGTGGCGCTTGTTTGTATTCTGTTTGCTCCCGCAGCCGGCGCAAACGTAAAGTACTTCGAGCTTGAATAGGAAGAGGATTAGCGTGAATATCGTAGAGGCACGAAGATTGACGTTGCGCGCAGGTTTTGGACTTACGGCGCTCATCATCCCTTTTTTAGGAAGCACGGGTTCGCTTTTTTTTATGTTACTCTTGTCTTTGCTCGTTGTTCTCATCAACCCCAAGATGCACATCTTCATATTGTTCGCAACGGTTACGGACAAAAAATCTGAGGTGCTTGTCAAACCGCTGGCTCTTACTCTGTCTTTGACGGCTTTATGTATATTTAGTGTGGTATTTAGTTTACCACTGTACGTAATAAGTGACGTCATTATAATTGTAACGCTTGCCGAGATCCTCTCGTTGCTTGTCGGATCCTACGGCAGTTTCACGAGTAACCTGACCTATGTTTTGACAGGCGGGTTTCTGGGTTTTCTGGTTGGTGGCGCCGCGGCTGTTGTTACCAGCGTGGCCGCTTCAGCTGATTTCTTGCTCTTTGTGGCTATGATCGGTGCTCTGGTTGGCGCGCTACTGAGGACTATTCTTCGCGAGATAGAGGAAAACGTAATAGTACCGCTCGGTATGGGCTTCGCGATGTGGCTATTCGCTAGTTTCGAATACTCTGTGCCAGTAGTTCGACTCCTCTTAACGCTGCTTTTTATGATTCTCCTCGGATATGCGTTAGGAAGAGTCAAATTAGCCGATGCGTCTGGAGTTCTGAGCGGAATCTTGATGGGGCTCTTGATCGTTTCGTTCACGGATTTCAGGTGGTTCGTACTCATACTCGCTTTTTTTGTGATCGGGGGCATTTTTACCAAGTACAAATACGATTACAAGCGAGCTATAGGCATCGCACAGGAGGGGGGTGGAGCGCGAGGGTATCGCAACGTTTTCGGCAATGGGCTTATCGCGCTTATCTGTGCCGTAGCTTATGGGATAACAGGCAACGTCTTCCTCTCGATTGCATATATAGGGGCAGTTGCCACCGCGACAGGTGATACGCTTGCGAGCGAGATAGGGCAAACTCACGTGAAACTGCCAAGACTAATCACTGATCTGAGAAGAGTCCCGCACGGTACTGATGGCGGAATCACGACGCTGGGCGAATACTCGGGCCTGGCGGGAGCTTCCGCGATAGCGATAATCGCTGTTCTGCTAGGAGTCGGTGCGCTGAACACGATCGTTCCGGTTATCCTCGGCGGTTTCTTTGGAGCCAACTTCGACAGCGTCTTAGGAGCGGTGCTGGAGCGGAGGCATTATTTGACTAACAGTTCGGTGAATCTGCTTGCGACAGCCGCCGGTGCAATTGCTACGGTGATCGTTTACCTCTTGCTCTTATGAGCCGTTTGTGCGACTTGACTCGAGGTTTCAGTTTAGTAGTACGCTAAGTCGTTCTTGCCACCTTCCGAGGGTCGGTTCACCGTATGGTCACGTGCTCGTTTAAGAGCCTAAGGACGATGGTCTCTCGCAGATTAGCCAAGCACGTGAAAGGAGATTCGTCGGATGTGAAGATCAGCGAAAACGTGACGCCTTGCTCATCTGTCTTTGACATGAGCACTCGAATGCCACCTTGGTCGATAGAGCCTATCTTTCGGGCCTCATCACGTATTATCTGCTTCGCACGAGCAAGGTCTGAATCGTAAGAAACACGCACATCCAGCTTATTTGATACGCGGTCGTCGGAATGATTGAAGACCACGTCGCTAGTTATTACAGAATTCGGAATGATCATGTGTCCTTGAATTAAGCGTATGACCGTGTGTCTAAACGTAATATCCTCGACAAAGCCGGAATCTCCTCGCACGGTAACAAAGTCGCCAACACCAAATGGCTTGAACACAACGATGGCGATGCCCGCTATAACGTTTGAAATCGTGTTTTGCGCAGCTATACCTACGATGATGCCTATGATGCTAACGCTTGCAAGAATTACAACAGAAATCGATTGTAGCTGCGGCGTCAAGCTGATGATAATTATGAGGCCTGTGACGTAGATCAACGCGATAATAAGGCGTCTCAGTGCGATGTACTTTGTCGAACTGACTCTGAGTCTGGTCGCAGCTTGTTGCAAGTAGCGTACGAAAAAACGTTCCGTGAATCGAGCAACTATGACCGTCGCCGCCACGATAAGTATGACTCTGAGCCAGATTGCTGCTGAAGCGTTTATGTCATAGAGCTCATTTGGAAGTGCCATACAACTGCGAGAAATGGCTAAGAAGCGTGCGACGAGGACCAGTCATTCTGGATAGTAGTACTCTCCCTCAGCGCGTTGTTTTCGATCCAATTTCGATCCAATTTTATTCACCCTCGGGCGATGCGTGTCCTCGTCTCGCCGAAACGTTACCCCGATCGACTTTAGGAAACGGTTCATGCCCGCGTGCATGCTGAAAGGACCTTCTGCCGTGCCGTGAACTCCCGGTTCTCCGCTGAAAACCATCAGGCGCTCGCTCGCTTGGTCGATCATATAGATATCGTGATCGACGAGCAGTGTGCCCACCTTCTTATTCTCAGTAAAGCGTCTTATCAGACTAGTTGTCAGCGCGCGCTGCTCTACGTCGAGATGAGCACTCGGCTCATCAAGCATAAAAAGGTCTGCTTCGCGGCTGAGACAAGCGGCTATCGCCACTCGTTGCAACTCGCCTCCGCTCAAATTTTGAAGAGGTCGATCTAGAATCGTTTCGAGCTGAAGTGGTTTGACGATCTCGGTTCTGTAGTAGCTTGAGTCATACTGACTGGAAATTGATCGCAGTAGAGAAGCGGCGCTCTCGCTCCCTAACGCATCGGCTGTGACATACTGTGGTTTGTACGAAACCGTCACCTTGACATCGACGCTGCCTTCGTCTGGTTTAGTCACTCCTGCGAGCAGCCGTATGAATGTGGTCTTACCAATTCCATTGGGACCCATTATTCCCATCACGCCTTTGGTGAGCTCGCCTCCCTTTGTTTCAAACGTGAACGTTTCATAACTTTTCTTGAGGTGCTCAACTCGAACGAGGATCCGTTCGTCTTTGTCGAGTCGTGGTGCGTGCAATTCAAAGTGGATGGCATCGGCTCTGATTCGAACGTTCTCGTCTCTTAGGTACCCCTTGAGATACTCGTTGATGCCGACTCGCACTCCTTTTGGATTCGTTATCACGCCGTACGCTCCCGGCTCCCCGTAAGCAACGTACAGGATATCAGCTAAAAGGTCCAGTATGGCCAAATCGTGCTCGACCACCACAACCGTTTTTTTTGCTGCTAGCTCTCGAATTACGCGTGCGATATTTACTCGCTGGTAAATATCGAGGTAAGGCGTCAACTCATCAAAAAAGTATAGATCAGCGTCTCGCACAATCGTTGCCGCTATAGCCAGACGTTGGAGCTCGCCGCCGCTTAGCTCTCCGATATCTCGCTGTCCGACGTGCTCCAGTTCTAGTTGGCCCATTACCTGCTCCATGACCTCGCGTTCATCGGCTTTGCTTATGAGATCGTCGACCTTGCCCGTATACGCTCGCGGGATGAGGTCAACCGACTGCGGTTTGCTCGCAGTTCGCAGCGTCCCGGCATAGACTTGGGCCAAATAATCGTGCGCTTCGGTACCTGAGTAGTAGCTGAGTACCTCCTCAGTCGTTGCGTGTTCGCGGCCTAAATTAGGCGTCAACTCCCCAGTGAGGATTTTGGTTAGGGTGGTCTTGCCGATCCCGTTGGGCCCTAATATGCCTACGACGCGTCGACCACGAGGAATAGCAAGTCCGTAGAGCGCAAACCCGTTAACACCGTATCGATGGGTCGGATGCTCTAGTTCTCCTGGGAGGCCGACGATTGTAATCGCGCCAAACGGGCATTTCTTGATGCAAATGCCGCAGCCTACGCATAGCTCTTCCGAAATGATAGGTTTCCCGTCAGGTCCGATGACTATTGCTTCATCGCCCGTTCTCACCCGAGGACAGAAACGGAGACACTCGGTGGCGCATTTTTTGCTGCGGCAGCTCTTCTTTTTTAGTACTGCTATCCTCATTGACGGAGGCTTGCTCTCTGTTGTGTGCTTCTAAGCTGGTTTGTTGAGCAGTATCGTCCAGCTAACGAACCAAAATGCAAACGTCATGAATCCCGTATAGAACCAGTCTTTCATCTGATACTCTTTAAGGTCGATCTGAATGCGCGGTAAGATTAGTCTTTGTGCGTACACGACGACTAGCAGTATTAAGATGCCGAAACTCGGGATCGCGTAGTAGGACAGCACCCCACCGAAAATACCGAGCAAGGAGGCCAGTAGCGTCTTCTTAATCCCCTCGATGTGAGTGAGTCGCTTCTCCTTCTCACGCTTCTGATCCGCTTTCTTGTCCGTCGTTTTGGCTTTTTGTGGAACTGCTTTCAGATCGGCTTTTTGAGGAACTTTTTTTTTAGCCTTTGCCATGCTTCGACACCCACTAAGACTTGACGGTATTTATAACTTTTAGAGTTGTCAGCGTTCCATTTCCGGTAGAGGGTGCCAGGTCGACAAAATCATCCGCTCGCCGTGGATACCCGCTGCGGCTGCTCATCGCGAACCGAGCCTTTCTTTTTATACTATGATTTGAGAGTACTACTGCCGTTGTTTTGCCAAGCACCTGAGTCATTTCGCGGAGGCATGTTTTATAAAAACGGTAATGACAAGCGTTGACATAGCAGCTTTGCTACCGGAACTTAGTGCGCTGGAAGGCGCGAGATTAGAAAAGGCGTACCAGCACTCATCTACGGAGATTCGTCTGAAACTTGCCACCGGTAGCGGGAAACGCGACATGATAATTGAAGCAGGAAGAAGACTTCATCTCGTAAGCAATCCCCCTCCTGCACCACCAGTGCCTCGTAGTTTCCCGATGCTGTTGCGAAAGGAACTTAGAGGAAGTCGAGTAGGCGCTCTTACACAATACGATTTTGACAGAGTTGTGGAACTGCAATTTTCGCGCGGAGACGAGCGGCGCTATTTGATATGCGAGCTTTTTCTAAAAGGAAACGTCGTCCTTACCGATGCAACCAAAACGACTATTTTGCCACTGCGCGCCCTGAGATCAGCGTCGCGTCAAATCTCGAGAGGTCTACCCTACCCGTATCCTCTCACCCAACTCAACCCAACCAGCGTATCGCACGAGGAGTTTGAAGCAGTTCTTGCATCTCAGTCGCGCGACGTAGTCAGAACGCTCGCGACGAGATTCAATATGGGCGGCTTGTATGCGGAAGAAATCTGTTACAGGGCAGATGTGGATAAGACTAAAACCAGTCTCACTCAGGATGAGGTCCGACGACTCTTCCGCTCTTTGCTGGACGTCTTCGATCCGATAAAAGCACGTGCGCTAAAGCCGCACATCGTCTGTGCGAACGACTCGCAGCCGATAGATGTGCTCCCTTTCGAGGTCTCGCAATACGAACGAAACGAAAAGCGGTATTTCGCAAGCTTCAACGAGGCGCTGGACGTTTATTTCTCATCACAGACACACCCAGAGTCACTCGCGCCACCGTCGCCGACTGAGCTCGAAAAGATAATCGAGCGACAAAAAGTGGCCATTACGCAATTCAAGAAGCAGGAGCTCGAAAACCAAGAGAAAGGCGATTTGATCTATGAAGAGTATCAATCAATCGATCAGCTTCTACAGACCGTACGAAGCGCACGCGTATCTAAATCTTGGAGTGAGATTGAAAAAATACTAATCTCTCTCCCGTTCGTCACGCACGTGGATTCAAGTACAGGCGTCCTCACGCTGAACGTTAAAGGGCATATCATCGATATCGATACGCATGACGATGTCGCAAGAAACGCTCAGAAGTATTACGAAAAAGCAAAGGTGCTAAAACAAAAGGGCGCGGGGGCCGAGCGAGCACTCGCGCTTTCATCACGGAAACTGAGTCAAGAGGAGAAGTCTAAGGCGAAAAGACCACAGCCCGAAAAACAGCCAAAGGCGAAACGAAAAACGCGATGGTACGAGCGCTATCGCTGGTTTTTCTCCACCGACGGATTTTTGGTTCTTGGTGGAAAAGACGCCGAGACGAATGAAGAGATAGTAAAGAAATACATGGAACCGCGTGATATCTTTTTCCACGCTGAGGTGCACGGCGCGCCGGCTGTTCTACTGAAGTCGAATGGAAAGGAAATACCGCTGACCACGTTGCAAGAAGCAGCCCAGTTTGCCATCTCGTACTCGACAATTTGGAAACAGGGCCTCGCTTCTGGCCGCTGTTATTGGGTCGACCCAGCACAGGTATCGAAGACGCCCGAGTCGGGAGAATACGTTCCGAAAGGGGCCTTTGTCATTCGCGGAGAGAGACACTATATGGAGTCACAAACGCGATTGGCTATCGGCTTGTACGAAGCCAGGATCATCGGAGGTCCTGTCGCAGCCATAAGCAAAAAAGCTGAGCTCGTAATTCTTATTCAGCCTGGACTGTATAATCAGAGCGACGTGGCGAAGTTCATATCGCGAGCGCTTCTAACAGCGGCGAACGAGGATCAAAAAAAGATCCTTAAAAAACTGATGCCTGTCAACGAAATAGCCAAGTTCTTGCCACCCGGCAACTCAGAAATCTATCAGGTCACTAAAGAGAAGCACGAGAAGCGACAAGGATCGGCACGACCGTTGTAGGCGAGCAGAACTGCCCGGAAGGCAAAGGATTTATAGATAAGCACACAAGATTGAGATATCGACTGGCGACCAAGGGAATATTGATTGGGCAAGCTGTATCAATACTGCTTTTGGATTGTTAGCAGACCATCCATATCGATGAATGATGAAGGGATTACGCTGAGCTTGTTTAGCGGAATTCTGAAAGAGGTACGTGAACATGGCGAAACCGATATTTGTGAAATTCGACGTGCCTGAAGACGTCGAAAGCAAGGCGTTAGAGGCCCTAGAAAGCGCCCGTGATACGGGAAAGATAAAAAAAGGTACTAACGAAGTTACGAAAGCGATCGAACGAGGGATTGTTCGACTCGTGTTCATAAGCACGGACGTTCAGCCGGAAGAAATTGTGGCGCATATCCCCCCGCTTTGTGATGAGAAAGAGATACCCTATATCTATGTCAAAAGACAAACAGACCTCGGAGCCGCTTCAGGGCTTGACGTAGGCTCCGCAGCTGCGGCAATTATCGATGCCGGTAAGGGCAAGGCGCTCGTTGAGGAAGTGGTTGAAAATCTCAAGGCAATCCGTTGAACGCTGATGCGTCCACGAAACACGAAGTCACGGAGGAACTGTTGTGGCGGAATACAATGATGCAACGCCTGCAGAAGTAATGGAAATCGTAGGAAATACCGGCATGCACGGCGAGGCGAAACAGGTGAAGTGTCGGATTCTCGAGGGCTCAAACAAGGGCAGAATCATCACTCGGAACTGTGTCGGCCCGGTGCAGATAGGCGATGTACTTATGCTTCGTGAGACGGCCCACGAAGCAAAGAAGCTCATGACGCGGTGAGGAAATGGAAGAACGAAAGTGTTCGTTCTGTGGCGGCGCCATCGAACTCGGTACCGGAAAGATGTTCGTCAAACGGGATGGAGCGGTGTTTCACTTCTGTTCGTCCAAGTGCGAGAAGAACTACCGCATAGGCCGCATACCGAGACGGGTTGCGTGGACCGAACAGGGGCGCATATCGCGCAAGAAGGCATAAAAGAGGACTAAATGACGTCCGAGGAGCAGATAGAACGCACTTTTGTGATGATCAAACCAGACGGAGTACAGCGAAGGCTCGTAGGCGAGATCATATCGCGACTTGAGTTAAAAGGACTGCAACTGCGGGCGCTAAAGCTCAAGCATTTAGACATAGAAACGGCTAGAAAGCACTATGCGGAACATAAAGACAAACCATTTTATGACCACTTGGTTTACTATATAACCTCTGGTCCCATTATCGTAATTGCTATCGAGGGATTTAACGCAGTGCGGGCGGTGCGCCAACTCGTGGGGGCAACAAATCCCATCGAAGCGATGCCCGGCAGTTTGAGAGGAGACTTTTGTCTGGACCCTGTGAGAAATCTAGTGCACGCAGCAGATTCGCAAGAAGCAGCCCAACGTGAGCTTTCGCTGCATTTTGACAGCGAAGATTACGTTAGAGAAGTACCGCTGGGCGAAGTCTATGGATAGATCTCTTTCCTGTCACTAGTAGGGCTTGCATGGAATGCCTAAGATCACCATAGACCACGAAAAGTGTGAAGGCATTGGAAAATGCATGAGGGTTTGTCCTAAGGGCCAGCGAATTTACGGTGTAACGAACGTCAACGGCCGGAAAAAATGCGTCGTAAAGGACGCAAGCTTTTGTTTGGGATGCACGACTTGCTTAGGAAGCTGTCCCAAAGGCGCTATCAGGATCGATTTCTCTGCGGCCAAACCGAAACGTTAGTGCTGAGCGCAGATGTTAATGAAGTTGGACAGCACAGTATTACCAGCCTCGGTGTGCGCCACCTCTGGATGCCACTGCACGCCATAAATCGGCTTGACGGCGTGCTTCATTGCTTCTACGTCACATACATCGGAGCGGGCTAGTCTCGTGAAATCGTTTGGTAGGCGATCTACCTCATCTGCGTGAGATGCCCACGTTTTTATTCTCCGACCGATGCCGCGTAGTATTTCATCAGGGTCGCAAATCTCGACCACGACCTCTGCGTATCCTCCGAATGTACCTTTGCGCACAGACCCTCCGAATGCTTCTGCAATGAGCTGGTGACCTAAGCAGATCCCCAGGATAGGAAGCTGCATTTCCGCGACGTATTGCTTGCAATTTCCTGTGCGCTCCATTGTGGGGCCGCCGCTCAGAATCAGTCCGTCAGGATCAAGCGATCTGAGCTCGTCCACGCTCAACGTGTTCTTTATCAATTCACAATGAGTGCCAAGGTCTCGAACCGCGCGATGAATTAAGTGGGCAAATTGGCCATAATTATTTATCACAAAGACTGAAGTCAACAAGTCACCTAAAAAGATTCAACTAGTATCAGGTCTCTTTTGCAGTATACACCCGCCACGTGGTTCCGTGGCTATAACTCCATTTTTCGATAACGATGTCTTCCGACTTGTCAAGCAGCATGCTGATATTCGTCCCCACTTCGTTGGGGCTCATGCCTAACTCTCGCGCAATAGACTTGCTCTTGAAAAAATGTTTGCCTCGCGTGAGTCCGTTTTTCAAATAGCTCAATATCCTTTTTTGACTATCATTGGGACTTGACATCAGTATCTCCCATGTAAACTCCGATGGATTTTTCTATATAAACTCTTTACCTCTATAATTTGCGGTCTGTGTGTTGGCAGTTCAACTGTAAGTATGGGAGCTACACATAGCTCCACAGTGAATGTTGTCCCTTTGCGAGCGGTATGGCGTAGATTCCGAGTAACTTTCGAATGGCTTTCGCAAATTTGTTTGCAAAGCCGTGGCAAGTGTACACGATTTCAGGGTTACATCGATCAACGAAATTGATAAGGTCCTGAAAATCCGCGTGATCTGATAACGCGAAGGCTTGGTCAACGCCGCGGAAGTAGTGAAAGCCTCGATTGATCGCCCACCCCGAAACGGCGATCGTGCGCGTTTTTCCTCGGAGAAAACCGCGCGTGCCGCGTAGCGCTGGATATCCGGTGGTAACGAGCACAAAAGGCTCTCGTGTTTCGTTGACCTTTGATGTATCATATCTCTGGTGACGAAAAGCGTAGCCGAAGTCTCGTAAGGCTTCATTGACCTCATAAATCTTATCATCCACAAACGGAACGTAATCCGCAAGCAAGTGCACCAGCTCTTGAGCTTTTCCGAATGGATAGGCGAGAACGATTACCGATTCACCTCTTTCAAAGCAAGAGGCGACGTACGAACGGATTTGAGAAGTAACCATCTCAGTGTCGGGGAAAACGTATTCTTGGCTCCCGAATGTGGATTCTATGATTAGCACGTCTGTGTTGACAGGCTGGGCTCCCGCTGAAAAGAACTTCTTCTTCGTGCAGAAGTCGCCGGTATAGAGAAGTCGATACTCTCCTTCCAAGAAGAACATGTGCGATCCAATAACGTGTCCTGCGTCGAGAGGGCGCACGGAATGATGATCTAACCTATCTGCTGTCGCGCGTTTTCTCAGCTTCAGCAGCGCTTGTGTAACTCCAGACATCACGATGCTTTTCCCGTTGCACCGGCTTGGGAGATGATCTGAGTGCGCGTGTGAAACCAGATTAATCGCATCCGGCGAGTACGTCTTAGGATCAAGTCTAAAATCTGTGCCGTCGGCAAGGGAGACAGATATACCGTTATTTTGATAAATCATTGGGATTGTCGCTTCAAGTTTAGTACACGGCAGACTATGGTAGATTGCCCTCTCCACTGAGTTCGTGCTGAATGTTTAGGTTCATTGCGATAAGAATCTCAAAGACCCGCTTCACTGAGCCCGCGTCTATGTTGCGCTCCGTCGCCACGTCGACTGCTCTGTTTAGTACCCGCTCGTTCTGCTGTTGGTCATTGATCACGAGACCGTCGGCCCTTTTTGCGCGCAAGACCTGCGATGCAAGATCAGTTCGTTTCGCAATCAATTCTATGATCTGCTCATCGATCGTCGAAATGTCGCCTCGCACTTTTTCTATCATCTATTAATGTGTATACGCATGCTATATTAAGAGTATTTGCTGCCATTAGCTTGAAATCAGACACTAAAGCGTTTCCACACGAGCCCCTTGATTCGAAACTCGAGTCGCTATGATGGACCCTTCTAAATCCTGCCACGCGCGTCTCACCTGGCGTGCTGATGTACGATCAACAAGCGCAATGTAAGCTGGACCAGTTCCTGAAAGCGTTGCGGCGCTTGCTCCCGCTTCTAACGCCCTCAGCAACGGCTCTACACTCAATCCAAAAGCGCTGCAATAAAGCAAACCGTTAAGCACCATCGCCTTTTCATGGCGACCATCGTCCGCCAACGCAAAAGCCATTTCGACCCACGGCGCGAGTAACTTTGCGCGTGCGACGTCTGCTTTTGCTGAGTAAGCCCGCTGTTGAGGCACGTGTATTAAGACATCCGATTGCATTTCGACGCGCTTCAAAAGCACGTCGCGCGCGTTGTCGGTCACAACTAGACCACCAAAAAATGACGCGCACGCATCGTCAAATGCGCCTGTTACGGTGACGCCTGCTCGGCGCGCCGCCTCGACTCCAAGCCTAACAGCATCGAGCGGTTCAATGACAACGTCTAGTGCCTTTGTGAGTGCAAGCACTGTTGCGTTAGCTGCTGCACTGCTGCTCTTAAGACCGCTTGCTGTCGGAATCTCGCTTCGCGTAGTAATGTGTACGCCGATCTCTGGGGCGAATCGCTGCAGCACTAGTCGTCCGCATTCAGCGATCAGCGAGGTATCGACAGAGGGGTCATCGGCAACTTCGCATGTAATCCCCTTCTCGGCGATCTCGACTTCTGCTCGAGTTCTTAAGTCAATTCCAAAAGCAGATCCTCTGAGCGTTGCTATCGCATTGATAACAGTGCCTGCTCCAAGTGCCGATGCTATCACCATTATACTCTTACCGTCGTTAGACGTCGAACAGTGTTATCCGACCGCACGTTGTCCATTTAAATCGATGGATGCCGCAACAAGAC
>Ga0187778_10002232_pt1 | contig 13246 bp, 11 predicted proteins | sample 1015_Q2_SP5_20_M_FD_132418 | JGI IMG/M metagenome (GOLD analysis project Ga0187778, IMG submission 132418) | Tropical peat soil microbial communities from peatlands in Department of Meta, Colombia - 1015_Q2_SP5_20_MG | ecosystem: Environmental > Terrestrial > Soil > Wetlands > Peat | place... | reverse complement strand
GTAAAGGTTGTGGCAGAGGTGCCGGTCGGAAGCGTTATGGGTGAGGATCCTTCATTGGCTTCGGTTCCGTTGTAAGTGCCGGTGGAGCCCCCGTAATAGACCTTATAGCCGGCAACGAGATAGTCATTGTTCGGATTCCAGTTCAGAGTGACCGACGTTGTTGACGGCAGAGCAGCGGTTACGCCTGATATCTGAAAGGGGATGGTGTCCATGTCCTGGACCGCCCCCCCTCCGCCATAGGCGCCCATGTCGTGCTCGCCATTAATGACGTTGGTAATCGTTGGATTCCCGTTGGCAATGCAGGGCGAGCCCGCCATCAGATGAAAATCGAAGTTGGAAACGTTGACGAAGAGCGGGTTATTCAATGTGATTATCGTGTTAGGAATGTAGTTAGTGCCAATGAGACCCGTCGCGGTCGGGAAAAAAGCATTGTATATAATGTTGTTCTGGTCAGTCGAAGCGAGAGCACCCTGGCTTATATTGATTGTGTTATTGTAGAAAATATTATTATTAATTATTATCGAATCCGCATCACGGATGACGGCGGTGCCGTTGTTGAAGAATGTGTTGTTGACGACCTGCGATGAAGGAGAACCTTGTATTTGCACACCCGTGCCACCGGTTCCGACATCAATGACATTATTCTGAACAATGACGGACGAATTATTTGAAATGCCGATGCCCAGGGTGGAGCTGATGATAGTAAAATTCTTTACATAGGTATTATTTACCGCAGAAGCTGAAACGACTGGTCCGCTCCCGCCGCCGTTTAGAAATGTTCGCGCAGTTTCTACACCTCGTACAGGGATGTTTGATGCTAACGTAATCGTTCCTGAATACGTTCCGGGCTCGACCAGGACCTCGAAACTGTTCGTCGTGGGGGTCGGCGTATTTACGAGAGAATTGGCATAATTGATTGCTGCCTGAATACTTGAATAATTTGTGGGAACGATAAGTTCAATCTCAACAGCCGAGCCCGCTTTTGGTGCGATGAGCAGGAAGAAAAAGAGTGAGAAGGCAAGGAGTTGGATGCATCCGTACGATTTCATGTTACATACCTCGCGGAAAGTATGCTAAAAATACCCGAATCCAGCATGAAAGTCAAAATAAAAAAAATCAAGAAGCTGCAGGACGATGTGCGGTTCAACAGCGGCGGCGATGCCCCCCCTGGCAGGAAGAGCCAAGTACAGCAACAGGATGCTGCCCAGGGCACGGCTTTGCCGATGACCTCCAAGGGGGGAGAGCGGCATCACATGCACCCTTTCTCCCTGCCCATGATGATATTTTTCTCCACGTCAAGTGGCGGGAGCTTTTGTCATGATCCTTCAAAGCATAGCTTGATGCACTTGGTGGCTACCGAGGAAGCCCGATCAGCCTGAATTGCGATCTCAGAACAAGAGGATGCCAGGAACCAATAGGGCACCTGTAAACGCTGATGCTGCTGGAATCCTCGGCTTTTTTCTGGCTGTCCCGAAACACATTGATTCGGTCTTTGGCCCCGTAGCTGCTTGCACGGAGAGTAACCACGTTCATAAAATTCTTATCGTCGGACAATCAGTTCAGGCCAATGAGAACGTCAAGAATCTGTATGTTGCCAGCACGCCTAATCTTGATGTTAATAAGACGGCTGAAAGGGTGAAGACCGGCACGAAGAAAGAGAAAGTAATCAACCATAAGACGGATTCAAAACCGGAAGAGAAAATCGCTGACAAGAAGGAAGAGATGCAGAAATGCCCATAGAGCCTGGAACCCGGTAGTTCGAAAAGTGAGCGCTTCTTGCGATCAAGGACGGAAAGGGAGCCCTGCTACGATTTTTTCGCTGGAAGTTTCGCATGCAATCTGCTAGCTTACGTCCATGAAAACCGGTCGCTCTGTTTCGCGCAATCCGTGGTCCTTTCTGCCCACGTTGTATTTTTCCGAAGGCTTGCCCTATGTCCTCATCAATACTGTCTCGGTCATTTTGTACAAGCGGTTGGGTATCGACAACGCGCATATTGCGTTCTGGACGAGTTGGCTCTATCTGCCCTGGGTCATCAAAATGTTTTGGGGACCCTTCGTGGACGTGTATTCAACCAAGCGGAGCTGGATCCTCTGGACTCAGGCGGCGATGAGCCTGTGCATGTTCCTAATTGCCTTCTCGCTGAGACTGCAATGGTACTTCGCGCCATCACTGGCAGCATTCTTTGCAGGTGCTTTCATATCCGCAACCTACGACATCGCGACAGATGGATTTTACATGCTCGCGCTTCCGGAAAAGGAGCAGGCTCTCTTTGTGGGTCTGCGGGCGGGCTTTTACCGTCTGGCAATGATCTTCGGCACCGGATTGTTAGTATACATCGCGGGAATGCTGGAAACAGCGAGCAAGGATATTGGCTGGAGCTGGTCCATGGTCATGGCTGCCTCCGGGCTGATTTTCGCAACCGCTGCGGTATATCATACGATTTTCCTGCCCTTTCCCGCGAACGACATCAGCCGGACAGTGCGGGAGAGGAATAACAGTGCTTCATTTGCTGACGTAATACGATCGTACTTCAGTCAGGCCAATATCGGCATCATGCTTTCGTTCATCCTGCTCTATCGACTAGGAGAAGCCATGCTCTTGAAGCTGGTTGCTCCTTTCCTCCTGGACCTGCAAAGCGCTGGAGGGCTCGGTCTTACGACCGGAGAGGTGGGACTGGTTTATGGGACCGTAGGTGTCGTCTGCCTGGTGAGCGGAGGAATCCTTGGGGGATGGCTCATATCCCGATTCGGATTCAGGCGATGCGTCTGGCCCATGGTTGTTGTCATGCATCTGCCTGACCTGTTCTTCGTCTACATGGCATACGCGCAGCCGGGCATCGGTCTTGTCTACCCGCTCGTTGCCTTGGAGCAGTTCGGCTACGGACTGGGATTTACGGTGTTTACCGTGTACCTGATGTACTCGGCGAGCGGAAGATATAAAACATCGCACTACGCAATCTCGACGGGTATCATGGCACTCGGCATGATGCTGCCGGGCTTCGCGAGCGGATGGCTGCAGCAGGCCGTCGGGTACAAGTTGTTTTTCATAATCGTCTGCTGCATGACAGTCCCGGGAATGCTGACGATCCCCTTCCTTGCGACCCAGAAGCTAGAGAAGAGCTGACGTGATGTGATGCTGAGAAAGCAGCGGAGAATCTGAACAAGTCCAGAAAAATGATGGAATAAAAAAAGCAGTCCTCATGGTCTGCCGCAGCCGCCATTTTTTTCCTCTCTGCTCCGCATTCAGGGGCTGCCTACTCTTTACCAAAACCGGAAAGAACGTATCCGACGACAACGCCGAGAATCGTGCCGATAGTCTCTCTTCCCAGGACATTCATGACGCCGAGAACCAGCATTAACGGCAGTATAAAAACGATCGCCAGAAACTGGATGGTCTTCATGCCCAAGGTAGCACGCTGTTTGATGAGGAGATAATAGATGCCTCCGAGCCCTCCTGCCATGATGATGGCACCGATAATCGCGATCCAAATCTGATACATTGTAAACCTCCTTATGCGGGTTTGTGAAGCAGCACCAAGTAGACCAGTGCATCGCTTTTGCTCTTTTCCGTAACGTGCCTGACGCTGACAAAAAAAGATGATGAACAAGCATGATCCTCATAAATACGAGAGATCCTTTTCTCCTGAGGGAGAACGTCCCGATTAGGGATCATTTGCTCATCACGGTTCTCTTTCTCCAGTACCTGCCCTTGGACGGGAAATCACTCCTGAAATGTGCGCCAACGCTCCCTTCCCGCTGGAGAGCCGAACGGGTGATGAGGATAGCGGTTGTTATCATGTTCTTGAGTTCGAATACATGTCGTTCAGGAGCATGATGTCTCACCATTCTGTCCCACTCGAGGAGCTGTGCAAGCGCACTGCTCAGGTCCTTTCTGTTCCGTACAATTCCCACCTTCTCCCACATCAGCTTTTTCAGTCTGCCCCGGACCTCCGTGATTTCCCATGAAGCATCTGGTGCCGGCTGGCCATGGCGCGCATCGCGGGACGAGATACGGGGGATGCTGGCGTGAGCCGCCGCATGTCTGTTCACGTAGCGTGCCGCTGCGAGTCCTGCCCGTTCGCCGAACACCAGGCCTTCGAGGAGAGAATTGCTTGCAAGGCGGTTCGCTCCGTGCACTCCTGTGCAGGCGGATTCGCCGGCCGCAAACAGTCCTGGAATGTTTGTAGCGCCCCAGAGGTCAGTTTTCACTCCGCCCATGATGTAATGTGCTGCTGGCGAGACCGGGATCGGCTCCCTGCAGATATCGATGTCGAGGTCCCTGCAGGTTCGGTAGATGCGAGGGAACCGTTTGACGATGTATTCAGGATTTAGGTGCGTCATATCGAGGTACACGTGGTCTGTTTCAGTCGCGGTCATCTCCGTATGGATTGCTCGGGTGACGATGTCACGCGGCGCAAGCTCCCTCGCTGGGTGGTAATCGTCCATGAAGCGCCGTCCCTCGATGTTTTTGAGCATGCCGCCTTCACCCCTCATGGCTTCAGAGAGCAGGAACTGCGGCGCTCCAGCGCGGAAGAGGGCCGTGGGGTGGAATTGGATGAACTCCATGTCGACCAGCGCAGCGCCGGCGCGATAAGCCATGGCCATGCCGTCGCCTGTCGCGACAGCCGGGTTCGTCGTCCGCTCGAAGAGCTGGCCGGCCCCGCCGGTGGCAAGCAGGACAGCACGAGCTGTGATGATCAACACTTTTTTGAGGGTCTGTTGGCATACGATTGCGCCGACGCACGTTCCCTTGTGAACGATCAGGTCGCGAGTAAAAGCAAAATCGATTTTGGACACCTTAGCAGAGGATCGGACCTTGTCGATGAGCACCCGCATGATCTCGTGTCCCGTAGAGTCTCCCTGGGCGTGAAGGATCCGTCGTTTCGAATGGGCGGCTTCCTGCGTGAACGCGAGCTTGGTGCCCTCCTTATCGAATTCGGCGCCCCAGAGGATGAGTTCGCGGATGCGATCTGGACCCTCCTCGACGAGGGTGACGACGGCCTTGCGCAGGCACAGTCCGTCTCCGGCGCGAAGGGTGTCCTCAAGGTGGATGGAGATCTCATCCTCATCGGAGAGCGCCACGGCAACACCACCTTGGGCGTATTCGCTGCTGCTTTCAGAAGGGGCGTCTTTGGTTACGACGAGGACATTGCCGCTCTGTGCAAGTTCAACCGCAGCCCGGAGGCCTGCCACGCCGCCGCCGATGATGAGAAAATCAGTCTCTTTGTGTTCCTCGGTAAAGTCCATGATTTCCGTTCAAGTCTCAGGTTTTACATTCGCATGAGGCCGAGACTGTGCATACATCTTTGTGAACGATTACCTATTGCTTGCTACCCGGTGTTTCTCCCGGTTGGGCCAGGAAGGGGTTCTTCCCATCGATCGAAATGAGTTTGAAATCGCCTGGCTCAAAAATAAACGTTACTCTCCCGCCGTCTTTCACATTCGTGCCGCCGGCAGCAATCCATTCTGCGTCCCAGGTAAAAGTTAACCTCATCTTGCTTGCCTGGTCTATCAGGATGATCATCTTGGCAAACTGGATGTTGAAATGAATCGTTTCATATTTCGAGAATACGGAGGCAAGGGATTTCGCGAAAGCATCCCGTTCGCGGTATGACATGGAAACGTCGGACATGAACGAATCGAGGTCTTTCTTTTCATAGTACGTGTCTATATCCCTGAGGACAGTGAGAACAGTTTTGCTTTTGTATGCAGTTTGCTCGATCGGCTTCTTGGCGCTGCAGGCAGATGCAGCCATGAGAAGGATGATGACGACGAGACAGGACTGTATGCGGTTCATTGAACCTCCGGATATCTAATCCAAGAATAGATGCAGGGCACCAGGATATATGATGTAACGCATAATGCAAGGGGGAAAAGCATAGCGCTATAAAATCTTCCTTAAAAACTGACCGGTATATGATTCCCTTACCTTGGCAACATCTTCGGGCTTTCCCTGAACCACGATCTGTCCCCCTCGGTCTCCGCCTTCGGGGCCGAGATCGACGATCCAGTCCGCGGTTTTAATCACGTCGAGGTTGTGTTCGATTACTACCACCGTATTGCCCGATTCTACGAGTTGGTTCAGCATATCCAGGAGCTTCTGCGTGTCAGCGAAATGGAGGCCCGTCGTAGGCTCGTCAAGAATGTAAAGCGTACGGCCTGTGGCGCGGCGGGAAAGTTCTTTTGAAAGCTTCACGCGCTGTGACTCGCCACCCGAAAGCGTGGTGGCCGACTGCCCGAGTGTGATGTATCCGAGCCCCACGTCCAAGAGAGTCTGGAGTTTAGTCCGGACGGCCGGCACGTTCTGAAAAAAGTCAAAGGCCTGCTCCACGGTCATGTCGAGAATCTCGGCAATATTTTTCCCCTTATACTTGATGTCCAGGGTCTCGCGGTTGTAGCGGGTGCCGTGGCACACGTCGCAGGTCACGTACACATCGGGCAGGAAATGCATTTCGATCTTGATCAGGCCATCGCCTTCGCAGGCCTCGCACCTGCCACCCTTGACATTAAAACTGTAGCGACCGGGCTTGTAACCGCGCATGCGGGACTCCGGCAGCTGGGCAAAGAGGTCACGCACAGGACCGAACACGCCGGTATAGGTGGCGGGGTTCGAGCGCGGCGTCCTTCCGATGGGCGACTGATCGATATCGATTACCTTATCAATGAGCTCGAGGCCCTTGATGTCCTTGTGTTTGCCCGCCCGCACCGTGGAGCGGTAGAGGCGTTGCGCCAGCGAACGGTACAGGATGTCCACAACGAGCGTGCTCTTACCGGACCCAGAAACGCCGGTCACACAAGTAAGTACGCCGAGCGGGAACTGCACGGTGATGTTCTTGAGATTATTCTCTGTGGCGCTCACGACGCTGATCGATTTCTCAAAGGACCTCCGCGTCGGCGGTACTTGAATGAACGCTTTGCCCGAGAGGTATTGGCCCGTAAGGGACTGTTCAATCTTTTTGATTTCCTCCGGCGTGCCCTGAGCCACGATTTCGCCTCCGTGCACGCCGGCACCGGGACCCATATCAATCACGTGATCGGCAGAGCGGATTGTTTCTTCGTCGTGCTCCACGACCAGCACGGTATTACCGAGGTCGCGCAGTCGGAAGAGCGTATCGAGTAGCCGTCTATTGTCGCGCTGGTGGAGGCCGATGCTGGGCTCGTCGAGAATATAGAGAACTCCCACGAGCGACGATCCGATCTGCGTGGCGAGCCTGATGCGCTGGCCTTCCCCGCCGGATAGCGTGGATGAACCGCGGTCCAAGGTGAGGTAGTCGAGCCCGACATGCACCATGAATCCGAGTCGCTCCCGGATCTCTTTCAGGATGCGGTGGGCGATTGCAGTATCCTTCTCCGTGAGCCTGATCTCCTTGAAAAAAACGAGGGCCTGCTTGATGCTCATGCGCGTCACATCACTGATAGCGAGGCCGGCCACCTTGATGGCAAGGGACTCCCTGCGCAAACGGCTACCGTTGCAGTCAGGGCAGGTCTGGTAGCTCATGTACTGTTCGAGTTCCCACTGCGTTGCAAAGGAATCGGTCTCGTCGTAACGCTGCTTCAGGATGGACAAGATGCCATCAAACGGCTTGCATGCAGCCGATCTGACTCCCCGCCCTGCGGCGGATTTGCTTCCATCCTCTCTGGTTCCGAATAACAGCGTTTCCTGTTGGGCCTGTTTCAGGTCCTTGAACGGCGTATTTACATTGAAGCCGCAGCTCTGTGCGAGGGCATCGAGCATCTGGAAATACTGGTACGACGTGCGCTTGGCCCAAGGTTTGATCGCGCCTTCACGGAGCGAGAGGAGCGGGTTTGGAACAATGAGGTCGGGGTCGAATTCCAGAAGGCCGCCCAGTCCATCGCACGTCGGGCACGCGCCTTGCGGGCTGTTGAAGGAAAAGCTGTTTGGCGCAATCTCTGGATAACTGATGCCGTCGACAAGGCAGGCAAGCTTTTCGCTATAGAGGTTGTCGCGCTGTTCATCAACGAGATTCACCAGAACGATACCCTCGGCCTGGCGGAGCGCCGTCTCGATGGATTCGGCGAGCCTGCGCTCCACTCCCGGCTTGATGACGAGGCGGTCGATCACGATCTCGATATCGTGTTTTTTCTTCTTGTCCATCGGGATGGGCTCGGAGAGCTCCCTGATCACACCGTCCACACGGGCGCGCACATACCCCGAGGCGCCCGCAGCCATAAGTTCCTTTTTGTATTCGCCTTTTCTTCCCCGTACGATCGGCGCGAGGATCTGGATGCGCGTATTGGATGGAAGGGCCATAACCGCGTCGGTGATCTGTTGCACAGTCTGCGCAGCGATTTCCCTGCCGCATTTGTAACAATACGGTTTCCCTATCCGGGCATAGAGGAGCCGGAGGTAGTCGTAGACTTCGGTCACGGTGCCGACGGTTGAACGCGGGTTCTTGCTTGTCGTTTTCTGCTCGATTGCAATGGCAGGAGAGAGACCGTCGATGGAGTCCACGTCCGGTTTGTCCATTTGGCCCAGGAACTGACGCGCGTATGCTGAAAGGCTCTCTACGTACCTGCGCTGGCCTTCGGCATAGATGGTATCGAAGGCGAGCGACGATTTTCCCGAGCCTGACAAACCAGTGATCACCACGAGTTTGTCCCGGGGAATCTCGAGATCGATATTCTTGAGATTATGCTGGCGGCAACCTTTTATTATGATTTTATCCATACGAGAGACGAATCGACACGAAATGGTATTGTACCACCACCCGATGGGTGAGTAAAGGACTTTGTACTTTTGAGGGCATAATGAGCTGCACAGAGATCCGGGAAACCGTTATCAGCACGAATCAGGAGATCAGAGTCTTCATTCCCACGTTCAAGCATCAATACCTTGCACCAGTACCTCCACGCTCAGGAAAGATTTTTTTTGGCTTGCGGTCTTGCGGACCGTGAGTACACTGGTAGACGTGACCACGCGACCGATGTTTTTTCCCGTTTTTGCTTATAATCAAACACAGAGAGATCATTTATTTATTTTATAGGTAATATATCTTGACAATGGATTTTTGTTATGTTAACTTTTTGACGTTTTTTATAGGCTGACAGGTGTTTTCCCCGCATGAGAGGCACTCTCGAATATGATAGACATTAATACCTCACTTTTCCTTCAGCTTGCCAACTTTATCATTCTGCTCATCGTGCTCAATATAATCCTTTTCAAGCCCATTATGCAGATCATGCAGGACCGCGAGCAGGGCATCAGCTCGGCGTTCAGCGACGCAAAGGTGGCGCAGGAGAGGATGCAGAACCTGCTCGACCAATACAACGGCTCCCTAGCCGATGCCAAGCAGAAAGCTACGGCCGCATACAGTGTACTGTATCAGCAGGGCCTCGACGTCCAGCGCGAAATGATCGCTGCCCAGCGGTCCACGAGCGGCGAGCTGCTGGAAAAGGCGCGTGGCGAGATTGCACAGGCATCCGCGGCGGCACGCGGCGAACTCAAGAACGAGGCAGAGCGGTTGTCTCAGGAAATCTCCGCCAAACTGCTCGGGAGGGCGGTGTAGGATCATGACCAACATGCTCAAGAAACTTGCACCGTTCTGGTACGGCTTGTTCGGTGTCGTCCAGGCATCCTTGGCGTTTGCCCAAGAGGAGGCCAGCCACGGTGGCGAAGATACCATAACTTTCCTCGGCGACTGGCTGCCTCGGCTGGTGAATTTCGTTATTATCGCCGCGGTTGTCGTCTACTTTACAAGAAAACCGATTCGAGATCTTTTTAAGAACCGTTCCGCAGAAATCGCAAAGGCCATGCAGGAGTCGAAAGAAACCCGCGAACGGGCTGTTGCAGCACTCACGGAGATGGAACGGAAAATCAAAGATCTCGAGAGCGAAACGGCCAAGCTTATTGCCGATGCCCAAGCACGCGGCGAAAAGGACAAGCAGGCTTTGATCGAAGAAGGCAAAAAAGCAGCACAGGACATTCAGGCCCAAGCCAAGCAAGGCATCGATCTCGAGGTCATGAAGGCCAAGGCAGTCTTGGCGACCGAAGCTGCACGCCTTTCCCTGGACCTTGCAGAAGGAAAAATAAAGGATAAGATCGGCAGGACGGACCAAGACCGCATCGTGAAAGAGTATATCTCCAAAGTGGGAGGTAAAGCGTGATCCCGACCATCGCAAAGAGATATGCGAGGGCCCTCGTGGAACTCGCTGAAGAAAAAAATGCCGTTGACAAGATCAAAGACGATTTTGCGTCATTCGTGGCGGCCGTGGACTCCCAGCCCTCCCTGCGGAAGCTGTTTATAAATCCCGTCTTCACGCCGGAGAATAAAAAAACGGTCATCAGGGAACTGGCGGGAAAGCTGAAGATGCAGCCGACTACCCAGCTCTTCGTTGAGCATCTGGCTGAAACGGGCAGAATCAGGTATGTCAAGGAGGTCTATGAGGCGTTCATCGAAATCCTGGCTGAGCGCCAGAACCGTGCTACCGTGCGGCTTACGACGGCAGCGACCATTAATGCCGACGACCTTGCGGACATCAAAAAAACCATGGAAGCGCTTACTGGCAAGCAAGTGGACATTGACGCACAGGTAGACGCGTCCCTTATCGGGGGAGCACGGGCCCGCATCGGAAGTGTCATTTACGACGGGACCATTAAGAATCAGCTTGCCAAGATGCGCATGAAGTTGATGAACTAAAAAAAAAGGGCTAACGATCGGGATTTTATCCTGATCCGCGTTCTCAGCCATTGAATGTCTTTCCCAGAATAAAAGGAGTTTACCGATGCAGATCAATGCACAGGAAATCAGCGAAATCATAAAAAAGAAGATATCCGATTTCGAGAAATCCGTCGAGGTCGCGGAAGTCGGAACAGTAATTACCGTCGGCGACGGCATCGCCAAGATCTACGGCCTCGACAACGTTATGGCAGGCGAGCTTCTCGAATTTCCGGGAGGCATCATGGGAATGGCGCTGAATCTCGAAGAGGAGAACGTGGGCGCAGTGCTCATGGGTGACGACTCCCGGATCCGCGAAGGAGATATCGTCAAGCGGACCAAGAGGATTGCCGAGGTCCCCGTGGGAGATGCGATTGTGGGCCGCGTGGTGGACGGCATCGGCCAGCCCATCGATGGCAAGGGCCCTATCGTCTCCAAGGAGTTTCGCCACATCGAGGTCATAGCCCCTGGCATCGTGAAGCGCCAGTCGGTCCGTGAATCGCTCCAGACAGGACTTAAGGCCGTTGATGCCATGATCCCGATCGGACGCGGCCAGCGCGAACTCATCATCGGTGATCGCCAGACCGGCAAGACCGCGGTGGCCATTGATACCATCATAAACCAGAAGGGCCAGAACGTTATCTGCATCTACGTGGCCATCGGCCAGAAGCGCTCGACCGTGGCGCAGGTGGTCAAGACCCTCGAAGAGCACGGAGCGATGGAGTACTCCATCATCGTGTCGGCCACAGCGTCCGATCCGGCCCCACTCCAGTTTATCGCTCCCTATACGGGCTGTACCATCGGAGAGTACTTCCGCGACAAGGGTGGTCACGCCCTTATTGTATACGATGACCTGTCAAAACAGGCCACTGCCTACCGCCAGCTCTCGCTGCTCCTCCGCCGCCCTCCGGGCCGTGAAGCCTATCCCGGCGACGTGTTCTATCTCCATTCGCGCCTGCTCGAGCGTGCGGCGAAACTGTCGGACAAGCTTGGCGGTGGATCGCTTACTGCGCTCCCGATCATCGAGACTCAGGCAGGTGACGTATCCGCTTACATTCCGACGAACGTGATATCCATCACCGACGGTCAGATCTTCCTCGAGTCGGACCTCTTCTACGCAGGCGTGCGGCCGGCCATCAATGTGGGCATTTCTGTGTCGCGCGTGGGCGGCAGCGCTCAGATCAAAGCCATGAAACAGGTGGCCGGTACGCTCCGTCTCGACCTGGCCCAGTTTCGCGAGCTCGCCGCCTTTGCCCAGTTCGGGAGCGATCTTGATAAGGCGACCCTGGCGCAGTTGAACCGCGGCCAACGCATGGTCGAAATCCTGAAGCAGGACCAGTATAAACCGCTTCCTGTGGAGCAGCAGATCCTGGTAATCTTCGCAGGAACCAACGGATATCTGGACGACGTGGCGGTAAATGCCGTGAAGAAATTCGAGGCGGAGCTCGTCCGCTTTGTGGTGAGCAAGCATCAGGCTCTCCTTGACGATATCAAGAGCAAAAAGCAACTCGATGACGACCTCAAATCACGCCTGAAAGCAGCCATCGAGGAGTTCAAAAAGTCATTTACGGCATAATTTCAGTTGATGGTTTCGAGTTTGCGGCCTTGAGTCAACTGTAAACGGCAAGCCTGAGACTTACAACTCGATACATAGGAAATACTCATGCCCAGCTTACGAGACATTAAGAGAAAAATAACCAGCGTCAAGAAGACCCAGCAGATCACCAAGGCCATGAAAATGGTGGCTGCCGCAAAGCTTCGCCGCGCCCAGGATCGGGTAATCGCGGCGCGACCGTACTCGCGCAAGATGCTCGCCATTATCGCGAATCTCGCGAGTCGTGTTGAGCGGGGCCAGCATCCCCTTCTGGCCAAACGCGAACCGAAGAACGTGAAGCTCCTGGTGCTTACTTCGGATCGCGGTCTCTGTGGCGCGTACAATACCAATATCCTGCGTAAAGCTGTGGAGGCGGTCAAACAGTTCACTGCCGAAGGCAAGGCGGTAAAGGTGAATGTCGTGGGCAGAAAAGGGCGCGACTTCTTCCGAAAGAGGTCAGCCTATGCACTGGGTAAAGTGTGGTCCGATCTCGGGATGATCGAATACGATAAGGCTGCAGATGTCGGTAAGAATATCGTCGACCGTTTTGCAGCAGGTGAGACCGACGAAGTCTATCTCCTTTACAATGAGTTTAAAAGCGTGATACAGCAGAAAGTTACTCTTGAGAAGCTCCTTCCGGTAGAACCGCCCGCAGAAACAGATCCATTCATGGCTGCTGTTGACTACCTCTATGAACCTTCGCCTGAGGCGATACTCGGTTCCATCCTGCCGAAGCACATTGAGGTCCAGGTATATCGCGCGATGCTCGAAAGCCAGGCAAGCGAGATGGGTGCGCGGATGACCGCAATGGACTCAGCAACGAGAAACGCAAAGGATATGATCGAGCGGCTCACGCTGAAGTTTAACAAACAGCGCCAGGCCGCGATCACCAAGGAGATTTCGGAGATCGTGGGTGGGGCGGAAGCTTTGAAATGAAATAGGAAGCGACGAGCAATAACACAGGGGACCTTGAACG
>Ga0187778_10002230_pt1 | contig 13251 bp, 9 predicted proteins | sample 1015_Q2_SP5_20_M_FD_132418 | JGI IMG/M metagenome (GOLD analysis project Ga0187778, IMG submission 132418) | Tropical peat soil microbial communities from peatlands in Department of Meta, Colombia - 1015_Q2_SP5_20_MG | ecosystem: Environmental > Terrestrial > Soil > Wetlands > Peat | place... | reverse complement strand
GCTGTTTTCTACAGCCCAGCGTCCCTTTTGAGTGCCGCGGCCTTGTCTGTCTTTTCCCAGGTAAACTCGGGCTCGGTCCTGCCGAAGTGCCCGTATGCTGCGGTCTTCTTGTAGATCGGCCTTCTCAAGTCCAGGCTCTGAATGATCCCCTTCGGCGTCATGTCGAAGTTCTTCCTGATGATCTGGACGAGTTTCTCATAGGGGACATCGCTGGTGCCGAAGTGATCGACGTGGATGGAAACCGGCTCGGGCACGCCGATGGCATAGGCAAGCTGCACCTCACACTCCTTGGCGATGCCGGATGCCACGATGTTCTTAGCGACGTAGCGCGCCATGTACGATGCCGAGCGGTCAACCTTCGAGGGGTCCTTGCCCGAGAAGCAGCCGCCGCCGTGGCTTCCCACGCCGCCGTAGGTGTCCACGATGATCTTCCTGCCGGTCAGGCCGGTATCGCCCATGGGGCCGCCGGTCACGAACCTGCCCGTGGGGTTGATGTGGTAAACGATGGTCTTCTCGTCAATGAGATCCTTCGGCACTACCGGCTTGATCACCTTCTCGATCACGCCCTCGCGCAGGTCCTTAAGATTCACTTCGGGGCTGTGCTGGCTCGAGACCACGATGGTATGGAGCTTGTACGGTTTGCCGTCCCGGTACTCGATGGTCACCTGGGACTTCCCGTCCGGCCGAAGGTACGGCAGAATTTCCTTTCTCCGCACCTCCGAGAGCTGACGGGTCAGCTTGTGGGCAAGCATGATGGTCATGGGCATGAACTCGGGCGTCTCGTCGCAGGCGTAGCCGAACATGAGGCCCTGGTCCCCGGCGCCGCCGGTGTCGACTCCCATGGCGATGTCAGGAGACTGTGAATGGATCGAAGTGATGACCGCGCAGGTCTCGTAGTCGAAGCCGTATTTCGCCCGCGTGTATCCGATCCCCTTGATCGTCTCGCGAACTATTTCCGGGATCTCCACGTAGCCTTTGGTCGTGATCTCCCCTGCCACGAAGGCAAGCCCCGTGGTCAGAAGTGTCTCGCACGCAACCCGGCTCATCGGGTCCTGCGCCAAGAGCGCGTCAAGGACCGCATCGGAGATCTGATCGGCTATCTTGTCAGGATGTCCCTCGGTAACCGACTCCGAGGTAAAGAGAAAGTTCCTGCTGCAGCTGCTGTTGCTCATTTGTTACCCTCCCGGCCTTAAAAGACCATGAAAATTTTGTTCTTATATCATAGCCACGATTTTTGTCAAGAAAAAATTGGACCCGGGCTCCATATTTATGCTGGCGACTCCTGAAGAGGCTGCTTGGTAGCCGGCAAAATAGAACAATACATGAACCCGACTGACTTTTCAATATGTTTTTTGTCCGGATCGTTCCGTCCTTCCCCGCCAAAAGTCATAAGACCGACGTTCCCGCATCAGATGCTCAGATGGCTCCACTGAGTTGTATCATTCTTCGCTAAGCCCTCACAACATTGCCGTTGTTGGTGATGTTCCTTGTAGCATCTAGAGCATCTGCCACAAGCGAGTATTGTTAGCGATTAACTGATAAAAAACACTGCTTGTTTGCCACCAACGGAAGATCTTTCTCTGTTACTCAAAAATGAATAAAAAGTATTTTTATTGGATCTTATAGCGGGGAAAAGGGCTTTTGCTTTCTTTGTTTAGAATGTGATTCGCATCACATTCATCATTAGAAGGCACTTAATAATAATGACTTCCTTAAGTGACAGCAATCACAGATTATCTTATGTGCATCATGTAGATTTATCATAATGTGAGATGTACTCATCATGTTCAGCTTTAGGGAGCGCTGAACCATGTCAACGAAAAAAACATCCTCAATTTTCTTTATATCGCTGATCATTACAATAGTATTCGCGGGTTGTGGCATTGACAGCATCGGTCCAAACAATATTTCGACTGGTAGTGCTTCGCTGGCGTGGGATGCGCCCACTACGTACGTGGATGGGACTCCGGCAACAGGTCCGGCAGGATATAAAGTATATTACGGGACAGCATCAAGGACTTATACACATATTATCGATGTCAAGACCGCGCAAAGCTGTACAATTAATTCTCTTGCGCATAGTACATATTATTTCGCGATAACGGCCTATGACACGTCCGGCATCGAGAGCGATTATTCGGACGAGATTAGTAAAACCATCTTTTAAACGATAACGCTCGCAAAGTGCTGTGAGATCTTCATCATAATCATCTCTCACCAGACACCATCTTCAAAAGAAAGCGTGATCCCCATCATGCCTTCATTAAAAAGCTGACTTTCTCCCTATCAACTAAAGCGGACAAGCAAGGATCAAAATGTTTAAATCACATCGCCCTAAGATCAGAAGCGGCCACTTATTGACGATTTCTCATTGTATATATTAAGAAATCAGACCTCTTGACACCGGACTTATTTTCGAATACAATTACAACTCTTGCATCAGTGCCCATACAGAAATAATTTCTATTGGATCCGGCTCGATCCAGATACCTAAAAAATTATTGTAGTTACAGTAAAAGTAATACTTGTCTATCTACCTCTGTTTTTACGATCAACTAAGCGCACAAGCTATTAAATAAAAAGTGACAGCAAAACAGCAATAAAGAATTATATCATGCGCATCGTGTCGTATTAATGCCATGGATACAAAGGCTCACGAGATGGGTTTTTCAAGGGTTAATAGCTAAGGATAGATGTACTATGTCAAAGAAAAGCATTTTCTCGATTATTTATATATTGTTTATCATTTCAATTCTCGCAGGCTGCGGGGGTGGCAGCAATCAAACCGGTGGAACAGGTAGTGTTTCGCTGGCATGGGATGTACCTACTACTTATGTGAATGGAACGCCGGCTACAGGTCTGGTAGGATTTAAAGTGTATTACGGGACAGTATCGAGGGCCTATACACAAATTATTGATGTTAAAACGGTACCAAGCTGTGTGATCAATTCTCTTGAGCCCGGGACCTATTATTTCGCAATTACGGCCTATGACTCATCCGGCATCGAGAGCGATTATTCAAACGAGCTTAGTAAAGCCATCCTCTGAGATGATAGCTTTCTTAATCCCATCCTTTCTTCGTCGTTATGCCTCTCACAGCCAATGTCTTTAAAGGCAGGCTTAATCTAATTCAAGCATCTCATTAAAACTGATTTTCCTCTCCCATCTAACCCGGACATGCGGGATCAAAATGCTTTTAACCTCGGAGCCCCTCGTCACATTGATACAAACTCTGCATGTAATTTTTTTGTTATAAAAATTTAAGTCATATTTCGCTTTGCGTACTTGGCGTATTCTCTGTAAATTTTTTTGTCAGATGCTATAAGTACCATGCTCTTTTCATTTTCGCTTTCAATCCAAGTGAACGCAGGGCGAATGAAAGGTTATTAATGGTCCACGTTCATGATTAAGCACTTTACTTAGATAGGTTCGTGGGATAAGAGAGAAGATCAAGGAAAACCGGTTGTATTCAGGAAGGATAAAAAGATGATTTGAATGAAGAAAAACTATCCTTACACCATCCCTTCATAATTAACTACCGGGATGGGCTTCGTTAAAGTGAATGGAATTTCAATAATTTCTTGTTTCTATTTGTTACTTTTTCTTGGGATAAAGCTGTATACGCCGATCCCTGCTATTCCCGCACCCAAAAGAGAAAGTGTCCCGGGTTCTGGAACTGATTTCTTACAATGATCATCATGGTCATAATACTTGTCCCGGTTATAGTCCCAATCAATGTTATAGCCCCCGTTCTTATGCCGACAGTCAGTATCCCCTTCACTGTTGTAGACGCCAATCTTATATCGGCCATCGTGGCTCTGGTCATTACCCGAGCTTAAGATATAATGCAAGTCACCACTATCCCCTTTATTGTCTTTGTTAAAAATTGTATACGAGATGCCATTGTTCTCATCATTACCCTGACCCTGACTCTTATCCCGGTCACCATTATCCCGTTTATTACCCTTGTCCAAAATCTGATTATACTGGCCCAAGATGTTATCCCCATCACTTTCCCGGCCCAAAATTCTTTCCCAGTCATGGTTTTCGCCATAGGAAACATATGCGTATGCTGTCTTTACCAAATCTGTATTCAACAAATGAAGCGGAGCAGCTGTTAGCACGAACATGAACAGGCCGAGTATAAAACGGCGTACTGCAGTTCTTGTCATGATCACGCCTCCTTTCTACAGGAATATTTCCATTAAGAGCCTCGTTCACCCCCTTTGCATGATTTTTTTTGACAATGACGTTCAAAAAATAACTTATAGGATCAACTTAAATGTATAATATTAAAGTAGCACATAAATGTTATTCAGTCAATGGTAAGACATATTTCTTTTTAATTCAGCTATTGTATTTTCTCTTCATTACCCTTTCTACTTAACACTATATTCTGAATAATTCCATCCTAAATGCTGGAAATAAAGTCATATATTAAAATGAAAAATAAAGATTTATTGCTGATTTAAGAAATATCTTTATTTATATTTAATACTGCATAAGTTGTACCAAAATTCCAATTCTAGTGTTTTTATAAGCAGATAATTAAATTTCTCATTTCATGAAATCACTTCTGTAAACATTTCCGACAAGATTGACGCATCATGAATTTCCACTTTTCCTAATCTTTGCCAGTAATGCCCTAGCATTTCGGGCTTCGGGAAAATCACCCAGTGTGAGCGCTTTCTGAAGCTGCTCGACCGCCTTGACAGAGTCCCCTCTCTCTGTATATCCGAGTGCGAGATGATACAAGATGCTAGGATTTTTTGGGTTATTCTCTGATGCTTTTCTGAGAATTGTCATTCCCTGCTCGGTCTTACCGTTCTTGAGTAGCACGTAACCGAGGGTGTCCTGAATTGAATCATTCTGGGGCGCGAGCATGAATGCACGGGTAGCGTACATGAGGGCTTGCGAAGGGTTTCTGTTCTCTTCAGCAAAGAGATAAGCAAGGTTGTTAAGTGCCATGGCGTGGTTAGGGAATAGACGAAGCACTTTTTGATATTCGTCAATTGCTTCCTTCTTTCTCCCCATGGCATAGAAGATGTTTCCTTTCTGGAACAGGATCTGGTCTGACTCTGAGTTCATCTTCTCGGCCCGTTGATATTGTTCCAGAGCAGCGGGATAGTTCTTCTTGCGGGCGTACAGGTTCCCGAGAGTGAATGTGAGCGCAACATCCCTGACCTTCGGGGCGCTCCTGAGCACCTCGATACCCTGTTCAACATCGTTGCCGCTCTCATGGACCAAGGCAAGGGCAATGTATCCGACAGGCGACTCCGGATTTTTCTTAATGATATCCCGCGCGTTTTCTATTGCTTCGGTCTTGTCGCCCATAAGCATATATATCCTTGATAGCTCCGCGCGCAAACCTAGATCCGTGGGATTGCCCTTGATTCCGGTTTGCACCTTCTCCAGCGCCTTCGCCTGTTCCCCCATTGCGAGATAAGCATTCACTAGATAACCCAGTCCGAGTTGAGGGTTGAGGCGATAGACAGTTTCAAACGTTGCAAGGGCGTCCTTGAAGTTCCTGCTCGCAAGAAGTATCCCCCCCTTCACCTCATAGAGCCTGACATCTGCGGAGGATTGCTTGATACCTTCATTGAGGAGCATGAGCGACTTGTCAATATTGTTCGTTCTCTTCAAATACAGCGCAGCTACGATGATGCCTTCCGTCTTCCCCGTATTGGCTGCAGCGAGGTAATATTTGCGAGCCTCGTTCTCATCACTGTTCGCTTCTGCGAAAGAAGCAAGCAGAAGCAGTGCCTGTGCGTTGTCCGGAGACTGCTCAAGGAGGCTGCGGATCTCTTTTATGCCCTCTTCCTGCTTCGTCTGAATAAAGTCGATCGATGCCAGCCTGAAATAGGCGAGGTCATACTTCGGTTCCACTTCTTTGGCCTTGATGAAATACGTCCTGGCCTCATTCAAATCATTTTGCCGGAGATAGGATTCACCCATGAGATAATAGGACACCGCATCGGAGCTCCCACTCTGTAAGCCTTGCCTGAGAATGTCAATCGCCTTCGCCGGTTCATTATTGTTCAAATAATAAAGGGAAAGCATGCGTCGCGCATCCTGTTTTTCAGGCTTTAGATGCACTGCGGCTGTCAGTTCCGATTCCGCCTCCTCACCCTTTCCCTGCTTCATGGCCACAAGCCCTTTCTTGATATGGATGTCAGCGAGGGAAGGATCGAGCTCGAGGGCCTTATTCAGCTCGGCAATGCCTTCCGTATAAATGCCTTTTGTCAGATATGCACTGCCGAGAACATTGTGCGCCATGGCGTTCTTTTCGTCGTGGGACAGGGCCGTCTTTACTTCCCGGATAGCATCATCTGTTCTCTTTTTATTCAATAGGACCAGCGCAAGGTGCACCCGCGCCTGTGTCATGGATGGATTCATTTCAAGGGCTTTCTGAAACTGATTGAGGGCCTGTTCCTCTTCATTCCGATAATAATGGGATAGTCCAAGAATATAACAGGCCCCGGGATTTGGCTGCAGGACCAATGATCTTTGGAATGCCGGAATTGCGTCAATATATTGTTGTTTGAAGAAATAAGCGAAACCCTGGAGTCGGTGCCCCTCTGCCCGTTTCGGGAATTGCCTGATCACTGCCTGTGACAGGCTGAGGGCGTTATCATACTCCTTGATCTCAATTTGCAACAATCCCTTGCGATACTGCGCTTCGATGTCGTTCGGGCTCGCCTGTATAATGCGATCCAACGTCTGCAAAGCGGCCGCTCTATCTTTCCTGCTTATCTGAATATCAGCGAGGAGATAGAGCGCCCTTCTGTCCGTTGGTTCTTTTGCCAGGACCGACATGATCTGTCTTTCCGCCTCATCTGTCTTACCCATCATCGCATAGACACTCGCGAGCGAAATGGCCGGTGTTGTACGCCCATCGCACGCGGCGCAGGCCCTCTTTAGTAAGGTTACAGCTCCAGGGAAGTCCTCTTTCACAGCGTGGGCCCATCCAGCGATTTCAAGTGAATCACAATCTATCGAATCATCTCCGAGATATTGGGAGATCTCTTTAAGAGCCTCATCAGGCCTTTTAGTGTGCGCCAGGACCCGTGCCATTTCGATCTTTACGTCTCGGGATGAGGGATCCTGTCTACGAACCTTTTCGAGCTCCTTCTCCGCTGCCTCGAATTTCCCGATGGCATAATATGCCTTTGCTAGCTGGAACCGGGCCTCGAAATAGTTCTGGTCCTTTTCCAGGGCGTTCTTAAAGAAGATAATGGCGCCGCCAGGATTATGCTCATGGACCAGCCTGATTCCTTCGCTTACAAGCTGTTCTTTGGTCTTACGCTGGGCCGTACAACCGCTAAGCAGGATAAACAATATTAGCACTAGCACCCATAGTCTATTCACTAGAATACCCTCCCCGGTAAATTTACTTTTAGAAGACCTATATTCCGGTTTTTTGCTAAACCCTCGGAATCTGCATCTGACTAATCAACATTGTAAAATTGTCCGACATTATTCCCACGTAAATGGATAATTTAATAAATAGTTTTGTCTTTATCCCTTTGATTTCATGATTTCGTTTGATTTTTTATCATTCAATCGATTATTCCCATTATGAGTCCCCATCCACGTTTTCGTGTTATATCGATGTTTAATGTTGGTGACTGGTTTCTTTCTCAGTTCCGTATTGTTTTACTTCTCATTCCTTGCATGTTAGCTAAAAATTTCATTGTTGCTACGCTAATGATCAGTGATGCAAATACCGCTTGTCGGATAATTTTACACAGTAAATAATTTTATTGAAGAATCACCGAGCTGTATTTCTATAAAATTATGCATAACAGACTGATATATTAAATTTTTTATAAAATATAAAGTATGCGAAAAAATATTTTACATCAAGTGTTTTTTATTAAAAAATAATTATATTACAATAATTTGTATGTTAGCATGAAAATTGCTATCATAAGATTATTAAATCAATATACTTATCCCATAAAGGGGGTTACCACAATGAAATACTTGAGACTGCTTTTAATCTTACTACTTCTGCTCGGTTTTGCTTCTATCGGATCGGCTGCTATATCAGTAAATGACCCGTGGTCTCCTTACGGGCCTAGTACTGAAATGAATCTTTATCAAATTTATGAGGCAATGTTGAGCTTGAGTCCCATCTATAGCCATACATCCGATCTTAACGCTTTCCAAATTGCACCTGGTGTCTCTTGGAGTTCACACAATGGCGAAATATTGCAAACGTATCGCTTTGCTAATGGTACACAAGAATTGATGCGATACGATGGCACTTACCACTCGCTTATAAGCGGTATACCCCAAGGGCAACATACTTATAATCAGAGTATCACAGATTCTTCTTCATTTGCTTGGGTTGATAGAGCGGCAGGAAGTCTTAACTGGTCATCTAATAGCTCACTAAACACAACTCCTGATGGCTTTTATCATTTTATTGCCTTTTCGACAGGTATTACCGGGGAGTATGTGTTTGCTTTTGAGGATAGGTCGTTTAATGCATCACCGCCATCAGATGGTGACTATAATGATCTCGTAGTCCTAGTTAGTGGTGTAACACCTAACTTCCGAGCCCCAGAGCCTACAACACTCCTTCTCTTTGGTGCGGGTCTCGTCGGAGTTGGATTAATGAGAAGGAGATTCAAGAATTAAAAAATTTAAAATAGTTTATTAAAAGGGCATGGTCAATAGACCATGCCTTTTTTTCAATCACGAGATCTCGAAGAACAACATAATATTAGGATGCAGATTTTCGAGGATATAAAAACTAAGTAATGACCTTCGATTAGATCCGAAAAAATCCTCGGAGCCGCCAAAGCTTTAAGGAATGCAAGGTCTTTTGTCTTTAAATATGAAAGGTTGATTTCTTTCGTGTTGTTCGCGTCTTATCGTAAATTTCGTCGTTGCTATGACAATGATCTGGTTTATGAGCTACCAACCATGAGCATCTGTTATCCAACTTTTTTCTGTGTATCATTGAGATTGACTTGGTTTGAGTTCTCCAAGTGAAGTGTACCATTGAACAGTCCATGCCTCTTCATGATATCATACAGGGTCGGTCTGCTAATCCCCAGCTCTTCAGCAGCCTTGGCAATGTTTCCCACATGGTTATCGAGCGCGGACATTACCATTTCCTTTTCGACCCGTTCCTTCGCCTCCTTCAGCGTTCTCAGCTCCCGTTGCACGGGCCTCCAGCTCACCGACTGTGAATCGAACCCGAGATCATGGGGTCCTATCATCGGTCCCTCGGACAAAATGATGGCTCGCTGTATCTTATTCTCGAGTTCCCGGATGTTGCCCGGCCAGGCATAGGATTCCATGCTCTCGAAGGCAGCGGAGTTGAACCCCCGTATCCGTTTATTGTACAGATCACAATACCGTTTGAGAAAATAGGTCGCTAGAACCACGAGATCCCCTTTACGCTCTTTGAGCGGTGGGACCTTTATCAAAACCACCCCAAGCCGGTAGTAAAGGTCCTCTCTGAACCTCCCCTCTCCGATCTCCTTTGTGAGGTCCTTGTTCGTTGCGGCCAGAATCCGTGTATTTACTATGACATCTTCCCTGCCACCTACGCGCTGGATAGTTTTGTCTTGCAGGAATCGGAGCAACTTCACCTGGAGTAGGGAGGGAAGCTCTCCGATCTCATCGAGGAAGAGTGTGCCATTCTGAGCATATTCCACCTTGCCCTGAACCTGTGTATGGGCGCCTGTGAACGCGCCCTTTTCATGTCCGAAAAGCTCGGCCTCGAGCAGCGTCTCCGGGATCGCGCTGCAGTTAATCGGAACAAAAGGGCCCTCCTTCCGCGGGCTCAAAGCATGAATCGCCCGTGCAACCAGTTCCTTTCCGGTCCCACTCTCGCCCTGGACCAGAACAGAAGCGTCCGAAGAAGCGACCTTCCTTACCATTGAAAACACGGCCTGCATCTCGAGACACTGGCTAATCATTCCGCCAACCTGAGCAGTCTGCCGCTCGAGGGCATCGTGTAAAGAGCGGTTCTGTTCTTCGATAGTGGAAAGGTGAAATGCTCGTCTGATGATAACCCGAAGCTCTTCAAGGTTTATCGGTTTCAGGTAATAGTCATAAGCGCCCATCTGGATGGCCTTGAGCGCAGTTTCCCGTTGATCATTGCCGGTTATGACTATGATCTTCGATGCAGGGTTATGCTGGAGTATCTCTTGAAGACATCGAAACCCCTCCTCAGTCCCATTTTCATGCGGAGGAAGACCCAGGTCAAGGGTCACGACGTGCGGCCCATTCTTATTGAACAGGGAGAGAGTTTCTTGCCTATCCCTGGCAAGGATCACGGCATATTCCTTGCCGAGGCCCCATTTGAGTTGGGTTCGGATTTCATCACTGTCATCAATTATCAGTAGTTTTTCCATGGCAATGCTCCTCTAAATAATTTTAGGACGCATATAGCAACCAATGCGGGTACAGGACTCAGAGAACGGGAGAAACTGGACCCCAGGAAAGCATAATTTCGGGTACAGATTTTTGCAGATGTACGCGATTTGATGAATCTTTATAAAGACTTTTGCCTTACCGCGAAGACGCGAAGAGCACCAACGCAATTAAAAGATCTCACATTGGAATTTAAGGTCTTCTTTTCGTCCTTAGCGTACTTGGCGCTTTGTTATTAAATTGGTTTACATTCTAATCATGTTATGGGTCAGTATCAGTGACAGGCAGGAAGACCGCAAACTCCGTTCCCTTGTTGACCTCACTCTTCACTGCAATGGTGCCGCCATGCGCCTCCACGATCTGTTTGCATTGGTAGAGTCCGATACCTAGTCCCTTTCCCTTCGTGGTCCTGAAAGGCTTGAACAGATGGTCTTTCATAAAGTCCTCTGTCATGCCACAGCCTGTATCGGAAACACGGATGCAGGCATCCCCGTTCTCCTTGCCCGTTCTTATCGTCACCGTTCCCTGTTCATTGCTCGCTTCCAGCGCGTTCTGGACGAGATTGATGATGACCTTCCTGATTTCCTCTCCATCGACGCGAGCAAGAACGGAGGAACCGTCATATTCAATGTGCGCCCCCGGTCTCATTTTGACGAGTTCCGTGACTATCTCCCGAGACAGATGATCAAGGTCATCCACGCTAGCCATGAGGGCATGTTTCTCGGGTATGGATCTGAGCCGCTGCATCAAACCCTTCATCTTTATAAGAGTAGTTCGGATGGTCGCGATGGCATCCTGCTGGAAATCCGGGTTTCCAATGTGTTCTTCCGCATTGTCCACAACAAGGGAAAGACCGGTGGTCAAGTTTTTGAGGTCGTGGATGACGAAGGATGAGATCCGCGCCACGGCTGCCATTGCCCGCATTTCCATGAGCTCTTCCGAAAGTCTTAGGTTTGTTATCGCCTGCGCCGATTGCCTTGCCAGAACCTTCATGAGGTCATAATCATCATACATGAGTCTCGCAAGAACGAGTTGCTTCTGTAGTACCACAAGCCCTACAATACTCTTGTTACTGATTAGCGGGACAATCAGCCATGCCCCTGCATGCCTCAAAATCGATTGTTCATGCTCTGAGAGCCGGAATTCGCCGTCATTTAAATCTAGTACTCGCTGACGTTCAGCAAAATATGCACGAAGCTCTTCGGACACGTGCAACTCAACAGGAGCTTCGGACATGGCGTCCTCTAGGGTCCGCACATAGCGTTTTTCTTCCTTGCTCAAAAGATACAACGACGCCCCTGCCACGCCAAAAGTCTCTCGGTAAACTGTAAGAACGGCCTCCTGAACATCGGGAAGCGTCCCGCACGCCGAGAGCCGTGAGGTGAACTTGGTCCATTCCTCCCGATAGTCATGCTTGCCGGCATAAACATGTTTTTGAATAAAGACCCTTAATCGCCTCCGCAGTTTCTCTGAAAAAAGGATAGCAAGCAGGAAGATCCCCCCCACGAAGGCGACGACAATGCCCAAGTCCCTTTCGAAGGGATCTCCGAAATACCTCATTCCTTCACCCATCAGCCCGAGTGTGATCAGATAGACGCCTACCACAAGCAGAACTATGGACCGATAGAGGACATGCCGTGATATTGAAACACGCACATCATTTCCTCTGAAGACCTGTGAATAACCCATCAGGATCGCTGAAATGATAAATACGCCTGAGCGGACAGGGACTAGGTCCATGTCTATCGTCCGATACAGCAACCCCTGGCTGTAATAGAAGATTAGGACTGCGAGCAGGCTTATAATCCCAAAAAACTCTAACTTCATCCGGTGCCGGGCCATTCCATTGGTCGCGGCAAGGGTGGCCTCGATGTTCACCAGGGAACCGATGAAAGAGGCCATGACCCCTAAGTAATACCAGTACCCTGCGTTGTCGAGGAACAGGACGCGCTCGCTTGGAAAGTCAGGGGCATAATAAATATCGCTTCCCGCGATGAGCAGCATGGTTATAGGGAACATAGCAAGGGCAGCCGTAAGCACCAGCTGCAACTTCGACACCGCGTCAAATGGTTTGTTGCGGCCATGGAAGAAACTTAGTAGCAGAAAAGCGGCTGACAGGAACGATTCCATGTACATCGAAATCGGCCTGACCCGTGTGAAGTCAACAAACATCTGAAGTGAGAGTTGGTCAAGAACCTCTATTCCCGCAAGCAGAGCAACAGTGACAAGCAGAATCACATTCGCAGCGGTCCTCTTTTTTGCCATCGCATAAATACCCAATGCGAGCAGAGACAACGCTGCTATGATTGATATGAATAGTTCGAACATGTGAGTAGCTCTTTAATCAACTTCTCGTCAATAGGACACGGTTTATCGCATACGCATGCAGATTTAAATAAAACTCGCAGAGGGTGCAGAAAAGAAAATAAATTTATCGTACGAAAATTTGCAATGATTTTTCATGATTCATGATAATACTTGCTCAATCTGTAGGCATTATAGGTTTCATCTTAGTATTCAGTATTCAGTATTCAGTATTTAGCATGTACATCGTGTCCCATGGAACATGTTCCCCATCTGATTTTATACGTTCATCTGCGTCTCATTTCCGCATTAGTTCTTCTCCTTCGTAACTTCGCGTTTCAATTTTAATCGTCCTTCTGCTTTTCTGAACAGCACAATCTCCACCCACACTAGCACTAGGGCAATAAAGAAAAAGAGTATGCCCCCTTTTTTGTGCAAATCGCTCGCAAGAATTCTTTCGTCCACGTAAACGCCAAGCATCGAGAGCGCAGCTATGCGGAACCCGTTCTTCAGTATGGTTATAGGAATTGTCGATATTATGAGCAGAACCCT
>Ga0187778_10002229_pt1 | contig 13253 bp, 13 predicted proteins | sample 1015_Q2_SP5_20_M_FD_132418 | JGI IMG/M metagenome (GOLD analysis project Ga0187778, IMG submission 132418) | Tropical peat soil microbial communities from peatlands in Department of Meta, Colombia - 1015_Q2_SP5_20_MG | ecosystem: Environmental > Terrestrial > Soil > Wetlands > Peat | place... | reverse complement strand
TTCTTACTTTGAGCATAATGTTGGCAAGGCATGCCGGCTCCGATTGTAAATCATATTGAACTCGATCGAAGGTCTCCCATAGCTTAGGGACGGTGTCGTACGAGACTAGTTGAGCCGGTGCAATCCATCTGTATTCAAGGTTCTCCCAATCTAATTTGACGGATCTGGACTTGGCTTCAAAGAGGAAAGGGTGGACAACCCAGACAGTGTCATTCTCGCCGTCGTAGGCGCGCAGGGTCTCCCCTACCCTCACCAAGTTGATTTGATCTGTGGATAGGCCTAGTTCTTCACGAATCTCTGTGACGGCACGGGTGAGAGGTTGTTCTGTGCTCTCTAGGTAGCCGCTTACGGCGGACCATTTTCCACGATGCGAACCGACCTTGCTGCTGCGACGTAGGAGGAGAATCTGCTGATCGGCCCTAAGAAAGGAAGTTACGACTTGGCGGTAGTCCAAGGGGTGGCACTAAGGGTTTGGGTTACAACTATTTCTTGAGTGGGTCTACTTGTGGTTTGATCTTCTTTAGTCGTTCCCAGAGTTTGGCCGCCGCGGTTTGCGCTATGGTTTGGGCTTTGTGCTCATCGAAGGTGAGAAGCTTCTTGTCCTTGACTATTGGTTTTCCGTCGACGAGGACTGTTTCCACGTCGTCGCCGTCGACAGTGTTGATCAAATGCCCTACGACGCTGCTGGTGGTTAGCGGGGTTGGGAGGATGTTTGGTTTGATGACGATTATGTCCGCCTGTTTACCCGGCTCGATGGAGCCTAACCTGTTCTGGACGCCGTATAAGGCGGCCCCATTTATGGTAGCCATCTCGAGCACTGTGTAGGGGTCGATGGCGTTTGGGTTCCTCGAACTAACGCGGTGGAGGAGGTAGGCGGCACGCATGTTTTCGAACATGTCGAAGATGTAGCCATCATTTCCAAGCCCCACAGTAACGTTTTGCTTCAGCATCTTGAGAATCGGCGCAACGCCCACGGCGTTTAGCATGTTACTCATCGGGTTATGCGCCATCCCCGTCTTAGTCTGTGCGACTAGGTCGATCTCGTGGTCATCGAGGTTCACACAATGCGCAAGCACCACATCCGGACCTAGCAGGCCGACGTCGTATAGGCGTTCCACAGTCCGCTTTCCGTAATTTTCCATGTTGTGATGCAGGTCAACTAGGCCTTCGGATGAATGAATTGTGATTGGCACATGATATTTCTGGCCAAGCTGCTTGACCCGGCGAATAAGTGGGTCGGATACGGTGAATGATGCGTGAATGCTGAAAAGTGGCCTTGCCTTGCTCTCAGGCTTAACGGATTCCGCGAACCGAACATTTTCCTCAACACCCTTCACCCCTTCCTCCGCGGAATGGCGCTCTGTGGCTTCAAAGGCAGTGAAACCGCGGATTCCGACTTCCTCAACCGCCCTGGCGATGTGGCCGAGGGCGCCGTTGATTGAGTTGGGGCCTGAATATGTGTCGGCGAAGGTGGTTACCCCCGACTTGGCGAATTCCACGCATGCGATAAGGGCGCTTGCGTAGGCGTCTTCGAGATTCATAGCCTCATCCATTGGCCACCAGACCCGTTGGAGAATTTGTGTGAAGTCCGACGGCGGTTGAATGCTCAGCGAAGCCCCGCGTAGAAGCATGCCGTAGAGGTGTGAGTGGCTACAGACTATGCCCGGCATCACTATGCAGCCAGAAGCATCTACAGCATCCGCCCGACTGTTTTTCTTCTCAAGACTGGCCGTTCGGTCAACCTCAACGATCTTACCTCCTTCAATCGCCACGGCATGGTCTTCGAGGATTCGGCGTTGGCCATCCATTGTGACGAGGATACCGTTCTTGATTAGTAACTCAACCAAAAGTGAAACCAACTCATGGTTTGACCTACGGCATAAAATAGATTGCCGTCAATTCTGAATTACCAAATCGTTTTCGAAGAAAACAACGACAGACCAACTATCAGCATGGCTAAGGGTTTATCCACAATCTGTGTGGGTTTACAGCCTATTGTAAATCCCGAATCCGCTACGCATTTCAGGTGGTCCTCGGAGGTTGCTTCTATGACAGAATGTCCCGATTGGTCGAGAGATGGGTTTGAACTGACCATCGCGCGTCGGCTGAAGCGTTAGGCCACTTGGATTCCTTTAGATAGGCCCATGAATTGGTATTGGCGATGAGTTTCGTTGCCTAAGGCGTATGTGGAGATCAGAACGCTCCCAGGTTGGCAGGGGAGTGTGGCAAAGGACGTGGAGAGGATGAGAGGCGGAGAAGCTAACTCACCTATACGTGATTGCGATGTGATCTTCGGGGATTATGACTTGATGGTAGTTGTCGATCACGAGGATAGGAAGGTGTTTCACAAGACGGTGGGGGACATCTCCCGCCTCAGCGGAGTGTCAAGCACAAACTCAAGAGTTGTGATGGATAAGGAAGATGTTGAAGAGAGTCTAGGATCAAAACTTCGACCGCACAAATTGTTCGGCGCTCCTTAATTGTTCGAGCGCTGATATCATACACCCTCTCATACAGTACAACAGCGGAGCCTCCTGCGCCAAAGTCAACTGCCCTCTTAGTCGATGTTCGTCCGATCATCGTGGCTGGGAGGGCATGATATTACGATAAACTCCACATTATCTTGTGAATTGTTGCGCGCTTGATGGGGCACCTTTGGTTCTACCTCTAATCCCTCTCCTGTCCGTATCAACACATTCTGCTGCCCGAGGGCCATTGTAAGCTCACCGCGAAGCACATAAAAGAACTGACGCGAGCGGTTGTGGACATGCAGTTTCTCCCCCGTTCCGGGATGCATGCGTTCTTGGATGACGTGGACGCTTTGGTCTTTGAGTAGGAACCATCCGTCGCAGTTGTCTCCCCAAGTGTAGTGTTCGGCATTTTGAATTGAAGCTACATTAGCCACAACAAGCACCAAGTCTGCGATAACTCATCGAGCTAATATGAGTGGTGCAGTCACATTTTGCGAGTTACACGTTGCGGTCCCCAAAACGTGCTTTGCCTTTAACTTGGAAAACATCGATTCTCCCCCGATGCGATGAAATGTCTCAATACGAAAGATCTTCCGCGCGTAGAATCGCGATTATTGGTGCGCCTCTCTGCGATGGCGAGAGGGAGTTAGGCGTAGAGAAAGCCCCGAGCGTAATTCGAGAGGCTGGTTTGCTGAACGCGTTTAGGAGCGGGAGTTTTCGAGATCTGGGCGACATCCCCCTTGAAACTTCGATTCCAGATATTGTCTCGGGAAAAGTGAGAAACACAAAGCTCGTCGTTGATGCTTGCCGGAGAATTAGACGGACTGTGGCTGATGCTGCGCGTGATCGCGATTTCCCGCTCGTTATTGGTGGAGATTGCAGCCTTTTCCCAGGCTCGCTGGCCGGGATGATCGATGTCTACGATCGGATAGGTGTCTTGTACGTTGACGGCGACGCGGACTTTCACACGCCCGAAACGACGATTTCAGGATACTACTCCGGGATGAGCCTCGCCGCTGCCGTTGGCACAGGAGATGGCGACTTGGTAAGGATCGGAAAATCGTTCCCGCTCGTAAGAGAGGAAGATGTTTCGGCAGTTGGTGTAAGGATGTCGAACGTTGACCCTTCAGAGTTAGAGGCGCTCAGGGCGTCGCGTGTAAGATTATTCTGGAACGAGGCCCTCAAAAAGGACGACAACTTCGCAGGCCTTAAGGATGCCGTCAAGCATCTCCCGAAGCCACTTTATCTCCATTTCGACCTTGATGTAATTGACGCCGCAGAGATGCCCGCGCTAGCGGGTATGAGCGCAGGCGTGCATCACTCTGGTGGGTTAAGTCTGAAAGAGGCTAGTTCTCTCTGCGAAGCCTTAGCGGCCTTACCGTTAGCGGGCATGGACATTACACTCTACGATCCTAACTTAGACACCAACAGATCGCATGCAAAGAGAATCGTTGAGCTGCTCGCCAAGATACTACCGTTCGCTGTAGGGTAGTGTCGAATCAGTTCGTCGAATTGGGCGCAGCAGAACGGTTCTGCAATACAATTTCGTTTGCATGCTATAGCTGACACGAATAAGGCTAAAGATTCGACAGGGCCAGTACGAAGTCCGGTGCGATCGGCTCTTGTGGCTTAATGACATTGGAATCAGGGTTACAAATATGGATAGATCGTTGAAATTCTACTGTGATGTGTTTGGATTGAAGGAGACAGCTCGTGGAGGAGGCGAAGAGCAGGGGGCCCTCTACGTACTTCTTCGCGACCCGAGGTCCGGTCAGAAGCTTGAGCTCAACTGGTATTCTCCTGATCCCAAGAAATCCATCTTTGGTACTTCATACGTTCTGGGAGAGGCTCTGGACCATCTGGAAGTTCGTGTGGAAAATGTTCCCGAAACACTGAAACGGCTCGAAAAACTCGGCATCAAAGCCGTCGACATGCGACCATATTTTGAGCCACATGAATATCCATTCGGCACGAATTCGAAGGGGCATCACATGGCGTTCATTCAGGATCCGGACGGTATCCAGGTTTGTCTATATGATCACCCTGAGGAGCCGCTAGACACGCATCCTGGAAACGGATACTAAGCTTAGCAGATTGTGTTCAGGACCATCAAGATAGCTAATAGCGTCATCCAGTATCAGTAACTAGGATCTAGATTCGGGGGTCCTACTCCTTGCCTTCTATACTGATATCGAATGCCAGAGTTCTGCGTGAAGGTAAACTCGCCCGCGGGAACATTCTTGTTGCGGACGGCCGGATCAAGTCTGTCACAGAGAAGAAACGGCCAAATGCGGATGAGACGGTTGATGCTAAAGGTCGAATAGTGATTCCCGGCTTAGTGGACGGGCATGCTCATCTCTATGATCCGGCATTCACTTACCGGGAAGATTTCACGAGTGGAACCTCGGCTGCGGCGGCGGGCGGCGTCACTACCGTTGTTGATATGGTCCTTACGACCCCCGTGGACTCGCCCGATCGCGTACGGGTGAAAATTGATGAAGGTCGACGACGTTCAATCATCGACTTCTCACTCCACGCCGGAATGATGAACCAAAACAACCTCGCGAACATCAAACCGATATCAGGGTTGGGCGTCCGTTCCTTCAAGACGTTCACCTGCAAACCGTATTATGCGGACGATCACACCCTCATGTCCCTCATGCGGGCAACGTCGATGAACCACTCAATCCTCGACGTGCACGCCGAGGACGAAACCGTCGCGAACGAGAATCTAGAGAGGTTGCAGGCTGCAGGACGGAAGGATCCGATGGCGCATGCAGAATGGAAGCCGAACTTAGCTGAGGAGCGGGCGGTGAAGAAACTGATTCAATTCGCCCGTGGAATTGGCGCTCGAGTGCATGTTTCACATTTATCGACCCATGAAGGGGTTGAGGCAATTAGAAAGGCGAAGTGTGAGGGTGTGAAGATAACTGCTGAAACCTGCCCGCACTACCTAACCTTCACCCGGAAGGACATGAAGAAGCAAGGGCCCTACCTGAAAATGAATCCGTCCCTGAAAGGGGGGAAGGATGTGGATGCGCTCTGGAGAGGGCTACGGAATGGGACCGTCGACATTGTCACTTCGGAACACGCGCCGGGGACGAGGGCCGAGAAGGAGCCTGGGTGGAAGGATATTTGGAAAGCTTGGGGCGGGGTGCCGGCTATAGAAACCATGCTCTCGGTCCTTCTAAGCGAAGGAGTCAACAAGCACAGGTTAACCCTAGCAACCTTGCAACATGTTTGCTGCGAAAACCCCGCCAGAATATTCGGCTTCTATCCAAGGAAAGGGGTGATACGGGAAGGGGCGGACGCAGACCTTGTAATGATAGACTTGAAACTCAGAAGGAAGGTGAGGGCAGCGGATCTTCACCAGAAGGTCGATTGGACCCCGTATGAAGGATGGGTGATGAAAGGATGGCCCGTGCTAACCATGAAGCGCGGCGAAACAGTCTTCCAAGACAGCGAAGTCCTCGCTAAGCCCGGTAGCGCCGAATTTCTGCCCATGAATCTCTAGGCCGGCTAGATATGATATCCATAGTGATATTGGCGGCCGGAAAATCAACCCGCATGCCAGGCCGTAACAAGCTTCTAGCTGACGTTGAAGGCATTCCGATGATTCGCCGAGTAGTCCAAACGGCTCTCGATTCGAAGGTGGATGAGGTTATCGTTGTCGTCGGCTGGGAGGAAGAAAAGATTCGATCGGTCATAGGACAACTAAACTGCAAGATAGTTGTAAACAGGAATTTTGAGGAAGGACAGAGCAGCTCGGTTAAAGCAGGCGTGGCAGGAGTCAATCCATCCTCGCGTGCCGTTCTGATTCTACCCGGCGACGTTGCAAAGATAGAGGCCAGCTCTATCGACATAGTCATCGAAAAATATGATCAGGGCGTATGCCTGATAGTGATTGCCGGACATCAAGGAAGGTCAGGCCACCCTATACTTCTGGATAAACAGTTATTCCCAGAAATTGCACACATCAACGAAGAAACATTCGGCCTGAAAGCCGTAGTAAAGAAACATCGAAGCGAGGTCTGCCTTGTTGAGACGGGGTCTTGGAATGTTCTGAAGGACGTTGACACCGCCGCCGACTTGAAGGAGTTATGAGAATTCAGGATGTCGGGGGTCTCCAGAAATCGAGTAGGTACTCGAAGGTTGTTCCCATGGTTATGTAGTTAGAAGGCCAGCCAAAGATACCTATCCTGTTAACGATGTTTGTTCGATCCCAGATTATTGTGTTCCGAAGTTCGTAGCCAGCTTCGATCATGGCGTGGTAAACGTGGATGTGAATTGGAATACGGATGCCGGAGTTTCCGTCGCTCCACCACATGTCCGGTACATTGATCACATTATGGCCGCGAGGCTTGAGGATGGGGAGAAGCTTGTCGTAAATCTCCCCAAGCCTGTGAGCGTATTCATCGATCTGCATGGTTCCGAGGTCGCGCTTGTCTTGGCTGTATTGCTCCACCCGCAGATATTGACTGTTCTGACGTTGATCGCCTCTTCTACTCTTGTTCAGTCGCTTCCGATTCAATAGGTTCGCGTATGGTGGAGAGGTAAAGATCAGTTTGACGCTCTCGTCTTCTAGGTAGTTGGAAATGTTGGCGGCGTCATCGCATACGAGCAGTTGCTTAGCCGCGCTAGAGGGTTTAGTTTCCGCTAAGCGGTCTTTGGAGATTTTGCAATATTGTTCATTGATGTCGAAGCCAACCGAATTTCGACCAGAATCTTTTGCGGCTAGAAGCGTTGTTCCTATGCCTGCGAACGGGTCAAGCACGAGTTCACCGCGATGGGTGAAAAGTTCGATGGCCCGCTTTGCGAGGTCTAGCGGCATAACGGCAGGGTGAACGTTTTTGTCGCGAATGTCTCGGCCTTCGTAGTAGACTTGCCATACTCCGAGCTGCGACTTGATCCAGCTCTTAGCATCGAGGCAGTTCAGATGATTATTCGAGCAGGGGCAAGTCTTCTCGTTATTGATCCTGAGTAGGGTTTCTCCGAGCAAAGGGTTGTCGGTCCTACCTTTTCAGAGCGACTTCGAAGTTCCCTTGGATCTTTAGCTCTGCCATTTCTCGATTGTAGTGTACGTTTCTCATGGTCCTGATTTGAACCACATCCATAAGTGTGCCGGCGGTTTCGTTGAGTTTGAATTCTATAATCCCGTCCACTGAGCCCTCTAACTGCTTGTATGCCCATTCGCTGTGGACACCTTTCATTATGCCGAAGATTAGGGTGGACTTCTTTACCGGTCCAATCGGGAGCACTCGGGTGAGCATGAATTCCACCCATGACTTTTCTTCGTTGAATCTGGCTAGGGTGGAGAAGTTGTCGGCGAGCCTAATCGATTCAAACCATTCAGACTCCGCCGGCCCTTTCAGGTCATCTTCCGTGAGCCGAAATTCTATGCTCTGGTCGGCTACTTTCAACGAATCGATACCATACCTTTCCTTGGACTTACGTCCCAAAGTAGGCGTGTACCAGTCATACATGCGAAAGCGATCGCCCTGCTCCAACTCGGCCACATTCATCCCCAACCTTGCCAGTTGCGTACGGGTGCTGTCGGGCGATTGTACGAACCCGTTGTAGCCAACATCCCCACCCTGCTTAGCCCAACCCGCCGCCATCGTGAGACAGGAATTATACCACTGAGAAGCCGGATCAAACTCAACTAAGAGATTCGAACCGGGCGGAACGGGACTCTGGGTCAAGTCATCGATCAACGGGATCTTCGACAAGAATCACACAATACCCAAGTTACAGGTTTGCAGGCTTTTTGTGTTACGCGAGCTGGATTACAGTGACTCATCTAGCTAAACGCAATGAGTGCGAGGCCCGCGACCATAAGGGTTGCTCCTACAATGCGTGTTGTACCAAATCTTTCCTTCAGCATAAACGAGCCAATGGCGGCGCCGATAACCACACTTAGCCCGCGTCCGGCGACAACGTAACTTGCGCTAGTGAGCGCCAGCGCAGCCAACGCGGCAGCATATGCCCCTACACTCAACACGGCTACGATGAGCACGCTCCACCAGTTAATCCGCAACTCGTTGAAGTTGGCTCTGAAATTGAACTTGCGCCAAACGAAAGGTGCCCAAAAGATTGTGTTGCCTACAAATACCCACCAATTGTACACTAGCGGACTCGTCGCGGAGACAGCGACCTTATCGAAGATGGAGTAGATGGCAATAAACACGCCCGAGGCAATAGCCCACCCCACCGAGCGATCGCTCACGATCGAGGGGAGTCCGAATTTGATTTTCGTTCGCTCAATCGGCTGAGAGGCAACAGACACTCCAGCGACCATCAATAGTATACCGGCGTATCCGAGCACAGGCAGGCTTTCCGCAAGAACGGCTGCGCCCAGGAACACTGCGAAGATTGGAGCTGAACCCCGCGAGACTGGGTACACTAAAGATAGATCGCCCTGAGAATACCCTCTCACCAAAGTAACGAAGTAACCTGTTTCGCAGATTGCGCTTATCAGGAAAGGAATCCGCGAAGCTGGGCTCAGTACGAACCCTAGCCCGGTTGCGAGCCAGACTCCGTAGCCCAACGCCCCAAAAACCGTCGCCCACCACATCAATGCAAGAATATTCTTTGAAGCCTTAGCGAAACCATTCCAAGTGGCATGCATAACTGCGGCCGCGATAATCAAAACGAAGGCAAGTGACTCCAATTCGCTCGCCTGCCCATTACTAGAGTGGCTGCATAACCTGAGGCTGCGCACGATTATGCTTGGTTATACTTGTTATCGAGAGCGCATGAGGACTTATTCCTTCAGTGTTTTCGGTGTAGGTTCTTAGCCGCAACCACGGCTAATCCTTTCTTCGTGAGTTCCTCCGCAGTGCGGTTGAGTGCCGCATGTTTGTCCATGTAGTTCGCCAGCAGTTTGGGCATGAGTCCCTTCGATTCGACTTCTGCCTTGGGCAGGAAGTATTCTAGGATGTCGGAGGGATGGTCTCGAGTTGCGTCGATTTCGGGGTCTCCTCCCTCATGTTTGGCGGAGATGTTCTTAACGTGGTCCGCGAGATCAAGTAGGTCTGTGCGGCGTTGATAGGGTTGGCGGACTATGTGTTTGTAGGCTTCGGTTATGTGGTGTTCGATTCGGACTTGGTTTTCGAAGCCGAACGCTTTGCGGATTTTGGCTGCCGCTTCGATTGTGCTTTGGTTGACTGAATTGCTTAGGTTGAAGCCGATAAGGGGTGTGGTGCCGTCGGGACGTGCGAAAAGTTTCGCCATCAATAGCGTGGATAGTATAAAGTACGGATTGTCCGTGCCGGCGAAGACGGAGATCTTGAATTCGTTGTTGATGCCTAACCTGTGGGCCAGGAAGCCTACGAGAACAGTGCCGGCGTTAAAATTCAGAACCTGGTAGATACCGTAGTTCACGTAATAGTATAGGAATTCATCGAACCACTTAATCGCATACTCATTCGGCTCGCCTATACCGCCAAAATAACCGGTGATGGTATCCGGTCCACCCAAGTGAACGTTTGAACCGTCCGTGCCCTTAGTGTCCAACGTATCCACGTACGACGCTCCGATAACTTGCATCGCAGCCATACCCGCAAGCAAATCTCCATGATCCGACTCGGATTCCTTCATGTTTCGAACCCGAATGAACCGGCCGGGCATAAGCTCGCCCTTCTCAATAGCCTGTTTCGCTTCGGCGATTATCCAAGGAAAGTACTGAAAGGCGCTGATTTCCAACGTGACAGCATTAGTCTCCTTGAACTTGGTAGATTCAGCTCGTTCTCCGAGGATGTTCCGCCGGTAGTCGCTCATCTCTATGAATGCGCCGCGGTCACGCTCCTTCACAAGCCATTCTAGGTCAGGGACGAACGGGGAATGCATCGTCCGTAGGCGGGCTAGCAAGCTGGGAAGTTTCCGCGCCTCCTCCGACTTGCGGTTAATCTCCCCGATCGAGCCATACTTCTCGATAACCGAGAGCATGTCGTTAATCAAAGGATTCTTGGGGTCTAGAAGGAATTTGTTGATTGAAGCGAGGCCGCGGGTGGATATCTTGAGACGCTTGCGAATCGTTCGGTCCATGGCCTAAGCTCGAACGAGCTGCGACTTTAATCTGCGTGCTGGGAATCGGCCTAGAAAAACGTCAAGATCTCAATGCGGATTGCGATTAGCCTTCCGAGCTCTTCAGTAAGTGTAGGCGGGGTAGATCTTGAGCGGGATGCCTCTTTTGATCGCGGCTTGTGTTTCGCCGTCTAGGATGTATCGCCTGATGGGTCGGCGCTTCCGGCTCGGCGAATAGTTTGATGACGGCTTCTGTTCTAGGCGTCTTCCTGTAGAGCAGTAGATGTCTTGAGTGCTTTTTGGGCGCTCAAAGAAACGATAGACGCGAGTAAACCTAGGAGAAAATGCACTCGCAGGCTGGCGTGCATACTCTCGTAAGGTGTTCGTGCATAATGTAGAGGTCCGTGCTGAAGTATCTTTCCGCCCTATCCGGAAGAACCGTCACGGCAACCTTATCCCGACCAAATTTCTCCAGCGCTTGAATAACTCCGAGGATATTCGCTCCCGACGAGACTCCCACCATCAAACCGTACAGTCGGCAAAGTCTCTTCGCCATGTCCACGGCATCATCACTCTTCACTTTCGCTATGTAGTCTAGCTGCTTCAGCCTTACGATCTCAGGGACGAAACCATCTCCTATGCCGGCAATCTTGTGATCCCTAAGGCTAGCCTCCCCTGAGAGCACCGCCGCTTCAGCAGGTTCAACTGCAACGAGCTTCACGTCTGGATTCTTCTCACGAACGGCTTTACCGATCCCGAATAACGTTCCTCCAGTACCAACGCCTGCCACTACAATGTCAATTCGTTCAGCGACTTGTTGCAAGATTTCTTGGCCAGTCGTCTCGTAATGTGCTAACACGTTCTCATCGTTGCTGAACTGTTTTGTGAGATATACGCCCGGCGTTCGCTTTGCGATCTCCTCCGTTCTCTTAACAGCTCCCTCAAAACCTTCTTCTTTCGGTGTGAGGCAAACGGAGGCGCCGAAATTCTCCATTAATTTGATCCTTTCCTTGCTCATGTGTTCGGGCATGAATGCCACCATCTTGTACGCCTTCGCCGCGGCGACCATTGCAAGCGCGATCCCTGTGTTTCCGCTCGTTGCTTCCACGATCATGGAATCGGGCTTTAAAATGCCGTGTCGCTCGGCTGACTCAACCATGTATTTTGCAATTCTGTCCTTCACGCTGCCGCTAGGGTTCATGAATTCCAGTTTCGCGAACGTTTCATAGTTCTTGCCCTCGGCACCAATGAGTAGCTTCATAGTCGGAGTGTTGCCTATGAAATTCAACACCGAGAGACTCGGAGGGCGGGCCTTCTGCAACTTTACCCCCAGGACTGATGCAAGGGAATTAGCATTTGTCGTTTGCCTTTCGTCATCTCGCTTGAAAATCAGCACTGCGAAGCCGCTAACAGCAAGTCCGCTCAATATAAGGTCAATTCACGTGTCGTTAAATTTGTGGCTCAAGCGGCCGAACATAAGTCGATGTTCGACACAAAACGCGACATATTTCCTGAAAACCGATTTTCATTGATTCCTTTTGGGGGGGCAGAACCGCGAGCCAGCGGTAGCTTTCACGATCTGACAGGTGCTCACATTCTTCTCGTTCGGGTCCATCAAACTCTCGTCGAGACTCAGTTTATTCGAGGAGCCGGAGTGAGGTTTTCATTTTATCGTCGAACAGAATTTGCCTCCGTCTAGTGTCGGACATTTGCCCTTTCATCGACCTTGCTCTAATCGTGTTAATCATTTCGCCGCCTCGTTCGGTTAGTTTCACTTCGAAAGATCCATCTGACAAAAGCTTCATTTCCTGATAGAATGCCGGTGGATGAAGATCTATCGCAAGACCCGCGATCATCACGGTTCCCCGATTTCTCCAGATTGAGATCATTTTTCTCGAAAATTTCGAGAATAAGTCCTCCTGGTTGAGCGCCATGTTCGAGAACGACTCTCCAATAACCAACGTACCAGGCGGCCATTTGGGAGCCGATTCGGCTTGGGCGATGGATACTTCGTTTAGGTTCAGGGCTGTGGATCGATATTTCTCTGAGGACTTTCCGCCCATCTGCATAGAATAGACATCAAACAGAACTGCGTTATCTTTCGCTTCATATTCCGCTACGTTCACCCCAAGATCGTTGAATTGTTGCCTGATTTCAGCGACGGGCTTAGATGAAATTAGATAGAGCAAATCGCCGCCTGATAGCAGATGGCCTGCCGCAACATTGACCATCAAAGCGTTGTACTGACTATCGGGGTCGTACATGGCTAGGATGGTTCGTCCGTAGGGAATTCGGCCGAAAACTTGCGAAAGAATGGGCAAATCAAGGCTTGCAGGTTGAAGATTTGCCGTGTTGGAAGAGAACGACAAACGCATTCACAGTCGACGAAATAGGACAGGGCCAGTAATCAATACTTACTCAACCAATCGCAGGACCCGGTCATTAAATATTGACGAACTCGCTAGCTGGCTAGCGAAGGGAGCGCGGCAATATGGAGTTTGGAATTCAGCATCCGAATTTTTCGTATGATGGTAAGGACGAACAAATTGTTGAGTCTCTGCGTAAGTTAACCTCTACCGCCGAGCGCCTAAGTTACGATTCGTTTTGGGTGATGGACCATTTCCATCAGATCCAGAATGTTGGTGAGCCCAGTGAACCAATGTTCGATGGGTGGACGACACTCGGAGTGGTAGCCGGGTTTACATCGAAGATTCGATTGGGGACGCTTGTTACGGGAAACGTATACAGGCATCCTTC
>Ga0187778_10002228_pt1 | contig 13253 bp, 14 predicted proteins | sample 1015_Q2_SP5_20_M_FD_132418 | JGI IMG/M metagenome (GOLD analysis project Ga0187778, IMG submission 132418) | Tropical peat soil microbial communities from peatlands in Department of Meta, Colombia - 1015_Q2_SP5_20_MG | ecosystem: Environmental > Terrestrial > Soil > Wetlands > Peat | place... | reverse complement strand
GTTTACAGACAAGCGTTCGAAGAGGACTATCCGAGAGGGGGCGTTGGCCCATACTGGGTTAATGCCTTCATCCAGCAGGTCGACGAATCGAGGGGCGGCGTCACCCTGACCGAAAACTCGACACTCGACAGGTTCGCAGAGCTGAGGTTCAGGGACGCATCGACCGTCTACCAAGTCTCTGACTATGGTCTTTCGACAGACGCCAGCAGTTTCTTTGGCCCTCGATGGAACACATCACAGATAGAGGAGGTGCTCCTCTACCCCAGCTTCTACACCCCGAAGTACTACGCGGAATTCCTCTCGGGCTATGCCCTGGACCACTGGGAGGCCTTGACCAACGAAGTCGACAGGCAGTTCGGGTACTACGTTGGCCAGTCGCTCTACTACGAGGTGTCTGTGCCGTGTTCGGTGTACGAAATTCCAAGGGCGGGGGTGAACATAGCTCAATTCTTCGAGAACGCTGGGTGCAGGACCACTGTCGCCTCCGTGACCTGGCTCGTCATGATACTCACTCCCTAGCGTCATGTTGAAACCTCTGCGATGATGGTCGAAGGAGAAGTTTGCGGGTCAACTACCACTACCGAAGGCTGCGAACAGGCCCTATGCCTTGATCGTTCTGCGAGCTCTGCCCAGACTTTCCTCTCGTTTCTCCGCCTTTCCGCCGTCTGCCAGTAGTAATAGGCCAGGGTCCCGCTGGCAAGCGCGAACAGAAGGAGCCATTCGGTATAGTCCCTCACGATGTAGAACGGAGACCAAGCAGAGCTCAGCGTAAGCTTGTAGGCGGTCTGGTTGTAGGCGATGATGAAGATACCGTATGGCTGGGTCGCCGGCGCAAGGACCGAACCCGACGAAGAGCCGTTCACGACCGGGTTCATGGTGAGGATTGACGGGGCGGTCGGAGCGATTTCGGATTCACGGGACGGAAATAGCGAAAGGAAGATGTCATGCGGTTGATAGCAGCAGAGCGTAATGTTGATGGGCGTCCCCTGCGCCACGGTGGGAATGTAGTAGCCGTTTATGGTGTAGTTCACACTGTCGTAGGGTACCTCCGGTCCTGAATAGGTCACCTTTTGCGGGAGACCAACAAAAGGGAGGAGGACAGACAAGCCCACCGAGCAGACAGCCACCACGAACACCGCGAGGGATGCCTTTTGCTCAACGTCCATGGCCCGTCGGGCATGCGGTGCACTAGGGGTATTTCACTGAATCATTCGTGGTAGCAGTATTTATTAACGCAAATCAGGGTCGGAAGCCTGTGAATGGGTAGCCTCTGGGTCTACGTAGTCCGAAGATTACTCTTCATGATCCCCGTGTTCCTTGCAGTTTCGATTCTGACTTTCATCGTCACCAACGCAGCTGGAAATCCCATCAGCATCATCAGGTTCGGTATACGAAACATAACGCCTTCGCAGCTCTCCTTTCTAGAAAGCTACTACCATGTGAACCAGCCCCTCTACGCCCAATACTTCTACTGGCTCTCCGAGTTCGTCCAGGGGAACCTTGGACAGTCCCTCGTCCTTGGTGGTCCGGTGAGCGGCCTGATCGGACCTTGGGTTCTGACTACCTTGGAGCTCCAGATTACAGCACTTGTGCTGAGCCTCGTCATCGGCATACCAATCGCCGTCTATGCGGCGAAGCACAGGGGTACAGTGGGGGACGTGGCAGTGACCGGCACTGCAATTTTCGGGTTCTCGATGCCAGTCTTCTGGGTAGGAATCATGCTGATTCTGGTGTTTTCCTTCTACCTCGGCTGGCTCCCTCCATCGGGCGCTGTTTCAGCCTATCCTCCGTACTGGTGGGGGAACCAGTACCTTGATGCGATAGCTCACCTCATCCTGCCGGCCGCCGTCCTCACCTTCGCATCTATCGCGACATTCGTTAGGCTGATCCGTGCGAACATGGTCGAGGTGCTGCGCCAGGACTACATTCTCGGGGCAAGGGCAAGCGGGGTTCCTGAACGCTCCGTCACCTACAAGCATGCACTGAAGAACGCCATCACGCCCGTAGTTACCGTCGTCGGCCTCACCTTCGGGCTGGCCCTTGCAGGCGCCCCTGCTACCGAGACCACTTTCTCTTGGCCCGGACTGGGATACCAGTTTGTCCGCGCTGCGTCCGTCTTGGACCTTCCGGTGATCATAGGGATTACCATGATAATCACCATAATGGCGTTGGTGGCGAACCTGATTACCGACCTGTCGTACGCTCTGCTCGACCCAAGGGTAAGGCTAGAATGAGCGCCACCAGCAGCGGGGGGGAGAAGCGCCCTGTTGCCGCCAAGGGGAGGAGGAGATCTGCCGGCCAGTGGGCAGTGGCCTGGCGTAGGTTCAGGAAGAACAAGGTAGGCCTGGCGGGACTCGTCCTAGTCGGATTCTTCGTCTTGGCCGCCGTGTATGGTCTTTTCTGGGCCCCCTACCCCCCCAGGTCTTTTGATTGTCTTTACCAGGGGTGTACCAGCCTCCCTCCGTTCGTTAACTGGGCGCATCCATTTGGGACTGAAAGGTCGGGGATAGACGTTTACAGCGAGATCCTCCATTCGATTCCCAACGACTTCTATGTAGGGCTGGGTGCGACAGCAATTTCGGTCGTAATAGGGCTGGTCATCGGGGCGCTTGCCGGGTACAGACGAGGATTTGCAGCCGCACTTCTTCTGGGGCTCACCCAGGTGTTCCTTGTCATTCCGGTTCTCGTGTTCATTCTCGTATTCGCTAGAATCTTCATCTTGGAAGTCGCAGAAGGGTTCGGCCTCTCCCTGATTACCATCATTTTGGGAATCTTCGGCTGGCCAACCATAGCTTACATCGTCAGAGGGGAGATCCTGCGCATCAGGGAACTCGAATTCATTCAGGCGGAGAAAGCGATCGGTGCGAGCAGCGGAAGAATCGTTTTCAGACATATCGTCCCCAACGTCCTCTCTTCGATCATCGTGGTCGCTTCCCTCTTAATCGCCGGGAACATACTCACAGAAGTTGTAATCAGTTTCCTGGGGTTCGGTACGCCTAATGTCTCCACCCTGGGCCTCCTTCTGAATGAAGGGTTCTCTTCAATCAGGGCCACCTGGTGGGTCTCTCTCTTCCCCGGGCTAGCCGTGGTGATGCTGGTGCTCGGCTTCAACCTTCTTGGCGACGGACTCTCCGACGCCCTGAACCCGAGACTTAGAGAGTAAGACAACATGGGAAATCTTCTAAGTGTGGAGGACCTCAGAACTTACTTCTTCACCGAAGCTGGAGTGGTGAAGGCCGTGGACGGCGTTAGCTTCTCCATGGAAGAAGGAGAGGCCCTCGGCTTCGTGGGGGAGTCAGGATCTGGCAAGACCATAACTGCCCTCTCGATCATGGGCGTCGTCCCAATACCCGGGCACATCGTTTCAGGAAAGGTCGTCTACAGAGGAGATGATCTTGTGGGCAAGTCCGAGAAGGAAATGAGGACCGTCCGAGGCAAGAAGATCGGATACGTGTCGCAAGACCCCAACTCGTCGCTGGACCCGCTGTATACGGTGGGGGACCAGTTGGTGGAGGTTATCAGGGCCCACAAGGAGACAACAAAGCAGGAGGCGATGGACGAGGCCGCCTCGCTTCTGAAGCTGGTGAAAATCCCTGAACCGGAGACTCGTCTCAGGGCGTATCCACATGAGCTCAGCGGAGGCATGCGGCAGCGTGTGGCCATCGCCAGGGCCCTTGCGGGTCAGCCCGAGCTCCTCATCGCCGACGAGCCTACCACAAACTTGGATGTGACCATCCAGGCACAGATTCTTGAACTCCTGAATGAACTTCAGGCACAATTCCGGATGGCCCTGATCATGATTACCCACGACATGGGCATCATAGCCGAGACGACAAAAAGGGTGATGGTGTTCTATGCCGGAATGCTCGCCGAGACGGCCAGCACCTCTGATGTCTTCGGTGGGCCGCGCCATCCGTACACTTCGGCCCTTCTTGCGGCCATCCCAAGAACCGACAGGAAGAGGGACCTCGTCCCCATTCCCGGCAACATCCCCAACCTAATAGAGCCCCCCACTGGGTGCAGATATCATCCACGCTGTCCATACAGCAAGGACATCTGTGTTCAGACTATCCCTCCCTGGGAAGTTGCCGGAAGTGGTCGCTTGGTCGCCTGTCATCGTTGGAAGGAGTTGAAACTTAGCGTTGGCTGAGCAACTACTGCGAGTGGAAAATGTAACGAAACACTTCCCTGTTTACTCAAGGGGGATACTGCTGAGGAAGCTCGTAGGGGAGGTGCACGCGGTGGATGGGGTGAGCCTGTCGATCGATAAGGGGGAGATATTTGGGCTCGTGGGTGAGAGCGGGTGCGGAAAGACGACCTTGGGCAAGGTCCTGCTCAACCTGGAGCCGCTACAGCAGGGGACGATGTTCTTCGAGGGGAAGGACATCATGGAGACGCTGACAAATGGCTCCACCGAGGAGAAGAAGTACATCAGGAGGAACATGCAGATGGTCTTCCAGAACCCCTACGGCTCCCTAGACCCCAGGATGACAGTGTTTGACATCATCAGCGAACCGTTCCTCATACATCGGCACGTTCCCCGCAAGGAGTGGAAGGACCGGGTGTACAAACTTCTGACAATGGTTGGACTGGAGGAGTATCACGCCGAAAGGTATCCTCACGAGTTCTCAGGGGGGCAAAGGCAGCGAATCTCGATAGCAAGAGCTCTCGCGACCGAGCCGAAGTTCGTTGTCGCCGACGAACCAGTCTCATCGTTGGACGTGTCCATCAGGGCTCAAGTCCTCGTCCTCTTGGAGAAGCTTAGCAAGGAGAATGGGGTCTCCTTCCTCTACATCTCACACGACCTCAGTTCGGTACGACAGATTAGCAGGCTGGTCGCAGTCATGTACCTTGGAAGGATCTTCGAGTACGCCACCGTTGACAGAATCTTCGAGAAGCCTCTCAACCCGTACACAATTGCTCTGCTCTCGGCCGTCCCAGTCCCTGACCCCGAGCGGAAGCGGACGAGGATAATACTCCCAGGTGATGTCCCGAGCCCGGTCAATCCTCCTTCAGGGTGCAGGTTCAACCCCCGTTGCCCCTACGCTGAGCAGATTTGCAGGGACAAGGAACCCGACTTGAGGGAAATAGAACGGGGGCACTTCGTGGCCTGCCACTTCGCAGAGAAGTTTCTTTAGCACGAGACTAGTCGGGCCCCATTCAGGCAAATCAAAGGTCGGCAGCCCGACGCCGTCCCGCCAGAGGCCGCTTCATGCGAAACCCCTCGGTAAATATAGATAAATACACGGAAAGCCGCGCAAGCGCGAAGATACTACTTTGGACTTCACGTCCATAAAACAATCAGCTACTGGAGCATCTCTTGCATTTGTCGTCTTCATCCTCTTTGCTCCGGCAATTACACCGGCCGCTTCGGCCGCGTCAAGCTCGACCTACTTCTCGTTCACGATGATTGCGCCCAACACCAACCCTGTCAGGGTTCAATGGGCTGAAATCATCCAGAACTCGTATCAGGAAAACGGAATCGCCGCGAACCTTGTCTTCACTGCCTTCAGTCCGCTCATAGACAGGGTCTGGGGCGGTGCAACCAACGGTCCTCTCTTCGCCCAGGGTGGCTATGACGCCATCTTCATCGGCTGGGGAGGCGGAACGGTTCTGCCTGATTACGGAACCGACAACGTCGTCAACTACAAGTCGTCCACCCCCGCGGCTGAGTTCCCGCCCAATGGGAACAACTATGCATTCTTCGACAACGCCACCTACAACACCTTGGCCAACGAGTTCGCGAGCTCGTTCAACGTGACTCAGAGGGAGCAACTCGGACAGCAGATGGTCAACATCGTGGCGCAGCAGAGGCCATACCTTGTTATCATTGGCGGGTTGGGAGCTGTTCCCGATAACCCAATAGCAAGCTATGTCTACCCCTGGAACCAGCAGAAGACTTGGAACACTGGCGATGTCGGTCAGGACTTCCAGCACTGGAAGCTTACTGGCGGTCACACGGAGATCGACGTCGGTATCTCTGCTGACCTGACGTGCCAGAACCAGATACAGACTGCCGCGTGCAACTCCCAATACGACCAGTATCTACAGGGCTCTTCCGGCCCCACCGTAGCCAACCTCCAAGAGCTTGATCCACGTGGTTTGAACTACATTAATGCGCTAGCAACTTCCATAACCTCTTCGCCGGATCACCTCGATTGGTCCGTGCAGTTCCTGGCTCATAACTTCCAGGACGGCGTTCCTGTGACTTCCAACGACTATGTCTTTGCCTTCATGCTTGATCAGGTCTCCGCAGTAGGGTACGTGGGTCTCGGCACTTACCAGTCGTTGTTCGGCCTCTACACCGAATATACGTACTTGAATGGGACCCATGACTACGTTTCCAACGGGACATACTACCACAACACAGCCCCGGCGGGCTTCACGCCCTCTGCCACTTTCACTGCGGTCAACCCAACAACATTCAACTTCACCTTGCCGGCGCCTTATCCGTTCACAAACCCGACTCTAACGGGCATATCGGCGGAGCCGATGCACGCGCTGGAGCAGATAGGGTTCTCCAACATAGCGACGAGCTACTGGGCCACCTTTAACAGCGCTCCGACCACCATACACTGGAGCACAGCCGAGTACGGCGGCAACGGAACCTACACGACTTGGGGCGCTTTCGGCGACGGCCCATACGTCTACGAGGGCTACGACAAAGTCGCCAAGGTCGGTACCCTGGAGAAATGGTCAGGTTACTGGAACACCACAGGTCTGCAGTCGATCGGGGAGTTTAGCGCACAAACAGTACACATAGTAACCATCAACGGCAAGGACTCTGCGTTGGCGGCGTTCGCCGACGGAACCGTCAATGACCTGGACAACAACTACCAGTTCGACAAGTCAGATGCCGCGGCAATTACGACCGCTGGCGGAATCAACATCTTCATGAACGCGCCAAACAATGGCTGGCAAGAACTTGGGCTGAACCTCCACCACCCGGTGTTCGGTACCGGAACTGGTACACCACTGGGTCAGTCGAACCCGGCAAGGGCGGCATTTGCCGCGAGGATGGTGAGGGAGGCAATGAGCTACCTCATCCCGCGCGCGCAGATTGTGAGCCAATTGCTGCAGGGGCTCGGCGTTGAAGGGATTACCCAGTTCTGCACCTGCTTCTCGGCGTACATGCCTCCGGGCCTCCAACCAGACCCGTACAATGTTACAGCAGCCCTTTCGTTCCTGGCGGCAGCAGGCTACAATACGGGTGTAGCTCCGCCGTCGACAGGCCAGACCATCGGCACCAACTTCAACACGCAGATCACAGTTCCAGGCTCTACAGTCGTTGCACCTTCATTCCTCCTTGGTCAGTCCTTCACGCTGTCAGGACTCTACACGCCCCTCCCGAAGGCACTCATGGTACCCGCGGGCGGGCATGTGGTCGTGCTTGAGCAGAGTACAGACGGAGGAACGACCTGGCTCCCAGTCGAAGACGCTTTCACCAATACAGGTGGGCAGTGGTACATGACATACACGCCCACAATCAACGGCTCCCTTGAGTACAGGGTGTTCTTCACCGGACTAAACGTCACAACGGCAGAGTTGAAGGCCTACGGCAGTCCGTCGGCCGTCGAATCAACAGTGCCTCCATACAACCCATTCCCGACCGAATGGCTCAACGACTCTAACACGTACTACGGTGCGGTCTCCACCCTCAACGTAGGGACTTTGGGAGGCCTAATCTCGAAGCTCGCGTCTGGAGCCCAGTTGACCTCGCTTGCTAACCAGCTGTCCTCGTCTCTGAGCGGAGTACAGTCGTCCATCAACAGCCTGAACTCAGGCCAGCAAACGGCCAACACCAACATCGCAACTGCCAACTCCAACATCGCCGCAGCAAACACAAACATCTCCAACCTGCAGTCCTCGGTCAATTCTCTTACGGACGTAGCATACGCAGCGCTCGCAGTAGCAATAATACTAGGTCTCGTAGCAATCGTGCTTTCTAGAAGGAAGCCCGCCAGCTAGGGACCTAGTCCTTTCTGTTTTTCATGTGGTAAGGAGAGCGAGAGCTAGGGCTTCGACGAAGAAGAGGATGCCGGTGAATGTGTAGACAGCCCCCTTCACCTGGGTCTTCTTGAACTCCTTCGCGCTCCATTCGAAATTGCCACGGTGAAAGAATGTCCTCTCAAGGATTGAAAAGAGCCTCCTCGCCGACGCGGTCCCTCCGAACTCAAGCGCGCCCCCGACAAGCATCATGGCCACAGCCTCCAGAAGCAGGAGGAATCCCACCACATCTATTGTCGGCGCCCGGAGATAGACCCCGATGGCGAAGGACACGGGGAAATCGATGAGGGTAATGAGGGCAGCTTCTTGGGCCGCTGAAACGCCAGACTGGAGCCAGGGGTTCACAGACATTACTTTCTCTGAACTCTTATAAGCAAATCGTGGTTCCTCGGCGGGAGTTTCTTTTGAAGCGCAGGAAGAGAGGGCAAAAGGCCTTCGCTGTTTCCTTTGCCGTAGTCCTCGGAGCCCTCGTCATTGGTTCGATTTCGCTAATCTACCTCGGTGGCCAGGTCACGGTGAACCACCTCCCAAGCCAGATTCCGTCGTATGTCGCTGACTGGGGGAGGTATGTGCCGTCGAGCTTTTTGCAGATGGGCCTGGAGAACTTTACCTTTTCCCGCTCGATCAACTCCTCTGTCCCTCCCGCCGGGTACGCTCTCCAGTTGATAGCGCCTGACGAAAATGTCTCGAGCTCCGACGTCAGTATGCTGCTCACCGTCACCCTCGCGCAACCGAATGAAACCGTAGACATAGCCTTCCTGTCTCCCTCCGCCTTCGCCTCGATGAACAGCAGCCTGCAGTCACGTGAGGCGTACAGCAACATGACGGCCGGGGGCAGGATCTATTTCGTCGGCGCCCGGATGAACAGCACAGCCATTGAATTCGGGTGGCTGGCCACTGTCGCGAAGGACTCCGCCGTTGCTTTCGGGGTAGGGTACGAAACCGCTCAATCCGCCGTCGAGGAGATTCTCGCGACCGTCGACGGAACCGTGCCTTCCATCCTGACGCTGCCCAACATAGACAGGGTCCTTTACCTGGCGGGAGGTCCCATGAACCATCTAGCGATTGGTTTCCTGAATTTCGCCGGGATCGTAAGGTCAAGCAATCTGACCGCGACAGTGATAGATATTGCGGGGACGTCGTTATCGGTGTCAAACATCGTGGGGTTCAATAGCACACAAACGGCTGTCTCACAGTACGGATACGTAAAATCCGTATACAAGGAATTTCACGCGTTCACCGTTTACGACGAGTTCGTCAAGGTGTACGGGACATTGCCTACCAGTCAGCTGGAACAAGCGATAAGGATGGTAGAATAGGAGCGGAAACGTACCTTTCATGACTTGATCTTTCACGACCCCACATAGGGGGCGACCGGTTCTCAGGAACCAGGCGTCCTGGTAACAAAGGATTTATCTCAGTTCAGCCCCATGAAACGGCGGCATGTCCGTGCCAGGCATGGGGGCATACAAGGACGTAGTCGGACGCAGCCGCATACGGAAGGCTCTGCTGTCTGATTTGATCTCCTCTCCTGCGACCCCAAGCGAACTTGCAGCAATCGAACAGAAACACGTCAGTCACGTCAGCCGAGCTTTGGCTGAGATGAAAGGAATGGGACTAGTCGAATATGCCTCGTCAGGTTCTAGAGAAAGGTACTACCGCGCGACAAGCCAGGGCTACATGGTCTTCGTGGCATTGAAGTATTCCAGATAGGACCCTCTGATAATCGAGCCACACTTGCTTCGCGTAGCGAAAACAGTGAAGGGCCAGCCCTCCCTTGCGCGGAAGTCCCACGGGTGAGAATCCTTAATTGAACTTAGCCTTCCGCCGTCACTTGTTGAATGCAATAGGAAGTCCTCACGTATGCTCGAGCTCAAATCGGAAGGGGAGACAGTTCCCTTCTTGAGCGAACAGCCGGTTGACAAACATCCACTCAGGACCCTATGTGTCGCCCTCCTCGCCGGTGGCATCATTTTCGTGGCAGCGCTCTTTATGACGCTATCCGCGCTCGCATTAGGCGGAATAAGACTGGACTCTTCTGTTGTGAACTTCTATCCACTGATGGCTTTCGCCGGCGCTGTGTTCGGATTGGAAAGGTGGATCGCGTACGAGTCCGGTGGAATCAATCCCTTCCACGACTGAGGGGGCTGCTTAATTCGAAGTTGGTTAGTCCCCATCCATGAGCCGCTTAGAAGGAAACCTCTTGGCAATTCTGACCCGAAAGGTGGGTAAAGAAGGCGATCTCGAGGTAGTTCTTAAGGCCGCGGCTAGCGATCTCGGTCTTGGAGAAGGCTGGCTCCTCTCCCCAGTTTGCGCCGCCTATGCATTGCTCAAGCTTAGTTTCCAGGTCGAACAGGTGTCAACGCTCCTTTCCTGGCAGGAGTTCGAACAGTTGGCCGCTCTGCTCTTCAGGGCCGCAGGGTTCGAGGTAAGGGCGAACGTCGTGCTCACGAAACCGAGGGCCCAAATTGATGTCGTCGCGTTTGGGGAGTCGTCAGTCCTCAGCGTCGACTGCAAACATTATCGCAGGGAGCAGGGGGCGTCAGCGTTGGAAAAAGCAGCTCTTGCTCAGCTAAGACGCAGCAGGCTCCTAAGAAAGAAGAGCGACGACCCAAGGCCGATAGCCTCTGTCATCTTGAGTATGTCCGAACCCGACGGGAAATTTGTGAAGGGTGTCGCCGTCGTCCCGGTAAGGACCCTACGCAGCTTCCTGAACTCACTAGACACATACATGCAGTACCTCGACTTGGTCTGAAAACAGGGCCCTGGCTTGAATTAATAAGACCCGACAACATCAGCCGGTCCGTGGCCAGGGTCGTCCTATGCGGTATGGGCGCCATAGGCACGGAGATTCTCGCTTACCTGCTGAAGCGCTCGCATGAAATCGTTGGTGTTGTCGATAACGACCCACAAAAGGTCGGAAGGACCGTAGCCGAGCTCACCGGTCTTCCACTGGCCATAAGGGTCTCGAGCACAATCAAGGAGGTCCCACTCGACAATGCCGAAGTCGCCATATTCAGCACCAAGTCCAGGATTCCTGAGCTGGCGGCAGACATCACCTACGCCGCCACGAAGGGGCTAAACGTGGTCACGACATCGGAGGAGATGGCCTACCCAGTGTACCGAGGCGCGCCTTTCGTCCCCGCCCTTGACAAGGTAGCCACGGACAACGAGGTGACCATTGTGGGCGTCGGGGTCAATCCGGGGTTCGTCATGGACTGGGTTCCCGCTCTCGTTTCCTCCGCCACCAAGAACCCGACATGCATTCACGTGGTCCGATCCGTGGACATCAGCAGGAGGCGGCGCCAGTTGCAGGCGAAGTCGGGAGTGGGACACACGAGGGCGAAATTTGACAAGGAGGTGAAGGAAGGCGCAATCGGACATGTTGGTCTGGTGGAGTCCGCGCACTTGATTGCACTCTCCCTAGGCAAGCCGTTGGAGGGGCTCAAGGATGGTGTGTTCCCCGTCGTGGGTTCCGAGGACTACGTGATGGGGGTGCGCCAATTCGTCGAGGGCAGGTCCGGAGAGTGCCTCATCAGGCTGGACCTGGAGATGAGCATGACTTCGGCCGACTTTGACGTCGTCGAAGTGAAGGGGGACCCAGAGATCAAGCTGAGGTTTGAGAAAGGAGTGTTCGGAGACTCGGCGACCGTGGCCCTCACAGTGCACGCGGCAGAGAGAATCGGGAGGGCCAGAGCTGGGCTAATCACAGTGCTCGACCTGCCCCTATCGGGCGATTGAATCCCACACGGAGCTGTTTGATCGGAACCCCTCTCCACCTAATGCCTTTAGGACATCTGGACCTTCCCGTAACTCTGTTTTGTCATCGAGGGGCGAATGCAGACTCACGCCTAGGTCACTTAAACGCGCTCCGGCTGGTCTTCGGCTATGCCCTATAGATCACATTCAGGCCCAGCTGGTCGTCGAACCTCCGGAGGGCCCTGTTCTTGGTTGGGGTGATGACCACTTCAAGGAGCGGGAAGACCTTGGCCGTCATCACGTGTCCCGCCAGGGCGCTAAGGTCCTTCCTCCCGAATGTCCCGTGGATGTGCAGGAACGGTTTCCCGTCTTTCAGAGTAATGTTGCCAAGGATTCCGGTGACTTCGAGAAACTCCTTGAAGTCGTGCTCCTCATAGCGCCTTGTGTCGCGGTTGAAGTAGGCGAGGCACAGTTCCTCCACGCCCCCTATGGCCTCGACCCTCGCCGTAACCACCTTCTCCCTCTTCACTATCGCGAGAATATCGTCCGGAATCCTGGCTCCAGCCTTCAGGCTGTAGATCTTGGCCATTCGCCCTCGCTCGCACCCATTCGGTTAAAAGCTTGGGCCGTGGCCACGAGATACCGACTTGCGTCTCCACCTGAACAAGCCTGGAATCAGGGCGCTGGGAGTAGCCGAGAGCTTCAGGCAGGGCCAGAAGCAGTCCGTCCTTGCCGGGGTCGTAATGAGGAGTGACTTCATCATCGACGGGGTAGCGATAGGGAGAACTGCCGTGGGTGGGGACGACGCGACATCCTCGGTAGCCCGCCTGTTCAGGAAGTTCAGGCGGAACGACGTCAACCTGATTATCGTTTCTGGAGCCATCCTGAGCCTTTACAACATCATCGATGTGGACCTTCTCGCTAAGAAGACGAAACTCCCCGTGATCTGCCTCACATACAAAGAGACCGCAGGCATAGAAGACTCGATCAGGCGCCACTTCCCTAGAGGGGCTGGGAAAAAACTCGAGGCCTACGCCCGACTCGGGAAACGTGTGGGAGTGGGTCTCCGCACAGGGTACCGCGTATATGTTCGGACTGCGGGGATGGATCCCGGCTCGAGCCGGCCTGTCCTTGACCTTTTCACCCTGCAGGGGTCGGTCCCCGAGCCCGTAAGAGTGGCCAAATTACTGGCTCGTACCCTGCTCACTGCGCGAACTTGACCCCCGGGTTCAGAACTCCGGTCGGGTCGAAAAGCGTTTTGATTTCTTTCATTATCCAGTATGTCTTCGGATACTGCCTCTCGACGAACCTTGCCCTTAGCATCCCGTCTCCGTGCTCTCCCGTCATGGTGCCCCCCATCTTCCATACCGCCTCGAAGCATTCCACCATCAGCTCGTCGAGCATCGCTCTTCCCCTCGGCTCTGAAATGTCCAGAAGAGGCCTCGCGTGAAGATTTGCGTCCCCTGCGTGACCGTAGGAGATGTACTCCAGTCCCCTCTTCCCGAACTCGTCCATGAGCAACTTGACGAGGTCGGCCAGCCTGTCCG